>Ga0308009_10000029_pt1 | contig 147767 bp, 131 predicted proteins | sample Neamet127_FD_203134 | JGI IMG/M metagenome (GOLD analysis project Ga0308009, IMG submission 203134) | Marine microbial communities from water near the shore, Antarctic Ocean - #127 | ecosystem: Environmental > Aquatic > Marine > Unclassified | place: Southern Ocean | collected 2014-07-24 | reverse complement strand
GCTTCCGTTTGGGGCTGTCGGCTCCGGGCTACGCCCTACGCCGACAGCCCCAAACGGAGTCTCATCTTGATTGACGCTGCTGTCTCACCTTCATCGCCGCGCAGCAGCATGTGCTCCCGCCCCGATATTTGCGGGAATACGCTATGATCTCGACGTCCAGCCCCCTGGCCCTGATGGTGCGCAAACTAGAAACGCATGCGACGCTGAATGCCGACGACCGTGCGGCATTGCTCGCGCTGCCCTACACGCTCCGCACCTTCGAGCCGTCGTCGTATCTGGTTCGCGAGGGCGACGCGCCGGAGCAATGCGCGGTGCTGTTGTCCGGGTTCGCCTATCGCCAGAAGCTGACCGGTTCGGGGATGCGCCAGATCGTCTCGCTGCATATCCCCGGCGACGCGCTCGATTTCCAGCACCTGTTCCTCGACGTCGCCGACCACAATGTCCAGACGCTCACCCGCGCGGAGGTCGCGACGATCCCCAGGACGGCGTTGCGTGACCTGGCCCGCAAGCGCGCTTCGATCGGCAATGCGATCTTCGTCAACACATTGGTCGAGGGATCGATCTTTCGCGAATGGATCCTGAACATCGGGCGCCGCGATGCGCGGTCGCGGCTAGCGCATTTCCTGTGCGAATTCGCCATCCGTCTCGACATGCAGGGGCTGACCGGAGCGGGGGATTACGAATTACCGATGAGCCAGGAACAGCTTGGCGATGCGCTGGGCCTGACCGCGGTCCATGTGAACCGAACGATCAAGTCGCTCGAAGCTGATGGCCTGATCAGCCGGAACCGGCGCAGGATCAGCTTTCCCCAATGGGACGCGCTGCGCGAACTCGCCGATTTCTCCAGCCGGTATCTGCATCTCGCCCAGCAGAAGGTCTAGCGACCGAACTCAGTCGTTGCGGGAATGCGAGACCGAATCGATGATCCGGCCGCCTGCCATGAAAACGGCGATCGGGCACGCCGCGAACAGCAGCCAGCCGCCATAACCGGGATATTGCTGGAGATAGTGCATTCCGCGCTCCACCGCGCCGAGCCCGAGGCCGTAGATCACGAGGAAAGCCTCGAACTTGGTCTTGATGACGAACAGGCGAGTAAAGCGGGTCCACATGGCGGGCATATCAGCAAGATGCGTACCAGTGGCGGTTCTGCGCGGTTTCGTTCGGCGCCAGCAGGGTTAACTGTAAATTAACCCGACGATCGAGCGCCGACATCTTGCTATCAGAGACGCGGCACATGGGTGACGCGGTCGGCTTCGCGGACGTCCAGCGCGCGGGCGCAAGCCTCGGCTAGCACGACGCCGTCGTCGGTCTCGCGAATCTTGCCGAACGCCGCGCGGAAGTCGGCGAGCAGGCCTGTCGCAACCAAGGCGTCCTTGCCGTCATCGCCGTCGATCGCCACCACGCTGCTGGTCCGCGCGTCGGCGATCGAGCGGACCTGATCGGTGCGGGCGGTCATGGTCGGGCCGCCGTCGAAGATGTCGACGTAATTCTCGAACGCGAAACCTTCGTTCTCCAGCATCCGCATGGCTGCGCGACCCGAGGGGTGCGGCAGGCCGATCGCCGCGCGTGCGCTTTCGGTCAGCATCGCGGTGTAGATCGGGTGCTTGGGCATCAGGTCGGCGATGAACTGGTGGCCGTTGATCGCATTGAACTGATCCGCGTCCTGAAAATTCATCCCGAAGAAGCGGCCCGCAAGGCCGTCCCAGAACGGCGAGCCGCCTGCCTCGTCGATCACGCCGCGCAGTTCGGCGAGGATGCGATCGGCGAAGCGCGCGCGGTGCATCTTTATGAACAGATAGCGACTGCGGGCGAGCAACAGGCCGAGGCCGCCCGCGCGTTCGCCAGGGTGCAGGAAAAGCCCCCCGACCTCGCTCGCGCCTTCGAGGTCGGTGGCGAGCGTCAGCATGTCGGCGCGGAAGGTGCGGTTCAATTCGCGGCTATGCTGGGTGAGCTGGCCGATCCGGTAGCTGTAGAACGGGTAGCTCTGGCCGACTTGCGTGAAGATCTGGCAGGTGCCGCGCACCTCCTGCGTCTCGATGTTTTCGAGGATGAGCACGAACAGCTCGTCCTGGACCGGGCCATCGGTACGCGCAAAGGCAGCGTGGCTACGCTCGAGCTTGGCGGTCAGCGCGCGACGATCGGGCGGCAGGTTAGTGAATCCGCCACCGGTGAGCTTGGCCATTTCATAGAGATGCTGAAGATCGGAGTCGACTGCAGCGCGGATCCTGAAGCTCACAAGCGGCCCTCCGCGATACGCAATATGGTGACGGCCGACAGCGCCGCGCGCTCGGCCAGACTGTCGGGGATCATGAATTCGTCGGTCGAATGGATCGCGCCGCCGCGAACGCCCATCGTGTCGACCACGGGCACGCCGGCGGCGGCGATGTTGTTGCCGTCGCAGACGCCGCCGGTCGCTTTCCAGCCGATGTCGAGGCCGAGGTCCGCACCCGATGCCTTGACCAGATCGAACAGGCGCGCGGCGCCCGTGTCGATCGGCTTCGGGGGGCGGTTGAAGCTGCCATGGACCTCGATACGGACGTCGTGCTCGGCGGCGACTATCGCGACGGCGGCGTCGATATGCGTCTGCGCGCGCGTGATTTCGTCGAGCGTGGCGGGGCGGAAGTTGATGCGCAGGATGGCGAGGTCGGGCACGACGTTGTTCGGGCCGCCGCCCTCGATCCGCGCCGGGTTCACGGCGAGGCGGGGCCCGCGCACCTTCGACAGGCGCACCGCGATGTCGGCCGCCGCGACCAGCGCGTTGCGACCGTCCTCCGGATTGCGACCGGCGTGCGCGCTGCGGCCGTGGACGATGATCGAGAAGTTTCCCGTGCCGCCGCGCGCGCCGGCGAGCGTACCGTCGGCAAGCGCCGGTTCGTAGGTCAGCGCGGCGATCCTGCCGTGCGCGGCGCGGGCCAGCAGCGCGGCAGAGGAGAAGGAGCCGGTCTCTTCGTCCGAGTTGATGACCACGTCATAGCCGATCCGGGCGGCGAGGGGGCTGGCTTCGACCGCCCGGAGCGCCGCCAGCATGACGGCGAGGCCACCCTTCATGTCGGCGACGCCGGGGCCGTTCAGACGGCCGTCGTCGAGCCACTTCAGCGATTGGAACGCGTGATCGACCGGGTAGACCGTGTCCATGTGCCCGGTGAACAGCATCCGCACCGGCGCGTCCGGGCGTACGACGAGATGCAGGTGCTTGCCGTGCTCGATCGCCGAGACCACGCCGTCCGCACCGACGCTGTCGACCGGGGTCGGCTCGATCAGCGTGATCTCGCCCGGCATGATCGCTAACGCATCGCCTAACAGTCCTGCCATCTTCGCGAGGCCCGCAAGGTTGCGCGTGCCGCTGTTGATGGCCGCCCACGTCTCGACCTGGGCCAACATGGGTGCAGCGCCCGCCGTGTCGACGGCATCGCGCTCTATCGTTGAAAGTCCCCTCATCGCCTAACCCTAGCGAGGCCGGGCGCGCTAGGGAACAGCGTCAGAAGCTGTAGACCAGCGATGCGCGGCTGGTGGTGTCGGTCGAGACCGAGCCGACCGGCGGTTCGCTTTCATACTGGACGCTGTACGACAGCGCGGCGGACAGCGGTCCGATCAGCTTTGCGTTGAGCGACGTCGTGCCGCTAAGCGTGCTGTTGTAGCGCTGCACATAGGCGGACGCGACCTGGCTGACCGAAAGCCCGCTGAGGATGCGGATGCTGAAGTTCGCGGTTCCACGTGCCGCGAGGCTGCTCTGCACGGTATTGTCGGTGAACTCGGTATCGCGATACGCAGGCCCCAATTCGAGATCGAGTTTGGTGCCCGCGGTCTTGATCACGCTGTAGCCGGCACCGACCGATGTCGAGTAGCGGTTGAAATAGCCCAGGAAGCGGTCGCTTTCATACTGGGCAACGCCGTAAATATACGCGCGATCGTCGACCTTGTAATTGGGTTCGTACGATGCGAGGTAATGTTCGCGCGTGGTGATGTTGAGGTTCGACTGATAGTCGGCCTGCGCATGGAACTTGTGCCGCCAGCGAAGACCTTCGCGGTTCAGGTCCAGCACCGCGGTGCCACCCGCGGTGTCGGAGTTGCCCGTCGTCAGATAGCCGCCGACCTCCGCCTTGCCGCTCCACAGGTCGAGGAAGCTCGCCTGACGGATGACCTGTGTGCGCTGGGCAGCGCGGTCGGCCTTCCACTTCTCGGCAATCGCCAGCACCGCGTCGCCGCTGAGCGGATCGGCGGCGCGGGCGTATTTGGCGACCGTGTTGACGTCAGCTTCATTCCCGGACTCCAGCGCCGCATCGAGCATCGCGCGGATCGTCTCGGGGATCATCACCGATTGCGGATCGGGCGCGTTCGCCAGCAGCAACGGGGCGAGAAGGAGAAGGGATAAGCGACGCACAGCCGTTCCGTAGCGGCAGTGCAGCATATTGGGAACTGCTCAGCGCTGGCCGGTTGCGCCGAGATGTGGCGCGAAGGCGGCGAGTACCTGTTCGTAGAGCGTCTTCTTGAACGGGACGATCAGCCGCGGCAGGTCGGCGGGATCGCTCCAGCGCCACGCGCGGAATTCCTCATGCTCGGTGGCGATGTCCACGTCGGCGTCGGTGCCGAGAAAGCGGTACAGGAACCAACGCTGCGTCTGGCCGCGCCATTTGCCCTTCCAGACTTTCCCGAGCAACTCGGGCGGGAGATCGTAAACGAATTCGCCAGGCGCTTCAGCGATCAGTTCGACTTTGTCAGGCATGACGCCGGTTTCCTCGCCGAGTTCGCGCAATGCGGCGGCTTCGGCATCCTCGCCGGGATCGATCCCGCCCTGCGGCATCTGCCACGCCTCCAGCGGCGAATCATTGCGCTGGCCGACGAAGACCTTCCCCTCGGCGTTGACGAGCATGATCCCGGCGCAGGGACGGTAGGGGAGGGTAGAAACGTCGGTCAAATTAATCTCCGCAACGCAGGTGCTTGGGGCTCAGGTGGGTCGCTCCTACCTACGGAGCATGATCCATGTCGTCCACCATCCCGACTATGTCACACCGGCCCCCGCGCGCTCGACCTATCGCTGGAACAAGAACGGGCTGATCCGCGATCTGCTGCTCGACAAGGGCGGTGCCGTGGCATGGCACCAGGCCGAGACGACGCCGACGGCTTGGCTGGAGGCGGTGCACGACGAGGACTACGTCGCCGAGGTGCTTCGCGCGGACGTGCCGAAGGAGAAGGAGCGGCGGATCGGGTTTCCGGTGACGGAGGCGGTGGCGTCGCGCGCGGCGATCGTGCCGCATGGGACGTGGCTCGCGGCGTGCCTCGCGTTGGAGCACGGGTTTGCGGCGAATACGGCGGGTGGGAGCCATCATGCGCTGGCGAACACCGGCGCGGGGTTCTGCGTGTTCAACGATCTTGCGGTCGGGGCGGCGCGGCTGATCGACGAGGGGCGGGTGGCGCGCGTGCTGGTCGTCGATTGCGACGTGCATCAGGGTGACGGGACCGCGGCGCTGCTCGCGGGACGGCCGGAGATCGCGACCTATTCGATCCACGCGGAGAAGAATTTCCCGGTGCGGAAGGCGCGGTCGACGATCGATGTGCCGCTGCCGGACAAGGTCGGCGACGACGTCTATCTGGCGACGCTGGAGACAACCCTGGTGCCATTGATCGACGAGTTTCGACCGGAATTGATCCTGTATCAGGCGGGCGTCGACCCATTCGACGGCGATCGGCTGGGGCGGCTGTCGCTGACCTTGGACGGCTTGGCGCAGCGCGAGCGGCTCGTCGCTGGCCTCGCGATTGCGCGCGGCGTGCCGCTCGCGAGTACGGTCGGCGGCGGATATGGCGAGGATGCACTCGCTGTCGCCGAGCGGCACGTCGCCGCGATCATGACGCTCGGCCAAACTTTTGCGGCTGCGGGTGACGCCGGACGGCGGGTTGGTGCATTGAACGCGCGATGACGACACCTTCCCTGCTCTGGCTGCGCCAGGACCTTCGCCTTCGCGATCAACCCGCGTTGATTGCCGCCACACATGCCGGGCCGGTGATCCCGGTCTATGTGCTCGACGACGAGGCGCCAGGAAAATGGAAGATAGGCGGGGCGCAGCGCTGGTGGCTGCACCATACGCTGGACACGTTCGGCAAGGCGTTGACGGACAAGGGATCGAAGCTGATCCTGCGGCGCGGCGATGCGGTCGAGGTGCTGACGGCATTGATGGAGGAAACCGGTGCTGACCGCGTGCATGCGATCCGGCATTACGAGCCGTGGTGGCGCAAGGCCGAGGCAGCGCTCGGCGACCGGTTGTGCCTGCATGACGGCAACCACCTCGCGCGCGTCGAGGATGTGAAGACGGGCTCGGGTGGGCAGTTCAAGGTGTATTCCTCGTTCTGGAAGGCGCTCAACCAGATGATGCCGCCGGGCGAGCCGGAGCCTGCGCCGAGGACGATTCCCGCACCGTCGAAATGGCCGAAGAGCGAGACGTTGGCGGACTGGGATCTGCTGCCGACCAAGCCGGACTGGTCGACGGGTTTCAAGGACTGGACGCCGGGCGAGGCGCAGGCGTTGAAGAACGCGAAGGCGATGGCGCCGATCGTCGAGGCGTACGACGTCGATCGCAACATGCCGTCGATCGAGGGCACCTCGCGCCTGTCCCCGCATCTGCATTTCGGTGAGATTTCGCCGCGCGCGGTGTGGCATGCGGTCGACGGGCACGGCGATGCGACGACCTTTCGCAAGGAATTGGCGTGGCGGGATTTCACCGATGGTGTCGTGCTGACGATGCCGGATTACGGCGACACGAACGGGCGGCCCAAGTTCGACAAGCTGCCCTGGCGGTCGGGCAAGGACGCGGAGGCTGACCTGAAGGCCTGGCAGGAGGGCAGGACCGGCTATCCGATCGTCGACGCCGGGATGCGCCAGCTCTGGGCGACAGGCTGGATGCATAACCGCGTGCGGATGATCACGGCGAGCTTCCTGGTGAAGCATCTGCTGATCGACTGGCGCGAGGGGGAGCGCTGGTTCTGGGACTGCCTGGTCGATGCGGATTATGGGAATAACGCGGTGAACTGGCAGTGGGTGGCCGGGACCGGGGTGGACTCGAATATGTTCGGGCGGATCATGGCGCCTCTGTCGCAGTCGGAGAAGTTCGATGCGGGGGAGTATATTCGGGAGTGGGTGCCGGAACTGGCGAAGGTGTCGGGAGGGGCGATCCATGATCCGGATGAGTCGGGCTGCCGGCCCAAGGCGTATCCGGCGAAGATCGTCGGTCACCGGGAAGGGCGGGAGCGGGCGCTCGAGGCTGGGCGGCACGCTCGGTAGGGTCGGGTGGGCTCCCCTCCCTGGAAGGGAGGGGCTGGGGGGGGGCCGGGTTCCGCATGACGGACCGCCAGTGGCAAGAACCGGCCTACCCACCCCCAACCCCTCCCTTCCAGGGAGGGGAGCGTGTTGTGGTCCTCACGTAGCGCAGGCATCGCGTTCCAACCGTTTACGCGCCGTCGGCTCTTTCCTAGCCGCGGCCCCTGTTGCATGGAGCGCCGCGATGACCGCCGTTCCCGCTTTCGATGATGTGCCCGCCGCGCAGGTTTCCACGGTCGCGCGTGTCGTCGCGCCGGTGTTCCACCGCTTGCTCGACCGGATCGACGCCGGGCTTGAGAGCGGCGGGATCGATGCACGCCTCCCCGACGGCACGCGGCGGCTGATCGGCGGACGCGCGCCCGGGCCTTTGCCGGTAGTAACCGTGCATCGTTGGCGCGCGCTGGTGCGGCTCGCGACGGCGGGGTCGGTCGGCTGGTACGAGGGCTGGGCGGCAGGCGACTGGTCGAGCCCCGATCCGGTGCCGCTGTTCGACCTGTTCATGCGCAACCGGCGGTCGCTCGGGAGTTCCGCGCGATCGGGCGGCGTGGTGCGTCTGGCGACGCGGGCGTGGCATCGGATGCGGCGGAACGATCCAACCGGCTCGCGCCGTAACATCGCGGCGCATTACGACCTCGGCAACGATTTCTACGAGACGTGGCTCGATCCGAGCCTGACCTATTCGAGCGCGATCTTCGCCGAGCCGTTCGACGATGCCGAACCGCATGAGGCGGCGCAGGCGACCAAGTTGCGTGCGATCCTCGACCGGACGCGCGCGCGGGCGGGGGATACGATCCTGGAGATCGGTTGCGGCTGGGGATCGTTCGCCGAGATGGCTGCGCGGGCGGGGGTTGGCGTGCATGCGCTGACCTTGTCGGTCGAGCAGAAGCGGCAGGTCGATGACCGGATCGCGGCGGCGGGGCTGGACGGCGTTCGCGTGGCGCTGACCGACTACCGCGACGTCACCGGGACCTATGATGCGGTGGCGAGCATCGAGATGGTCGAGGCGGTCGGCGAGGAATATTGGCCGGTGTATCTCGACGCGATCGCGCGCGCGTTGAAGCCGGGCGGGCGTGCGGCATTGCAGTATATCTCGATCGACGATGCGATCTTCGACTCCTATTCGCGGAGTGTCGATTTCATCCAGCGCTATGTTTTTCCGGGCGGGATGCTGCTGTCCGAGCCGCGGTTTCGTGCGCTGGCGGCGGCGCGCGGGCTCGCGTGGGAAGACCGCCGCGGGTTCGGGCTGCATTATGCCGAGACGCTGCGGCGGTGGCGGGTGGCGTTCGATGCTGCGGTCGCGGAGGGGCGCTTGCCGGCGCGGTTCGATGCGCGGTTCGTGGCGTTGTGGCGGTATTATCTGATGTATTGCGAGGGTGGGTTTCTCGGCGGCGGGATCGATGTCGCGCAGGTTACGCTGGTGAAGCGGTAGGGTCCTCCCCCGCCAGGGGGAGGTGGCTGGCGCTTGCCAGACGGAGGGGGCGGTAAGCGATGACCGCGGTTCCGTGTCCTCCCCCTCCGTCGCCTTCGGCGCCACCTCCCCCTGGCGGGGGAGGATCGTTCTACGCTACCCGCTCGAAATGGCCGGGTTCGAAGCCTTCGATTGCCAGCGCGACGATTCGGTCGGCCACCACCGTCGGCTCTTTCACCGAGTTCGGATCTTCGCCCGGATAGGCCCGCGCGCGCATCTTGGTCCGCGTTGCGCCGGGATCGACGATAGCGGTGCGGATCGCGCTGATCTCGGCCATCTCGTCGCCATACGCACCGAGCAGCGTTTCGAACGCAGCCTTCGATGCGCCATAGAGGCCCCAGTACGCGCGGGGCTTGCGGCCGACGCTCGAAGTCACGCCGATCACGCGGGCCGACTTCGCCTTCTTCAGCATCGGATCGAACGCCGCGATCAGCGCCGCCTGCGCGCTGACGTTGAGCGTCAGGACCTGCGCCATTTCCTTCGGATCGATCGCCGGGACCGACGACAGCGAACCGAGCATGCCGGCGTTGAGCACGAGAATATCGAGCGCATCCCAGCGGTCGCCGATCGCCGTCGCCAGCCGCGCGATCGCCTCGCTCTCGGCCAGATCGAGCGGGGCGATCGTTGCCGAGCCGCCGGCCGCGTGGATCGTCGCCTCGACGTCTTCGAGACCACCGGGTGTGCGCGCCGTCAGGACGACGTGTGCGCCCTTTGCCGCCAACGCGATCGCGGTCGCGGCGCCGATGCCGCGGCTGGCACCGGTGACCAGGGCCAGCCGGCCGTCGAGAGGCTTGTCCGTCATTATCGCTCCGGGAGTATCAGATGACGCGTTCGGCGAGCATCGCGAACTGATCGACTTCGGCGCCCTCGTCATGGTCGGTCAGCGTGGTCGGGTAATCGCCGGTGAAGCACGCATCGCAATATTTCGGGCGGATATCCGCGCGCTTCGCCTCGCCGAGCGCCTTGTAGAGGCCGTCGATCGAGATGAAGTTCAGGCTGTCGGCGTGGATGAAGCCGGTCATCCCGCCGAGATCGAGCTTGGCCGCGAGCAGTTTCGCGCGCTCGGGCGTGTCGACGCCGTAGAAGCACGAGTGCCGCGTCGGCGGGCTGGCGATCCGCATATGGACTTCGGCGGCGCCCGCCTCGCGCATCATCTGGACGATCTTTAGCGAGGTCGTGCCGCGGACGATCGAATCGTCGACGAGGATGACGCGCTTGCCCTTGATCAGCGCGCGGTTGGCGTTGTGCTTCAGTTTCACGCCGAGGTGGCGGACCTTGTCGCCGGGCGAGATGAACGTGCGGCCGACATAATGCGAGCGGATGATGCCGAGTTCGAACGGGATACCTGATTGCTGCGCATAGCCGATCGCCGCGGGCGTGCCCGAATCGGGGACCGGGATGACGAGGTCGGCATCGACCGGCGATTCGATCGCGAGCTGCGCGCCGATCGCCTTCCGCACCGAATAGACCGAGTGATCGTCGACGATCGAGTCCGGCCGCGAGAAATAGACCCATTCGAAGATGCACGGCCGCGCCGCCATTGGTGCGAACGGGCGGATCGAACGGATTTCCGACCCCTGGACGATGACCAGTTCGCCCGGCTCGACTGCGCGGACGAAGGTGGCGCCGACGACGTCGAGCGCGACCGTCTCGGAGGCGAAGATCACCGCCTCGCCTAGCTTGCCCATCACCAGCGGCCGGATGCCGAGCGGATCGCGACAGGCTATCATGCCCTCGGGAGTCATCACGATCAGCGAGTAGGCGCCTTCGATCTGCTTCAGCGCATCGATGAAGCGATCGAGCAGCGTGCGGTAGTTCGAGGTCGCGACGAGGTGGATGATCGTCTCGGTATCGCTGGTCGACTGGAAGATCGAACCGCGCCGCACGAGCTCGCGCCGCAGTCGCATCGCGTTGGAAATGTTGCCGTTATGCGCGATCGCGAAGCCGCCGGTCGACAGCTCAGCGTATAGAGGCTGGACGTTGCGCAAGGCCGTCTCGCCGGTCGTCGAATAGCGGACATGGCCGCAGGCGACGGTGCCCGGCAACGCGCGGATCACGTCGTCGCGGTCGAAATTGCCCGCGACATGGCCCATCGCGCGGTGGGTGTGGAAATTGGCGCCGTCGAAGGTCGTGATGCCGGCGGCTTCCTGCCCGCGGTGCTGCAGCGCGTGCAGCCCCAGGGCTACGAGCGCGGCTGCGCCATCGGTGGCGGAGACGCCGAACACCCCGCATTCTTCGCGGAGTTTGTCGTCATCGAAAGGATTGGTCGTCTGCATGCCGGATCTCACGTCGTGCGGAAGCTGCCCTATACGAGCGGTTGGCGGGCTTGTCGCCTGTTTGTAATAACATTGCGTGCTGCTGGTCGCATCGGGGCGGGTTTCGGGTATATCCGGGGCATGACACACAGCCGCGACACGGGCCTGACGCTCGATCCCAAATTCGATTCCGCCGGGCTTCTGACCGCGGTCGTCACCGACCGCGTGTCGGGCGACGTGCTGATGGTCGCGCACATGAATGCGGAGGCCCTGGCGCAGACGCAGGCGACCGGCGAGGCGCATTTCTGGTCGCGGAGTCGCGCAAAGCTCTGGAAGAAGGGCGAGACGTCAGGGAACGTGCTGCGCGTCGCCGAACTGCGGATCGATTGCGACCAAGATGCGGTGTGGGTGATCGCCGATGCGGCGGGGCCGGCGTGCCATACCGGCGAGCGGACGTGCTTCTTCCGGCGGATCGAGGGGGGCAGACTGGTGCCGGCCGAATGAGGCGGGTGCTGCTGCTCGCTTTGATGGTGAGCGGGTGCGGGCAAGAACAGAAGGCTGTGGTCGCGGATAGCGCGGGGGCTCGGCTGGAGGCTGCGGCCGATACGGCGGGGATCGTGCCAGACCCGAACGCGCCGCTGCAAGGATCATGGGCGCGCGATACCGACCGGATCTGCGTCGTCGGCACGGATAAGTCCGCTCGGATCGGCGTCAGCGTCGATTACGGCGAAGATCAGGGCTGCGCCGCATCCGGAACGGTCGAGCGCTCGGGCGATGCGCTGAAGCTCGTATTCGGCGCGTGCAAATTCAATGCCCGGTTCGACGGCGACCGGATCGTCTTCCCGCCCGAAATACCCGAGGCCTGCGAGTCGCTCTGCACCGGCCGCGCGTCGCTGGCCGCGGTGACCGTCGATCGCATCAGCGAATCGCGGTCGGAGGCTTCTACGCTGCGATCATCTGCCGGGAAGTTGCTCTGCGCTAATTGACGTTGACGTAAACGAGAGTTATTTGTCCGGAGATGGCGACACGAGCATCCCTTTCTCCGGTCTCTCCCGAATCCTACGCGGTGATCGAACCGCGGCATGATCGCGAGAGCTTCACGATCTCCGATCTCTCCGCCGAGTTCGACGTCACCGCGCGCGCGCTCCGGTTCTACGAGGACGAGGGGCTGATCGCGCCCGAGCGTCGCGGCACGCAGCGCATCTATTCGCACCGCGACCGCGCGCGTCTCGCCTGGATCCTGCGCGGCAAGCGCGTCGGGTTCAGCCTTGGCGAAATCCGCGAGATGATCGACCTCTACGATCTCGGCGACGGCCGTCGTGCGCAGCGCCAGGTCGTGATCGAGCGCAGCCAGGCGCGGATCGCACTGCTCACCGCGCAGAAGCGCGACATCGATCTCGCCATCGACGAACTCACCAGTTTCGTGGCCCTTCTCGAAGCCAGCCGCGCCCAAGACACCCCGCAAGGATAAACCATGCCCCAGTATACGCCCCCCGTTCGCGACACGCGTTTCGTCCTCGAGCATGTAGTCGGCCTGCCACGCTATTCCAATCTACCCGGCTTCGATGCGGCCTCGCCCGACGTCGTCGACGCGGTGCTCGAAGAGGGCGGCAAGTTCGTCGCCGAAGTGCTGTTCCCGCTCAACCTGTCGGGCGACCAGCAGGGATGCACGCGGCATGAGGACGGATCGGTGACGACGCCGGACGGCTTCAAGGAGGCGTACAAGCAGTATGTCGAGAGCGGATGGGCGACGCTCGGCAACCAGCCGGAATATGGCGGGCAGGGCATGCCGCACGTCGTGTCGACCGCGTTCCAGGAATACATGATCTCGTCGAACATGGCGTTCGCGATGTATCCAGGGCTCACGCACGGCGCGATCGCCGCGCTGATCGCCAAGGGCTCGGACGCGCAGAAGGCGATGTACGTGCCGAAGATGGTGTCGGGCGAATGGGGCGGGACGATGAATCTGACCGAGCCGCAGTGCGGCACCGATCTCGGCCTGATCCGCACCAAGGCCGAGCCGCAGGCGGATGGCTCGTACGCGATCACCGGCACCAAGATCTTCATCTCGAGCGGTGAGCATGACCTGACCGAGAACATCATCCACCTCGTGCTCGCCAAGACGCCGGGCGCGCCGGATAACGTGAAGGGCATTTCGTTGTTCGTTGTGCCGAAGGTGCTGGTGAACGAGGACGGGTCGCTTGGCGCGCGCAACGGCGTCACTTGCGGGTCGATCGAGCACAAGATGGGAATTCACGCAAATTCGACCTGCGTGATGAACTATGATTCGGCGACCGGCTGGCTCGTCGGCGAGGAGATGAAGGGCCTCGCGGCGATGTTCATCATGATGAACGCCGCACGGCTTGGTGTGGGCTTGCAGGGTCTCGGCGTGGCCGAGGTCGCCTACCAGAACGCCGTCCAGTATGCGCAGGACCGCCGCCAGGGTCGCGCGCTGACCGGGCCGAAGGAGCCGCAGGAGAAGGCGGACACGCTGTTCGTCCATCCCGACATCCGCCGCATGCTGATGGAGGGCAAGTCGCTCACCGAGGGCCTGCGCGCGCTGATCCTGTGGACCGCGCTTCAGGCTGATCTCGAGCATCATGCCGAGACCGAGGAAGAGCGCCAGCTGGCCGGTGACATCATCAGCCTGCTGACCCCGGTCATCAAGGGATACGGCACCGACATGGGCTATGCGATCGCGACCAACGCGCAACAGGTGTACGGCGGCCACGGCTACATCGCCGAATGGGGCATGGAGCAGTATGTCCGCGATGCCCGGATCGCGATGATCTACGAAGGCACCAACGGCGTACAGGCGATGGATCTGGTCGGGCGCAAGCTCGCACAGAATGGCGGGCGCGGGATCCAGGCGTTCTTCAAGCTGGTGGCGGAGGACGTCGCGGCGGCGAAGGGCGATCCGGCAACGGCCTCGTTTGCCGAGGCGCTGGAGAAGGCGAACGGCCAGCTTCAGGCAGCGACGATGTGGTTCATGGCAAACGGCATGAAGAACCCCGAGAACGTGGGTGCCGGCGCGGTCAGCTACATGCACCTGATGGGGATCGTCGCGGTCGGCACGATGTGGCTGCGGATGGCGGTCGCCGCGACCAAGCTGAAGGCAGCGGGCGAGGGCGAGGCCGCGTTCCTCGACGCCAAGCTGGTGACGGCGCGCTTCTATGCCGAGCGGATCCTGCCGGATGCGGGCGCGCTGCGTCGGAAGATCGAGGGTGGCGCGGAGTCGCTGATGGCGCTGCCGCCCGAGATGTTCATGGCCGCCTGATCGGGGTCCCTTCTGCTCCCCTCCCTGAAAGGGAGGGGCAGGGGGTGGGTCGGGCTCCGCGAGTCCGAACCCTCCCGACCCAAGCAGACCTACCCACCCCCAACCCCTCCCTTCCAGGGAGGGGAGCAGGGGCGCGCTACTTCGTGATCGGTGCGGCCGATGCCGGCGTTGCCGACACCGGCGGCGCGGCGGCGCTCGGTTTCCGCCGAACACCGTTCAGTTCGACCGCCGCCGCAGGCGCGTTCGGCGCAACGGTGGGCGGCGGCGGTACGGCAGTCATTGCCGCCCGCGCCACCATGCACTGGGTCGGATCCGCGCGCTTGAACTGACGGCAATTCCACAGCGATCGCTCGTAATTGCTCGCCCGATCGCGCAGATAGCTGAAACTCAATGCGGCCGTCTGCGCGGGCTCCAGCGGGATCGCGGTCGCCATCTTCGTGCCGTCGGTCCACGCCATGTAACGGCAGAATGGCTTGTCGCCGCACGCCTGGGCCGCAAGCAGGGTCAAGCCGTCGGCACTCTGGTTGCGCGGCAACGTCACGAAGATCGTATCGCCATCGAGCGGCGTCACGGACGCAGACGCCCCCTCGGCAGCCGTGCCAAACCCCGCCGCACCAAACCCCATCGCGATCGACGCTTCCGCCAGTGCTGCATCCGCCTCGGCCAGCGCAGCGCCCGTCTTGTGCGCGTCGGACAGATCGGCAAGCTGCGCGATCACCGGCTCGACGGTTTCCGGATGACGCCCGAACGCCGCGGGTGTCCCCCACCAGCCGGACCAGCGGAAGAACAAATGCGTGTTCACTGCGGCGATCTTGTCGAGGCTCGACTGCCAGTACGGCACGACCCAGTCGGTATGGTAATGCGTGGCATAGCCGACCTGCTTGAACACCGCCCCGGACAACGCCGCCGTGGCCACGTCTCGCGCCCGACGCCAGGAATCGTCGGTCGGGTGCCAGCGCGTGATCGCCCCGTCGCAGCTGAAGCTGAACTGGCAACCGGTGGCGCGGTCCTGCCCCTCGAACACGACTCCGCACACGGTCTTCGGGAAGGCCGGATGGCGCAGGCGATTGAGCACGACCTGCGCGACCGCACGTTCGCCAAGCGTATCGTCGCCGGCCTCGTACAGGATACCCGCCGCCATGCAGTCGGTGGCGCGCGCCAAATCTTCAGGTCCGCCGGCAAAGCGGAACGGGCGTGCCGCCGGGTTGGGGGCCGTCGAAAACGGCACCGTCGCATTGAACGCGCGCGCGTCCTCGGGACTGAGGTCGACGAACTTGACGGGCTCGACTTCGGGCACCTCGGCTTGCGGCACGACCCGGCCGGGCGGGAGCTTCACCCGCTTAGAAACGTGAACGATCGTGGGCGCGTTGGCGACGACCAGCGCAGGCCCGACGATCGCCAGCGCGGAAATGCCGACGAGGGTGGCGCGCAGCACCCGGGTGCCGCGCGCGGAAAGATCGGTCTTCACTGTTCGGGCAGGAAGTCCGGAACCGACAGATAGCGCTCGCCGGTGTCGTAGTTGAACCCGAGAACGCGAACGTTGTCCGGTAGATCCGGCAGCTTCTGGAGAATCGCTGCCAGCGTCGCGCCCGAGCTGATGCCGACCAGCATGCCCTCTTCGGTAGCCGAGCGACGCGCCATGTCCTTCGCGACCGCGGCATCGACCTCGATCACGCCGTCGAGCGCCTGGGTATGCAGGTTCACCGGGATGAAGCCCGCGCCGATCCCCTGGATCGGGTGAGGCCCCGGCTGGCCACCGGCGATCACCGGCGATGCGGCTGGCTCCACCGCGTAGACCTTGAGCGATGGCCATTCCCTCTTCAGCGCCTCGGCGACGCCGGTGATGTGGCCGCCCGTGCCAACGCCGGTAATGATCACGTCGATCGGTGTATCGCGGAAGTCGGCGAGGATTTCCTTTGCGGTCGTCGCGACATGCACGGCGATGTTCGCAGGGTTCTCGAACTGCTGCGGCATCCATGAGCCCGGCGTCTGCTCGACCAGTTCCTTGGCGCGCTCGATCGCGCCCTTCATGCCCTTCTCGCGCGGAGTCAGGTCGAAGGTCGCACCGTAGGCGAGCATCAGGCGGCGGCGTTCGATCGACATGCTCTCGGGCATGACGAGGACGATCTTGTACCCCTTCACGGCAGCGACCAGCGCGAGGCCGATGCCGGTGTTGCCGCTGGTCGGCTCGATGATCGTACCGCCGGGCTGGAGGTGGCCGTCCTTCTCCGCGGCCTCGACCATCGCGAGCGCGATGCGGTCCTTGATCGACCCGCCGGGGTTCGACCGCTCGGACTTCACCCAGACTTCGGAGTCGGGGAACAGCTTCGACAGGCGGACGTGCGGCGTGTTGCCGATCGTGTCGAGAATCGAGTTGGCCTTCATGGCTTGGCTTCTCCGTGCTGAGGTTCGGTCTCTAGGATCTCTGGGGGATCAAAGGTTTTCGCGCGGCCTAGTTCCGGGAACAGTCGCGCCCAGCCGATCGTGATCGCAATAGCACCGACACCGCCGAACACCACTGCCCCGACCGGACCGAGCAGCGACGCCATCACCCCGCTCTCGAATTCGCCGAGTTCGTTCGAGGCCGAGATGGTGAGCTGCGACACCGCGCTCACGCGGCCGCGCATCGCATCCGGCGTATGGAGTTGGATCAGCGACTGGCGGACATAGACCGAGATCATGTCCGCGCCGCCCGCGACGATGAGCGCGATCAGGCTGAGGACGAAGGCCGGGTGGATGGGGAAGCCCGCGATCGTGCCGGGCGCGATGCCGAGCAGGTCGACGATCGGGGTGGCGACGCCGAAGGTGAGGATCGCTAGGCCGAATACGACGACCGCGATCAGCATCTTCACGCCGACATTGGTGCTCATCGGGCGCACCGAGAACCACACGGCCGTGATCGCCGCGCCGATGCCCATGCCGGCCGCGAGCACCCCCAGCCCCTGGGATCCGACGTGCAGGATGTCGCGCGAATAGACCGGCAACAGCGACGTCGCGCCGGCGAGCAGCACCGCGAACAGGTCCAGCGTGATGGTCGCGAGGACGAGGCGGTTGCGGCGGACATAGGTGAAGCCCTCGATGATCCGGGCGAGCGGGCGGTGATCGGTCTGCGTCGCGGGCTGCGGTACCGGGGCCGATCATGAACATGAAGACGAGCGCGACGAGGAAGAGCAGCGTGGCGACGCCGTACGCGACCTCCGGATGGATCGCATACAGCAGCCCGCCGACGCTGGGCCCGGCGATCGTGCCGACCTGCCACGCGATCGAGCTGATCGCGATCGCGGTCGGGAGCACGGCGCGGGGGACGAGGTTCGGGGCCAATGCGGAATACGCCGGGCCGGAGAAGGCACGGGCGACGCCGAACGCGACCGCGGCGACGAACAGCACGCCGAGCGTCAGGTGGCCGGTCCACGTCAGCAACCACAATGTCGCGGCCGTGAGCACCAGCAACGTCGTCGTGCCCCGGACGATCCAGCGGCGGTCGAAGCTGTCTGCGATGAGGCCGGTGATCGGGGTGAGCAGGAACAACGGCACGAACTGCGCGAACCCGATCATGCCGAGCATGAAGGCCGCCTGGCGGATGTCCATCGTCTCGCGGGCGATATTGTAGACCTGCCACCCGATCACGATCGACATCGCGCTGACGGCTATGGTGCCGGTGAAGCGGGACAGCCAATAGGCGCGGAAATTGGCGATCCGTAAGGGATGCTGGTGCGGGTCTGTCGTGGGAGCCATTGCGGTGGGCTTTAGGCGCGGGCGCGAGGAGAGGGCAACCGGAGCTTTGCTTGGGGTGGGGATAGTGGCTCGCTCGTCCCCCCTGTCCTCCCGCTTTCGCGGGAGAACAGGGAAACGGCAGCTGTCTTGCCAAACACACTCCGTCACCCCGGACTTGTTCCGGGGCCCACCGTTCCGCACACTCATCGGCCTAAGAGAACGCGGAACCGTGGATGCCGGAACAAGTCCGGCATGACGGAGAAGCCTCCATCCCAAGCCCCCAAAACCAACATACCCCAGACGGGAATTGATGTTCCGCCCCGTCCGCGCCTATAGGCTCCCTCAACTCCCCTACGGAAAACGAGGTTTCCCACATCGTGGCCAAGACCCCCCCACCAGCACGCGCAATCGCCGAACCGCCGATTACGAACCGCGAACGACCGACCGAACCCAAGCCGTACGAGGCGTCGAAAGACGAACTGCTCGAAATGTATCGGCAGATGCTGCTGATCCGCCGTTTCGAGGAAAAAGCGGGCCAGCTCTATGGCTTGGGCCTGATCGGTGGCTTCTGCCATCTCTACATCGGCCAGGAAGCCGTCGCTGTCGGCCTTCAGTCCGCGCTCAACGGCGAGACCGATTCGGTGATCACCGGCTACCGCGATCACGGCCACATGCTCGCCTACGGGATCGACCCGAAGGTGATCATGGCCGAGCTGACCGGGCGCAATTCGGGGATCTCGAAGGGCAAGGGCGGGTCGATGCACATGTTCTCGACCGAGCATAAATTCTACGGCGGCCACGGCATCGTCGGTGCGCAGGTGTCGCTCGGCACCGGCCTCGCGTTCAAGCACAAATATTCGAACGACGGCGGCATCTGCATGGCCTATTTCGGCGACGGCGCCGCGAACCAGGGCCAGGTGTACGAGAGCTTCAACATGGCCGAGCTCTGGAAGCTCCCGATCATCTTCGTGATCGAGAACAACCAGTACGCGATGGGCACCAGCGTCAACCGCGCCTCGGCCGAGGACCAGCTGTATCGCCGCGGCGAGAGCTTCCGCATTCCCGGTATCCAGGTCGACGGCATGGACGTGCTCGCCTGCCGCGGTGCTGCCGAGGAAGCGCTGGCGTGGGTCCGCGCGGGCAAGGGTCCCGTCATCCTCGAGATGAAGACCTATCGTTACCGCGGCCACTCGATGTCCGATCCCGCCAAGTACCGCACGCGCGACGAGGTCCAGGCGGTCCGCGACAAGTCCGATCCGATCGATCACATGAAGAAGCTGCTCGACGCGCAGGGCGTGACCGAGGCGGACCTCAAGTCCCTTGAACAGGAAATCAGGAAAATCGTGAACGAAGCCGCCGATTTCGCCGAGCAGACCCCGGAGCCGGATGCTGCCGAGCTCTACACCGACGTTCTGGTGGAGAAGTACTGATGGCGATCGAGATCAAGATGCCCGCGCTCTCCCCGACGATGGAAGAGGGCACGCTGGCCAAGTGGCTCGTCAAGGAAGGCGACAGCGTCAAGTCGGGCGACATCCTCGCCGAGATCGAGACCGACAAGGCGACGATGGAGTTCGAGGCGATCGACGAAGGCACGATCGGCTCGATCGCCGTGCCCGAGGGTACCGACAACGTGAAGGTCGGCACCGTCATCGCGACGATCCTCGAAGAGGGCGAGAGCGCGAGCGACGCCAAGGCTGCGAAGCCAACCGAGGCACGCTCCGGCGACGCAGCCAACGCCGCGCCGAAGGAAACGCCGTCGGACGACAAGGCACCGCCGGTTCCCGAAGGCGCTTCCCCCGCAAAGGCCGAGAGCGGCACGCAGCAGCTCGTCGCGTCGGCCGAGAAGGTCGGCATCTCCGACCCGGCGATCCCCGAGGGCACCGAGATGGTCAAGACGACCGTCCGCGAAGCGCTGCGCGACGCGATGGCCGAGGAAATGCGCGAGGACGACCGCGTCTTCGTGATGGGCGAGGAAGTCGCGCAGTATCAGGGCGCGTACAAGGTAACCCAGGGGTTGCTCGAGGAGTTCGGCGACCGTCGCGTCATCGACACGCCGATCACCGAATACGGCTTTGCCGGCATCGGTGCGGGCGCGGCGATGGGCGGGCTTCGCCCGATCGTCGAGTTCATGACCTTCAACTTCGCGTTGCAGGCGATCGACCACATCATCAACTCGGCCGCCAAGACCAACTACATGTCGGGCGGGCAGATGCGCTGCCCGATCGTGTTCCGTGGTCCCAACGGCGCGGCGTCGCGCGTGGGTGCACAGCATTCGCACAACTTCGCAGCGTGGTATGCGAGCGTTCCCGGCCTCATCGTGATCGCGCCGTATGACGCGGCGGATGCGAAGGGCCTGCTCAAGGCCGCGATCCGTACCGAGGATCCGGTCGTGTTCCTCGAGAACGAGCTGATGTACGGCCGCAGCTTCGACGTCCCCAAGCTCGACAACCACGTCCTGCCGATCGGCAAGGCGCGGATCGTCCGCGAGGGCAAGGACGTGACGATCGTCAGCTACTCGATCGGCGTCGGCATTTCGCTCGAAGCGGCCGAGAAGCTCGCCGAAGAGGGCATCGACGCGGAGGTCATCGACCTGCGCACGCTGCGCCCGCTCGACACCGAGACGGTCTTGAAGAGCCTCGCCAAGACCAACCGCATGATCATCGTCGAAGAGAATTGGGCGACCTGCTCGATCGCCTCGGAGATCGTGTCGGTGGTAATGGAGCACGGCTTCGACGACCTCGACGCGCCGGTATTGCGCGTGACGAACGAAGACGTGCCGATGCCCTATGCGGCGAACCTCGAAAAGCTGATGCTGGTCGACGTCGCGAAGGTCGTGACGGCGGCGAAGAAGGTTACGTACAAGTAATCCCGACGCACCGGCCGGAATACATCCGGCCGGTGCGATTACGCCGCGTAGGTCGTGCAAACGCTCGCTGTGGTACCAGGTACCGACGCCAGGACCTGCGTATTGCGCTCGCGAACGTTATATACGGACTCCGAGCGCAAGGTCGGCGTACCGAAGAAGCGTGACGAGACCAGCGGCTGATACCGGTACGTCACCTCGACGAAGATCAGCGCTGAGCCGGGGCCGGCGACGATCTGGCGCGTGCTGCTGCCCATATAGGGAAGCGTATTGTCGGCCTGCCCCTTGCCTTGCGTACCGTATTTCGGTTGAGAATCGGTGGTATTCAGCGCGCCGGTGCAGCGTTGCCAGCGGATATACTGGCCGGCATTCGGGGCTTCCTTGCCGTTCGGTTCGACGCTGGAAACCACCACGCGCCCGTTTGCGTTGAAATCGATACCGCCACCGATGAATTTCGCGCTCAGCAATGCCTCGTTGACGTCGGATTCGTCGATCGAGTCTCGGACGCGCGCGACGTTGTCGGAAATGGCCGTCGATATCTGGTTCACGCGCATCACGGCGACCGCCATGTGCGTGATCTCCGCGCCGGCTAGTCCGAGCGTGAGCAAGACCGGTGCCACGATCGCGAATTCGATCATCGCAAGGCCGCGAACGTCTGCTCGAAACCGGCGGGCGAGGGTTTGGAGATGGCTCATGTCACCTTGGTGCATATGTTCGTCGGCTCTGCGCGCGAGGTGAAGGGCTGGTTACGGATCACCGTCGTGGCGGCGACGCTGCGGGTCGGCCCCCAGGACAGCAGTGCGCCGACCGGGGTCAGGTTCGGATATGCAACGTTGACCGTGTAATAGACCACGTCGTCAGCACTGCCGACGCCGGTATCCCCGGGCGTTGCGTCATAAACACCGTTGTTGTTCGCGTCTTCGAAACAGTCGCCAAGATTGAACACCCCTTTGGGATCGGTGTCCGACGTGATCTTCTCCGGCTTGCCGACGTTCGAGAAGTTGTAATAGCGCCGGGTCGAGACCGTCACATATTGCGCGGGGACGACCGCCTGTACTTCGGATTTGATGGTCGTCACTACGTCGGCAGCCGTCTTGTTGCCGACCGTAACCTGTCGCGACGCTTTGGACAGCGCACCCTGTACGACTGCGGTGACATACCCCTGATAGCCGATTTCGAGGATCGATAGCAGCAATCCGATAAGCACCGGCACGATCAGCGCGAATTCGACGATCGTCGCGCCGCGCTTGTCCTGCCCGAGCGCGTGGAGCCTCGACGAGGTCGCGATCACTGGTTGATCCTCAACGACCCGATCTTGCTGCCGATTTCCTGGAACTTCGCGATCAGCGCGGGCGCGGTCGTGATGCCTGAGGCCATCGCCGGCGTGGTGGCGCAGTTCTGCATGTCGGCGGTCAGCGTGGTCGAGAATGCTATGACATAGAGTTGAATACCCTGGCTCTTGGCCGCATTGCAGGCCATGCGGAAGCGTTGGAGGTGCCGCTGCAGCTGCTCAGCCGCGAGCTGCGTAGCATTGCCGGCTGATGTTCCAAGCACACGCTTGTCGCGCTCTTCGGCGCCATAGGTCGTGTAGACGTTGAGGTACGGCGAAAGATCGCCATCGGTCATGAAGATCATGTATTTGCGAACACTGAACCCGCGCAGTTTCTTGGGATTGTCGGGATCGTTCTGATCGTTTGTTTCAGGCGTTGCCGACGCGAAGATGCCGTCCGGCGAAATGAAGCGGGCGCCCCATATCACGCCGATATCGTGATAGGTACCACCCAAAGGCTTCAGATTGTTGATGTAGGACATGAACGAAGGCTTGTCGTTATAGTATTCCTTCAACCGACTTGCGGCGCTCGCGCAATATTTTGACTCAGTATATTGGGAGCCCGTACCGGGATTAAATTCAGCTTCGGGCCACCAAGGCGCCCAGCGACTGGAATCGGCGGTCGGCAGCATGTTGACATCGAGGTCCCATGCGCTGGCAGGCGCCGTCGTTGCGGATCCGCCATCGATCGTGACATTGTCGGTCTGGCGCTCCTCGATACAGCCAGCCCAGCGTGATTTGCTGGTCGGATATGATCCGGGTGTGTTGACCAGTGCGCCTGTCTTGAACGACGATGTGTCCAGCGTCAGTTGGCCGTAAGTGGCGTAGGCGCCGTTCCAAGTCGTGGTGACCGTTCGCGACTGATAAGGCGCACTGCTGCGAATGTAGTTCGGATTCTCCGCATAGACGAGCTTTCCGACGTTCACGGTCGCATTATAGGGTACGAACCCATAACGAAGCCGCAGATTGTTGGCGTGCAATTGATCCTGAGCCGACTGAAGCGTGTCGTAGAGTGATTCCGACGCATCGCGCAGTGCCTGCATCTTCGAACCATATTGTTCGACCTCGCCGCACGCGTCGTTTGGGCGGTTGGTCGGACAGTTCATCGACCCCGACATGTCGAGCACCAGCATGATGTCGGTCCCGACGAAATCCTGTGTCGCGGAGCAACTCGTCGACAGGTTCAAGGTGGAGAAGCCGAATAGCTTCATCACCGTTGTCGGGATGGTCGTCGCAGCGGTGATCTTCACCGTGCCGATCGACGGTACGGTAACGACCGGCGTGAACGCAGCCGTGCCGAACGACGCCTGAGGAAAGTTGAAGTTGAAGTAATTCGTGGCCTCGGTTTCGACGGCGGGCGTCAGGGTCGTACCCGACAGCAAGCGCCGCGCCGCGAGTGATCCCGCGTCACACGCCTGCTGGAGCCGGTCGCGCGCGACATAAGCGCGTGCCATGTCCAGGCCCGACCCGACCATTGCGATCAACGGCATCATCGCGAACGCGACGATCATCAAGGTATTGCCGCGGACATCGGTACGGAGCCGCCCCATAAAGGTCGTCGGCCGTTGTCGTTTTAGGCCGTGCTTGGCGCTCATGCTGTCCTGACTCGATGCGGGTAGTAAGGTGCGGTTGGGTTCAGACGGTATCGATCTGGTCCTCCCTTGCTCCATGACCCGGTAAGCGCTGCTCAAGGAACATGGTTATCCGGGTATTAACCCTGCCAACCGCTGATCGGTGGGGGTGCGGATCGGCTGGCCGCGCGCTATCGAGCCACGCATGACCCGACCCGACCTCGATCGCCATTTGGCGCTCAGCTATGCCGACGCTGCGGTGCGCCCCGCGCTCGGCGCCCTGTTCGCGCTCGACGATACGCTCGGCGCGATCCTGCGGACGACGCGGGAGCCGTTGGTCGGCCAGATGCGGCTGACGTGGTGGTATGAGGCGCTGGGCCGGCTGGATGTCGCCCCAGCGCCCGCCGAGCCCGTGCTGACCGCGCTCCAGGCGTCCGTGCTGCCGGCCGGGGTATCGGGGACGATGCTGGCGGCGATGACCGATGGGTGGGAGGCTCTGCTCGAGCCGGTGCTCGATGCCGCGGCCATCGAACGGTTCGCGCGCGATCGGGGGCGGCGGGTGTTCGAACTGGCCGGCGTGATCCTCTCGGTGAGCGACGCGCGCATTGGGCTGGCAGGCGAGGGCTGGGCGATGGCCGATCTGTCGCAGCGGCTGACCGACGCGCCCAGCCGTGCGTTGGCGCGCGCACGGGCAGTCGAGGCGCTCGATGCGGCACTGCGGGGTCGCTGGCCGGGCAGGGCACGGGCGCTCGGGGCGATGGCATTGTCGGCGCGGTTCGACGTGTCGGATTCGCCGCCGCCGCCGGGCAGTCCGAAGCGGGTCGGGCGGTTGGCGTGGCACAGACTGACCGGATACTGACCAATCGGATGGGGATCGTCGCATCCGGGGCCTAGCGTGCAGGCTTGGGCGATGGGGGGCGACGACGATGTGGCGGTATCTGGCGGGCGGGGCGGCGGTGATCGCGTTGATCGTCGCAGGGTTCATGCTGTTCAGCGGGAACGCGCGGCCAAGGCCGCTGCTGCCCGCACAACCGGTATCGCAAGCGGGCGGCACCGTGGTCCCGAGCGATCCGCTACCCGATGCCGCCCCTGAAGCGACCGACAAGACCCGCGAGCAGAAGCGCTTCGATCGCTACGACAAGGATCGCGATGCGACGATCACGCGCGAGGAATATCTCGTCCAGCGGCGAAAGGCTTACGCGCGGCTCGACGTGAACGGCGACGGTACGCTGTCGTTCGACGAATGGGCGGTCAAGGCGACGACCAAGTTCGCCGACGCGGACCGTGACAAATCGGGCGCGATGACCGCCCCCGAATTTGCCACGACCGCGGTCAAGCGGAAGGGGCCAGCTCGGGTGAATTGTCCACCGGTTCAGGCTGTTGCCGAGGAGAGTTGAGCCACTCTGCGAGCGCCGCGCGACCCCGATCGGTGTACATCCGCTTGCGATCGGTCTTCTTGGTCCGGCCGGGGATCGGTGGGAACAGGCCGAAATTCACGTTCATCGGCTGATACGTCTCGGCCTCCGCACCGCCCGTGATGTGTCCAAGCAAAGCGCCGAGCGCGGTCGCGTAAGGCGGCGGCGTCAACGTCTTGCCCTTGAGTTCGGCCGCCGCGAACAGCCCTGCGAGCATGCCGATCCCGCAGCTCTCGATATACCCCTCGCACCCGGTGATCTGGCCGGCGAAGCGGATGTTCGGGCGCGACTTCAGCCGCAGCGTCTCGTCGAGCAGTTCGGGCGAGCGGATGAACGTGTTGCGATGCAGCCCGCCCAGTCGCGCGAACTCGGCGTTCTCAAGACCCGGAATCGTCCGGAATAGCCGAACCTGATCGGCATGCTTCAGCTTGGTCTGGAAGCCGACGATGTTCCACAATGTGCCCTGCGCATTGTCCTGCCGAAGCTGGACGACGGCATGTGGCCACCGGCCCGTCTTGGGATTGTCGAGGCCCACGGGCTTCATCGGACCATAGCGCAGCGTGTCGACGCCGCGCTCGGCCATCACTTCGATCGGCATGCAGCCGTCGAAATACGGCGTGTCCTTCTCCCAGTCCTTGAACGGCGTCTTCTCGCCGTCGACCAGCCCCTGGTGGAAGGCGAGATACTGGTCCTTGTCCATCGGGCAGTTGATGTAGTCCTTGCCCTCACCCTTGTCCCAGCGCGACGCGAACCACGCGGTGTCCATGTCGATCGAGTCGCGGTGGACGATCGGCGCAAGCGCGTCGAAGAACGCGAGCGCCTCGCGGCCGGTCTCGGCACCGATCCCGGCGGCGAGCGACGCGGCGGTCAGCGGGCCGGTGGCGATGATCGTCGCGCCATCGGGCAGCGCGTCGATGCGCTCGCGGACCAGCGTGATGTTCGGATGCTGGTCGATCGCCTCGGTCACGCTGTTCGAGAAATTGTCACGGTCGACCGCGAGCGCCGAGCCCGCGGGCACGCGGTGGATGTCCGCTTCCCGCATGATCAGCGAGCCGAGCGTGCGCAATTCCTGGTGGAGGAGTCCGACCGCGTTGCTTTCGGCGTCGTCCGAGCGGAAACTGTTCGAGCAGACGAGTTCGGCGAGCCCGTCGGTCTGGTGCGCGGGCGTGCCTTCTCCGCTGCCGCGCATTTCGGAGAGGCGGACCTTGAGGCCCGCTTCGGCGAGTTGCCAGGCGGCTTCGGAACCGGCGAGGCCGCCGCCGATGACGTGAATATCGTGGGTCATTCCGGTCAGATAGCGCGGGACGCTCGTCGTGTCAGCGGTTGTCGTGTCGGCGGGGCAGTCCCACTTCGTTCTCATGACCCACCCCACGAAGATATTCACGATCGGCTACGAAGCCACGACGATGGCCGATTTCCTCAGCGCGTTGAAGGCGGCGGGGGTGGCGCGGGTGATCGACGTCCGCGCGCTTCCCCTGTCGCGACGGCCCGGGTTCTCGAAGACGTCGCTGGCCGCGTCGTTGCGCGAGGTCGAAATCGATTACGTGCATCTGAAGGCACTCGGCACGCCGAAGCGCGGACGCGATGCCGCGAAGAAGGGCGACGTGGCGACGCTGACCGCGGTGTATGACGAGCAACTCGAACTGCCCGAGGCACAGGCGCAGGCCGCGATCATGCTCGGGCTCGCCGCCGAGAAGCCCAGCGCGCTGCTGTGTTACGAGCGCGACCCATGTCATTGCCACCGGACGCTGTTGTTGCAGGCAGTGGGCGAGGGGGCTGAGGTCGTGGATTTGTTTACGTAACGGGCTGATCAGCGTCCCGAGACGAGGTCGCCCAATCCACTCCGTCACCCCGGACTTGTTCCGGGGTCCACGGTTCCGCGCGATCAAACGCTGCAGAGAATGCGGCGCCGTGGATGCCGGAACAAGCCCGGCATGACGGAGATCTATAGGTAGCGATACCCATCCGCTCAGCATGTTGCATTGCAGCACACCCTCCGCTAACGCATCCCCACTCGCTTGGACCCGGTGCAATTCCGGGTGGCTATTCCGGCCGCCGATCCGCCGGACAACGCACCGACGCCTTTGCAATGAACCGCCCGCGCAACCGCCGCGGTTCTCGCGTCCTATGCGGATTTACACATGACATCACTTTCTCGTTACCGGGCCGAATGGTTCAGCGGCCCGACGGCCGCGCGCCGTGACGTTCTCGCCGGCATGGTCGGCACCTTCGCGCTGATCCCCGAGGTCATCGCCTTCTCCTTCGTCGCCGGGATCGATCCCGAGGTCGGCCTGTTCGCCTCCTTCGTGATCGGCATCGTCATCGCGTTCGCCGGCGGCCGCCCCGCGATGATCTCTGGCGCGGCAGGCTCCGTCGCGCTCGTCGCCGCCGCGCTCGTCCACGCCTATGGCCTGCAATATCTGCTCGTCGCGACGATCCTCGCGGGCGCGCTCCAGATCGCGTTCGGGCTCGCCAAGCTCGACATATTGATGCGGTTCGTCTCGAAATCGGTCCATGCCGGCTTCGTCAACGCACTCGCGATCCTGATCTTCTCTGCTCAGGTGCCGCAGATGGTCGGCGTCAGCTGGCAGGCCTATGCGATGATCGCCGGCGGTCTCGCGATCATCTACCTAGTGCCCCGGATCTCCAGCGCGATTCCGTCGCCGCTGATCTGCATCGTCGTCCTCACCGCGATCGCGATGTGGGTCCCGATGCCGCTCAAGACCGTCGGCGATCTCGGGCGCCTGCCGGATTCGCTGCCGTCGTTCGGGCTGCCGGACGTGCCCCTGACCTGGGACACGCTGCGGATCGTCGCACCCTATGCATTCGCGATGGCCGCGGTCGGTCTGCTCGAATCGATGATGACGGCCAGCGTGGTCGACGAACTTACCGAGACCACCAGTTCGAAAGCCCGCGAATGCACCGGGCTGGGCCTCGCCAACATCGCGGCGGGCGCGTTCGGCGGCATCGCCGGGTGCGGGATGATCGGCCAGACCGTCGGCAACGTCCGCTATGGCGGCACCGGGCGGCTCTCGACGATGGTCGCAGGCGTGTTCCTGCTGATCGTCATGGTGCCGCTGCGGCCTTGGGTCGCGCAGGTGCCGGTCGCGGCGCTGGTCGCGATCATGATCATGGTGTCGATCAGCACCTTCTCCTGGGGCTCGCTCCGCGATCTCGCGCGGCACCCCAAGATGTCGAGCGTGGTGATGGTCGCGACCGTCGTCGTCACCGTCGCGACTCACGATCTGTCGCTCGGCGTCGGCGTCGGCGTGCTGCTCAGCGGCGTGTTCTTCGCGTGGAAGGTCACGCGGCTGATGGATGTCGCGATCGATTACGATGTGGCAAGCGACACGCGTATCTACCGGGTAAGCGGGCAGATATTCTTCGCCAGCGCCGACATCTTCGCCGATCGCTTCGACCTGCGGGAAAGCGCGCGCGCCGTCCGGATAGACCTCACCAATGCCCACCTCTGGGACGTCACCGCGGTCGGCGCGCTCGAAACCGTCGTTGATAAGCTCCGCCGTCACGGCCGCGAGGTCGAGGTCATCGGCCTCAACGCGGCGAGTGCCACGCTGGTCGATCGCCATGCCCCGCTGATGATGGATCCGATCGGGGGCTAGTGCTCGATCTTTGGGGCGGGCGAGAAATACGATGCTGTACGCGCCGCCCCGACGCCCTACTTCGAGGGGGATGATGAAACTTTCAGATACCGGCCCCGTGTCGCTCACGCATCTCCAGCGGCTCGAGGCCGAAAGCATCCATATTTTGCGCGAGGTCGTCGCCGAGTGCGAGCACCCGGTGATGCTCTACAGCGTCGGCAAGGATTCCGCGGTGATGCTGCATCTCGCGCGGAAGGCCTTTTACCCGTCGCCACCGCCATTCCCGCTGCTGCATGTCGATACGACGTGGAAGTTCCAGGCGATGTACGACCTGCGCGACCGGATGGCGGCGGAGAGCGGCATGGAGCTGCTCGTCTACAAGAACCCCGAGGCCGAGGCGCGCGGGATCAACCCGTTCGATCACGGCGCGCTCCACACCGATATGTGGAAGACCGAGGGGCTCAAGCAGGCGCTCGATCTCCACGGCTTCGATGCGGCGTTCGGCGGCGCGCGGCGTGACGAGGAGAAGAGTCGCGCGAAGGAGCGCGTCTTCTCGTTCCGCGCGGCGCATCATCGCTGGGACCCGAAGAAGCAGCGGCCCGAGCTGTGGAACCTCTACAATGCGCGGAAAGCGAAGGGCGAGAGCATCCGCGTCTTCCCGATCTCGAACTGGACCGAACTCGACGTCTGGCAATATATCCAGCTCGAGGACATCCCGATCGTCCCGCTCTATTTCGCCGCGCCGCGCCCCACGGTCGAGCGCGACGGGATGCTGCTGATGGTCGACGACGATCGCTTCCGCCTGGAACCCGGCGAAGTCCCCGTCGAACGCTCCATCCGCTTCCGCACGCTAGGCTGCTACCCGCTGACGGGCGCGGTCGAGAGCGAGGCCGACACTCTGTCCGCAGTGATCCAGGAGATGCTGCTGACCACCACCAGCGAACGCCAGGGCCGCGCGATCGACCGCGACGCAGGATCGGCGAGCATGGAGAAGAAGAAGCAGGAGGGCTATTTCTGATGGCTACGCGCACGCAGGACTCTGCCTACCAAGTGCAGGACATCATCGCCGAGGACATCGACGCCTATCTGCTCCAGCACCAGCACAAGAGCCTGTTGCGGTTCATCACCTGCGGGTCGGTGGATGACGGAAAGTCGACGCTTATCGGGCGCTTGCTGTACGATTCTAAGATGATCTTCGAGGATCAGCTCGCCGCGTTGGAGAGCGATTCCAAGAAGGTCGGCACGCAAGGGCAGGAGATCGACTTCGCCTTGCTGGTCGACGGCCTCGCCGCGGAGCGCGAGCAGGGCATCACGATCGACGTCGCCTATCGCTATTTCTCGACCGAGAAGCGCAAGTTCATCGTCGCCGATACGCCAGGGCACGAGCAATATACGCGCAACATGATCACCGGCGCGTCGACCGCCGATCTCGCGGTGATCCTGGTCGATGCGCGCAAGGGTATCCTCACGCAGACCAAGCGCCACAGCTATCTCGCGCATCTGATCGGCATCCGGCACCTCGTGCTCGCGGTGAACAAGATGGATCTGGTCGGCTACGACCAGGCGACCTACGACCGGATCGTCGCGGACTATGCGACGTTCGCGGAGTCGATCGGGATCGCCGGTTTCACGCCGATGCCGATCTCGGGCTTCAAGGGCGACAACATCACCGCCCCGAGCGCGAACACGCCCTGGTATGACGGACCGACGCTGATCGACCATCTCGACACGGTGACGCTCGACGTCAGCGAGGATCAGGCGGGGGCGTTCCGGATGCCGGTTCAGTGGGTCAACCGCCCCAATCTCGACTTTCGGGGCTTCTCCGGGCTGGTCGCGAGCGGCTCGATCGCGCCGGGCGATCCGGTGCGGATCCTGCCGGGCGGACGCACCTCGACGATCGCTCGTGTGGTTGCGTTCGGCGGTGATCTGCCGCGTGCGGTCGCCGGGCAGTCGGTGACGCTGACGCTCGCGGACGAGATCGATTGCTCGCGCGGTGACGTGATCGTTGCCGCGGAGTCGCCGCCCGAGGCGGCCGATCAGTTCGAGGCGACCGTCGTGTGGATGGCGGACGAGGAGATGCTGCCGGGACGTCCCTATTGGCTGAAACTCGCCACGCAGACCGTGACGGCGACCATCCAGCAGCCGAAATACCAGATCAATGTCAACACGATGGAGCGACTTGCTGCCAAGACGCTGGAACTGAATGCGATCGGGATCGCCAACCTCTCGACCGACCGACCGCTGGTATTCGAACCCTATGCGGACAATCGACAGCTCGGCGGGTTCATTCTGGTCGACAAGATCACCAACGCGACCGTCGCGGCGGGGATGCTACACTTCTCCCTCCGGCGCGCGCAGAACGTCCACTGGCAGGCGACCGACATTGGCCGAGAGGCGCACGCCGCGCTGAAGAACCAGAAGGCGGCGGTGCTGTGGTTCACGGGGCTGTCGGGTGCGGGCAAGTCCACGATCGCGAACCTCGTCGAGATGAAGCTCGCGCGGATGAACCGGCACACCTTCCTGCTCGACGGCGACAATGTCCGCCACGGGCTGAACCGTGATCTCGGCTTTACCGATGCGGACCGGGTCGAGAATATCCGCCGCGTCGGCGAGGTCGCCAAGCTGATGACCGATGCCGGGCTGATCGTGATCACCGCGTTCATCTCGCCGTTCCGTGCCGAGCGCGAGATGGTGCGGCAGATGATGGCGCCGGGCGAGTTCATCGAGGTGCATATCGACACGCCGCTCGCGGAGGCCGAGCGGCGCGACGTGAAGGGGCTGTATGCCAAGGCGCGGGCGGGCAAGCTGGCGAACTTCACCGGGATCGATTCGCCCTATGAAGCGCCGGCGAACCCGGAAATCCGGATCGACACGACGGGGATGACCCCCGACGAGGCCGCCGACGCGATCGTCGCGATGTTGATCCCATGAGCGGCGCGATGACCGACGGCGAACTCGCCGCGCATCTCGCGGAGACGGCGGGGCGGTTGCTGCTCGAAGTGCGGCGGTCCGGTGTGTTTTCGCCGGGCGCGCTTGGCAAGGCAGGCGACGAGACCGCGAACGCGTTCCTGGTCCATGCGCTGCAGGATGCGCGGCCCGACGACGGTCTGCTGTCCGAGGAGCGCAAATGCGACGGTACGCGGACGGCGATGTCGCGCGTGTGGATCGTCGATCCGGTCGACGGCACGCGCGAATATGGCGAGGCGCGCGACGACTGGGCGGTGCACGTCGCGCTCGCGATCGACGGCGTCGCGACGGTCGGTGCGGTCGCGCTGCCGGGACTGGGCCTTGTCCTGCGCTCGGACCGGCCAGCCCCGGTACCGCCACCGGGCGATCCCTTGCGGATGGTCGTCAGCCGTACGCGGCCTGCGCCCGAGGCGGTGAAGGTCGCCGAAGTGCTCGGCGCGACGCTGATCCCGATGGGGTCGGCGGGCGCAAAGGCGATGGCGGTGGTCCGCGGCGAGGCGGATATCTACCTCCACTCAGGCGGCCAGTATGAATGGGATTCCGCCGCGCCGGTCGCGGTCGCGGCGGCGTTCGGGTTGCATTGCAGCCGGATCGACGGTTCGCCGTTGGTGTATAATTGTCGGGATGTCTACATGCCCGACCTGCTGATCTGCCCGGTCGCGCTACGCGACCGCGTTATGGCGGCGATGGCGGCGTAAACTTCCCTGCGATCCTCCCCCGCCAGGGGGAGGTGGCGCGGAGCGACGGAGGGGGAGGTATGGGAAACCGCTGTTGCGTGTCCTCCCCCTCCGTCAGGCTGCGCCTGCCACCTCCCCCTGGCGGGGGAGGATCGCAACGGCACTCCTTACTGCTGCGGATCGGCGTCGTTTTCCACCGGGACCTCGTCGCGCGTCACGCGCGCGGTCATCCCCGTCGCGTCCGCGTCGTCGAGCATCTGCTCGTCCGGCGCGATCGGCTTCTCGCGCGGTGGTTCGACCACCGCCGGCGCAGGCGGAGCCGCTTCGACCGGGGCCGCCTCGACTGGGGCAGGCGCCGCCTCGGACTCGGTCACGCCGGTATCCTCGACCATGTTGGTATCGGTCGGTGGCTGTTCGGGCTCGGAGCTCGAGCAGCCGGCCATCGCCATTGCGGCAAGCAGGCCGCCGGCGATGGCGGTACGGGTGCGGGTGGACATCGTCATGGCGTTTCTCTCAGCGAGCGGCGATCGTCTGGCGTGCGGTGCGCGCCTCGATCTTGGAGGCGAGGATACCGTCCCAGTCATAGGGATCGGCGCGGAAGTTCATCTGGCCGTTGCCGCTGGCAAACGCGGTCCAGTAGAGCAGATACACCGACACCGGCTTCACGAGGCGCGCGCGGACCGTGTCGCCCTTGGCGACCGCGGCGTCGACCGTCTCGGGTGTCCAGACGGGATCGCCCTTGAGCAACAGGTCGGCAAGTTCGGCAGGCTTTTCAAGGCGTACGCAGCCATGGCTCGAAAGTCGACTGAAGCTGGCGAACTTCGCGCGGCTCGGCGTATCGTGCAGGTACACGGAATAATCATTGGCAAAATCGAACTTGAACCGGCCGAGCGCGCTCTGGTCACCGGCCTGTTGCTGCAGCCGCTTGCCATCGATCACCTTGAAGCCGTTGCGCTTGAAGTAACCGGGGTTCGCCTTTTCCTTCGGCCACAACTCCTTCGTCGCGATCGAGGTCGGCACGTTCCAGGGCGGGTTGATGACGATGCTGTGGATCGTCGAGGAGAGCATCGGCGTCTCGTCGCCCGGCCGACCGGTCACCGCGCGCATCGACTGCACCGGCGTATCGCCGTCGAACACGGTGAGCACGGCCGCGGCGATGTTCACCTGGATCCGGTCGCGCGGCAGGTCCTGCGGCAGCCAGCGCCAGCGCTCCATGTTCGCCATGATCTGGCGCACGCGATCGGTCGCCGACACGTTTAGCGCCGCCAGCGTCTGGGTCGAGACGATACCGCTGGGGTTGAGCCCATAGCGGCGCTGGGCACGACGGACTGCATCGAGCAGGCCGGCGTCGAATTTGTCGCCGCTGGTCGAGACGTCCTTGTCCTCGGCTGCGAGCCGCTTGCGGAGCGCGATCACGCGCGGGCCGGTCGCGCCGAGCGTGAAGTCGGGCCCCGAAGCGAGCGGCGCCCAGCCCCCCGCAGCGGCGATCGACCGGTAGTTCTGGAGCCCCTTGCGAAGGCCGTCATAGCCCGCATAGGGCGGCGGCAGCGATGCGAACCACGCCGCGATCCGGTCTTGCCGCACGGCATCGGCAAACGCCGGCATTGGATCATAGGCGGGCGGGCGCAGGCCCCAGTCCCTCTGGAAATCAGCCTCGCTGAGACGACCTGCATGGACCGCGCGCGCATGGTCGAGCGCGGCGCGGACGAGTTCCTCCTTGGTCGGCGCGGTGGTCGACGCGGTCGCGGCGGACTTGAGGCCCTGCGCGACGATGTCGCTGTTGAGCAGCTTGTCGAGCAACGTCGCCTGCGCATCGCTCAGCGGCGGCACGGTGATGACCGGCGGGGCAAGCATCGGCGCAGCCATCGGGCTGGCCGGGGCGACCGTCGGCGTCACCGGCGGGGGCGTAACCTGTTGTGCGGCCAGCGGCGTTGCCATGAGCAGCGGCATCGCGGTCGCCGTCGCGGCAACCGCGATCGCCGACCGGATCATACCGGCCTTCACTCGTCCATCATCCAAACCGCGCGCCATACTCATCCTGTCTAACCGTATCTCGTCGACGCTTTCGCACGACGTAGCTCTCCCTTAGCTGAACCGGAGTCGCTAAGCATCGCCAATCGGGCCGATTTCGTCGGTTCGGGCCTAAGCCGCGGATTTTTCCTGCCGGGCGAGCACCTCATACGCCATCACCGCGGTCGCGACCGCCGCGTTGAGGCTGTCCGCCTTGCCGAGCATCGGAATTTTGACCAGCACGTCGCAGGCTTCGGCCATCTCGGGCGGCATGCCCTGCGCTTCGTTACCGGTGAGCAGGAAGGTCGGGCCGGTGTAGGTGGCGGAGCGATAATCGGTGTCGGTATCGAGGCTGAGCCCGACCAGCTGGCCGGGCCCGGTGCGCAGCCACGCGTGAAACGGCTCCCACTCCGACTTTACGACAGGGATCGTGAACAACGCGCCCATGCTCGCGCGCACCGCCTCGACCGAGAAGGGGTCGACCGACTCGCCGATCAGGATGAGGCCACCAGCGCCGACCGCATCGCCCGTGCGCAGGATCGTGCCGAGATTGCCGGGATCGCGCAGCCGCTCCGCGACCAGCCAGATGCCGGCGCTGTTGCGGTCGAGGTCTTCGAGTTTCGCATCGAACTCGTCGAACACGCCGACGACCGCCTGCGGGTTGTCCTTCCCCGACAGCTTCGAAAGAATATCCGGCGTGGTCTGGATCGACTCGCCGCCGGCCTCCTCGACGTCCATCGAAAGCGCGTGGACCAGCGGATGGTTCGCGCTGGCCGCCGCATAGAACAAGGTGCGGGGCAGGCGGCCCGTCTCGCGCGCTTCGGTGAGAATGCGCAGGCCCTCCGCCAGAAACTGCCTGGCCGCACGCCGATGGCGCTTGTCGCGCAGGTCGCGGACGTACTTGATCAGCGGGTTGGAAAAGGCGGTTATCTCGCGGGGCATCTAGCTCCCCTTCCGCTTGCGGGAGGGGTTGGGGGAGGGGTTTGTAAACACGCCGCCGCTCATGCCCTCCCCCGCCCCCTCCCGCAAGCGGAAGGGGGGAAGAACGTCAATCCTCGCCGAACTTCGCCTCGACCAGTTCGGCGAGCGCGGCCACCGTATGCTCGGCGCCATCGCCGCGCGCGCTGATCGTGATCGCGTCGCCCATCGCCGCGCCGAGCATCATCAGCCCCATGATCGAGGTGCCCGTGACGTGGTCGGACCCGTCCTTGGTCACGCGCACCTCGACACTATGCGTCGAGGCGAGCGTCACGAACTTGGCGCTGGCCCGCGCATGGAGCCCGCGGCGGTTGGTGATCTGGACGGTGCGCGAGACCTCGCTCACGCCGCAGCCTCGCCGAGAACCTCGGAGGCTACCGAAATATACTTGCGGCCCGCTTCACGCGCGGCCGCGACGGCAGCGACGACGGTCATCGATTTGCGCGCCGACCCGAGCCGGATCAGCATCGGCAGGTTCATGCCGGCAATCACCTCGATCCGGCCGCGCTCCATCAGCGAGATGGCGAGATTGGAGGGGGTGCCGCCGAACAGGTCGGTCAGCACGATCACCCCGCGCCCGACATCGACCGCCTGGATCGCGGCGGCGATATCCGCGCGCCGCTCCTCCATGTCGTCGTCGGGACCGATCGCGATCGGCGCGACGCGCTCCTGAGGGCCGACGACGTGGATCATCGCGCGAACGAACTCTTCGGCCAATCGACCGTGCGTTACCAGAACAAGGCCGATCATGTCAGCGTTTCATACTCATAAGACGACCGGTGATCCCTCGAGCGCATCCTGCGGTGCGGCCCCTAGGTCGCGGTGGTCAACACTGGGGGAAAAACCCGCTTCGCGCAACCGTCGGCCGATCCGTTCGGCGACATGAACCGACCGGTGTCTCCCTCCGGTACACCCAATCGCGACCGTCACGTACGACTTGCCTTCCGCCCTGTAGCGCGGGAGCAACAGCATCAGCAGATCCTCGATCCGACTCACCGCCGCCTCGTACGCGGGATCGGCCATGATGTAGGCGGACACGTCGGCGTCGAGCCCGGTGCCGGGCCGAAGGTCGTGATCCCAGTGCGGGTTGCGCAGGAACCGCATGTCGAACACCAGGTCGGCGTTGCGCGGCAGGCCGCGGGCGAATCCGAACGACCGGATCGACAGCGTCGGCTCGCCGAGACGCTCGCCAGAGAAATTGGCGCGGATCTGTTGCGCGAGTTCGTTAGCCGACATCTCGGTCGTGTCGATCAGCCGGTTCGCCCAGTCGCGCAGTGGCGCGAGCAGATCGCGCTCGCGGCCGATGCCGTCTATCGCGGGCCGGTCCAGCGCGAGCGGATGGCGCCGCCGCGTCTCGGAATATCGCCGCTCGAGTTCGGCGGCCGAGCAATCGAGGAACAGCGTGCCGATCTCGAGACCGTGGCGATCGCGGAATTCGCGAATCTTGCGGACGATCCGCTCGGGGTCGAAATCGCGGGTACGCGCGCCGATGCCGATCGCGAGCGGCTGCGAATCGTCGGGCGACCCCTCGGGGAGTGGCGCGTCGAGCAACCGGTCGAGCAGCAGCAGGGGCAGGTTGTCGACGACCTCCCAGCCGAGATCCTCCAGCGTCTTGAGAACGGTCGACTTGCCCGCCCCGGACATGCCGGTCACGAGCAGGATATCCTTCGGCCGAGTCATTCTACAGTCTCCGGATTGCGCAATGCGAGTTCGACCTTGATCGGGGCGGAGGCGTGAAACGGATCGACCGCGAACTGGCGGACCTCGATTCCGGCGATCTTCCGCAAACGGCGTTCGGGCATCCGCTCGAACGCGCCATCGACCCGGACGAGCAGGCCCACCGGAACGTCGTCGACATGCTGCATGGCAAGGATGCCGATGCCGCGGACTTCGATCCGGCCGGCGATCGTCGTCGGTGCGCGTGCGAGCAGGGTTTTGCCCGAGCGTACCACGAGCGTCTGGTCGTCGCTGACCAGTATCGCGCCACGGTCGATCAGGCGCAGCGCGAGGTCGGACTTGCCCGACCCGGACGCGCCCTCGATCAGCACGGCAAGCCCGTCGATCGCGACCGTCGTGGCGTGGAGCCGATCTGAGGAGGGGACAGCCACGTGCGGTCCTTACAACGGCACGTCGGCGAGCGGTAGTCGCACGACGAAGCGCGCGCCACCGATCCGGTCCTCTCGCGATTCGACGAAGATCGCGCCCTGGTGCCCGTCGACGATGGTCCGCGCGATCGCGAGGCCCAGGCCCGAATGCTGGCCGAACGTCTCGCTGTCCGGGCGGACCGAGTGGAACCGCTTGAACACGTCTTCGCGCGCATCCTCGGGAACGCCGGGCCCTTCGTCCTCGACACGGATGACGAGTTCGTCGCGGTCGGGGATCGCCGAGATCGCGATCAGGCCGCCATCGGGCGAGAAGGACAGCGCGTTGTCGATCAAATTCTCGAACACCCGTTCGAGCCGCGCACCTTCGCCCAGCACGGTCGTGCGGTCGTCGGCGTTCCGATCGAATCGAAGCCGGATGCCGCGCTCGACCCCGCGCGTGTCGCGTTGCGCGACCAGCCCGTCGATCATCGCGGCGATATCGACCGGCTCGAACTTGGCGCGACTTAGCTGGGCGTCGAGTCGCGAAGCCTCGGAGATATCGGACAACAACCGGTCCAGCCGCTGGACGTCGTCGCGGACGATCGCGAGCAACTGCGCCTGGAGCGCCGGGTCCTTCACGCGGGACAGGCCCTCGACCGCGGACCGGAGCGAGGCGAGGGGATTCTTCATCTCGTGGGTTACATCGGCGGCGAACGCCTCGGTCGCGTCGATCCGCGCCCTCAGCGCAAGGCTCATGTCCGACAGCGCCCGCGCGAGCATGCCGAGTTCGTCGCGGCGCGAGGGGAGGCGTGGCACCACGACCTCCCGCGCCCGCCCGAGCCGCACGCGTACCGCCGCACGCGCTAGGCGCCGGAGCGGCCGGACGATCGTTCGCGCGAGGAACAGCGACAGCAGGATCGACACGATCGACACGCCGAGCAGCACCATGCTGAGCCGGAACCGCTCGATCCGCACCGTCCGGGTGATGTCGCGTGCGTTCACCGTCGTCATCACGACCCCGCCGGCACGGAGCGGCGCGGCGGCGGTGATGACCGGCGTGCGATCGGGCGCGCGCCAGACCGTCGTCGCAACCCGGCGTCGCGCCTGCGCTGTGGCGACGTCGGGCCAGCGCTGGCCCTCGTTGCGCTCGCGGTAGAGCGGCGGCCGCGGCGCCATCACGACGATATCGATCGCCGCGTCGAGAAACCGCGCGATGACCTGATCGCGATCCTCCTTGTCGGGGTCCTGCAGGACGAAATTGCGCAGCCCGAGCATGCGGCTGTCGACGATCGTCGTGCCACCGCCATCGAACAGGCGGATCCGCGATCCGGTGTCCGAAGCGAGCCTCAACACCAGCGGGTTGCGCTGCGCAGGGTCGACCGACGAGATCGCCTCGCCGATCAGCCGCGCCTCGCGCGCGGTCTGCGCGACGCGGCTGTCGACGATCCGGCTGCGGTAGGAATCGAGGTAGAAAAACCCGCCTGCGAGCAGCAGCAACGCGAAGATATTGACCGCCAGGATGCGCCGCGTGAGCGAGATCTGTCCCGACCAGCGCAGCGTGAGATCGCGGCCGTCGTCGCCGAGCTCATTCCTCAGAAAATCGATACCCGGCACCATATAATGTCTCGATTGCGTCGAACGCGGGATCGACCTGCCTGAACTTGCGGCGGAGTCGCTTTATGTGGCTGTCGATGGTCCGGTCGTCGACATAGATGTCATCCTGATACGCCGCATCCATCAACTGGTTGCGCGTCTTGACGATGCCGGGTCGTTGCGCAAGCGTTTCGAGGATCATGAACTCGGTGACCGTCAGCGTCACCGGCTCGCCGCCCCACAATGTCCGATGTCGCGCCGGATCCATGCTGAGCCGGCCGCGCGCGAGCGGCCCGGCGGCTTCCGCTTCGGTCTCGGTGCCCGGCGACTGCGCGAGTTCGGTCCGGCGCAGGATCGCGCGGATGCGGGCGATCAACAGCCGCTGCGAGAACGGCTTGGCGATATAGTCGTCGGCCCCCATCGCGAGCCCCAGCGCCTCGTCGAGCTCGTCGTCCTTGCTGGTGAGGAAGATTACCGGGATCTGGCTCTTCTCGCGCAGCCGGCGGAGCAGTTCGAGCCCATCCATGCGCGGCATCTTGATATCGAAGATCGCGAGGTCGGGCGGGTTGTCGGTCAGCGCCTTGAGCGCGGTCTCGCCGTCCGAATAGACGCGCGTGACGAAGCCCTCGGTCTGCAGCGCGATCGACACGGAGGTCAGGATGTTGCGGTCGTCATCGACCAGCGCGATCGTTGCGGTCATTTTTGGGCCGTCATCTCTGGCTCGCTCGCCTCGGTCGTTGGCGTATCGGCGTAGGCCAAACCGCGCTGGCACTCAACTAAGACCGTATCGGGACCGCGTCGCGGCAGCCCATTTGACCGGTGCCGGGTCGCCGCCTACATCCCGGCGCAACGACATACATACGTATGCGAAACCATCTGGAGAGATGCCTTGTCCAACGAACGTATTCCGGCCGGCGGCCTAGCCGCGCAGGGGATCGAAACCCGCGCCACCCTGCATTGGAACCTGGTCACCGCGCAGCTCGTCGAAGCCGCGCTCGAACGCGGCGAAGGGACGCTGTCCGCGGATGGTCCGCTGGTCGTCGAGACCGGTGCGCATACCGGGCGCTCGGCGCAGGACAAGTTCATCGTCCGCGATGCCGAGACCGAGACAACTGTTTGGTGGGGCAAGAGCAACAAGGCGATGGAACCGGCGCATTTCGCCGCGCTGAAGGAGGATTTCTTCGCGGTGCTGGCGCAGAAGGACGAGCTGTTCGTCCAGGATCTGTACGGCGGATCGCAGGCCGATCACCGCGTGCAAGTTCGCGTCGTTACCGAACTCGCGTGGCATAACCTGTTCATCAGGACGATGCTGGTCCGGCCCGAACAGGCGGCACTGAAGGACTTCGTCGCGGATTACACGATCGTCGACCTGCCGAGCTTCCGCGCCGATCCCGCGCGCCACGGCTGTCGCAGCGAGACGGTGATCGCGGTGAATTTCACCGACAAGCTGATCCTGATTGGTGGCACCAAATATGCCGGCGAGATGAAGAAGTCGGTGTTCGGCCTGCTCAACTATCTGCTCCCGCCGACGGGCGTGATGCCGATGCACTGCTCGGCGAACATGGGCGCGAACGGCGATACCGCGGTGTTCTTCGGGCTGTCGGGCACTGGCAAGACGACGCTCTCGGCGGACGCGAGCCGGACGCTGATCGGCGACGACGAGCATGGTTGGTCGGATACGGCCGTCTTCAATTTCGAGGGCGGGTGCTATGCCAAGATGATCCGCCTGTCCGCCGATGCCGAGCCCGAGATCTTCGCGACGACCAAGCGGTTCGGGACGGTGCTCGAGAATGTCGTGATGGACCCGGCGACGCGATTGCTCGACCTCGACGATCATACATTGGCCGAGAACAGCCGCGGCGCGTACCCGATCGACTTCATCCCGAATGCGTCCGCCGAGAACATGGGACCGGTGCCGCGCAACATCGTGATGCTGACCGCGGACGCGTACGGCGTGCTGCCGCCGATCGCCAAGCTGACGCCCGACCAGGCGATGTACCACTTCCTGTCGGGCTATACCGCGCGCGTCGCCGGGACCGAGATCGGCGTCACCGAGCCGGACGCGACCTTCTCGACCTGCTTCGGCGCGCCGTTCATGCCGCGGCATCCGTCGGTGTACGGCAACCTGCTCAAGAGCCGGATCGCGAAGGGCGGCGTCGATTGTTGGCTGGTCAACACCGGCTGGACCGGCGGCAAATACGGCGTCGGCAACCGCATGCCGATCAAGGCCACGCGGGCGTTGCTGAACGCGGCACTGGACGGGAGCTTGAACGATGCCGAGTTCCGGACGGACCCGAATTTCGGGTTCGAAGTACCGGTCAGCGTCCCCGGTGTCGACAGCGCGATCCTCGACCCGCGGACGACCTGGGCGGACAAGGACGCCTACGACGCGACCGCGGCAAAACTGGTCGACCTGTTCGTGGAGAATTTCGCGCAGTTCGCCGAGCATGTCGACGAGGGTGTCCGGCAGGCGGCGCCGAAGGTAAAAGAGGCGGCCTGATCCACTGCGCTACTACTCCGTCATGCCGGGCTCGTTCCGGCATCCACGGTTCCGCAGAATCGATAGAACTGGGTATGCGGAACGGTGGACCCCGGAACTAGTCCGGGGTGACGGAGGGGGTGGGTGAACGAGGGGCTGTGCGTGTCAGGCTGTTAGGCTCAGAGAGGCTCCACCACGATTTCACCGTCGACGACTGCGGTGACCTTCACTCGGGCGCCAATCGCAGCATCCTCGCCACGCGCCGGCCAACTCCCGTCGCCGACCAATACCCGCCCATGTCCCCCGACTAGCGCCGTATCGACAACCACAACCTGACCCACCAGACGCGCCGACCGATCGTTCAACATCGGATCCCCGCCCTCGACCGGATAATCCCGGTACCAGCGCTTCCCGATCAGCACCGTCACCGCGCTCCAGACCGCAAACGCGCCGAGTTGAACCGCCACCGGCAAGTCCGGCAGCACGAACACCGCCACCCCGGTCACCGCCGCCGCGATGGCGAGGAACACCAAAAACACCCCCGGCACCGCGAGCTCGGCGATCCCCAGCGCCAGCGCCGCGATCAGCCACGCGCCAGCCGCACCGCCGATCCCGTCAAGCGCATCCATCAGCTCTTCGGAACCTCGCTCGACTCGGATAACTCGAACGGCCCTCGCGCGGCAGGCTTAGCCGGCGGCGACGCGACCGCATCGCGCAACGCACCCTTAGCCAGTTCGCCGATCCCGCCAAGCGTCCCCATCAACTGCGTAGCCTCGACCGGAAACAGGATCGTCTTCGCATTCGGCGAGGTCGCGAACTTGCCGATCGCCTCGACATATTTCTGCGCGATGAAGTAGTTGATCGCCTGCGCGCCACCCTCCTCGATCGCCTGCGACACCGCGCGGGTCGCCGAAGCCTCCGCGACCGCCGCCCGCTCGCGCGCCTCGGCGTCACGGAACGCCGATTCCTTGCGCCCCTCGGACTCCAGGATCCGGGCCTGCTTCTGCCCCTCGGCCCGCAGGATTTCAGAAGCCCGCGAACCCTCAGCATCGAGGATGTTCGCCCGCTTCTCACGCTCCGCCTTCATCTGCCGCCCCATCGCGTTGACGATGTCGGCCGGCGGACGGATGTCCTTGATCTCGACGCGCGTGATCTTCACGCCCCACGGCGTCGTCGCGTGATCGACCACGTTGAGCAGCCGCGCGTTGATTTCGTCGCGCTTCGACAGCGTCTCGTCTAGGTCCATCGACCCCATCACGGTGCGCAGGTTGGTCGTCGTGAGCTGCAACAGCGCCTGGTACAGGTCCGACACCTCATACGCCGCCTTGGCCGAGTCGAGCACCTGGAAGAACACGACCCCGTCGGTCGAGATCATCGCATTGTCCTTGGTGATGATCTCCTGGCCGGGGATGTCGATCACCTGCTCCATCATGTTCACCTTCCGCCCGACGCGGTAGAAGAACGCCGGGTAGAAATTGAAGCCGGGCCGGGCGACCGTGGTGAAGCGGCCGAAATGCTCGATCGTGTATTGATAGCCCTGGCGGACGATCTTGATGCTGGTGAAGAGGTACAGCAGCACCAGCGCCAGCAGGAGCGCGGCAACGATCAGGCCCATCGGTTCATCCCCATCCGTGTATCGCCTCGGTATAGCACGCGGAAGAAGGAGAGGCCTAGCCGTACGCCGCGCCTTTGGTTACATGGCGCGCCACCTCACACCCAGGAACGGCAGCTCTCATGGATATCCGCCTCGGCCTCACCTTCGACGACGTCCTCCTGTATCCGGGGGAATCGGACGTGCTGCCAAGCCAGGCCGATACCCGGACGCAGGTGACGCGCGGCATCGCGCTCAACATCCCGATCCTCTCGTCCGCCATGGACACCGTCACCGAAGCCGACATGGCCATTGTAATGGCGCAGCTCGGCGGCATCGGCGTGCTCCACCGCAACCTGACCGTCGAGGAGCAGGTGGTGGCCGTGCGTCAGGTCAAGCGGTTCGAATCGGGGATGGTGGTCAACCCGATCACGATCAGGCCGACTGCCACGCTCGGCGAGGCGCAGGCGCTCATGTCGGGCCACCGGATCAGCGGCATCCCGGTCGTCGAGGCGGACGGCAAGCTCGTCGGCATCCTGACCAACCGCGACGTGCGTTTCGCGGGCGATCCGAAACAGCCCGTCAGTGAGCTGATGACGCATGAGAACCTCGCCACCGTCTCGACCGAAGTCGGCAAGGAAGAGGCACGTCGCCTGCTCCACGCCCGCCGCATCGAGAAGCTGCTGGTGGTCGACGCGCAGTATCGCTGCGTCGGCCTGATCACCGTCAAGGACATCGAGAAGGCGGTGATGTTCCCGAACGCCACCAAGGACGAAGCGGGCCGCCTGCGCGTGGCGGCGGCGACGACGGTCGGCGACAAGGGCTTCGACCGGACCGAGCAACTGGTCGACGCCGGCTGCGACCTGATCGTGATCGATACCGCACACGGCCACAACCGCGACGTCGGCCGCGCGGTCGAGCGCGTGAAGAAGCTCTCCAATTCGGTGCAGGTGGTGGCGGGCAACGTTGCCACCGGTGAAGCGACGCGCGCGCTGATCGGTGCGGGCGCGGACGGGATCAAGGTCGGCATCGGCCCCGGCTCGATCTGCACCACACGCGTCGTCGCCGGCGTCGGCGTGCCGCAGCTGACCGCGGTGATGGATTGCGCCGAGGCCGGTCACAAGGCCGGCGTGCCGGTGATCGCCGATGGCGGCATCCGCACCTCGGGCGACATGGCCAAGGCCCTCGCAGCGGGCGCCTCGACGGTGATGATCGGCTCGCTGCTCGCCGGCACCGACGAGGCGCCCGGCGAGACGTTCCTCTACCAGGGCCGCGCGTACAAATCGTATCGCGGCATGGGCTCGGTCGGCGCGATGGGCCGCGGCTCGGCGGATCGCTATTTCCAGGGCGACATCAAGGATCAGCTGAAGCTCGTGCCCGAGGGTATCGAGGGCCAGGTCGCGTACAAGGGCCCGGCGAAGGACGTGATCCACCAGCTCGTCGGCGGGATCAAGGCGGCGATGGGCTATACCGGCTCGGCGACGATTCCGGATCTCCAAGCGCGCGCGGAGTTCGTGCAGATCACGGGTGCTGGGTTGATGGAGAGCCACGTCCACGACGTGACGATCACGCGGGAAGCGCCGAACTACCCCACGCGGTAACGGTGCTTCCCCCCTCCCTGAAAGGGAGGGGCAGGGGGTGGGTAGGTTTCCCCAAGCTCGTCCGCAGGTGGCTAGAACGAGCCGACCCACCCCCAACCCCTCCCTTCCAGGGAGGGGAGATCGTTGCGCCCGTCGCTACGTGGCGCTCTAAACGATCCTAGCCAAAGCAATTTCCCGTCATCCCGGCGAACGCCGGGACCCATGGTTGCGGTTTGGGTAGTGGGTGCGCGCTAAGCTGGGTCCACCGTGTCCATGGGTCCCGGCGTTCGCCGGGATGACGGGGAAGGGGATAACGGGTGAACGGGTGGGATGCGCTGCGGCGTGGCGGCCAACCCGAAATTATTCCCCTCCCGCCCGCGGGAGGGGCTAGGGGAGGGGATGATGACGAACATTCCGTACCAAATCCCCCCCCGAACCCACACGAATTCGGGAGCCAACACGTGACTCCCCCAGCCCGCACGCAAGCCGCGATCGAACTCCTCGACCAGATCATCGCCGCAGCCCGCGAGTCCGGCGCCGCCGCCGACACGCTGATCGCCCGCTATTTCGCCACCCGCCGCTACGCCGGCTCGAAGGACCGTCGCGCCGTCCGCGAACTCGTCTACGCCGCGATCCGCAAGGCCGGCGACCGCCCCGAAGACGGGCGCGCCGCCATGCTGCTCGTCGCCGACGCAGATCCCGAACTCGCCGCAACCTTCGACGGCTCCACCCACGCGCCCGCGCCGATCGCCAAGGACGAACCGCGCGCCCGAGCCGGTGTCGCGCCACAGTGGCTGACCAAGGCCCTCCGCGCCTCCGGCCTAGACGGCGCCGCGCTGACCGACCTCGCCGGCCGCGCCACGCTCGATCTGCGCGTCAACACGCTGATCTCGGACCGTGCGACCGTACTCGCCGCGCTCCCCGAGGCCGAAGCCACCCCCCACGCTCCCGACGGCATCCGCCTCCCGACCGGCACCAACGTCGAGGCGCTCCCGCTCTTCAACGAAGGCGCGCTCGAAGTGCAGGACGAAGGCAGTCAGATTGTCGGCCTCGCGATGCAGGCGAAACCCGGCGAACGCATCGTCGATCTCTGCGCAGGCGCCGGCGGCAAGACGCTCGCACTCGCCGCAACGATGGCGAACGAAGGCGTGATCCTCGCCTGCGACACCGACCGCAACCGCCTCTCGCGCCTCGCGCCCCGCGCAACCCGTGCCGGCGCGACGATCGTCGAAAGCCGCCTGCTCAACCCGACGCGCGAGATCGAGGCGCTCAGCGAATGGGCCGGTCGCGCCGACGGCGTGCTGGTCGACGCGCCCTGCTCGGGCACCGGTACGTGGCGCCGCAATCCCGAGGCGCGCTGGCGTCTCACGCCCGACCGCGTCTCGCGGCTGCAATCGACGCAGCAGCAGGTGCTCTCGGTCGCGGCGACGCTGGTCAAGCCCGGCGGCGCGCTCGTCTACATCGTCTGCTCGCTGCTCGATGCAGAGGGAACGGACCAAGTCAGCTGGTTCCTGAACGCGCATCCCGGCTGGACCACCGACCCCCTGTCGCTCCCCGCGGGTACGAAGCACGGCCACGGCGTCCGCCTCGAACCCGGCCGGGACGGCACCGACGGCTTTTTTGTCGCGCGCCTCCGGGCTGCGTGCTAGCCAGCCGCCTAATGACCCGCCTGGAGACGATCATGCGTTTTTCGTCCGTTGCCCTTGCCGCCGCGCTGACACTCGTGTGCGTATCGACGTCGCTCAGCGGGCAGCGTCCCGACGCGCAGATCGACGCGCGCTCGATTCAGCTTCTCGCCCAGGGGCGCTCGCTGGTCGCAGCAGGCAATCTCGACGGCGCGACCGACGTGCTGGAGACCTCGGTCGCGGTCGATCCGCGCAACCGTGCCGCGTTCCTGCTGCTCGCCAAGGTCGCCGAAACGCGCGACCTGCCGGGCAAGGCGATCCGCCTGTACCGCGAGGCGTTGCTGCTCGAACCGAACGACGTCGCGGCGTTGAAGGGGCAGGGCGAGGCGCTGGTCGCCAAGGGCGCCGTGGTCCGCGCGAAGGACAACCTCGTGAAGATCCGCACGCTCTGCAAGGGTGTTTGCCCGGAAGCCACGCAGCTCGCGGCGGTGATCGCGAAAGGGCCGCCGATCGCAACGGCTCAGGTCGACAAGACGCCGGTAGCCGCCAAGGACTGACGCTTCTTGCCTTGATCCTCCCCCGCCAGGGGGAGGTGGCAGCCGTCTTAGGCTGACGGAGGGGGAGGTAAGCGAAACCGCCGCTCCGTGTCCTCCCCCTCCGTCACCTTCGGCGACACCTCCCCCTGGCGGGGGAGGATCGTCAGTGTCACCCGACCGCCTTCGCCAACGCGGTAAAGTCCGCAACCGACAGCGTCTCCGCCCGCCGCGTAGCCTCCACACCGATCCGCTCCAGCGCATCCAGCGCGCCCGGCACGCCCTTCAGGCTCTGCCGCAACATCTTGCGCCTTTGCCCGAACGCCGCCCCCGTCAACCGCTCCAGCACCGCGAAGTTCACCCCCTCCGGCGCCTCAACCGGCACCAGATGCACTACAGCGGACATCACCTTCGGGGGCGGCGTGAACGCCGACCGGTGCACCGGCATCGCGATCCGCGCGATCGAGCGCCACTGCGCCAGCACCGCAAGCCGCCCATAATGATCGTCGTCGGTCTTCGCCACGATCCGCTCGGCGACTTCCTTCTGGAACATCAGCGTGCACGACTGCCACCACGGCAACCACGACGCCGACAGCCAGCCGACCAGCAACGCCGTGCCGATATTGTACGGCAGGTTCGACACGATATGCGGCTTGCCCTCGAACAGCGTCGGCGCGTCGATCTCCATCGCATCGCCCTCGATCACGCGCAGCATCCCCGGATATGCCTCGCCGAGTTCGGCCAGCGCCGGGATACACCGCCGATCGCGCTCGATCGCCGTTACGCGCGCGCCCGCAGCGAGCAACGCCCGTGTCAGCCCACCCGGACCGGGCCCCACTTCGAGCACCTCGGCATCGCGCAGATCGCCCGGCACCGCCGCGATCCGCTTGAGCAACTGCATGTCGAACAGGAAATTCTGCCCGAGCGCCTTGCTCGCGTTCAATCCGTACCGCGCGATCACCTCGCGCAGCGGGGGCAGAGCCGTTACCGCATCGCTCACGATTTGCAGGCTGCGGTCTGCGCGCGCCGGTCGGCCGCTTCGCCCGCCATCGCGATCGCCGCGATCATCGCGCCCGGTTCGGCGAGGTTCCTGCCGGCGATCGCGAATGCGGTGCCATGATCGGGCGAGGTCCGCACGATCGGCAACCCCAGCGTCATGTTGACGCCCTCGTCGAAATGGATCGTCTTGAGCGGCACCAGCGCCTGGTCGTGATAGCAGCACATCACGACGTCATACGTGGCACGCGCGCGCGGATGGAACATCGTGTCCGCGGCAAACGGCCCGGTCGCATCGATGCCCTCGTCCCGCAGGATCGCGATCGCCGGCGCGATGATCTCGATCTCCTCGCGGCCAAGCGCACCCTGTTCGCCAGCGTGCGGATTGAACCCCGCAAAGGCGAGCCGCGGGTTCTCGATCCCGAAATTCCGCAGCAATCCGCGTGCAGTCGCGCGGCCCTTGGCGACGATCAGGTCGATCGTCAGCAGCGCCGAAACGTCCTTCAACGGCACGTGGGTCGTGATCGGCACCACCTTCAGCGAAGGCCCGGCCAGCATCATCACCGCATTGTCACCCGCCACGCCGTAACGCTCGGCGACGAACTCGGTCTGCCCCGGATGACTGAAGCCGATCGCATATAGCTGCGACTTCGATACCGGCCCCGTCACGAGCGCGCGGGCGGCCCCGGTACGGACGAGCCCCACGGCCAGCTCCAGCGAATGCAGCGCACATCGCGCGCCATCGGCGTCGGGGTGCCCGGGAACGATCGTCCCGGCGTCGCCCACCGTCAGTACCGGCAGCGCGTCGGCGAACACCGCCCCGGCTTCGTTCATATCCGCGACCCGGGCAATCTGGCCGGTCCAGACCCGCTCGATCGCGCGGGCATCGCCGACCGCGACGAACGGCGGCAAGCGGTGCGTCTCACGCGCGTCCCAGGCCTTGGCGATGATCTCCGGACCGATCCCCGCAGGATCGCCCATCGATACCGCGAGCGGGTGTACGCGCGTCAAGCGCCGATTACTCCGTTGCGGTCACCGGACGCGGTCACCGATAATCGACCACGGCGTCGCGCCGCAGATCGCGCAGCTTCTGCTGGGCGCGCAGGTTGACGCGCTGCTGTTCGAGCTGGCCCTGGATCTGCTCCGAATTCGGCACCGACCCGGCCTGCGCATCGTCGCGTCCGCACAGCACCAGCGCACGCACGCCCTGTTCCGCGGAGCCGAACGGCGGCGTCGACTGACCGACTTGCAGCTTCAGCATGATCTCCTGAAGCTGCGGCGGCAGGTCGCGGATACGAACCGTGTCGTTGTCGACCACGTCCGCGCCGATCCCGGCCGCGACCTTCTCCACGGTGCCGCAGCCGCGCAGATCCTGCGTCGCCTTGGCGAATGCCTGGGCACGCGCCGCGGCCTGCGCCTGGTTGGTGTTCGGCGGGAACTTCAGCGTCAGCTGCTTGAGGCTGAGCTTCGCATCGCGGGGATCGGCCGTCAGCACCTGACGCTTGTCGGTCAGATACAGGATCGAATAGCCGCCAGAGACCTCGATCGGTCCTGCGACCTGGCCGACCTGCATCGTCGTCGCGGCCTCGGCCAGTGGCGCCGGCAGCGTCGCTGCACGGATCCAGCCGAGATCGCCGCCGACCGCCCGGGTCGACGCTTCGGAGAATTGCCGCGCATAATATTCGAACGGCTGCGCGCCCTTCTGGATTTCCTGAAGGATCTGCTTGGCGTTCGTATAGACCTGCTGGCTGTTCGCCGGCGTCGCCGCGAGATAGATTTCCTTGAGGTTGAACTCGTCGGTGCCCTTGGCCGCCTGGAGACGGTCGATGATCGACTTCACTTCCTCGTCGCCGACGTTGACGAACGGCTCGACGCGGCGGCGCAGATAGCGCTGCCAGGCGAGCTCGCCCTCGATCTGCCGCTTGAGCGAGCGCTCGGACGACCCGGACTCGCGCAGGAATGCGCGCATCGCCTCGGGGGTCCTGTTGAACCGCTTGGACACCGCATTGTAGCTCTGCGTCAGCTCGGCCGGCGTGATCGCGATGTCGGCGGTCTTCGCCTCTTGGATCTGCAACGTCTCGTCGATCAGCTGGCGCAGCACCTGGAGCTTCAGCCGCTCGCGGTCCTCCGGCGACAGCTTCGCCTCGTTCGCCATCGCCACCAGCGCGACACGCTGGTCGACGTCGGTACCGGTGATGACCGTGTCGTTGACGATCGCGGTCGGCTTGCGGACGTTGGGGTCGAGCTTGCCGAAGATCTGCAAATTGGTCGGGATGTCGAGACCGGTATTGTCCGGCACGCTCTGGTCCTGGACCGTCCGACCGGCGCCAGCCTGGCCCGCGGCACCCTGCGGAGGAGCGCTCTGCGCGATCGCACTTGCCGCCAGCGCGGCCAGAACCACCGCCCCGATCACACGGCTGCTACGCGCCGCCAGTCGAACATCATGCTTCAAGTGTCGGTATCCCATCATCGCACGCCGTACATAGCGCCGTCATTGCCATGACGGCACATATCCGGCGTTGCCCCAAAGTAGCTGAACGCGGGCTTAGCGGCCGAGGTTGGTGAAGGCCAGCGTCAACAGGAAGCTGTTGCCCTTACGCGCGTCGCCGGTGTCGTTGTAGGTTCGCCGCCAGGTCCCGCCGAGACGCAGGCAGTCGTCCTCATACTGGATGCCGATGCGGTGGCGGATCGGGGTGAAGCCGTCGCTGCGGGACAGCGGGTCCTCCGACGCGTTGGTGAGATCGACCACGCCCGAACCGAACGCCGACCAGAATCGCGCGAACTGGACGCGGCCCGCGACGCGGACCTCCTCGCGGTCGCGCAGATCCTCGATCGACGCGTCGATGTTCCGGTTGAGCTTCAGATAGCCGACCAGCACATAGGTCGCCCGCGAGCCGATCGTCGCGTCGAGTTCGTTGCGGCGGATCGCAAAGCCGTCCTTGTCGAGTCGATAGCGGTGGACGATCGAGACGAAGTCGCGGAACCGAAGCTCGCTGCGCCCGACGATGTCGGAGAACCGATCGCTGAGGCCGGTGCCGTCCGGCAGGATGGTGGGGCGCAGGTCCAGCCGATAGCTCTGGCCGACATTGGTGGTGAAGCTGATGCCCGGCAGGTCGAGCGCCCATTCGCCACCATAGGTGACGCGCGACGAATCCTCGAACCGGTCATAGCCGGCGAACCGGTTCAGCGAGAACAGGTTGGTGTCGTCCAGGTCAACGGCGCGCGAATCCTCGTTCGGCAGGGTGATGTTCGCGACCTTGGGGGCCGCGACGAACTGGACCCGTGGGGTAAACCGCTGCGTGCCGCCCAGGAACGTCCCGATGAACGGCCATTTCACGTCGACCGCGACCGCCCCGATCGCGCGCTGGTGAAAGCCCTCCAGGCCACGATAGCTGATGTTGGTCGTCGCGTCGGTATTGTCGGTATTGTACAGGTCGCCGCGTGCGAACGCCGTGAACGTGACCTCCTGGCCCCAGTTGGTGAAGCGGCGCAGGTCCCATTGGAGGCTGGCGAACGCGCGCTGCGTGTCCTGGCCATCGGTGCGGGTCAGCGCGAGCGTGTTCAGCTGGAGCTGGAACCGGCCGCCGACCAGCCCGTCGTCGAACCGCTTGCGATAGTCGATCTCGGGCAGCGCGATCGGCTGATCCCCCTGCCTGTCGGCGACCCGCAACGTCTGCGCATACCAACCGCTCAGCGAGAAATAGCTGCTGTCGTCGATCCGTTCCAGGCTCGCGGTGGTGCGCAGGCGATCATCGCGCGAGATGTCGTAGCGGCGCAGGAACGTCCGGTCCGTCGTCAGGCGCAGCGAACCGCTCGCGGTCCAGTTCGGCGACAGCTGATAGCGCCCCACGCCGTCGATATAGCCCCGGAACGCCATGCTCGTGTCGGTCGGGTCCGCGGTCGCCAGATCGTCGCTGCGCCGGCTTTCGGTCGCATAGGCACGCACTTTGAACGCACCCTTCGAATTGAGCGCGGAATAATCGACCTGCGCCATCGGCAGCACGCTGCTGTAGATGTGCGGGGTGATGACCAGCCCCTGGTTCGGGGCGAGCTTCCAGTAATAGGGAACGCTGACTTCGATGCCGTTGACGCGGCTGTATCCGCCGTTCGGCGAGAGCAAGCCACTGTCGCTCCCGCCGCCGACCGGGTTGGAGAATTCGGGTAGCGGCAGGCTCGGCAGGCCGAACAGGTGCAGCCGCGCGCCCTTGTAGAAGATGCGTTTACGCTCCGGACGATAGGTGACGCCGACCGCGGTGATCTTCCACGTCGGCTCCTTCGGGCAACCGGCGGAGTTGGTGACGCCGCACGGCGTGTAGGCCGCGGTCTTCAAATTGACCGTGCCGTCGGCGTCGCGCGTACCCTGCTCGGCGGCGAGGCGCCCGCCCTGTTCGAGCACGACGAGCATGTTGTCGACCACGCCGTCCTTCAGCGAATCGGTCAGGTTGATCTCGTCGCCGTACGCGATGTCGCCTTCGGGATTGGTGACCGCGATATTGCCGGTCGCGACGACCTTGCCGGTCTTGCGGTTCCACACGACCTTGTCGGCGCGCAGGCGACTGCCCTGGCGGAACATGCGGACTTCACCGGTCGCGGTCACGATATCGGTGTTGGTGTTGTACTCCAGCGCCGTGGAGCTGAACTGCACCTGGTCCTCGGCCGGCGTCGCCGTCGACGCGTTGGCGACCGGCGGGTCCTGCACCGGTGGCGGGACCGGGCGGTTCTGGAAATCCTGGGCCTGCACGGGCGAGCTTGCCAGTCCGCACGCCAGCGCGAGCGAAACGGCACAACCCGTCAAAAGGTCGATACGCAACACGATCCGAACCAACCCCTTTGGCACTGGGCAGCCGTTTGCCGCCATATCGCCCGCCTATCGCACCACCGGGGCTTCGCTGCAATCGCCTCCCAGCGCGGCGCTGCAATCAGCCGTTGCAATCATCGGGCGATGATAACGGCCCCACCTTGCTTTGGGGGACCCGCGGCATCAACTTATGGGGTACGCACATCCGTTCAAAAGCTTCCCGAGGTTTCTTCATGCAGATCGTCTTCGCCCCGACCGTTCCCGCCAATGCCCCGATCTTGGCCGTACCCGTTGCGAAGGACGGCGTGGCGAAGGTCAATTGGAGCGCGATCGGCGGCGATGTCGAGGCGGTGGCGACCAGCGCGGCGAGCGCGGCCCGGTTCGCAGGCGAGGCCGGTTCGGTCGTCGAGCTGTTCGTGCCCGTCGACGGCGCAGTCCGCCAAGTCCTGCTCGTCGGCGTCGGCACGGGCGAGAACGCCGATTGGGAGAAGGCGGGCGGCGCGATCACCGCACGGCTGCTGACCTCAGGCGCGACGTCGGTGGTCGCCGACCTGTCCGCCGGTGCCACGCCGACCCCGAAGGCCGCTGCGCGCTTCGCCGCCGCCGCCGCGCAGCGCGCATGGCGCTACGACACGTACCGCACGAAGCTCGCCGAGAAGTCCAAGCCGACGCTGACCCAGATTACCATCGCGGGTGCGCCCGACGGCACCGACGCCGCTTGGGCCGAGCAGGCCGCGGTCACCGGCGGCCTCGACCTGACCCGCTGGCTGGTCACGTCGCCGCCGAACGTCGTCTACCCCGAGAGCTTCGTCGAGAAGGTGACGAAGGACGTCGAGGGCCTGGGACTCGAGATCACCGTGCTCGACGAAGCGCAGATGACCGAACTCGGCATGGGCTCGCTGCTCGGCGTCAGCCAGGGCTCGCGGCGTGAAGCGCGCATCCTCGCATTGAAATGGAACGGGGCAGGGGCCGATGCGCCCACCCTCGCGTTCGTCGGCAAGGGCGTGACGTTCGATTCGGGCGGCATCTCGATCAAGCCCGGTGCGGGCATGGAAGACATGAAGTGGGACATGGGCGGGGCAGGGGCCGTCGCCGGCGCGATGAAGGCGCTGGCGAGCCGCAAGGCCAAGGCGAACGTCGTCGGCGTGATGGGTCTGGTCGAGAACATGCCCGACGGCGCCGCGCTGCGCCCGAGCGACGTCATCACCTCGATGTCGGGGCAGACGATCGAAGTGCTTAACACCGACGCCGAAGGACGCCTCGTGCTCTGCGATTGCGTCACCTGGGTCCAGCAGACGCACAAGCCTACCACGATCGTTGACCTCGCCACGCTGACCGGGGCGATGATCGTCGCGCTGGGCACCGAGAATGGGGGCATCTTCGCCAATGACGACGCGCTGGCCGACCAGCTGATCGCGGCGGGCAAGACCACCGGCGACACGCTCTGGCGCTTCCCGCTGTCGCCCGCCTACGACAAGTTGATCGACTCGCCGATCGCCGACATGAAGAATGTCGGCCCCCGCGGTGCCGGCTCGATCACTGCCGCGCAATTCATCAAGCGCTTCGTCGACGAAGGCGTGAAGTGGGCGCATCTCGACATCGCCGGCATGGTCTGGTCCGACAAGCCCGGCACAAACCACGACAAGGGCGCAACCGGCTACGGCGTGCGGCTTCTCGACCAGTTCGTCGCCGATAATTTCGAGGGGTAAGGCAAACCTACTCCGTCACCCCGGACTTGTTCCGGGGTCCACCGTTCCGCATAGCCTCAAGCCGCTGATGTGCGGAACGGTGGATGCCGGAACAAGCCCGGCATGACGGAGCTCTGACGAATGCAGGTCGATTTCTACCACCTAACCAGCCCCCTCGACCGCGTCCTCCCGCGCATCGCCGAGCGCGTCGTCCAGACCGGCGGCCGCCTTTTGATCGTCGCCGAACCCGAGGAACAACGCGTCGCGCTCGACCGCCTGCTCTGGTCCTACGCCCCGGAGAGTTTCCTCCCCCACGCCCAGGCCGGCAGCGCCGACGATACAGCCCAACCTATTCTAATCGCCGAAGAGATGACCGAGTCCGCCCCAGCCAACGCCGCCCGCAACGTCGCGGTGGTGGACGGTCGTTGGCGTGACCTGACCCTGACCTTCGACCGCGCCTTCCACATCTTCGACGACGAAGCCATCCGCGAAGCCCGCCTCGCCTGGAAGGCACTCGCCGACCGCGACGGCGTCGAACGTCGCTACTGGAAACAGAACGACTCCGGGCGTTGGGAGCAGGCAGCGTGATCAGGGGGGAACAGGCCGCCTAGTTGCATTCGGACCGCCCCGGCTCTAGGGCGGCGCCACTTTTCCAAAGCTTTATCACAGGAGCCCGTGACCATCATGGCCGCGAACCGTACCTTTTCGATCATCAAGCCCGATGCAACCCGCCGCAACCTGACCGGTGCGGTCACCAAGATGCTTGAGGAAGCCGGCCTGCGCGTCGTCGCTTCGAAGCGCATCCAGATGACCCGCGAGCAGGCCGAAGGCTTCTACGCGGTCCACAAGGAGCGTCCGTTCTTCGGCGAGCTCGTTTCGTTCATGATCTCCGGCCCGGTCGTCGTCCAGGTTCTCGAAGGCGAGAACGCGATGCAGCGCAACCGCGACATCATGGGCGCGACCAACCCCGCCAACGCAGAGCCCGGCACGATCCGCAAGGAACTCGCCGAGTCGATCGAAGCCAACACCGTGCACGGCTCGGATTCGGACGAGAACGCCGCAATCGAGATCGCCTATTTCTTCAAGCCCGAAGAAATCGTCGGCTGATGACCTGGCGGTTGCGACGGGCGGGGCCGGGCGATGCGCCCGCGCTGTCGCTCGTCGCATCCGCCACGTTTCTCGATACCTATGCGACCGTGCTGACGGGGGCGGACATCGTCGCCCACTGCACGACGAAGAACAGCATCGCTACGTTCGAGACGTGGCTGGCCGATCCCGCGACAATCGTCACGCTCGCCGAGTACGAGCCCGGCCATGCGCCGATTGGCTACACGGTTTTAACCGCGCCCGATTTCCCGATCGAACCCGGCCCAGCGGATATCGAACTCCGCCGCATCTACCTGATGAAATACACCCAAGGCACGGGCCTGGGCGCCGCGCTGATGACCCGCGCCCTGGAAGACGCCGCTTCGCACGACCGAACCCGCGTCCTGCTAGGCGTATGGGACCAGAATACTCGCGCCCGAGCCTTCTACGAACGCCACGGCTTCAAGGTAATCGGCGCCCGCCAGTTCACAGTCGGCACCACTCTCCACGAAGACCCGGTCTACGCACGAATGGTGTGAGGAAGCCGGGGGAGGTGAGAAAACCGAGAGAGTGTGCCCGCCAAAAGACAACCACCCCGGCGAAGGCCGGGGCCCAATTGGGGAACGGTGCCAACGGAGTGCAGCGTATCATCACTATGGCCTTGCCACTTGGGCCCCGGCCTTCGCCGGGGTGGTGGTCAAGCCGCAGGCTTCTCTTTCGCCCAGATCGCATCGAGCCGCGCCTGATCCCCGCCACGCTGCCGAACCCGCAATCCCTCGAGCTTCAGCGCACGCCCCCGCAGCACCCGCCCCTCGGTCTTCCAGATCACATCGTAAATCCCGCTCGCCGAGCGCGTCCGGTCGCCGTCGAAATACTGCACGCTCACCAGCACCGGCAACCGCCCCGCACGATCGTCCGACCCGCCATCGGTCAGCTTCAGCATCGGCGCAGAGACCCACGAGGCGTCGATGATCGGCTCGGCCGGCGGCCGCTGCGGCGATACGCCGAGCGCCTTGGGAAACGTGATCGTCACGTCCTGGAGATCATGCCGCGCATCCTTCAGCAACAGCGTGTCGCCGCCATCCTGCACGATCGCCGAGAGATCGATCTTCGTCCGCTCGCGCGCCGCACTCGACTGCGCGGCGAGCTTGTCCGCCTCGTTCGCGCGGTGATCCGACCAGTTCGTCCACAACGTCAGCGCCGCGATCAGCACGCCCGCAACCGCCACGACTTCCGCCAGCGTGACCCAGCGCCGTCGCGTCGCCGCAGCCTCGCGTCGTTCGGTCGGAGTCTCGCCGCTCATCGCCCACCGGCCTCCAGCAACCGGGCGGGCGCCGCCAGTTCCCAACTGCGCGCAATGCGGTCCTCGACCAGCGCCCAGTCCGGATCGCCCGCAAGGTTCACGCCGACCCACCCGGTCGCGCCAAGATACGAAGGCCGCGAATACACGCCCGGGTTCGCCTCGATCAGCATCGCCTGCTCGTCGCTACCGCCCGTCTTTACGCATACCACGGTGAGTCCATCACCATGATGATCCGCCCGAAACTGCGCGAACTGCTTGCCCGCGACGAAGAACGTCGGCTGGCCATGCGACACCGTCTCCTCGGTCTCGGGCAACGCCAGCGCCGCCGCACGAACGCGGTCGAGGAGGGACAAGTCGGTCATCGCGTCACGAACTCCGCCAAGGTCTTCGGGTACAAAGCATGTTCCGCCGCCAGCACGCGCCCCGCGAGCGCATCCGCATCGTCGCCGGCAAGGATCGGTACCTCGGCCTGCCCCAGCACCACGCCGCCATCAAGTTCCTCGGTCACGACATGCACCGAGCACCCGCCGACCGCATCGCCCGCCGCGATCGCCCGCGCGTGCGTGTCGAGCCCCTTGTACTTGGGCAGCAGCGACGGATGGATATTGACGATCCGGTCGCGCCACGCCGCGACGAACCCGTCCGACAGCAACCGCATATAGCCCGCCAGCGCGACGATCTCGACGTCGGCCTCGCGCAACGCCGCATCGATAGCCGCCTCGTACGCCGGCTTGCCCAAACCCTTGGGCGAGATCGCAAACGTCGCCACGCCCTCGGATCGCGCCCATTCAAGCCCAGCCGCATCCGGCTTGTCCGAAGCCACCAGCGCGATCTCATACGGACACTCCGCCGCGCGCGATGCGCCCACCAGCGCCATCATATTCGATCCGCGCCCTGAGATCAGCACGCCGACCCGCGTCTTCTCAGCCATGCGTCGCGGTCCAGTCCTCGCGCGCACTCCACGTACCCGCCGACCCACGCACCGTGCAGCCGTGTGACCCGGTCTCGATCCGTCCGATCGTGAACACCGTCTCGTCCGCCGCCTCCAGCGCCACGGTCACCGCCTCGGCCTCGTCGGCGCTTACGATCGCAACCATGCCGATGCCGCAGTTGAACGTCCGCGCCATCTCCTCCGGCTCGATCGCGCCCTGCGCCTGAAGGAACGCCATCAACCGCGACTGCTCCCACGCATCGGCATCGACCACCGCATGCACGCCCTCAGGCAGCACGCGCGGAATGTTCTCGAGCAGGCCACCACCGGTGATATGTGCCAGCCCCTTGATCCGCCGCTCGAGCAGCAACGGCAGCAGGCTCGCGACATAAATGCGAGTCGGTGCCATCAGGTGATCGATCAACAACTTGTCCTGGTCGAACAGCGCAGGCCGATCGAGCTTCCACCCGCGATCCGTCGCCAGCCGACGAACCAGCGAGAACCCGTTCGAATGCACCCCCGACGACGCCAGCCCGAGCATCACGTCGCCCGCCGCGATCTCGCGCCCGGTGAGCACGTTGGTCCGCTCGACCGCACCGACGCAGAAGCCCGCTAGATCATAATCGCCGTCCGCATACATGCCCGGCATCTCGGCGGTCTCGCCACCGATCAGCGCACAGCCCGCGGTCTTGCACCCCTCCGCGATCGAGGCGACGACCCGCTCGGCGACTGCGGCATCGAGCTTCCCGCTGGCATAATAATCGAGGAAGAACAGCGGCTCGGCACCTTGCACGATCAGGTCGTTGACGCACATCGCGACCAGGTCGACGCCGACGCCTTCGTGCCGGTCCCATTCGATCGCCAGCTTCAGCTTCGTGCCGACGCCGTCGTTCGCCGCGACCAGCAGGGGATCGACGAACCCCGCGGCCTTCAAGTCGAACATGCCGCCGAACCCACCGAGATCCGCATCCGCGCCCGGCCGCCGCGTCGAGCGCGCGAGCGGGGCGATCGCGCGTACCAGCGCGTTGCCCGCGGCGATCGAAACGCCCGCTTGAGCGTAGGTATAGGAGCCCGTGGCGGGAGCGGCGGAGTCTGGCGTATCGGTCATGATCGGTGCTGCTAGCCACATCGCGCTTGGATTTCCACGTCTGCTTCGCCAAAAGGCCCGCTTGATGCGTATCCGTACCCTTCCCACCGCGCTTGCTGGCGCCATCGCCGCGGGGGCCCTGCTGCTCAGCGGCGGAGCCGTGCTCGCGCAGATCGAGGGTGGCAGCCGAGGCGCAGCCCCGGTCGACAGCGGCAGCGCCTACGAGGTCAGCGGCGTAACCGTCGACGTCGCGGGCAAGACCGCCGACGCAGCGCGTTACAGCGGCTGGCGGCTCGCCCAGCGCAAAGCCTGGGTGCAATTGTCGAACCGGCTTGGTGGCGGTGGCGGGCTCGTCTCCGACGGCACGCTCGATTCGCTGGTGTCGGGAATCGTCGTCGAGAACGAACAGATCGGCCCGCAGCGCTACATCGCCAAGCTCGGCGTGCTGTTCAACCGCACCCGCGCGGGCTCCGTTCTCGGCATATCCACCTACGCCGATCGCTCGCAGCCGATGCTCGTTATCCCGATCCAATATTCGGGCGGCGTCGGCCAATCGTTCGAGCAGAGCACGCAGTGGCAGCAGGCCTGGGCGCGCTATCGCACCGGCAACAGCAGCATCGACTATGTTCGCCCGTCCGGCTCCGGCCCCGACGCGCTCCTGCTCAACGTCGGCCAGACGCAGCGTCCCGGCCGAGGCTGGTGGCGGACGATTCTCGACCAATATGGCGCGAGCGACGTGCTGTCCCCGGTCGTGAAGCTCTATCGCCAATGGCCCGGTGGCCCGGTGATCGGCGTGTTCGAAGCGCGCCACGGTCCCGACAACGTCCTGATCGGTCGCTTCACGCTCCGTGTCGGAACGTCCGACGGCCTGCCGCAACTGCTCGATACCGGCGTCAAGCGGATCGACGACCTGTACCAGCAGGCGCGCCGCAATGGTTCGCTCCGTGTCGATTATAGCCTGTCGCCGCCGCCAACGCCCGAAGCCGCGGTGATCGACGATCTGCCGACCGACGAGACCGCCGACGCCAATATTGCGGCGCTGACCGGCGGCGAGGGCATCTCAATCGTCGTGCAGTTCGACACGCCTGCAGCCACCGCGGTCTCTTCGACCGAAGCTGCGTTGCGCGCGATCCCAGGCGTCCGCTCGGCCGCGACCACCAGCCTCGCGCTCGGCGGCGTCTCGTTGATGCGGGTCGCCTATGACGGCGATCCCGCCGCGTTGAAGGCCGCGCTCGAAGCGCGCGGCTTCCAGGTGTTCGGCTCGGGCCAGACGATCCGGATCCGCCGGGTTTCCCAACTTCTTCCGCCGGACCTTCCCGCGGATACCGTGACGACAGGGTGAGCGCGACCAAGATGACTCAAATCGCGCTGCCACTCGGGTGGCCGGCGGACCCTCGCGACGACGCCTTCCTGGTTACTCCCTCCAACGCCCATGCCGCGCATACGCTCGAGCATTGGGCGACGTGGCCCGTCAAGACCGCCATCCTTACCGGGCCACGCAAATCGGGTCGCAGCCTGCTCGCGCGGATATTCGCGGCCAAAAGCGGCGGCACGATCATCGACGACGCCGAGCGCGTGCCCGAAGCACAGCTGTTCCACGCCTGGAACCGCGCGCAGGAAGAACACAAGCCGCTGCTGATCGTCGCGGACGCTGCACCGCCCGAATGGAAGGTGAAGCTCCCCGATCTCCGCTCGCGCCTAGCCGCCAGCCCGATCGCGGCGATCGGCGCGCCCGACGACGAACTCATGCGGTTGCTGCTCGCGCATCTGTTCGAGCGGCGCAGCCTTGATGCGCGGCCCGATCTGATCGACTGGCTAGCCACGCGAATCGAGCGCAGTCATATTACCGTAACGCGAACCGTCGATGCGCTGGACCAGGAGGCGATGGAACGTCGCAAGCGCTTGTCCATTCCTCTCGCACGAACCACACTCACCGAGGCTGGTCTGATCCTGCGGCCGCAGTTTGCCCTGGATCTGCCGCTCCTGACGCCACCATAAAGACCCCAAGAGGACCGATGAACCGTCCAGCGCATATCGTCCGCCAATCGGAAGACGACGACGATCCCATCGGCGCAGAGCCGAACGACCGGTTCTTCAACCGCGAGCTCTCCTGGCTGGCGTTCAACCGCCGCGTGCTGGAGGAGGCGTGCAACCCCGCGCATCCGCTGCTGGAGAGGCTCCGCTTCCTGTCGATCTCGGGTTCGAACCTCGACGAGTTTTTCATGGTCCGCGTCGCCGGCTTGAAGGGACAGCAGACGCAGGACGTCGATCGGCGCTCGGCCGACGGCCTCACCGCAGGCCAGCAGCTGACCGCGATCGTCCGCGAGGCCGACGAACTGATGGCGAGCCAGCAGGCGGTGTGGGGCGACCTGCGCGTGCTGCTCGACGAGGCCGGCTTGTTCGTCCTGCGGCGCGACGCGGTCGAGGGCGAGGCCGACGAGTGGCTCGAAACGCATTTTCGCGATCAGATCTTCCCGATTCTGACCCCGCAGGCGCTCGATCCCGCGCATCCGTTCCCGTTCATCCCGAACCGCGGCCTGTCGGTGATCTTCGATCTCGTCCGTCGTTCGGATAACGAACCGGTCCGCGAACTGGTCATGCTCCCGCACACGATGACGCGCTTCGTCCGTCTCCCCGGCGAGCCCGCGCGCTACATCTCGATCGAATCGATCCTGAAGCGGTTCGCACCGGTCCTGTTCCCCGGCTACGAAGTCCTCGCCGCCGCCAGCTTCCGCGTCCTGCGCGACAGCGACATGGAGATCGAGGAGGAAGCCGAAGATCTCGTCCGCTACTTCGCCAACGCGATCAAGCGCCGCCGCCGCGGCCGCGTGATCCGGCTCGAACTCGAAACCGGCATCCCCGACGTGCTCGCCGCGGTCCTCAAGGACGAACTCGGCGGTGCGGATGCGATCATCACCGAGAGCGGCAACCTGCTCGGTATCGTCGATCTCGACGGCCTGGTCGACGAGGATCGCCCGGACTTGAAATTCCCGCCCTTCACGCCGCGCTTCCCCGAACGCATCCGCGAATTCGGCGGCGACTGTTTCGCGGCGATCAAGGCGAAGGACATCGTCGTCCACCACCCGTACGAGACGTTCGAAGTCGTGCTCGCCTTCCTGAAACAGGCGGCGAACGACCCCGACGTCGTGGCGATCAAGCAGACGCTGTACCGCGCCGGCAAGCAGCCCGCAGTCATCAACGCGCTGATCGCCGCTGCGGAGGCGGGCAAGTCGGTCACCGCGGTGGTCGAGTTGAAGGCGCGGTTCGACGAAGAGCAGAACATGGTCTGGGCCTCCGCACTGGAGCGCGCAGGCGTGCAGGTCGTCTACGGCTTCATCGACTGGAAGACGCACGCGAAGGTGTCGCTGGTGGTCCGCCGCGAGGGGGCGGCGTTCCGCACCTACTGCCATTTCGGCACCGGCAATTATCACCCGGTCACCGCCAAGATCTACACCGACCTCAGCTTCTTCACCGCCGATGCCGCGGTCGGGCGCGACGCGGCGCAGATGTTCAACTACATCACCGGCTATGTCGAGCCGACCGACATGGCGAAGGTCAGTCTCAGCCCGCGCGACTTGCGCCAGAATCTGATGAACCTGATCGACGTCGAGATCGCCAATGCACGCGCCGGCAAACAGGCGGGCGTCTGGGCGAAGATGAACTCGCTGGTCGACCCGGCGGTCATCGAGAAGCTCTACGAGGCGAGCGGTGCGGGGGTCGAGATCGAGCTCATCATCCGCGGCATCTGCTGCCTGCGCCCCGGCGTACCCGGCCTGTCCGAGACGATCCGCGTGAAGTCGGTGATCGGCCGGTTCCTGGAGCACAGCCGGATCTGGGCGTTCGGCAACGGCAAGGCGCTCCCCAACGACGGCGCGAAACTGTTCATCTCGTCGGCCGACTGGATGCCGCGCAATTTCGACCGGCGCGTCGAATATATGCTGCCGATCCTCAACCCCACCGTGCACGACCAGATCCTCGATCAGGTCATGGTCGCGAACCTGATCGACAACGAGCAGAGTTGGGAGCTAGGCCCCGACGGCGAATATACCCGCGTCGATCCCGGCGACCGCCCGTTCAACCTGCATCGGTATTTCATGACCAACCCGTCGCTTTCCGGCCGTGGCGCCTCGCTCGCGACCAGCAATGCCGTGCCGACTCTGTCGCTTCGGCGAAAACGATGAGCGTCACGAATATCCTGTTTGGCAATTCGCCCCCCAAGGCCGAGACCGACGATCACCCGCGTACGGGGATCATCGACATCGGCTCGAACTCGATCCGCCTGGTCGTGTATCAGGGCCCGCCACGCCTGCCCGCGATCCGGTTCAACGAGAAGGTTCTGGCCGGGCTCGGACGCGGGCTCGCGGCGACGGGCGCGATCGAGAAGTCGGCGCTGAAGACGGCGCGCGTCGCCCTCGCGCGGTTCGCCGCCGTGGCCAAGGAAATGGAATGCTCCACGCTCCGCACGGTCGCGACGGCAGCGGTACGTGATGCGAAGAACGGCGGCGAACTCATTGCTACAGCTGAACAACTCGGCCTGAAGGTCGAGACGCTGTCGGGCGAGCAGGAGGCCAGCGCCGCCGGCTACGGCGTGCTCTCCGCAATCCCCGATGCGGACGGCATCGTCGGCGATCTGGGCGGGGGCAGTCTCGAACTCGTCCGCGTCCGTCGCGGCAGAATCGAAGACCGCGTCTCGTTCCCGCTCGGCGTACTCCGCATCGGCCCGCTTCGTGCAAAGCGCGGCAAGGTGCTCGAGCGCTATGTCGCGCGGCTGGTCCGCGAAGCCGGCTGGACTGCGAAGGGGCAGGGGTTGCCGCTGTATCTCGTCGGCGGATCGTGGCGTGCGCTCGCCCGGCTCGACATGGAGCTGTCGGACTATCCGCTGCCGATCATCCATCAATACCCGATGACCGCCGCGACGATCACGCGTCTCAGTCGAACGATCCCGCAGCTTTCGAAGCCGCGCCTGAAGGCGATCCCCGGCTTGTCGTCGGGCCGTACCGCAACGCTGGCCGACGCGGCCGCGCTGCTCGGCGTGCTGATGCGCCAGCTCGGCAGCAAGACGACCGTCGTGTCCGCCTATGGCCTGCGCGAAGGGCTGCTCTACGGCGATCTGGAGCCCAAGGTTCGTGCTCTCGACCCGCTGATCGTTGCCGCGCGCGAAGAAGGTCGTCTCCTCGGTCGCTTTCCCGAACATGGCGATCTGCTCGACCGCTGGATCGCCCCGCTGTTCGTCACCGAACCGCCTGCGCTGGCGCGCATCCGCCACACGGCCTGTCTCCTCGCCGACGTAGGCTGGCGCGCCAACCCCGAATTTCGCGCCGAGCGCGGCGTCGAGATCGCCCTGCACGGCAACTGGGTAGCGATCGACGCCCCCGGCCGGGGAATGCTCGCCCAAGCGCTCTACACGAGCCTCGGCGGAGATTTGGCGGCGGCGGACCCGGTCGGGCGACTCGCAACGCCGGCAGCAGTGAAAAGCGCAACGGCCTGGGGACTCGCGATGCGCCTCGGCCAGCGTATGAGCGGAGGCTTGGCCGGTCCGCTCAAGCGTTCGCGGCTAGCGGACGACGGCATAACGCTGACGCTGACGCTACGCCCGGACGACCGCGGTCTCTATGGTGAGGCCGTAGAACGTCGTCACACCGCTCTGGCTACCGCATTAGGTCGCAAACCCCTGTTGGCACTCGCGTAGATCCTCCCCTGCAAGGGGAGGTGGCAGCCCACGGGGCTGACGGAGGGGTGACGCGCTATCGAGAGGGTGTCACCCCTGCGTCTGGCGAGCCAGCCACCTCCCCTTGCAGGGGAGGATCAAAGTGATCAGGCGCAGGTAAAACGCTCGATCCGACCCTTCGCGTCGACATACACATTCAGCCGGTCAGGCCGGAAATCCATCGTCACCGCCGTATTCGGCGCGATCCAGCGCAGCGTTCGAGCGCCCGACCGCGTCTGCATCACGTCCGCCCGGGCATCGCTCGCGCGCTTGCCGACCAGATCACCCAGCGAATCGGCATTACAGGCGGCCGCGACCGGCGAAGCGGCCGGCGTCTCGCCGCGCATCTCGACCGGCGTACACGCCGCCGAAGCCAGCAAGGTTGCGACAAGAACGACTTTCATGCGGCATCCTCCGTACGTGTCATCTTCAGCTTGCCGCCAATGACCGCAAACGCCAGTCGTCCCTCGACCAGATCCAGCGCATCGCGCCCGAACTGATCGAACCGCCAGCCCTCCAGCATCGGCAGCCCGGTGCGAACGCCCGCCGCGAGGGCTTCGAGTTCATCCGTCCGCGCCAACAATTTCGACGCGACATCAATGTCTCGCGAGCGGATCTTGAGCAGCAGCTTCAAGAGGTCCGCAACCAGCGAGCCCTCCTTGCCAAGCCCCGGCTTGCGATCGTCGCGCGGGGGCAGTTCGTCCTCGCCAAGCGGTTGCGCCCCCTCGATCGCGGCCATCAGCCGTCCGCCGATGTCGTTGCCGGCCCATGTCGCCGACAACCCACGCACCCGCGCGAGGTCGGCCTGCTTGCGCGGCGGATGACCCGCCATATCGCCCAGCGTCTCGTCCTTGACGATCCGGCCGCGCGGCAGGTCCTTCGCCTGCGCCTCCAGCTCTCGCCACCGCGCCAGCGCCTTCAGGCGACCCAGCACCTCGGGCTTGCGCCCCGAAATCCGCACGCGCTTCCAGGCGAGATCGGGATCGTTCGCATAATTGGCGATATCGCCAAGTCGCTCCATCTCCTGGTCGAGCCACACCCCGCGCCCGGTCTTGCGCAACCGCTCCAGCATCTTGGGGAAGATCTTAGACAGATGCGTGACGTCGCCGATCGCATATTCGATCTGCCGCTCGTCGAGCGGGCGACGTGCCCAGTCGGTGAAGCGCGCGCCCTTGTCGACCGCGATCCCGAGCCAGCTGTCGACTAGATTCGAATAGCCGATCTGCTCGCCCTGGCCGAGCGCCATCGCCGCGACCTGCGTATCGAACAGCGGGAAGGGCGTCTTGCCGGTGAGGTTGTAGACGATCTCGATATCCTGACCGCCGGCATGGACCACCTTCAGCACGTCGTGATTCTCGACGAGCAGGTCGAGCAGCGGCTTCAGGTCGATGCCCGGTGCCATCGGGTCGATCGCCGCGGCTTCCTTGTCGTCGGCGATCTGGATCAGGCAGAGCTCCGGATAATAGGTGCTCTCGCGCATGAATTCGGTGTCGACGCACAAATAGTCGGCGTCGGCCATGCGCGCGCACAGATTGGCGAGCGTGGCACTGTCGGAGATAAGCGGGTGGATATGCATGGACCGTCCATAGCGAGGCGTGTCCGCCTTGACAAAGGCGGGTGAGGAAGGGAAGCGCGAGGCATCCAATTCCCGTCATCCCAGCGAAAGCTGGGATCTCCCGTCGCAGGGCGCACCCTTGCCGCACGAGATGCTGGGACGCCGTATGAGAGACAGAGACATGCACGCCTATCGCACCCACAATTGCGCCGCCCTCCGCCCCGAACAGGTCGGTGAAGAGGTCCGTGTCTCCGGCTGGGTCCACAAGAAGCGCGATCACGGCGACCTCGTCTTCATCGATCTGCGCGATCACTACGGCATCACGCAGATCGTCACCGACGTCAGCGGCCCGGTCTTCAAGGTCATCGAAGGCCTGAAGAGCGAGAGCGTCGTCACGATCACCGGCAAGGTCACCGCAAGGGCACCCGAAGCGGTCAACCCGAACCTGCCCACCGGCGGGATCGAGATCCGCGCGACCGCCGCGACCGTTCAGTCGATGGCCGGCGAGCTGCCGATGCCGGTCGCGGGCGAGGCTGAGTATCCCGAGGATATCCGCCTGCGCTATCGCTACCTCGATCTGCGTCGCGAGCGGCTTCACGCGAACATCATGCTCCGCTCGAAGGTGATCACCTCCCTGCGCAACCGCATGAACGATCAGGGCTTCACCGAATTCCAGACGCCGATCCTGACCGCGTCGTCGCCCGAAGGCGCGCGCGATTATCTGGTGCCGAGCCGCGTACATCCGGGCAAGTTCTACGCGCTCCCGCAGGCGCCGCAGATGTTCAAGCAGCTGCTGATGGTCGCGGGCTTCGACCGCTATTTCCAGATCGCGCCGTGCTTCCGCGACGAGGACGCACGCGCCGATCGTTCGCCCGGCGAGTTCTACCAACTCGATTTCGAGATGAGCTTCGTCACGCAGGACGACGTGTTCAATGCGATCGAGCCCGTCCTGCACGGCGTCTTCGAGGAGTTCGCCGACTGGCAGGGCAAGGGCCGTCAGGTCTCGGCGCTCCCGTTCAAGCGCATCCCCTACCGCGAATCGATGCTGAAATACGGCAGCGACAAGCCCGACCTGCGCAACCCGATCCTGATCCACGACGTCGGCCATCACTTCGTCGATTCGGGCTTCGGCCTGTTCGCCGGGATCGTCGCCGGCGGTGACGTGGTCCGCGCGATCCCCGCGCCGAACACCGCCGACAAGAGCCGCAAGTTCTTCACCGACATGAACGACTGGGCGCGCGCCGAGGGACATGCCGGGCTCGGCTACATCACCCAGAAGAACGGCGAACTCGGCGGCCCGATCGCCAAGAACCACGGCGAGGAAGCTACGCGGAAGCTGATCGCCGAGATGGGCCTAGGCCCCAACGACGGCATCTTCTTCGCAGCCGGCAAGGAACTCCCCGCCTCCAAGCTCGCCGGCGCCGCCCGTGCGCGGATCGGTGCCGATCTCGGCCTGATCGACGAGAACCGGTTCGAATTCTGCTGGATCGTCGACTTTCCGATGTTCGAATATGACGAGGACGCCAAGAAGATCGATTTCAGCCACAACCCGTTCTCGATGCCGCAGGGCGAGATGGAGGCGCTGGAGACCAAGGATCCGCTCGATATCCTCGCCTATCAGTACGATATCGTCTGCAACGGCGTCGAGCTGTCGTCGGGCGCGATCCGGAACCACCGGCCCGAGATCATGTACAAGGCGTTCGAGATTGCCGGCTACACGCAGGCCGACGTCGACACGAACTTCGCCGGCATGATCAACGCGTTCAAGGTCGGCGCGCCGCCGCATGGTGGCTCGGCACCCGGGATCGACCGGATGGTGATGCTGCTCGCCGGCGAGCCGAACATCCGCGAGGTCGTCCTGTTCCCGATGAACCAGAAGGCCGAGGACCTGATGATGGGCGCGCCGAGCCCGGTCAGCGCCAAGCAGCTGAAGGAACTCAACATCCGCCTGACCGTCGATGGTCCGAAGGACGTGACGAAGGCGGTCGCGCCGAACGCAGGCTGATCAATCTGAGTGATGGAGCGCAGCGCATGACGATACACTTGTCCGATTACGAAGCCGGCGACGCGTATGACGGCAAGTACAAGCATGACCTCGCTGCGCTCCAGAAGCGGCTCGAACACATCCAGGTCGCGCATATCGTCGGCGGTACGCGCGCGATCGTCATGTTCGAGGGCTGGGACGCGGCGGGCAAGGGGGGCATCATCCAGCGGCTTTCCGCCGAATGGGACCCGCGCAACTACAAGGTCTGGCCGATCGCCGCGCCGACCGCGGACGAGAAGGCGCATCATTTCCTCTGGCGCTTCTGGCACCGGCTGCCCGCCGACGGCCACATCGCGGTGTTCGATCGCAGCTGGTATGGTCGCGTCCTCGTCGAGCGCGTCGAGGGGTTCGCCAGCGAGACCGAATGGCGCCACGGCTATGACGAGATCAACGCGTTCGAGGCGCAGCAGGTCGAGAGCGGGACGACGCTGATCAAGCTGTTCATCCATACCACGCAGAAGGAACAGGACCGTCGGCTGAAGGCGCGGCTCGACGATCCCTGGAAGCATTGGAAGACGGGCCTCGACGATTATCACAACCGCTCGCGCCGGAAGGACTATCTGGAGGCGATGAATGAGATGTTCGCACGCACCGATACCGCGACCGCGCCGTGGACGGTGATCGACGGCAACGACAAGAAGGCGGCCCGGATCGCAGCGCTGACGCTGATCGCGGACCGCCTCGAAGCCGGCGTATCGATGGTCCCGCCACCGCTCGACCCTAAGGTCAAGCGCGTGGCGGAGAAGGCGTTAGGCCTGCGCTGACTTCGCCTCTTCCGAACCGGCCTGGATGAACTCGTCATCCTCGTTGAGCACCAGCATCTGGCCCTGGTCGATGCCGAAATAGGCACCACGGAGGGCCAGCGTCCCAGCCGCTTCGGCTTCGGTCACGAACGGGAACGTGCGCAGGTTGGCGATCGAGGTGCGGACGGACTCGAGCTCCATCTCGCGACCGGCTTCGGCGCCTTCGCCATACTTTGCGATGACCTTCTCCCGAGCACCGTCGAGCAGGCTGACCCAGTCGGAGACGAAACCGCCGGCACCATGGTCGGCATCCGCGAATGCCTGGGTAAGTGCGGCCTTGCAGCCACCGCACTTCTCGTGGCCCATCACGACGATCTCTTCGACCTTCAACTGGGTGAGGGCGAACTCGATCGCTGCCGAGACACCGTGATAGCCACCACCGGTTTCGAACGGCGGCACGAGGTTGGCGACGTTGCGGACGACGAACACTTCGCCCGGCAGCGTGTCGAAAATCTGCGCCGGCTCGACGCGGCTGTCGGAGCAGGCGATGATCATCACCTTCGGGCTCTGGCCGTCCCGCAGTTCCTTCCAGCGCTCGCGCTGCTCCTCCCAGGGGCCGTCCTTGAAGCGATGATAGCCTTCGATCATTTCCGGAAAGTGAGTTGGCACGGTTAGCCTTTCATGGACGTTTGCACTGCAACATGACAAACCTGTCATGTTGAAACTGGTTCCCTCATTTTATCCCGTTTTTCCAGCCGTTCCAACCGGCCGACCTCATGCGCCGCCATTGTCTCGACGGCAGGGCGGGGCTATCTGGCACGACATGAACGAGATGACCCCGATCGCCGTCCCGCGTGCCCGCAAGCCCGATTGGATCCGCGTCAAGGCGCCGACCTCCGCTGGCTTCGCGAAAACCCGCGAGCTCATGCGGTCGAAAAGCCTCACGACGGTGTGCGAAGAGGCCGCGTGCCCGAACATCGGCGAATGCTGGTCGAAGAAGCACGCGACGGTCATGATCCTCGGCGATACCTGCACGCGCGCCTGTGCGTTCTGCAACGTGAAGACCGGCATGCCCCGCGCAGTCGACCGGATGGAGCCGCAGAACGTCGCCGACGCCGCCGCGCAGATGGGTCTCAACCACATCGTCATCACCTCGGTCGATCGTGACGACCTGCCCGATGGCGGCGCGTCGCAGTTCGTGAAGGTGATCCAGGCGATCCGCGCGTCGAACCCGACGACGACGATCGAGATCCTGACGCCCGACTTCCGCAACAAGGCGCAGGCCGCGATCGAGTCGATCGTCGAGGCGCGTCCCGACGTCTACAACCACAATCTCGAGACCGTCCCGCGGCTCTATCCGACGATCCGTCCGGGTGCGCGCTACTATGCGTCGCTGCGGTTGCTGGAGAGCGTCAAGAAGCACGATCCGTCGATCTTCACCAAGTCCGGCGTGATGCTCGGCCTCGGCGAGGAGCGTCTGGAGATCCATCAGGTGATGGACGACATGCGCTGCGCCGATATCGATTTCCTGACGATGGGCCAGTATCTCCAGCCCACGCCGCGCCACGCGAAGGTCGCCGAATTCGTGCCGCCCAAAGCTTTCGACGCCTATGCCTCGATCGCCCGGGCAAAGGGTTTCCTGCTGGTCGCATCGTCGCCGCTGACCCGGTCGAGCTATCACGCCGGCGATGATTTCGAGCGGTTGCGCGCAAATCGTGACGCGAAGCTGGGCGTCGCGCGCATCTGATGCCGAAGCATTCCGAAACACGTCATTTGCCCTACACCCCTGAGCAGATGTTCGACCTGGTGGCCGATGTCGGTCGCTATGCCGAGTTCCTGCCCTGGGTCAGTGCCATGCGTGTGCGCTCGAACAGCGAGACCGAGACGCTCGCCGACATGATCGTCGGGTTCAAGGGCCTGCGCGAGACGTTCACGTCGCGCGTGCAGAAGGTCCGCCCGAGCGAACTGAACGTCGATTATGTCGATGGGCCGCTGAAGTATCTGCGCAACGAATGGCATTTCCGGCCCGAGCCGCAAGGCTGCGCGGTCGATTTCACCGTCGACTTCGCGTTCAAGAACCGGATGTTCGAGATGATCGCCGGCCAGGTCTTCGGCGCTGCACTGCGCAAGATGATCGGTGCGTTCGAGACTCGCGCCGCCGAACTTTACGGCGCAGAATCTTCCGCGGGCGAGTCTTCCGCCGCCGGCGCGTCCGGCAGCAAGAGTTCGAGCGCACACAACGCGGCCTGAAGCCGGATCCCGCCACGACCGAGATCGCCGAAATCCTTGCGGTCGGCATGAACGTCGGACGGATCGCGACCCTTTTCCGCGCGACCGAACACAACCGTCCCGACCGGCTTCTTGAGCGATCCGCCGCCGGGGCCCGCTACGCCCGTGATCGCCACGGCGATGTCGGCACCCGACTGCTTCAACGCAGCCTGTGCCATGCTCCACGCGACCGCGATCGAGACCGCGCCGAACGTTTCGAGCACGTCGGAACTGATCTTCAGCACGCCGAGCTTGGCTTCGTTCGAATAGGTGACGAAGCCGACCTCGAACACGTCGGACGATCCGGGAATTTCCGTCAACGCGGCCGCGACGAGGCCACCGGTGCAGCTCTCGGCGACCGCGACACGGCGCCCGATCGCGCGGTTCTGCTCGACGACCTTGCGCGCGGCGTCGACCAATTCGGCGGGAAGGATGGTATCCATCAGCGGGTCTCCACCGGGCACAGCAGCATCGCCACAGCAGCGATATCACCGCCGCGCGGCTTCTGCGATTTCAGGTACCGCAACGTCTCCACGACGATGGCTGCGGTGTTGCGGGGCGGCAAGGGTTGCAGCAGCGTCAGCATCCGATCGATCGTCCCGCAATCGCGCGTCGCGATCCGCCCGACGATCTGCGGCACCAGCAGCGTCGTCAGCAGTGGCCGCGCAAATTCCGAATCGAGCATCGCGTCGACCGCAGGATCGCTCAGCTTGACGATCGCCGCGCGAGCGGACGGCCAGGCGCGGTCGGACTCGATCTGATAGCGATCGATCAACGCGCTCGACTGCCGCCGGATCAGGCTGGCAGCCGGGAGTTGCGTCGCGCAGACGCGACCGGTTTCGCGGAGGATGTCGGGCATCGCGACGAGCGTCAGCGATTCGGCCTCGGGTCCGGTGATGCAGCGGGGTTGCGCAGCCGCCGGGCTGGCGAGAAGCGCGACGGCAGCCAGCGCGGCGCCGATCCTCATGCGGGCCTTCATGCCGGTGCTCCTGGCATGCGGACGGTCGCGACGGCCTGTGCGGCGATGCCTTCGCCGCGGCCGGTGAAGCCGAGTCGCTCGGTCGTCGTCGCCTTGACGCTGACCCGATCGAGCGTGAGCCCGAGCAGCTCGGCGATCCGCGCGGTCATCGCCGCACGGTGCGGGCCGATCTTCGGAGCCTCGCACATGATCGTCAGGTCGACGAAATCGATCCGACCGCGCTTGTCGGCGATCAGCTTGGCTGCGTGCTGGAGGAACTGCGCGGAGTCGGCGCCCTTCCATTGCGGGTCGCTCGGCGGGAAATGCGTGCCGATATCGCCGGCGGCGATCGTGCCGAGCAGCGCGTCGGTCAGCGCGTGGAGCGCGACGTCGGCATCGCTGTGCCCGGACAAGCCCTTGTCGTGGGGGATCAGGACGCCGCCGAGCCAGAGTTCCTCGCCAGTTTCGAGCCGGTGGACGTCGAAGCCCATCGCGGTGCGGGTTTCATACGCGACACGCGCCTCGGCGGCCGCGAAATCTTCGGGGTGGGTGACTTTCTCGAGCATCGCCGAGCCCTGCACCAACGCGACGCCGACGCCAAGCCGCCGCACCATCTGCGCGTCGTCGGTGGCTTCCTCGTCTTCGGGCCAGACAGCGTGCGCGGCGCGTAACGCCTCCACGGAAAACGCCTGCGGAGTCTGCACGCGGTTGAGGTCCGCGCGGGGCACGATGTCTCCAAGCAAGGCGGTGCCGCGGGCGAGCGTATCGGTCACCGGGAGGACCGGAATGGCCGCATCCCGGGTCTTCAAGGCCGAGACGAGCGAATCGATGATTTCGGCGGAGAGGAACGGGCGGGCCGCGTCGTGGATCATCACGTGCGTCGCGTCGTCGATCGCCGCGAGTCCGTTAGCGACCGACTCGCGGCGCGTAGCTCCGCCGATGACGGTCCTCACGCCGCTGCCAAGCGACTCGGCGGCAAGAGCCTGCTGCCCTTCACCGATAATGACGATCGTCTCGGCAATGGCCGGATGCGCGAAAAACGCGTCGTAGGAATAGGCGACCATCGGACGCCCCGCGATAAGCGCGAACTGCTTGGGAACCGATCCCCCGGCGCGCACGCCGGTTCCGGCGGCGACGATGATCGCAACGATACGGTGTGCCTGTGTCATCGTCGCGACCTAGCGGTTCGTCCGGACCCTCGCCAGTCTTGCGACCGAGCGCGGGACAGGGTAGGGCGATGCCTCTTTTTCAGGCACATCCATGCGTAACCTCTCCCCCATCCAGATCGGTCCCGTCCGGATCGAAAGCCCCGTCGTGCTCGCGCCGATGACCGGCGTCACCGACATGCCGTTCCGCACGCTGGTGCGACGCTATGGCTCGGGCCTCAACGTCACCGAGATGGTCGCGAGCCAGGCGGCGATCCGCGAGACCCGCCAGTCGCTCCAGAAGGCGGCGTGGGATCGGCTCGAGGAACCGGTGTCGATGCAGTTGATCGGCTGCACCCCGTACGAGATGGGCGAGGCGGCCAAGCTCAGCCAGGATCGCGGCGCCGCGATCATCGACATCAACATGGGCTGCCCGGTGCGGAAAGTCGTCAACGGCGATGCGGGCTCGGCGCTGATGCGCGATACCAAGCTCGCCAGCGCGATCATCGACGCCACCGTCAAGGCGGTCGACGTCCCCGTAACGCTGAAGATGCGGATGGGCTGGTGCCATGACAGCCTTAACGCGCCCGACCTCGCGCGGATCGCCGAGGATCTCGGCATCAAGCTGATCACGGTCCACGGCCGCACGCGCAACCAGATGTACAAGGGCAACGCCGACTGGGGCTTCGTGCGTAAGGTCAAGGATGCGGTGAGCGTGCCGGTGATCGTCAACGGCGATATCTGCACGATCGAGGACGCCGAAGCGGCGATGGACCAGTCCGGTGCCGATGGCCTGATGATCGGTCGCGGCAGCTATGGTCGCCCGTGGGTGCTCGGCCAGGTCATGGAGTGGTTCGCCACCGGCCGGCGCATCGAAGACCCGTCGATCACCGAGCAATATGACGCGATCGCAGGTCATTACGAGGCGATGCTCGAACATTATGGGATCGAGACCGGCGTCAACATGGCGCGCAAACATATCGGCTGGTACACCAAGGGCCTCCCCGGATCGGCCGAGTTCCGCAACAAGGTGAATCAGGTTCCCGACCCCAAGCAGGTCAAGGCGATGCTGGCCGAGTTCTACGCTCCCTGGCGCGACCTTGCAGCGGCCTGACACGCACTCTCGGGTACGGCCGGGTTTTGCCGAGCTGTTCGCGGCGCTCCCGGTCGCCGTCGTCGTGGTCGATCCGAATCAGCGCGTCGCGCATGCCAACGCGCTCGCCGAGCAACTGCTGAACCTGTCGGAGCGGCTGATGATCGGCCAGCCGCTCGACGCGATCATCCCGCCGCCCGACGATCTGCGCAATCGCGACGGGCACGGGCTCGCGGTTTACGACACCGAGATGTCGACCGCGCGCGGCGGCAAGATCCGGGTCGATTTCGCCGAGACGCAGATTGCCGATTATCCGGGCTGGCGCGCGATCACGCTGCATTCCGCGGCGACTTCGCGGCGTCTCGGCCATTCCGCCGACCGTGCGGCCGGCGCGCGTGCGGCCGTCGGTGCGGCGGCGATGCTGGCGCACGAGATCAAGAACCCGCTATCCGGCATCCGCGGCGCAGCGCAGTTGCTCGGCGCGGGCGAACTGACGACGCTGATCGTTACCGAAGTCGACCGGATCGCGGCGTTGATCGACCGGATGCAGGATTTCAGCGACACGCGTCCGCTGCCGCTCGCCAGCGAGAACATCTACCCGTTGCTCGGCCATGCGCGTCGGCTGGCGCTCGCGGGGTTCGCGCGCGGGATTTCGATCCAGGAGCGTTTCGATCCGTCGCTCCCGCCGGCGCAGATCAATCGCGATGCGCTCCTCCAGATCGTCATAAACCTGCTCAAGAACGCACGCGAAGCCGTTCGAAACGAACGCGAACCTCGGATCGTGATGACCACCGCCTACCGCCACGGCATCACCGTCAGTTCGGCGCCCGGCAAGCCACGTCTGCCGCTGCCGATCGAGATCTGCGTGTTCGACAACGGTCCCGGTGCGCCTGCCGATATTGCAGATCATCTGTTCGATCCGTTCGTCTCCGGGCGTCGCGAAGGGCAGGGGCTCGGTCTCGCGCTGGTCGACAAGCTCACCCGCGACATGGGCGGGATCGTCCAATACGCCCGCGAAGGTACCCCCGAAATGACCGTTCTGCGTCTGCTGCTCCCGAGGGCGGCATCATGAGTACGGTCCTGGTCGTCGACGACGACGCCGCGATCCGTACTGTCGTCGCGCAGGCGTTGCGTCGTGCCGGGCACGAGGTGTCCGTGGCCGACAGCGTCGCGCAACTCGAACGCGCGCTCGGCGCATCGCTCCCCGATGTCCTCGTCACCGATGTCATTCTTCCGGACGGCGACGGTATCGATCATGTCCGCAGCGTCGCCGCGCGCTTTCCCCTGCTGCCGATCATCGTCCTCTCGGCGCAAAACACGCTGACCACCGCGGTCCGCGCGGCCGAGGTGGGCGCGTACGAGTATCTGCCCAAGCCGTTCGACCTCGACGTGCTGGCCCGCGCGGTCGCCGGTGCGCTCGCGCGTGGCGGGATGGTGTCGGAGGACGCGCTCCACGACGAGGACCGCGCACTGCCGCTGATCGGGCGTTCGGCGGCGATGCAGGACGTGTACCGGATCATCGCGCGGGTCGTCTCGAACGACCTGACCGTGCTGATCTCGGGCGAGTCGGGCACCGGCAAGGAACTCGTCGCGCGCGCGATCCACGATCTCGGCCCACGCAACGCCGCGCCGTTCGTGGCGATCAACATGGCCGCGATCCCGCGCGAGCTGATCGAGGCCGAACTGTTCGGGCATGAGCGTGGCGCGTTTACCGGCGCGGCAACGCGCAACGCGGGCCGGTTCGAACAGGCGTCGGGCGGCACATTGTTCCTCGACGAGATCGGCGACATGCCGATGGAGGCGCAGACCCGCCTGTTGCGCGTGCTCCAGTCGGGCGAGTTCACCAGCGTCGGCGGCGCACGGACGATCCGCGTCGACGTCCGGATCGTCGCCGCCACCAACCGCGATCTCAACGCGCAGGTCGCCGCGGGGCATTTTCGCGAGGACCTGTTCTACCGCCTCAACGTGGTCCCGATCACACTGCCGCCACTCCGCGAGCGTCGCCAGGACATCGCGTTGCTCGCCCGCCATTTCCTCGACCATGCCGCCATGCAGGGCCTGCCCCGTCGCCAGCTCGGCAGCGACGCGCTCACCGAACTCGGCGCGCACGACTGGCCGGGCAACGTCCGCGAACTCGAAAACCTGATGCGCAGGCTGGCGGTGCTGGCGCGCGACGAAGTGATCGGCGCCGACGCGATCCGCACGATGATCGGCACACACGCAGTAATCGGCGAACCCGTCGACATCGAGATCGGCCACGCCGTCCGCGCGATGATCGAACGAATCGCGCGGGAGAATCCCGCCGCGCTCGACGACGGGACGCTGTACGACCGCGTGATCGGCGAAGTCGAACGCCCGCTAATCGAGGCGATGCTGGCGCGCCATGGCCATAACCAGCTCCGCGCCGCCCGCGCGATGGGGATCAACCGCAATACCCTGCGCAAACGCCTCGATACGCTCGGCATCGATATCGGCCATGGCGGGAGCGAGACGCAGCGGGCCGAAGAGACGGAACGTCGCTGAATCTGTCATTATGTGGTTTCCCGGCAACGGTTGACGTTGTATCGAGGCAACGATGATCGCTTCCGCGACGCTACCGATGGATGATGACGGGCCTGCACACCGGTTCGCGGTGACGCCTGCAATCGAGGCGCTGGTTCTGGCGGTCGCCGTCGCGATCGGCGTCGCGAGCTATTTCATCATCACCGGCACCGACGCACCGCAGCGCCTGATCCCGCCGCCGCTGGTCGCGCTGCTACTCGTCGCCAACCTCGTTCCCGGCATCGCCTTGCTGATGCTGCTCGGTCGGCGCGTGGCGATGCGGCGTGCGGCGCGGTCGCCTGTAGGCGGTGGCGGGCGCCTCCACGTCCGCCTCGTCGCGCTCTTCTCGATCGTCGCCGCGGTACCGATGCTGCTGGTGACGATCTTCGCGTCTTTGCTGTTCCAGTACGGCGTGCAGTTCTGGTATTCCGACCAGGCGCGCGGGATGCTCGAGAACGCCACCGCGCTCGCGCAATCCTCCTATGCGCGCCAGCTCAGCCGCTGGGAGGAGGCGACCGTGACGATGGCCGCCGACATGTCCGGCTATCTGGAGGCGAAATCGCTCCAGAGCCCGGATTTTTCCGGCTATTTCCTCCAACAGGTCTATTATCGCAGTCTGTCCGAGGCGGCGCTGTTCAAGGTCACGCCGGACAACGAGATCCAGACCTTTGCGGTCGTCGACCCCTACAAGATCGATTTTGCCCGCCAGGTGACCCCCCAGTCGATCGCCCAGCTCCGCGCCGGCAAGTCGGCGGTCGTCGCGGTCACTGGCGACCGGATCCAGACGATCACGCTGCTGCCCGGTTCCGACGAGCTGTTCCTCTACGCCGGACGCGTCGAGGACACCAAGCTGCTCTCTGGCCAGACGGTCCGCGCGAACGAGGTGCTGACCAGCTATCGGTCGCTGCTGGCGCGTTCGCGGAGCCTCCAGTTGCGGTTCAACGCCGCGTTGCTCGTCATCTCGCTGCTGATCGTCGGCGTGGCAGTCTGGATCGCGCTTGCCGTGGCCGATCGCCTCGTCCGTCCCGTCGGCGAGCTCGTCGATGCCGCGCGCCGGGTCGCGGGCGGCGACCTGACCGCGCGCGTGCCGGACCCGCGCAGCCGCGACGAAGTCGGAACGCTCGCCAACGCCTTCAACCAGATGACCGGGCAGCTCGAAGAACAGAATACCGAACTCGTCACCGCCAACGGCCAGCTCGAAAACCGGCGCGCGCTGATCGAGGCGGTGATGGCCGGCGTATCGGCGGGCGTCGTCGCGACCGGGCGCGAGCGCACGATCACCATCGCCAATGATTCCGCGGTCACGCTGCTCGGAACCGATGCGGGCGGGCTGGTCGGACGCAAGCTGGTAGACGTCGCTCCCGAACTCGACGCGATGCTCGACGGGGGCGACCGCGAGGCGATCGTCGAGGTCGGGCAGGGCGGCGACGTCCGCACGCTGGCGGTCCGCATCGCCCGCCCGGCGACCGGTCCGATCCTCACCTTCGACGACATCACGCAGCAATTGCTCGATCAGCGCCGTGCAGCCTGGTCCGACGTCGCGCGGCGGATCGCGCACGAAATCAAGAACCCGCTGACACCGATCCAGCTCGCCGCCGAACGCCTGCAACGACGCTATGGCACGAAGGCCGAGATGCAGGACGGCACGTTCTCGCGGCTCACCGACACGATCATCCGCCAGGTCGGTGACCTGCGCCGCATGGTCGACGAATTCTCGTCGTTCGCGCGCATGCCCAAGCCCGTCTTCCGCGAGGAGTCGCTGGTCGATGCCGCCCGCCAGGCGCTTTTCCTGCACGAAGTGGCGCATCCCTCGATCGGCTTTCACCTCGTGAACGACGATCCCGGTTTGGCGTTGGTCTGCGATCGTCGCCAGATCGGTCAGGCGCTCACGAACATCGTCAAGAACGCGGTAGAAGCCATTGAAACACGAGGCGAACCCGGTGGATCGGTGACGATGACGCTCAGCCAGGAGGTCGGCCGGAGCGTGACGATCGCGGTCGCCGATACCGGCGTCGGCCTGCCCGCCGACCGCGACCGGATCATGGAGCCCTATGTCACGACGCGGGCGCGCGGCACCGGCCTCGGGCTTGCCATCGTCAAGAAGATCATTGAGGAGCATTGTGGAACGATCGGCTTCTCCGATCGGCCGGGTGGCGGCACGCTCGTCACCATGACCTTCGACACCAGGGCTCTGGCAGCACTGGACCAGGGGGGCCTGAACCAAGCGGGCCTCGACGCAGGGGGGCCGCTACCCGAGGGGGCAGGGGATGGCCAACTCGCCACCATGACTCGTAACCGGACATGATTTGATGGCGCTCGATATTCTCGTCGTGGACGACGAACGTGACATTCGCGAACTGGTCGCCGGCGTCCTCGAAGACGAAGGCTATGACACGCGCGACGCCGGCGACAGTGATTCCGCGCTGGAGGCGATCGCCGCGCGGCGTCCGTCGCTGGTGCTGCTCGACGTCTGGCTGCAAGGCTCGCGGCTCGACGGGCTCGAACTGCTCGACGAGATCAAGCGTCGCGATCCGTCGATCCCCGTGCTGGTCATCTCGGGCCACGGCAATCTGGATACCGCGGTCGCCGCGATCCGGCGTGGCGCGTCCGACTTCATCGAAAAGCCGTTCGAGGCCGAGCGCCTGCTGCTCATGGTGGCGCGCGCGACCGAGACCGAGCGACTGCGGCGCGAAGTCGCGACCCTGCGCGCTACCGTCGGCCGCGAGACTGATCTCACCGGCAGCTCGGGTGCCATCAACGGCGTCCGCGCGACGTTGAAGCGGGTCGCGGCAACCGGGAGCCGCGTGCTCGTGATGGGCGGCGCTGGCGTCGGCAAGGAAGTCGCCGCGCGGCTGCTGCATGGCTGGAGCCAGCGCACCGATGCCCCGTTCATTGTCGTCAGCGCGGCGCGGATGACGCCCGAGCGGGTCGACGAGGAACTGTTCGGGGTCGAGGAGGCGGGCGATCTCGTCCGTCCCGGCCTGTTCGAGCAGGCGCATGGCGGCACGTTGTTTCTCGACGAGATCGCCGACATGCCGATCACGACGCAGGCACGGATTCTGCGCGCGCTGACCGACCAGAGTTTCACGCGGGTGGGTGGCACGCGGGTCGTCAAGGTCGACGTACGGGTCGTCTCGGCAACGGCGCGCGACCTCGTGTTCGAGATCGCCGAGGGGCGCTTTCGCGAGGATCTTTACTACCGTCTCAACGTCGTCCCCGTGACGATCCCGCCGCTGTCGGATCGCCGCGAGGATATCCCGGCGCTGGTTCAGCATTTCATCGCGCATTACGCGTCCGAACGCCGCGTGCCGACGCCGGAGATCGCCCCCGATGCGATGGTCGCGCTGCAATCCTATGACTGGCCCGGCAACGTCCGCCAGTTGCGCAACGTCGTCGAGCGGACGATCATCCTGGCGCCGGGCGATCGCATCGGCCGGATCGATATCGACCTGTTGCCCGCCGAAGTGCTCGGCGATCAGGGCGACATGGGGGCGGCGGGCGGCACCGCGATCATGGGATCGCCGCTGCGAGAGGCGCGCGAGACGTTCGAGCGCGAATATCTTCGCGTCCAAATCCGGCGCTTTTCGGGCAACATCTCGCGCACGGCGAGCTTCATCGGCATGGAGCGATCGGCACTCCACCGTAAACTGAAGCTCCTCGGCATTACCGAAACGCGCGACGAATAAGGCGCCGCAATTTCGCCGCCCTCTGGAACTATGGGGGTGTCGATCATAGATCACATACGGTGCCCGGCAAACGGGTGCATCTCCGACGCTGGGAAACAGCGCCTTGCGGGCAAAGTCCCGCCAAAAACAAAGGGTTATCCCATTGGCCGATAAACCAGGCTCGCTTCAGGACCTCTTCCTGAACGCACTCCGGCGCTCCAAGACGCCGGTCACGATGTTCCTCGTCAAGGGCGTGAAGCTCCAGGGCATCGTCACATGGTTCGATAATTTTTCCGTGCTGCTCCGCCGCGATGGCCAGTCGCAGCTGATCTACAAGCACGCCATTTCGACGATCATGCCCGCCGGACCGATGGACGTGTCTGCAATCGTCGACGCGGTCGGAGAGAACCAGAAGAAGCACCCGTTGTTGCAGGATATTTTCCTCAACGCGGTGCGGAAATCCGAAGACAGCGTGACGATGTTCCTGATCAACGGCGTCATGCTGCAGGGCCAGATCGCCGGCTTCGACCTGTTCTGCATGCTGCTCCAGCGCGAGGGCATGGCGCAGCTCGTCTACAAGCACGCGGTCTCGACGATTCAGCCGGCGCGCCCGCTGAACCTCGCCGAGGAACCCACCGATACGGATGATGCGGATGACGCAGATGACGCAGATGACGCAGATGATGCGGACAACGGCGATTGAGTAGCGGTTTCGAACGCGACCGGGACGAGTTCGCGCGCGGTGCGCGTGCGATCGTCGTCCTTCCCGACCAGGGCGACGCATCGCGCGACGTAGACGCACGCCTGGAGGAGACCGCAGGTCTTGCGGCCGCGATCGGCGTCGAGGTCGTCGAAAGGATCGCCTACCGTGTTCGCCAGCCCAAGCCGGCGACGCTGATCGGCAGCGGCCAGGTTGAAATGCTTGCGGCGCAGGTTCGGATGGAGGACGCCGGGCTCGTCGTATTCGACGCGAGCCTAAGCCCGATCCAGCAGCGCAATCTCGAAAAGGCGCTCGAGACCAAGGTTATCGATCGCACCGGCCTGATCCTGGAGATCTTCGGTGAGCGTGCGGCGACCGCCGAGGGGCGCTTGCAGGTCGAACTGGCGCATCTCGATTATCAGGCGGGCAGGCTGGTACGCAGCTGGACCCATCTCGAACGCCAGCGAGGCGGCTTCGGCTTCCTCGGCGGTCCGGGCGAGACGCAGATCGAGGCGGATCGCCGCCTGATCCGCGACCGGATGGCCCGGCTCAAGCGCGAGCTCGAGCAGGTCAGCCGTACGCGGGGGCTTCACCGTGAGCGGCGCCAGCGCGCGCCGTGGCCGGTGATCGCGCTCGTCGGTTATACCAATGCGGGCAAGTCGACGCTGTTCAACCGGCTGACCGGCGCTGACGTGATGGCGGAGGACCTGCTGTTCGCGACGCTCGACCCGACGTTACGGCAGATCCAGTTGCCCGGCATCGACAAGGCGATCCTTTCCGACACGGTCGGGTTCGTCTCGGACCTGCCGACGCAGCTGGTTGCCGCGTTCAAGGCGACGCTGGAGGAGGTCGTGTCCGCCGATCTGCTCGTCCACATCCGCGATATCGCGCATCGCGATACCGAGGCGCAGCGGACGGATGTCGAGAGCGTGCTGGCCGAGATCGGCGTCGACGAGAACACGCCGCGGTTCGAGGTCTGGAACAAGCTCGATCTGCTCGATGCCGATACGCACGAGGAGATCGCCGCGCAGGCGGCGCACCGCGACGACGTCGTCGCGATCTCGGCGCTGAGCGGGGAAGGGGTGGATGAGCTGATTCACCAAGTCGCGGCCAAGCTGACCGGCGCGCACCGTCGGTACAGCATCACGCTCGAGGCGACCGATGGCGCCGGGGCGGCGTGGCTGCATGCGCACGGCGAAGTGCTCGGCAGCTTGGACGACGAACTCGAGACGACCTACGACGTGCGACTGTCGGAAAGCGACTACGACCGGTTCATCCGCCGCGACGCTTGACCGACTGCCACAGGGCTTCCTTCTGATCGAGTGTCATGGCGGCGAATGCGTCGCCGCCATCGGCCTCGATCGCCCGGAAACGTGCCTCGAACTTGGCATTGCCCGCGCGTAAAGCAGCTTCGGGATCGACTCCGAGATGGCGCGCCCAGTTCGTCACCGCGAACAGCAGGTCGCCGATCTCTTCTGCGACGGTGTCCGAGCCGGCTTCGCGAACCTCTTCGATTTCCTCGAAAACCTTCGCGAGCGGACCCGCTGCATCGGGCCAGTCGAACCCGACGCGCGCGGCGCGCTTCTGCAGTTTCTCGGCGCGGGACAAGGCGGGCAGACCGATCGCGACGCCGGCCAGCGCGCTCGGATCGGACTTCTCCGCACGCTCGCCGGCCTTGATCGTTTCCCATCCGGGCGAGGTCGCGGCATCGCCGAAGATATGCGGGTGGCGACGCTCCATCTTGTCGCTGATCGCGGCGACGACATCGGCCAGCGTGAACGCGCCCGATTCCTCGGCGATACGGCTGTGGAAGACGACCTGGAGCAACAGGTCGCCAAGCTCGTCCTTGAGATCGGCGGGATCGTCGCGCGCGATCGCGTCGGCAACCTCATACGCTTCCTCGATCGTGTACGGCGCGATCGTCGACCAGGTCTGGACGCGGTCCCATTCGCATCCGTCGACCGGATCACGCAGCCGGGCCATGATGGAAGTGAGGCGTTCGATCATAAGGGACACCTGTGAGTAGGTATCGATCTACCGGTCAGTTCAAGATCGATAATATATATTATGTAAAATCTATTCCTGGATCGGGGTCAGGATGAGCGTGGCGTTCTCGACCCGCCACGATCCCAGCTTAGACAGGAAGTTCATGCCGATGACGTCGGTATCCCCAAAAGACGGCGCCGTGACGATCCCGAGATCGGTCGCGGTGATCGTGCCGATCGTGATGCGCCTGGCCGTCGCGGTGCGTGCCGACACATTGCCATTGGCGGTCGCGATGATCACCGGGAACGGACTTTCGTCGCTGTCGAGTCCCGCGGCCTTCGCGGTGGCCGACGACAGCGCGGTCGTCGTCGCGCCGCTATCGATCAGCATGCGTCGTCGAACGCCGTCGATATCGACATCGGCCCAGAAATGCCCGTCCTCGGCCATGCGTATCCGCATTTCGGTGCCGCTGACCTGCTGGTCCGCGAACAGGGTCTTCAGTCCCGACAACCGGTCCCGCTGGCTCGCGATGAGCAAAGCCACGGCGAAGATCGCGACCCAGGCCAAGGCCATTTTCAGCACGGGCTTCAGCGGCAACCGGCGCGCCACCAGCGCGGACAGCGGCAGGATCAGCATGACCGCGTACAGCGCGAACTGGGCTGCACGGTCGCCGGTCATGCGGTCAGCACGAGCCCGTCATAGCCCGGCTCGACCCCGGCCGGGAGTTCATGCCGCAACGTCGCGTAATCCATCGTGTTGTCCATGTGGATCAACGCCGTCCGCTTCGGCGTCAGGCGTTCTACCCAGTTCAGGACGGCCGGCAATTCCATGTGTGTCGGGTGCGGACGTCGGCGGAGCGCGTCGACGACCCAGATGTCCAGATTCTGATACAGGCTGGCCATGTCATCGGTCATCACGTTGAAATCGGTTGCATATCCGATCGATACGCCGTCCGCTTCGAACCGCAGGCCGGCGGCGTGGATGCTGCCATGGGGCTGGTCGGTCACGCAAATATCGATCCCGCCGATCGTCAGCCGGTCCGGCAATATCTCGCCGGCGATCGTCGGCGGATAGCCGGGGCGACCGTGAAAGGCATAGGTAAACCGCGCGTCCAGCGCTGCCAGTGTGAACGGCCTCGCATAGCCGCGGACCGGCGTTCCGGTCGCGTGGAAGAGTTGCCGCACGTCGTCGATGCCGTGGCAGTGGTCGGCGTGGTCGTGTGTCCAGATCACCGCATCGACCCGGTCGATATCCGCCGCCAGCAACTGCTCGCGCATGTCGGGGCTGGTGTCGATCAGGATCCGGGTGCCGTCATGCTCGACCAGCGCCGACGCGCGGGTGCGGCGGTTGCGCGGCTCGGTCGGGTCGCATTCGCCCCAGTCGTTGCCGATCCGCGGCACGCCGGAGGATGTGCCGGAACCGATGATCGTGATCTTCACGCGACCGCCCCGGACACCCGCGTTTTGGCGAACAGCGTGTGGAAGTTCTCCGCCGTACGACGCGATAATTCCTCGACATTCTCTCCGCGGAGGTCGGCGAGAAACGCTGCGGTATCAGCGACGAAGCCAGGTTCGCCCGTCTTGCCCCGGTGCGGCACCGGCGCGAGGAACGGTGCGTCGGTCTCGATCAGCAGGCGGTCGATCGGCAGCCGTGCCGCGGTCTCTTGCAGGTCACGCGCGTTCTTGAACGTCACGATCCCCGAGATCGAGATATAAAGGCCCATGTCCAGCGCCTTGTCGGCAAAAGCGCCGCTCGCGGTGAAGCAATGGATGACGCCGGGATAGGCCCCTTTCCCCATCTCCTCAGCCATGATCGCCGCGGTATCGTCCTCGGCATCACGGGTGTGGACCACGATCGGCAGTCCGGTCTCGCGCGAGGCCGCGATGTGCGCGCGGAAGCTGGCCTGCTGGCGAGCGCGATCGGAGGTGTCGCGGAAATAATCGAGGCCGCTTTCACCGAGGCCGACGACACGAGGATGCCGGGCTCGCTCGATCAGCTTGGCCGCATCGACATCGGGATACACGTCCGCCTCGTTCGGATGGATGCCGATCGTCGCCCAGACGTCGGGCTCGCGCTCGGCCGTGGCGACGATATCGTCCCATTCGCTCTCGCGCGTCGAGATGTTGAGCATCGCCGTCACCCCCCTCGCCCGTGCCCGCGCGAGGACCGCCTGCTGATCCTCGACGAGGCCCTTGTAGTTCAGGTGGCAATGGCTGTCGGCGAGCATCAGGCCTCCGCTGGCAGTTCGAGGCGCGGGAAGACGGGCGCGGGCGGTGCGATCCGGAAGTCGGAAGCGGCAATGCGGTCGTACCAGCCATCATCGTCGATCGCGGCATGATCGCGCTCGGTCGCACCGATCTGGTCGAGCACCTTCCCCGCGGACTCGGGCACGACCGGGAGGATCGTAATCGCCAGCATGCGGATCGCGCGGACGAGCGTCCGCAACACCGCATTCATCCGCTCGGGATCGGTCTTGCGCAGGGCCCAGGGCGCCTGCGCGTCGATATACTGGTTGCACGCGAACACGCCGCGCATCCACGCCTCGATCCCTTGCGACAGCGCGAGATCGGCGAAGCCCGACTTGAACCCGGCACAGGCGACGACGACCTCCTCGATCAGCATGCCGTCGGCGTCCTGAACCGTACCGGCCGTGGGAAACTCGCCGCCCAAGTTCTTGGCGATGAACGACAAGGTCCGCTGTGCGAGGTTGCCGAAGCTGTTGGCGAGCTCCGCGTTGACCCGCGTCACGATCGCCTCGGGCGAGTAGCTGCCGTCCTGGCCGAAGCTGACTTCGCGCAGGAAGAAATAGCGCAGCGCATCGATGCCGAACGCATCCGCCAGTGCCATCGGATCGACGACGTTGCCGACCGACTTCGACATCTTCTCGCCGCGCGTGAGCAGGAAGCCGTGGCCGAACACGCTCTTGGGCAGCGGGATGCCCGCCGACAGCAGGAACGCCGGCCAGTAGACTGCGTGAAAGCGGACGATGTCCTTGCCGATCAGATGGATATCCGCGGGCCAGTATCTCGCCTTGTCGCCGGTCATGTCGGGATAGCCGATGCCGGTCAGGTAGTTGGTGAGCGCATCGACCCACACATACATGACGTGTCCAGGGCTGCCCGGAACGGGAACGCCCCAATCGAAGCTGGTGCGCGAGACGGAAAGGTCCTTCAGGCCACCTTCGACGAAGCGCATTACCTCGTTGCGACGGCTTTCGGGACGGATGAAATCGGGGTTGGCGGCGAAGAGATCGAGCAAGGGCTGCTGATACTTCGACAGGCGGAAGAACCAGGTCTCCTCGGCGGTCCATTCGACCGGCGTACCCTGCGGCGAGCGGCGATCGTCGCCCTCCCCGGTCAGCTCGGACTCGTCGTAGAACGCCTCGTCTCGGACCGAATACCAGCCCTCGTAGCGATCGAGATACAGGTCGCCCGCGTCCGCCATCGCCTGCCAGATCGCGGCGCTCGCGGCGTAATGATCCTCGTCGACGGTGCGGATGAAGCGGTCATACGAGATGCCAAGACGATCGGCCATCTCATGGAAATATGACGACATTTCATTAGCGAGTTCGCGGACGGGCATGTCGCGTTCGCGCGCGGCCTGGACCATCTTGAGCCCATGCTCGTCGGTGCCTGTCTGGAACAGCACGTCGCGACCGGCCTGGCGCTGGAAGCGGGCGATCGCGTCGGCGGCGATCATCTCGTACGCATGGCCGATATGCGGACGGCCATTGGGATAGTGGATCGCGGTGGTGATATAGAAAGGGTCGGCCATGCCGCGCTCCTAGAGCATCGTCCGGATCAGGTGAAGCCTGTGCGGGCCGATCACCGGCGTAATGTCGCGACGATCCCCGCCATCTCGAACACCGTGGCCTGCGCGTCGAGCGATAAGCCGATCGCCGCGCCTGCCAGCTCGCGAGCCGCGGCGTGCGCGTCGAGCGCGGATCGCAACGCGGGGCCCGAGCGGGTTCGTGCAGCACCGGCGATAAACGCGGGCGCGCGGTCGAGGAACGCTTCGTAACGCGGTTGCGCCGCTTTGAGCCCCAATGCCTTGGCGAGCTTCAACCGTCGCCCGTTATCCCGGTCGCCGTCTTGCGCGATTGCGGCGATGGCATCGTCGATCGCAGCGATGTCGAGCCCGGCATACCGAAGTGCGCGTCCAGGAGCGCCGTCGCTGGCACGGACCAGCGCCGCGACCTCGCCCTCGTCTGCCTCGGGCTGCAACGTCCGGATCGCGGTTGCGACCTCGTCGTCGCTGAGTGCCTCGAACCGCAACAGGCGGCAGCGCGAGCGGATCGTCGGCAGCAACCGGCCCGGCGCATGGCTGATCAGCACGAAGATCGTCCCCGCCGGCGGTTCCTCGAGGTTCTTGAGCAGCGCATTCGCCCCGCCCCGCTCCAGATCGTCGATCGCGTCGATCACCACGACCCGCCGCGGGCTCATCGACGGCGTCGTCGCAAACAGCGGTTGCAGCGTCCGCACCTGCGCGATCGTGATGCTCCGCGCGAGATCCTGGTCGGGCTTGTCGGGATCCTTCGGCAACCGCGCGAGCACACGGAAATCGGGGTGCGACCCGGCCTCCATCAGCGACCGCGTCCTGTTCCCCTCGGGAACCTCGAACCCGGTCGACCCGCTATCGGGATCGGCCGCATCCGCCAGCATGCGCATTGCGGCAGCGCGCGCGAAGCTCGCCTTGCCGACGCCCTGCGGCCCGGCGATCAGCCACGCGTGGTGCAGCGACCCGCCGCGCATCGCCGCCATGAAGGCAGACTGCGCGGCGGTGTTGCCGATAATCGGCGTCATGCCTGCAACGCCGTCGGCGCCAGGGTCATCAGCCGAAGAAGCCGGTCAGCCCTGCCCATGCGCGACCGAAGAAGCCGGCTTCGGCGACGTCCTTCTCCGCGACCAGCGGCATGGTCTGCTGAAGCCCGTCGGAGGTCGTGACGACGAGGTCGGCAATATGCTGGCCGGCCTTGATCGGCGCCTTGATCGGGCCGTCATACACGACCTTGGCAGTGAGATTGGGCGAGGTGCCGGCGGGCAGCGTCACGGTCAGAGCCTTGGGCGCTACCAGCCCGACCGACGACGAGTCCCCAAGCTGGACCGAGGCGGTCTCGACCTTCTTGCCCTTCGCGACGATCGGCTTGGACTGCCACGCGCGAAAACCCCATTCCATAAAGCGCACCGATTCCTCGGCGCGCTGGCCCGAACTCGTCAGACCCGCGACGACCATCACGAGACGCCGGCCGTTCTGCACGGCGGATCCAGTGAAGCCATAGCCGGCCTCCTCGGTGTGCCCGGTCTTCAGGCCGTCCGCACCGGCGACGCGGCCGAGGATTGGATCGCGGTTTGCCTGGGTGATGGCGCTGCCGCCCATCGTCTTGCCCCAAGTGAAATCGCGCTTCGAATAGAATTGCTTGTAGAGATCGGGGTAGTTGGTGATCGTCGCCGCGGCGAGCTTGGCGAGATCGTGCGCGGTCACATAGGTGACGCCGTTGTCGGGCCAACCGTTCGCGGTGCCGAAATGGCTGTCCTTGAGGCCGAGTTCTGCGGCCTTGCGGTTCATCCGCTCGGTGAATGCCTGCTCCGAGCCCGAAATGCCCTCGGCGAGCACGATGCACGCATCGTTGCCCGACAGCGTGACGATCCCGTATAGCAGATTGGCGACGCTTACGTTCTCACCCGACGAGAGGAACATCGTCGAACCCGCTGCCGGACCATGCCATTTCGCCCAGGTCTCGGGGCGGACCGTCATCATCTGGTCGAGCTTCAACTCGCCCTTCTTGACCATGTCGAACGCGACATAGACCGTCATCATCTTGGCGAGCGAGGCCGGCGGCATGCGGCGATCCGCATCGCGCGCGAACAACACCGCGCCCGACGACAGATCCTCCATATAGGCGATCGGCGCAGCGGTCTGGAACTGCGGCGCGGCGGCGATGGAGGGATGCGCCAGCGCGAGGGCGACGAGCGGTGCGACGATCAGCTTCTTCATGGGGTATTCCGTGAGCAAAAGGGAACTCGATCCGTAGGCAGGATGTGATACATGTCATAGCCGTGACGAGCGACCGCGTCACGCGCCCGTTGCAGGCAAATTCCGCCTAGCGCTCGACCGCGTCGGCGAGCAGGCCGACCGACAACGCGTAGAAATTCGAGCAGTTGTAATCGAGGATCACGCGGTAGTTGCTGGTCAGCAGATACGCGGTCGCGCCCTGCCCGTCCGGCTCGAGCAACGTCGCCATCACGCTGTCGGCTGGCAGACTGCGACCCTGGGGCGAGATCCCGAGCGCGCGCCACTCGGCGATCGTCCGCCAGCCGCTATGCCGCTCGAACACTCGCGGGCAGCGCGGCGAGACGAGCCGGTTGCGGACCTGCGAACGGTCGAACCCGGCGGGTACGTTGACCGCGACACCCCAGGGCTGGCCCGCCCGCCAGCCGGCATCGACGAAATAATTGCCGATCGAGGCGAGCGTATCCGCCGGGCTGTTCCAGATGTCCGCGCGCCCGTCGCCATCGCCGTCGCGCGCGAGGCGCAGATAGATCGACGGCAGGAACTGCGGATTGCCGGTCGCGCCTGCCCAACTCCCCTTCAACTGGTCGCGCGTAACCCCGCGATCCAGCATCTTGAGCCCGGCAATGAACTCGCCCGCGAACAGCGACCGCCGCCGACCTTCGTAAGCGAGGCTGGCAAGCGACCGCAGCAGGTCGAAATTGCCGGTGTAGCTCCCGTAATTCGTCTCATGACCCCAGATCGCGACCATGATCGATTCCGGCACGCCGGTGGTCTGTTCGATCCGCTGCAATCGCGAGCGCTGCGCCTGGTAGGTCTGGCGCCCGCGCGCGATCCGCGCCGCGTCGACATGCTGCGCGCGGTACGGCGCGAAGGCCGGGATCGCACTGCTGCTGGTCGCGCCGGGCTGCTGCCGGTCGAGGTCGATGACCCGCTGGTTGAGCGTCAGTCCTGGGAACACCGCGTCGGCCGTCCGCCTGCTGACACCGTCCGCCAGCGCCTGCTGGCGAAGTGTCGTCATATAGGCCTGAAACCCTGCTTCGTCCTGCGCCAGCGCCGGGCTGGTCCCGGCCAGCATGGCAACGAAGCCGATCACGATCCTGCGCAGTCGCGCTGTTGCTGTCGATGTCCCGCCCATTGGCAGGCTCTGCCACAGACCCGTCGCGATCGGAACCTCGCATCGTCGCGCCCACCGCACGTGCGGCCGTACGCCCCGCTCCACTACACGCTCGACCGACAATCGACGGATGCCGAGGCCGCATCCCTTTTGCCCCACGGAACACGATGCCGCTTGCCATCCAGCAAAAGCAGCGGCTAAGGGCCGTCGCAGTCGGGGAGTGGCGCAGGCTGGTAGCGCACCTGGTTTGGGACCAGGGGGTCGCAGGTTCGAATCCTGTCTCCCCGACCATCGAGTGACGGACTGCGAGGCTGATCCCGCATCCGTCGCCCTCATGTCCTCATCGACATCGCCATCATCCGTGTGGTTGTCAGAATAGCCGCTTGAGCAGCCCGACATTGGTCTTGCCCAGCTCGATCACCTCGTCACCTCGACCGCTGATGATCGCCTTCGCCATATAGAGCGTGAAGCCCTTCATCTGCTCCAGCGTGATCTTGGGCGGCATCGAGAGTTCGGTCCGCGCCGTGACCGCATCGAGCAGCGCTGGCCCGGGATGCGCCAGCACGTCGCGGATGCCCGCTTCGACCTCACCCGGATCGGTGACCCGAACGCCGTGCAGTCCGATCGCCCGCGCCATCGCCGCGAAGTCGGGATTGTCGAGCGTGACGCCGGTCTCGATCAGGCCAGCCGCCTTCATCTCCATCTCGACGAAGCCGAGCGTGCCGTTGTTGAAGACGATGATCTTCACCGGCAAACCCAGCTGGCGCACCGTCAGCAACTCGCCCATCAGCATCGCGAGGCCGCCGTCTCCGGACAGTGTCACCACCTGTCGCGCCGGATAGGCCGCCTGCACGCCGATCGCCTGGGGCAGAGCATTCGCCATCGAACCGTGGTTGAACGAGCCGATCAGCCGGCGGCGGCCGTTCATCTTGAGGTAGCGCGCCGCCCATACCGTCGGCGTGCCGACATCGCAGGCGAAGACCGCATCGTCCGCCGCCCGCTCGCTGAGGACGCGGGCGACATGCTGCGGATGGATCACGCCGCTGCCGGGCGTGCCGTCGGCGAGATCGTCGAGGCCCTTGCGCGCCTCCGCATATTTCTCGCGCGCGGATTGCAGGAAGCTGCCGTCCCGCGCACCGGTCAGCTTCGGAAGCAATGCGGTGATCGTAGCGCCGACATCGCCGACCAAGCCGATATCGATCGACGTCCGCCGCCCGAGATTTTCCGGCAGCAGGTCGATCTGCGCGACCTTCGCCTTTTCGGGATAGAATTGGCGGTAGGGGAAATCGGTGCCAAGCATCAGCAGCACGTCGCAGGCCATCATCGCGTCGTAGCCGCTCGAAAAGCCGATCAGCCCGGTCATGCCGACGTCATAGGGGTTATCGTATTCGACGAACTCCTTGCCACCGAGCGCATGGACGACCGGCGCCTGCAACGTTTCCGCAAGCTTCACCAGTTCGGCATGCGCCGTCCGACACCCCCGCCCCGCCAGGATTGTCACCTTGCGCGCATCGTTGAGCAACGCGCCAAGCTCGGCGATCTGCGCCTCACCCGGCACGGTCAGCGATGGCGATGGCAACAGTGCGCTCGCCGATCGCGCGAGCGTACCGGTGGTCGAGCGCAGCGCGACGTCGCCGGGCATCGCGACGACCGACACCCCGCGGTGGCCGACCGCGGCGCGGATCGCGGTTTCGAGCGTCCGCGGCATCTGGTCGGCGTCGGAGATCGTCTCGCAATATACGCTGCATTCGCGGAACAGCGCCTCGGGCCGCGTCTCCTGAAAATAGTTCGACCCCACCTCCCCGCTCGGCACCTGCGCGGCGATCGCCAGCACCGGCACGCGCGTGCGGTGGCAGTCGTACAGCCCGTTGATGAGATGCATGTTGCCGGGTCCGCACGAACCGGCGCAAACGGCGAGCTTGCCGGTCAGTTGCGCCTCCGCACCAGCAGCGAACGCCGCAGCTTCCTCGTTGCGGACGTGGATCCATTCGATCTTGCCTTGGCGCCGCAGGCTGTCGGTCAGGCCGTTGAGACTGTCGCCGACGACGCCGTAGATCCGCTCGACGCCCGCGAGATGCAGCGTTTCGGCGAACAGGTCGGCGATGATGGTCTTGGACATGGAACGGCTCCGCACGTGAAGGATGGTCCACTCGACCAGCGAGGTGGACGAGGGGCAAACGCATTGCGGTGCGATCGGGATGCACCGAATGCAGCCCGAGGGAGGACCTCGCGCGACCCCGCTCCTGTTTCCAAAGTCACAAAACTGCATCCGTTCCGTCACGAAGACGCATCACCCGGCGACTAGCGGCTTCGGTGCGAACCGACGGATCCATGTCGGCAAACCCCAGGGGCGTTATGAAATTCATCACCGGCAGCGCGTTGATCGCGCTGATCGCCAGTTCGTCGGCTTTCGCGCAGACGACCCCGCCGCCACAGGCTTCGGCCGATGCCTCGACCGACACGAGCGCGGAAGACGGCCAGATCGTCGTGACCGGCACGCGCGATCGATCGCGAACCCAGTCCGACACGCTCGCGCCCGTCGACGTCCTGTCGGGTGACGCGGTGCGATCGAGCGTTTCGGGCGACCTGTCGGATACGCTCGCGCAGTTGCTGCCGTCGTTCAACGTCCAGCGTCTTCCCGCCGCCGACGGCCAGGCATTCGTCCGCCCGGCGACGTTGCGCGGGCTGTCCGCCGATCAGACCCTCGTGCTGGTCAACGGCAAGCGCTATCACCGGTCGGCGCTGCTCGGTACGCGCGGCGCGCAGGCACCAGACCTCGCCGGCATTCCCTCGCTGGCGATCAAGCGGATCGAAGTGCTGCGCGACGGCGCGTCGGCACAATATGGGTCGGACGCGATCGCCGGCGTCGTCAACATCATCCTCGACGACGCCCCAGGCATGGAGGCATTCGGCCAGGTCTCGCAATATTACAAAGGCGACGGCAACGAATATCAGACCGGCGCGCGCGGCGGAATCGCGCTCGGCGACCGCGGTGCGATCGTCGTCACCGGCGAATACGATCATTCGGAAGCGACCTCGCGGACCCGCCAGCGCCCCGACGCCATCGCCTTCCAGGCGGCCAACCCCACCCTGGTCGTGCCAAACCCGGTGCAGCGATGGGGCCAGCCCGACGAGGAGCGTATCCGCGGCGCGATCGACGCGCATTACGCGCTCGCCGATGCCGCGACACTCTATCTGTTCGGCACCGCACAGCAGGGCGAAGGCGTCACCGACTTCAACTGGCGCAATCCCGCCGGCACCGGCAGCGTCTACAATGCCAGCAGCGCGTTTCCCGGCTTCTCGTTCCGCAGCATCTATCCGGTCGGCTTCACCCCGCGGTTCGGCACCACCTTCAGCGATTATCAGGCCGATGGCGGGCTTCGCGGCGAGCTGAGCGATCGATTCAGCTACGATCTCTCCGCCGCGGTCGGCCGCAGCCGGATCGCCTACACGCTCGACGAGAGCCTGAACGCATCGCTCGGGCCCGCGAGCCCGACCAGCTTCTATCTCGGCCGACTCGAACAGCGCGAGTTCAACCTCAACGCCGACTTCGTCTATCGCCTGCCGGTCGGCGCCGCACATCCTGTCAACGTCGCGTTCGGCGCGGAGCGGCGGCGCGAAACCTATCAGGTCTCGGCCGGTGACCCGGCGTCCTATGCGATCGGCGCGGGCGCAGCCACAGGCCTCGCACCCAATTCCAACGGCTTTCCCGGTTTCAGTCCCAGCCTTGCCGGCATTTTCGACCAGACCAGCTATGCCGGCTATGTCGATCTCGAATGGCAGCCGATCGAGATGGTGACGCTAGGTGCCGCGGGTCGCTACGAGGATTTCTCCGCGTTCGGCGACACGTTCAACTACAAGCTGTCCGCGCGGTTCGAACCGATCAAGGGCATCGCCGCACGCGGAACCTATTCGACCGGTTTCCGCGCACCGACTCCGGCACAGCTCAACACCGCGCAGACCACGCAAGGGCTCGACACCACCACGCTCCAGGTGTTCAATCAGGGCCGCCTGTCGCCCAGCGATCCGCTGGCGATCGCGCTCGGCGCCAAGCCGCTGACCCCCGAAACCTCGAAGACCGCGACGGCCGGACTCACCTTCCAGAGTCGGTTCGGGCTGACCGGCTCGATCGACATCTACCAGATCGACGTCGACAACCGCTTCAGCCAGTCGCAGACGTTTGCGGTGCCGGCGAGTTTCGCCAACCCGCAGCGCTTCACGGCGGTCTCGTACTTCACCAACGACTTCGACACACGCACCCGCGGCATCGATGCGGTGCTGTCCTATGCTCACCGCTTCGGTCCGGGCCGCGCCAGCCTGAGCCTCGCCTACAACTACAACCAGACCAAGGTTCGCAGCGGCGTCAGCGCGGCGATCCCGAACGAGACGCAACGCCGCATCTTCGAGGAGCGCCTTCCCCAACACAACGGCACCGCGACGATCGGCTACGACATTGGCGCGGTCTCGTTCCTGGCACGCGGCCGCTATTACGGCGCGTGGACCGACGTCACCGGCAACGCGACCGGCGAGTTGTTCCAGCGGTTCGGCTCGATCGCGCTGTTCGACGTGTCGGCCAGCTACCGGTTCGACGAGCATTTCACGCTGCGGATCGGGGCCGAGAACGTCGCCAACACCTATCCGGCCGAGGCGACCAACCAGGCGGTCCGTGGGCTGATCTATTCGCGTAATGCGCCTTACGACACCGATGGCGGGCAGTATTATGCGCGGGTCGGGATAAAGTTCTGATGGCGCAGATCGTCGACCGCCGCCTCTTTCTCGCGGGTGCCGCCACCCTGCCGATCGCGCAGGCCGGTGCGTTTCCGACCAAGGCGGTCGGCGAGGATGCCTTTTGGAAGAGCATCGCCGCGCACTACGATTCGACGCGCGAGGTCATCCATCTCGAGAACGGGAATTGGGGCATGATGGCCCGCCCCGTCCTCGACGCGTACGAGCGAAACGTCGAACGCGTGAACCGCGACACGAGCTATTACACGCGGCGGGGCATGATGGCGGACTGGACCGTCTCGCGTGATCAGCTCGCTGCCGCCTTGCACGTCCACCCCGACGAGATCGCGTTTACCCGCAACGCCACCGAAGCGCTCAAGGCATTGATCCTAGGCTATAACCGTCTGACCCCAGGCGATGCAGTCCTGTGCGCCGATCTCGATTACGACAGCATGCAGGCGTGCATGGACAACCTCGAAGCGCGCCGTGGCGTATCGATCGTGCGGATCGCGCTACCCCAGCCGGCGACCCGGCAGTCGCTGATCGACGCCTATGCTGCGGCGATGGCAGCGAACCCGCGTCTCAAACTCATCCTGCTCACGCATCTCAGTCATCGTACCGGCCTTGTCCTTCCGGTCCGCGAGATCGCCGCCATGGCGCGCGCACGCGGGATCGCGACGATCGTCGATGCCGCGCACAGCTGGTGCCAGATCGACATGACGCTGGCCGATCTCGACTGCGATTATGTCGGGATCAACTGCCACAAATGGCTGGGCGCACCGCTCGGCGTCGGTGCGATCCATATCCGCCGTGGCGCGCTGTCCGCGATCGACCGCGATCCTGCCAACCCGGCGTCCGACCGCGACACGATCCAGGCGCGGGTCCATACCGGCACGCTCGATTTCGCCGCACCGCTGACCGTCCCCGCCGCGCTCGCATTCCAGGCGACGATCGGCAACGCACGCCGCGCCGATCGTCTCGCCGCACTCCGCAACCGCTGGGTCGATCAGGTGAAGCGGATGCCCGGCATCGAGATCCTGACGCCCGACGATCCCGCGTTGCACGGCGGCATCACGTCGTTCCGAATCGCGGGCAAGACCAGCACCGCGGACAATGTGGCGCTGGCGAAGACGCTGCTCGACCGGTTCCGCATCTTTACGGTGCACCGCGATGGCCCTGCCGCCGGATCGTGCCTCCGCGTGACGCCCGCCTTGTTCAATTCCATGGCGGACATGGACGCCCTCGCGCATGCCCTGAAATCGCTGTGATCCGCAGTCTTTTCGGCCCGTCACGATACATCTAGCCGCCGTCGCGGAGTTGCGCTAGCAAACGCACATGACCGTACCCGCTATTCTAAAAAACCTGCGACTGCCCGTCATCGGGTCGCCGCTCTTCATCATCTCGGGTCCCGAACTGGTGATCGCGCAGTGCAAGGCGGGGATCGTCGGGTCGTTCCCCGCGCTCAACGCCCGGCCCCAGGCGATGCTCGACGAATGGCTGCACCGGATCACCGAGGAACTGAGCGCACACAACCGCGCCAACCCCGATCGCCCGGCGGCACCGTTCGCGGTGAACCAGATCGTCCACAAGTCCAACGATCGCCTCGAAAGCGATCTGGAGACCTGCGCGAAGTGGCAGGTGCCGATCGTCATCACCTCGCTCGGCGCGCGCGAGGACCTGAACACCGCGGTCCACGGCTGGGGCGGTATCACGCTGCACGACGTGATCGACGATCGCTTTGCGCGCAAGGCGATCGAGAAGGGCGCCGACGGCCTGATCGCGGTCGCAGCGGGCGCGGGTGGCCATGCCGGTCGCCTGTCGCCGTTCGCGATCGTCCAGGAGATCCGCCAGTGGTTCGACGGTCCGCTCGCGCTCTCCGGATCGATCGCGACCGGCGACGCGGTATTGGCGGCGCAGGCGATGGGCGCGGACTTCGGCTATATCGGGTCGCCCTTCATCGCCACCACCGAGGCGAACGCGGATCAGGCGTACAAGGACGGTATCGTCGCGGGCCGGGCCTCGGACATCGTCTATTCGAACCTGTTCACCGGCGTGCACGGCAATTACCTGCGCGCCTCGATCGTCGCCGCCGGGATGGACCCCGATGCGTTGCCCGAGGGCGATCTGAAGACGATGGATTTCGGCGGCGGCAACGGATCGAAACCCAAGGCGTGGCGCGATATCTGGGGCTCCGGTCAAGGTATCGGCGCGGTCACCGAAATCGAGACGGTGGCGCTCCGCGTCGACCGACTCGAACGCGAATACCGCGCGGCAAGAGCGCGTCTGGCGCTGTAGGTACCAGACGCGCGCGCCACCCGCTGCCGACGGGCGGCGTTACGTTTGCCTAGAACGCGGTGGCGAGGCGATTCTGCATCGTCAGCGCGGGGCTGACGATCGCGCCGGGCCTGTCCTGCGCGAGATCCAGCCGCGCCACTCGCCGATGCAGGTCGATACTCGCCTCGACAAGCCGGCGGGCCTCGCTTGGCAGGACGTCGATTACGGCCTGATCGGTCGACGGCGCATCGCCCAGCCGCCGTCGCGGATCCAGCGCGTCGCTCGCACGCAACTCCCCTGCCCGCACCGCGCGCTGCGTCAGGAACCATGCGATCACGTGCATGAGCCGGGTCGTCACCTTGAGCGACTCGCAACTGAAGCTCACCCGAACCGGGGGATCCAGCGCTTCGCGATCCACCCGACCGGCCTCGTCGAAATAGTCCCGTGCTTCGTCCGCCAGCAACATCGCTTCGTTGTAAAGCGCATCGATCAGGCGGTGCTGCATCAGCAGTTCATGGCTGGTCTGGGTCATCGTCATCGGCGATGCCACACGGATTCGACGTCCGACAGCGAGGTTAATGCACCGGTAACCCCGCAGTGTCCCGGAATGCGTCAATTTGGCCGCACGCCGGCGACGTCGTGTCAGGCGATGATATCGGGAATCATCTGGTCCTCGATCATGGCGATCTCGTCGCGAAGACGCAGCTTGCGCTTTTTCAAGCGCGCCATCTGCAATTGATCGGGAACCGCGGTCATCGCCAGTGCGGCGATCGCATCGTCGAGGTCGCGGTGCTCGGTCCGCATTCCGTCAAGTCGTACCCTGGCCTGTGCGTCGTCCACCTTGTCCCCCGGTTGATGCCGCTAACCTGACGCCGTCCTTAGCAAATGCGGCGCAGGGTGCGAGTGCTAAACCGTCAGCGGCGAATTCAGATCGCGCAAACGGGCCCAGATCGCGCGAACGGGCCAAATCGCGGGAACGAGTCGTCGCTGGAAAAGGCTCGATCATCGATATGATCCATTTCCGATGAAGACATTTCCGTGACTCGGTGGTTTACTCGGTCTCCCAACCCGAATGCAGGAGGTATCCCACCGTGCAGACGACACATCAGACAGCTTTGGAAACCAAGCACGCCGTGCTGGATCGGCGGATCGCCGAGGAGATCCATCGCCCCCTGCCTGACACGGCATTGCTGGCGGGACTCAAGAAACAGAAACTGCGTCTGAAAGAAGAGATCGTCAGCCTGTAACCGGCGATATCCACCGCTCCCCGGGCACGCTCCGGGGGGCGATTTCCGTGCATTCCGCGACCAACACTGCTCGGGCTTCGGAAAAAAGCCAGCCCCGACCTAAGCCTGATTGGTCGGTGATTTTCCCGATCCGGACGGTCTGGGTACCTTGTCAGGGTCGATCAGCGAATCGAGCGCGATCCCCATACGGCCTTCAGTGCACCACGCGATCTTGCCGTTGACCTCGCCGATGCCCTGCAATTTTATCATGACCGGCGTTCCGACGTCGGCGTCTTCGTCGAGTTCGACCATCAGCCCACCAGCGGACAGATTGCGGACCCGCACTTCCCGGAGACCTGTTTCACGATCAAGGCGAATTTGCGCCGTCAGGACTAAACTGTCCCGTGAACGCTGCCGCTTGCCGCCATCGATATCGGCGCCGCTGAAGACATCGCTCTGCCGAGTCATATCCGGCCATGTCCCGGACCAACCGACGCCCCATCACGAACGCCCATACACTGGTAGAAGCTGGCCATTCGCATCCTGTACCTCGTCCGTTCGTCGTACTGACAAGCCGTAAAGGCTGATCGGAGACATACAAGTCCACGCCGGCCAAGTCCGCACCGGCAAGTCCGCGCCAAACCGAGGACCAGGCTATCAGTCCTCGCGAGATACCTTCTCGTTACGCTCGTGACGCTCCTGCGCCTCGACCGTCATCGTCGCGATCGGCCGGGCTTCGAGCCGTGCGAGGCTGATCGGCTCACCCGTCACTTCGCAATAACCGTATTCGCCCTCGTCGATCCGACGGATCGCCGCCTCGATCTTCGACACGAGCTTGCGTTGCCGGTCACGCGTACGCAGTTCGATGGACCAGTCGGTCTCGCTCGATGCGCGGTCGGTAAGGTCGGCTTCTCGCAGCGAATCGACCTGTAGTTGCGAGAGTGTTTCCTGCGATTCGCGCAGGATGGCGTCCTTCCAATCCTGTAGCTTTCGGCGGAAATACGCCTGCTGCTTGAGGCTCATGAACGGCTCGTCGGGTTCGGGTCGATACCCGTCGGGCCCCCCGTCGTTCGCCGGGTCGCGATTGAAATTGCCGGTATCGTCCATACGATTCATCACGGTCGCCATACCACTCTCCCTCTGGCCCCGTCGGATCGACCTCGCCGATCTCCAAAGGCCGCCCCCAAATGGTGAAAGCGCCTATAGTCGTACGCTACCGGGACCACAAGCGACCGGACTTGCGCATCCGCCGCCGTTTCCGACATTTTATAACACTACTACTCATGAAGTTTCACACCCCCGCAGTATTCCACGATTCCATGGTAGCCAGCGACATGGTTCACATTCGTTCGACTTGTGTCCCAGCCCGGCACGTTAAGGTTGGCTCGGCTATCAACCGTCGCGTAAATGGTTCATTTACCGTTTCGGATATGGTTAATCCGCTTGCGCTTAACGGTTTGTTTTGCAGTTAGTCGGATAGCAGTAAACCAAGGCTGCAGGCGGGGATCCGGCAACACGAGGGTGCCGGCAACGAAAGAGTGACGATATGTCGGTGCGGATGGCTTTGGCCAAATTATGCGCGTGCGCGTGTGGAGGTGCCCTGATCGGCGGTGGTGCCGTGCACGTTGCCGAACGCCCGACGCGAACCGCTAACGCCAAGCGCGTGCTGGTCAAGCGGGTCGTCCGTCCTCAGGTCGCAGCAGCGCGGCCCCGCGTTCGCCGCGTCACCACCACGACGCGTACAACCTGCGCGCCCACGATCGTTACCGTGGCGGGAGCCACGCCGGTTCCCGCGCCGGTCGGCGAAGGGTTCATCGGTGGCGGCGGTGCCGGCGGCGCGCCGGTCGTAGTCGGCGGCAGCGGCGGCTTTTTCGGCGGTGGACTGGGTGGTGGTTTCGGCGGCGGATTCGGCGGCAGTGGTGGATCGGGTGGCAGCATCGTGATCTCATCCACGTCGAGCGGTGGGTCGACCTCGACCGGCGGTTCCAGCGGCAATGTTTCGTCGGCCTCGGGCGGCTCCAGTGGTAATGTCTCGTCCGCCTCAGGCGGCTCTAGTGGCGACGTGTCGTCCTCGGGCAGCAGCGCGTCATCGGCCTCCTCCGCGTCTTCGGCATCGTCCGCCAGCAGCGCGAGTTCGTCTGGCTATGGGTCGAGCAGCAAGGGGTGGGGATCGAACGGCGGTTGGAATTCCAACGGTGGCTGGAGCTCCAACGGATCGTCCGGCAGTTCCGCTTCATCGGGCAGCAGCGCCTCGTCAGCCAGTTCGAGCGGATCGAGCGCAAGCAGTGCGAGTAGTGCCAGCAGCGCGAGCAGCGCCAGTTCGAGCGGCAGCACGGGTTCGAGCGGAGGTCCGCCTGCGCCTGTTCCTGCACCCCCAATGATATTGTTGTTCGGTGCGGCGGCAGCAGCTCTGGTGGCGCGCAAGCGTTTTGCCAAGCCAAAGGCAATTGCCGCTTAAGCACCGGAATACCGCGTAGAAATAAGGCCCCGCCGGATATGCTCCGACGGGGCCTTTTCTGTGTCCGTGGTCAGGCGTTCTGGAGCGCCTTCTCGATGTCCTTGATCGGATGCCCGGTCAGGTCCTTGTCGAGTTCGCCCTTGAGGCGGCTGGTGACTTCCTTGTGATAATGCTTGCGCAGCTCGCCGAGCGTTTTCGGCGGCGCGACGACGATCAGCGAGTCGTACGTGTTCTTGAGAGCACCTGTCTTCAGGAAATCGGCGGCGTCCGCCGCGAAGCGATCTTCCTCGATCTGGTGGAAATCTGTCGGCTCGACCGAACTTTGCACGCCACCCTGCGGAGACGAGGCGCGGCCAGCGGAATCGGTCGCCTGGTCGCGCGTCGCCGGATTGTCCTGCTCCTGCGCCTTCTCGACCACGAAATTGGGATAGTCGTTATCGCCCTCGTTGCGCAGGAACAGCATTTTCCGGCCGTCCGCGACGAGCACGACGGAGTTGTGGGGAAGATGCATGCGTGTCTCTCCTTTTCGCTATGCGTATGGCCTGTGAACGCGTCGAGAACGCGAGAGGTTGCGCCCCTTGATCCTCCCCCGCCAGGGGGAGGTGGCTGGCCCTGGCCAGACGGAGGGGGAGGCAAGCGCTCACGCGGGCTCCGTGTCCTCCCCCTCCGTCAGCTCAAGAGAGCTGCCACCTCCCCCTGGCGGGGGAGGATCATGAGGATGCGCTCCGCCTTGCGTACGCTTGAACGCCTCGGCATAGCCCGATCATGCACGACATACGCCTGATCCGCGACGATCCCGCCGCCTTCGACGCCGCCCTCGCCAAGCGGGGCTTTGCACCGCAATCCGCAGCTTTGGTGACACTCGACGAACAGCGCCGCGCGACGATCGCGGACTCGCAGACCGCACAGACCCGCCGCAACGAACTGTCGAAGGCGATCGGCCAAGCCAAGGCGCAGAAGGACGAGGCCAAGGCGCAGGCGCTGATGGCCGAGGTCGCGAGCCTGAAGGAGGCACTTCCGGCCCTGGAGGCCGACGAGGCACGGCTGGGCGCCGAACTCGGCGACATGCTGGCCGCGATCCCCAACCTGCCAGCGGCGGACGTGCCGCAGGGTGGCGGCGAGGACGACAATGCGCTCGTCCACACCCGCGGTACGCCGACGACCTTCGCCTTCACCGCCCGCGAACATGATGCGATCGGCCCGGCGATCGGCCTCGATTTCGAGACCGGCGCGGCGATGTCGGGCGCACGCTTCACATTGGTCCGCGGCCCCGCTGCCAAGCTGCAACGGGCACTTGGCCAGTTCATGCTCGATCACGTTGCCGAGGCCGGTTTCGAGCAGGTGTCGCCCCCCCTCCTGGTGCGCGACGAAGCCGTGTTCGGCACCGGCCAGCTACCAAAATTCTCGGAAGACCTGTTCCGCACCACCGATGGTCGCTGGCTGATCCCGACCGCCGAGGTGAGCCTGACCAACATAGTCCGCGAGCAGATCCTGACCGAGGGTGAACTGCCGCTGCGCTTCACCGCGCTGACGCCGTGCTTCCGTTCCGAGGCAGGTGCCGCCGGACGCGACACGCGCGGCTATATCCGCCAGCATCAGTTCGACAAGGTCGAGATGGTCTCGATCGTCACCCCCGACATGTCGGAGGCGGAGCACGAGCGGATGACGGCGTGCGCGGAGGGCGTGCTCGACGCGTTGCAGCTACCGTTCAGGCGGATGCTCCTATGCACGGGCGATATGGGTTTCACCGCGGCACGCACCTATGATCTCGAAGTCTGGCTACCGGGCCAGGCGCGCTATCGCGAGATCAGCAGCGTCTCGACCTGTACCGATTTCCAGGCGCGCCGGATGAACGCGCGCTATCGACCCGAGGGCGAGAAGGGGACGCGGTTCGTCCACACGCTCAACGGCTCCGCGCTCGCGGTCGGCCGTGCGCTGGTCGCGGTGCTGGAGAATTACCAGCAGGAGGACGGGTCGGTCGCAGTGCCGGCGGTGCTCCAGCCGTATCTCGGCGGGCTGACCGTTTTGGAGCCGAAGCGCTGATGCGGATCCTGCTGACCAACGACGACGGCTATCACGCGCCCGGCCTCAAGGTGCTGGAGACGATCGCCCGGACCTTGTCCGACGATGTCTGGGTGGTGGCACCCGCGGAGGAACAGTCGGGCGCGGGCCATTCGCTGACGCTGTCGCGGCCGATCCGCGTGCGGAAGCATGGCGAGAAGCGCTATGCGGTGGCGGGCACGCCGACCGATGCGGTGATGATGGCGCTCGCCAAGATCATGAAGGATTGCCCGCCCGATCTGATCCTGTCGGGCGTCAATCGCGGCGCCAACCTGGCCGAGGACGTGACCTATTCGGGCACGGTCTCGGCGGCGATGGAGGGTGCGCTCGGCGGCATCCGGTCGATCGCCCTGAGCCAGATCTACAGCCGCGAGGGCATGGGCGACAGCGTGCCGTTCGAGGCCGCGGCGGCGTGGGGCGAGCGTGTGCTGCGGCCACTGGTCGACGCGCCACTCGCCCCGCGGACGCTGGTCAACATCAACTTCCCCGCCGGCCCGGCCGATGCGGTGAAGGGCGTGCGCGTCGTCGGCCAGGGTTTCCGCGACTATGGCCGGTTGCAGATCGTCAGCAACGTCGATCCACGCGGCTATGAATATCACTGGTTCGCGCTCGGCCGGACCGTCGAGACGCCGGCGCACGCGACCGACCTCGAAGCGACCGCGGACGGGTATGTGTCGGTGACGCCGCTGCATCTCGACCTGACGCATTTCGAGTCGATGGATATGCTCGCCCGGGCCTATCGCTGATGCGGCGCGGCGGTGCCCTGATGGCGGCAGCGACGCTGCCGCTGCTCGGGCTCGCCGCGTGCATTCCGCAGGTCGAACGCCCCGCCGGCTATGGTCGGCCTGCTCCGGAGAGTCGTCCTCCGCGCCCGTACCGAAACCTGCCTGCCCAGCGCGATACGCCGCCGCCGCGACGGGACGAGCCGATACCGCGGGACAGGTCCGATGATCGCCCCGCCCGCGATACCGGCGAAGTAACCACCCTGCCCGCGCCGCGACCCGCGTGGGAGGCGCGCCAAGTCCGCGCTGACGCGAAGACGATCCCCGACACGACCTACGTGGTGCAGCCCGGCGATACGCTGAGCCGGGTTGCCGATCGCAGCGGGGCGAGTCTCGAAGCCATCGCGCGCGCCAACGATCTCGATTCGCCCTACACGATCGAGACCGGTGAGCGGCTGAGGATCCCGGGCGGACGCTATCACCAGGTCCGACGCGGCGAGACCGGTATCGCGATCGCCCGCGCCTACGGCGTCGAATGGTCGCGGATCGTCACGGCGAATGCGCTGCTCGAGCCCTATGTGCTGCGCGCCGACCAGCGTGTCCTGATCCCCGATGCGCCCGGCGGCGGCAGGCCCAGCGCCGCGGAGCGCGCGCAGGCCTTCACGCTCGACATCGACGACATCCTGACTGGAGGCGAGCCCGCGCTGGCGAGCAACCAGGCGCCGGCCAAACCGATCGCGACGCCGCGCCGCGTGCTGCCGTCGAACGCCGTGGTCACCGGGCCAGCGCGGTTGGCGAGCGGCGGGTTCCTGTGGCCGGTCGACGGCAAGGTCGTGAAACGCTTCGGCCCCGGCGCGAGCGGCGAGCGCAACGACGGCATCAAGATCGCGGTGCCGATGTCGACACCGATCCATGCGGCGGCGTACGGCGTCGTCGCCTATGTCGGCGACGGCATCGCCGCGCTGGGCGGGCTGGTGATCATCAAGCATGGTGGCGGCTGGACCAGCGTCTACGGCCATGCCTCAAAACTGCTGGTGCAACGCGGCCAGAGCGTGAAGCGCGGTCAGACGGTCGCGCTGTCGGGGGATACAGGGTTCGCGGACCGCCCGGAGCTGCACTTCGAACTCCGCAAGGGGCGCACCCCCGTGGACCCGACGTCGCAACTGCCACGAAGCTAAGCTAGCCACTTAAAGATCCTCCCCCGCCAGGGGGAGGTGGCAGGCGCTTGCCTGACGGAGGGGGAGGTAAGGGAAACCTCTGCTCCGTGTCCTCCCCCTCCGTCGCCTGACGGCGCCACTTCCCCCTGGCGGGGGAGGATCGTGGGTTTCGACGTCAATCTGCGACAACCCTGTTCTTCCCTGAAGGCGGGGGCCAGTCTGGACCCTCGCCCTCGGGGAAGACAAGTTTTCGTCAGCGCCGTTTTCCTGATCGAGCTTTTGTCCTAAGCGGCATCGCATGACCTACCAGTCCGACCTGCTCACCACGCTGACCTCGCGCGGCTATGTCCACCAGATGACCGATGCCGCCGCGCTAGACGCGCTTGCGGGCAAGCAGGTGGTACCCGGCTATATCGGCTTCGACCCGACCGCGCCGTCGCTCCACGTCGGCAGCCTGGTCCAGATCATGCTCCTCCGCCGGCTCCAGCAGACCGGCCACAAGCCGATCGTCCTGATGGGCGGCGGCACCGGCAAGATCGGCGACCCGAGCTTCAAGGACGAAGCGCGCAAGCTGCTCGGCGAGGACGGGATCAAGGCCAACGTCGCCTCGATCCGCCGCATCTTCGAACGCTTCCTGACCTTCGGGGACGGGCCCACGGATGCGATCATGCTCGACAACGCCGAATGGCTCGACGCGCTCGAATACATCCCGTTCCTGCGCGATGTCGGCCAGCATTTCTCGGTCAACCGAATGCTCGCGTTCGATTCGGTCAAGCTCCGCCTCGACCGCGAACAGTCGCTCAGCTTCCTCGAATTCAACTATATGATCCTCCAGGCGTACGACTTCCTCGAACTGTCGCGCCGCGCCGAATGCCGGTTGCAGATGGGCGGCTCGGACCAATGGGGCAACATCGTCAACGGCATCGAGCTGTCGCGGCGGATGGATTCGACCGAGGTCTACGGCATCACCACGCCGCTGATCACGACCGCGGACGGCGGCAAGATGGGCAAGACGATGTCGGGCGCGGTCTGGCTGCACGAGGACCAGTTGCCGCATTTCGATTACTGGCAGTTCTGGCGCAACACCGACGACCGCGACGTCGGCCGCTTCCTGAAACTGTTCACCGACCTCCCGCTCGACGAGATCGCGCGTCTCGAAGCGCTCGAAGGCGCCGAGATCAACGCTGCCAAGATCGTCCTCGCCAACGAAGCGACCGCGATGTGCCGTGGCCGCGCGGCCGCCGACCAAGCCGCCGAGACAGCGCGGAAGACGTTCGAGGAGGGCGCTTCGGGGGATTCGCTGCCGAGCTTCGCGGTCTCCGGTGACTCGATCGGTGTCGTCGAAGCCCTTGTCGGTCTCGGCTTCGTCGCCTCCAACGGCGAAGCACGGAGGAAAATCGCGGAGGGCGCGGTGCGGATCGACGGCGAAGTCGTAAAGGAGCCGACCGCCCCGATCGACATCGCGGCGCCGGTTCGCCTGAGCCTCGGGAAGAAGCGGCATGGCATGCTAACCCGTCTGTAATCGAAGCGTTTTTCGTTACGGAAAACGCAGTGTTAAGTATCCCCGTTTGCACCAGGTTCATCGCAAGTCGGTTAAGTTTTCAACCGTTGCAAACCGGGGGTCATGCGATGCGAAACTATGCCACGGCTGTTCGAGACCATCGCGGTGAACCACGCGACGAGGTGATGCACCGTACGCATGCGATCGACGGCGACGGCCGCAGGATGAAGCTGGTGCTGGTCAACATGTCCGCGAACGGCCTGATGGCGCGCTGCGAAGGCGCGCCCCAGGCTGGCGACCGACTGCGTATCGCTCTGCCGATCCTGGGGGACGTCGACGCGATCGTGCGCTGGTCGCTGGGTGGTCGGATCGGCTGTGAACTCGAACGGACGATCCCGCTGTCCGACTATTACGGCATGCTGACGGTGATGGTCCGCAACATCTGACCTCAGCCCGATCGCAGCAGCGCCACACCGGCGTCGCGATCGAACAGATAGAGCGCGATCCGCGCCGCCTGCCCTCTCGGCCCCTCAAGCCCGCCATCGCGGTCGATCAACAACCGCGCGTCGTCGTGCGCACATTCGAGGAGGTCGGCCATCATGTCCGGCGTCGCGAGCCGGAACGCCATCTCGCCCGACTGTTTCGTGCCTAGCAGTTCGCCCGCACCGCGGAGGCGCAAATCTTCCTCGGCAATACGGAAGCCGTCATTCGTCTCCCGCATCAGCGCGAGGCGCGCACGGGATGCTTCGCTGAGTGAAGACCCGCGCATCAGCAGGCAGATCGATCGTCCAGTGCCGCGCCCGACACGGCCACGGAGCTGGTGCAGCTGGGCGAGGCCGAAGCGGTCGGCATGCTCGATCACGATCAGCGTCGCGTTGGGGACGTCGACGCCGACCTCGATCACCGTCGTCGCGACGAGGACGGACGTGCGAGCGGCGGAGAACTCGGCCATCACTGCGTCCTTCTCGGCCGGTTTCATGCGGCCGTGGACGAGCGCGACCTTCTCGCCGAACCGGGCACGGAGGGTTTCCGCACGCATTTCGGCGGCGGCGAGGTCGCTCTTCTCGCTCTCCTCGACAAGCGGGCACACCCAATAGGCCTGCCCACCGTCCGCCAGATGCCGGCCGAGCGCACTGACGACGTCATCGAGACGGTCCTCGGAAATGACGCGCGTCTCGATTGGCTGGCGGCCCGGCGGCATCTCGTCGAGGCGACTGACGTCCATCTCGCCATATTGCGCGAGCGTCAGCGTGCGTGGGATCGGCGTCGCAGTCATCGCCAGCAGGTGCGGCGGTGCGACGCCCTTCGCCTGCAACGTCATGCGTTGCGCGACACCGAAGCGGTGCTGTTCGTCTACCACCACCAGCGCGAGGTCCTTGTAGCCGACCGCATCCTGGAAGATCGCGTGCGTGCCGATAAGGATGTCGATCTCGCCGCTCGCCAGCGCCATCAGCGTCGCCTCCCGCACGCGGCCCTTGTCGCGGCCGGTGAGCACGCCAACCTCGATCGGCAGGCCGGCGAGCGTTTTCCGCAGCGTCTCGTAATGCTGGCGCGCGAGGATTTCGGTGGGGGCGAGCATGGCTGCCTGCGCGCCGGCCTCGACCGCGATCAGCATCGCCATCGCCGCGACGAGCGTCTTGCCCGAGCCGACATCGCCTTGCAGCAGCCGCAGCATCGGCGCGGTCTGTGCGAGATCGCCCTCGATCTCGCCAACCGTCCGCGATTGCGCGCCGGTCAGTGTGTAGGGGAGTTTCAGCAGGTCGCGCAGCCGCCCGTCGCCGTGGAGCGCCCTGCCCCGCCGTTTCCGCGTATCGGCGCGGACCAGCGTCATCGCCAGCTGGTTCGCGAAGACCTCGTCATACGCCAGCCGCTCGCGCGCCTTCGCATCCGAAGGATCGGCATGGATGCGCTCGAGCGACTCGTGCCAGCCGGGCCATTCGCGCTTCGCCTTCAGCCCCGGCTCGATCCATTCGGGCAGGTCCGGCGCGCGTGCGACCGCCTGCGCCGTCAGCGCTGCCAGCCGCCGCGAGGTGAGTCCTTCCGACAAAGGATAGATCGGCTCGCGCTCGCGCAACTCCTCGTCGGGCTCGACGATGTCGGGGTGGACGATCTGCAATTCCTGGCCATATTCGTCGAGCCGGCCCGAGATACGCTTGGCCTCGCCGATCGGGAGCAGTTTCTTCGCCCAGCCAGAGCTGCCCCCGAAGAAGACGAGGCTGACGTAATTACCTTGCTCGTCGGTGGCCTGCACGCGCGTCGGGCCACGGCCCGCGCTGATCCTGTAGTCGCGCGGGGTCAGCGTGATCGTGATGATCCGCCCGGCATCGCTCGACATCAGCTCGGTGCGCGGCAGGCGATCGACGTATCCGGTCGGCAGATGGAAGGCGACGTCGACGACGCGCGCGAGCCCGAGCCGGTCGAGCGGCTTGGCGAGCGCAGGCCCCACCCCCTTCAGGACGAGGGTTTCGGCGAACAGCGGATTGAGGATTTCGGGTCGCATGACTATCTGGCCTCTATAGCCTAGCCGACGGCCGCTGCCAGCGGTCGCCGGCTGTTCGTGTTTGGAGTTCGAAATGGACCACGAGACCCGCCTCAAGCGCCTGGGCTTCCGCAGCTCGCACCGCGGCACGCGCGAAGCCGACATGATGATCGGCGGCTTCTTCGAAACCTATGGCCGGACCTGGACGCCCGAGCAGCTCGACTGGTTCGAGGCGCTGCTGGAGGAACAGGACGTCGACATCATGGGCTGGGCGATCGGCTCGATCCCGTGCCCGCCCGAATGGGACGGCCCGATGATGCAGGCGATGCGCGACATCAACTATGTGACGGTCGTGAAGTAAGTATCTCCCTCTCCCCTCCGGGGAGAGGGTCGGGGTGAGGGGCAGCCAAGCAGCGCAGCGCCTAGAACAGCCCCTCACCCAACCCTCTCCCCGACGGGGAGAGGGCTTTAGGAAGCCAATGCCAGATCTCAAGACGATCCTTTCCGCGACGAGCCCGCTGACGCTGTCGGGCGTGCCGTCCGGCTTCCAGCCATCGCTGCTCGCCGACCTCGCGCGTGCCGTGAAGACCCGCGCGGTGTTCATCGCGCCGGACGATGCGGCGATGCGCGCGATCGCCTCGACCGCGGCGTATTTCGCGCCCGATCTCGAAGTGCTGAGCTTCCCGGCCTGGGACTGCCTCCCCTACGACCGCGCCTCGCCCACGCTCCGCATCATGGCCGAGCGTGTCGCCGCGCTGCAACGCCTGCAAGGCAAGCCGAAGGGCCCGCAGCTCCTCCTCACGACCGCCAACGCCGCGACGCAGCGCGTCCTTACCCCGTTCCGCATCCGCCAGCTCGTCGCGCGGCTCGCGCCCGGTGAACGGATCGGCCGCGACAAGCTCGCCATGCTGCTCCAGGCGAACGGCTATGTCCGCACCGACACCGTCCACGACCAGGGCGAATACGCGGTGCGCGGCGGGATCGTCGATCTCTACCCGTCCGGCGAAGACCACGCGTTGCGCCTCGATTTCTTCGGCGACGAGATCGAGAGCGTCCGCACGTTCGACGCGGCGGACCAGCGAACCACCGGCCGGATCGATGGCTTCGTCCTGCTGCCGGCGTCCGAGGCCCTGCTCGACGAGGACTCGATCAAGCGCTTCCGCACGCGTTACCGCGACGCGTTCGGCGCCACCGCGACCGGCGATCCGATGTATCAGGCGATCTCCGAAGGCCGGCGGATCGCGGGCATGGAGCATTGGCTGCCGCTGTTCGAAGAGAAGATGGCGACGCTGTTCGACCATCTCGGGGCCGACGACGTGGTGGTGCGCGACAACGGCGTCGCCGCAGCGGTCGAAAGCCGCCTCGAATCGATCGCCGACTATTACGATAACCGCAAGCGCGCTGAAGCGGCCCAGCCCGGCAGCTATCGCCCGATGCCCGCCAAGGCGCTGTATCTCGACGCGCAGGAATGGTCCGGCGGCGTGGAGGCGTTCACCGCGCATATCACCTCGCCGTTCCACGAAGCGCCGAGCGACACCGTCCTCGACTTCGACGTCGACGGCCCCCGCGATTTCGGCCCCGAACGCGGGGCGCAGACGAACATCTACGAAGCAGTAGCGGATCACGTCGAAAAGCTCCGGAAACAGGGCCGCAAGCCGATCCTCGCCAGCTACTCGATCGGCGCGCGCGAACGCCTGGGAAGCCTGCTCGCCGACCACGGGATGAAGGGCGGCAAGCACGCCGAGACCTGGCAAGAAGCGCTCGGCGTCGCCGATACCGCGCGCAGCTTCGGCGTCGCGCTGATCGTCCTGCCGCTCGATCACGGCTTCACCGCGCCGGGGATCGCGGTCCTCACCGAGCAGGACATGCTCGGCGACCGCCTCGTCCACCGCAAGAAGCGCAAGAAATCCGCCGACGCGTTCCTCGCCGAACTCGCGACGCTGACGCCGGGCGACCTAGTAGTCCACACCGAGCACGGCATCGGCCGCTACGAGGGCCTGACCTCGATTCCCGTGGGCCAGAGCCCGCACGATTGCGTCGCGCTGAGCTATGCCGGCGGCGACAAGCTCTACGTGCCGGTCGAGAATATCGACGTCCTCTCGCGCTACGGCTCGTCCGAGGAAGGCGCGACGCTCGACCGTCTTGGCGGCGAGGGCTGGCAGCGCCGGAAATCGAAGATGAAGGAGCGGATCCGCGAGATCGCCGGCGAACTCATCGCGACCGCCGCCGAACGTGCGCTGCATCCAGGCGACGTGCTCGAACCCGATGCGAGCGGGTACCCCAGCTTCGTCGACCGCTTCCCCTACGAGGAAACCGAGGACCAGGATCGCGCGATCGAGGACGTGCTCGGCGATCTCGCCGCGGGCAAACCGATGGACCGGCTCGTGGTCGGCGACGTCGGCTTTGGCAAGACCGAGGTCGCGCTGCGGGCGGCATTCGTCGCCGCGATGGGCGGCAAGCAGGTCGCGATCGTCTGCCCGACGACACTGCTCGCGCGCCAGCACTACAACAACTTCGTCGCCCGCTTCGAAGGCTTCCCGATGAACATGGGCCGCCTCTCACGCCTCGTCACCGCGGGCGAGGCGAAGGCGACCAAGGAGGGGCTGGCGAACGGCACGATCGACGTCGTCATCGGCACGCATGCGCTGCTGGCGAAGAATATCGACTTCAAGCGGCTCGGGCTGGTGGTGGTCGACGAGGAACAGCGGTTCGGCGTCACGCACAAGGAGCGGCTGAAGGCGCTCAGGGCGGATGTCCACATGTTGACGCTGACCGCGACGCCGATCCCGCGCACGCTGCAGATGGCGATGTCGGGGATCCGCGAGCTGTCGGTCATCCAGACCCCGCCGGTCGATCGCCTTGCGGTGCGGACGTACATCATGCCGTTCGACCCGGTCGTGCTGCGCGAGGCGTTGCTCCGCGAGCATTACCGTGGCGGGCAGAGCTTCGTCGTCACGCCGCGGGTCGCGGACCTGCCCGAGATCGAGGACTTCCTGCGCGAACAGGTGCCCGAGATCCGCTTCGTCGTCGCGCACGGCCAGATGTCGCCGACCGAGGTCGAGGAACGCATGTCGGCGTTCTACGACAAGAAGTTCGAGGTGCTGGTCTCGACCACGATCATCGAGAGCGGGATCGACATCGCGTCCGCGAACACGATGATCGTCCACCGCGCCGACCGCTTCGGCCTCGCCCAGCTATATCAGCTGCGTGGCCGTGTCGGGCGCTCGAAGACGCGCGCGTACGCGTATCTGGTGACGCCGCCCGAGCGGCAGATGACCGTCACCGCCGAGAAGCGGCTCAAAGTGTTGTCCGATCTCGATTCGCTCGGCGCTGGCTTCCAATTGGCGAGCCACGATCTCGATATCCGCGGCGCGGGCAACATGCTCGGCGACGAGCAGACCGGGCATATCAAGGAGGTCGGCTTCGAACTCTACCAGGCAATGCTGGAGGAGGCGATCATGGACGCCAAGGCCGGCGGCATGACTTCGTCGCGGCCGCGCGATTTCTCGCCGCAGATCACCGTGGATGCGCCGATCCTCATCCCCGAGGATTACGTGCCCGATCTCGACCTGCGGATGGGGCTGTATCGCCGCCTCAACGATCTCGACGAGGGCCAGGAGATCGAGGCGTTCGCGGCCGAGATGATCGACCGCTTCGGCCCGCTGCCGGACGCGACCGAGAATTTGATCAAGGTCATCGAGATCAAGCTGAACGCGAAGCGCGCGTGCGTGTCGAAGATCGACGTCGGGCCGAAGGGCGTGCTGGTGTCGTTCCACGACGACAAGCCGCCGAACATCGACAAGCTGCTGGCGTATGTCGAGCGGCTGAACGGCGTCGCGCGGTTGCGGCCGGATAGCAAGCTGGTGCTGCAGCGGGCGTGGGGCGATCCGAAGGCTCGGCTGCATGGGGCGTTGCAGCTGTCGAAGGGGTTGGCGAAGGCAGCTTCTTAAGCCCTCTCCCCTCCGGGGAGAGGGTTGGGTGAGGGGCGCCGCGAGCGATGCCCTTCCCAACAACCCCTCACCCCGGCCCTCTCCCCGTAGGGGAGAGGGAGCAGCGCAACAAAAAGGCCGGACTACCCTGGGGTAGCCCGGCCCTTTTACTGTCTCGAAAGCCGCCGCTTACTTCGGCAGCACGACGCTCGGTCCGATGCTGTCCACGACCTTCCGTGCATCGAACGCGCGGATATTTTCGCGCGGGATCGGGCCCTTGCGCATCACGATCTCGGCGGTCGCTTCATACCGGTCGATCGTGCGGACATCGAAATCGTTGCCCCAGGGGCCACCGAAGCCGCCGCCGTATCCACCGAACCCGCCGCCAAAGCCGGGGCTCCAGTTACGCCAACCGAAGCCGCGCCCATAATAGCGCCACGAAGGACCCCAATAGCCGCCGAAGCCGCCATACCCAAATCCGCCGCCGAGCCCCGGCGTCGAGTAGGTGCGCGACTGGAGGTTGGTGTCGCGGTCGGCCATCAGATAATAGTCATAGCCGTTCTGCAGCGTCAGTTCGGCGGCGCGGAAGAACAGATAGCGTTCGACGGTATCGCGCGACGTAACGCTGTTCCCGGCGAAGCTGACGAGGAAGCGGCCCGGCTCGATCATCCGGTCGCTATAGCCGGTGCGGCTGAACCCCTGACCCGTTGCGGGTCGATACGTGGTCTCGGTCGCGCATCCGGCCAGCAGCAGCGCGCCCGTTGCGAGCGCTGCGAATGCGACCTTGCGACCCGGTTTCATCAACATGGTGTCGTCTCCGTTCGCGGCGAATGCGGCGAAACGCCGCTTATTAGCCGTCAGTGGTGGAACGGTTGATGAACGACATCGCTCCAATGCGCCACCAAACTGACTCATTTTTCACGTTTCGCCTAAACGCCGATCAAGTGGAGCGCCAAGGTGCGTCGATGCGGGCGGCGGCGATGTTCGAACAGAAAGATCCCCTGCCACGTCCCCAGCGCGAGTCGCCCATCGATCAGTGGGATCGAAAGCTGGACTTGGGTCAGCGCGGTACGAAGATGCGCGGGCATGTCATCCGGGCCTTCGTCGTCGTGTTCGTACTCACGCGATTCGGGGGCGATGCGGGCGAAATAGGCTTCGAGGTCGGTGCGGACTTCGGGGGCCGCGTTTTCCTGGATCAGGAGGGAGGCGGAGGTGTGGCGGCAGAATACCGTCAGCAGGCCTTCGGTGACGCGTTGGTCGCGAACCCAGCGGGCGATCGGGTCGGTGACGTCGACGAGGCCCTGGCGGGTGGTATCGATGGCGAGGATCGTGGTGGCTTGGCGCATGGCGTCCTAACGATCGGTCGGAAGGGTTGCTCCGCTGTTCCCCCGCGAAGGCGGGGGTCCAGGAGTTCCATATACCATCGCCGATGGCTTGGACTCCCGCCTTCGCAGGAGAACGGAGGGGGCCGTATCATCCCGCACCACCCCGGCGGAGGCCGGGGCCTAATTGGGGGACGTCGCTAACTAAGTGTGTGCTCAGTTACTTCGACCTCACCAATTGGGCCCCGGCCTCCGCCGGGGTGGCAATACTTGGTAAGCTCAGCCCCTCAAACAGCCCCGTGGCACTGCTTGTACTTACGCCCAGACCCGCAAGGGCACGGCGCGTTACGGCTCACCACGCCCTCCCAGTTCGCCGGATCCTCGCCGATGTCGCCTTCCTGCGGCTGCGGGATCTGCAACGGCGGCATCTGCGAGGTAATGTGGCCGCGCGTGCCCGCATCGAAATCGTTCGAATCATCCTCGCCCGAGAACGGATCGAAATGCGTGGTGATGAAGTCCGGCAGCTCAGGCAGCCCGACCGGCGCCTGCATCTGGAACTGCGCATGCGCGATGGTCTTGGTCACGTCCTCGCGGATCGTCTCGAGCATGCGCTGGAACAGCGAGAACGCCTCCTGCTTATACTCGTTGATCGGCGTCTTCTGCGCATAGGCGCGAAGATGGACGACCTGCCGCAGCGCATCGAGAGTCGCCAGATGCTCCTTCCAATGGTGATCCAGATTCTGGAGCAGGATCGACTTCTCGACCGACGTCCAGGTCTCCGCATCCAGATCGGCGGATTTCTGCGCGATCGCCTCGTCGGCCATCGCCCGAATGCGCTCCTCGAGCACTTCGGGATCGACCGACTCCTCGAGCAGCCACGCGTCGATCTGCGGCTCAAGGTTCAGCACCTCGGCGAGCCGCGTCTTCATGCCCGCAATGTCCCACTGCTCGGGGTAGGAGTTGGGCGGGCACGCGTCGCCGACGATCACGTTGACCGTCTCCGCGCGCATGTCGGTCACCACGTCGCCGACGGTATCGGCATCCATGATGTCGGCGCGCTGCTCGTAGATGACCTTGCGCTGCTCGTTCATCACGTCGTCATATTCGACGACCTGCTTGCGGATGTCGTAGTTGCGCGCCTCGACCTTCTTCTGCGCGGTCTCGATCGCCTTCGACAACCACTTGCTGCCGATCGCCTCGCCATCCTCGATGTTGTTGCGCATCATCTTGGCGAACAGCGTGTCCGGCCCGAAGATCCGCAGCAGATCGTCGTCGAGGCTCAGATAGAAGCGCGACAGGCCCGGATCGCCCTGGCGACCCGAACGGCCGCGCAGCTGGTTGTCGATACGCCGGCTCTCGTGACGCTCGGTGCCGAGCACGAACAAGCCACCCGCGGCGAGCACCGCCTGCTTCTCCGCCTCGATCTCGATCGTGATCCGCTTTGCCGCCTCGTCATACTCAGGCGTGCCCTCGACCAGTTCGGGATGCTCGTCGAGCATGCGGAATTCGAGGTTGCCGCCGAGTTTGATGTCGGTACCGCGGCCCGCCATGTTGGTCGCGATCGTCACCGCGCCCTTGCGCCCGGCCTGCGCGACGATGTGCGCCTCCATCTCGTGGAAGCGCGCGTTCAGCACCTTGTGCTCGACCTTCTCGCCGACCAGGAACTCGCTCAGCATCTCCGACTTCTCGATCGACACCGTGCCCACCAGCACCGGTTGCCCGAGGTCGGCGTGATGCTTGATCTTCTTGGCGATCGCCGCGAACTTGTCCTTGGTGTCCTTGTAGAACTCGTCTTCCTCGTCGACGCGCTTCACCTCGACGTTGGTCGGGATGCTGACGACGTTGATCTTGTAGATGTCGTAGAACTCGGCCGCCTCGGTCGCCGCGGTGCCGGTCATACCGCCGATCTTGGGGTACATGCGGAAATAGTTCTGGAACGTGATCGAGGCCATCGTCTGGTTCTCGGGCTCGATCTGGACGCCCTCCTTCGCCTCGACCGCCTGGTGCAGGCCGTCCGACCAGCGTCGGCCGTCCATCATGCGACCGGTGAACTCGTCGATGATGATGACCTTGCCGTCCTTGACGATGTAGTCGATGTCCGACTTGAACATCACGATCGCGCGCAACGCCTGGTTGAGGTGATGGACGACCTGCGTGTTCTCGAAGTCGTACAAATTCTGCCCCTCGAGCAGCCCCGCCGCCTCGAGCATCCGCTCGACCTTCTCGGTGCCGTCCTCGGTGAGGATGATCGTCTTCTGCTTCTCGTCCTTGTCGTAATCGCCCGGGACGAGCTGCTTCACGACCGCATCGACCTGGATATACAGCTCGGACTTGTCGTCGGTCGGGCCTGAGATGATCAGCGGCGTGCGCGCTTCGTCGATCAGCACCGAATCGACCTCGTCGACCACCGCGAAGTTGAACGGCCGCTGCGTCATCGCGCTGCGCTCGTACTTCATGTTGTCGCGGAGATAGTCGAAGCCGAACTCATTGTTGGTGCCGTAGGTAATGTCGGCGGCATAGGCCGCGCGGCGTTCCTCGTCCGACAGATTCGGGATGATGACGCCGATCGTCATGCCGAGGAAGGTGTAGACCTGCCCCATCCACTCGGCGTCGCGCGCGGCGAGATAGTCGTTGACCGTGACGACGTGGACGCCGTCGCCTGGGAGCGCGTTAAGGTAGGTTGCGAGCGTGGCGACGAGCGTCTTGCCCTCGCCAGTCCGCATCTCGGCGATCTCGCCGCGGTGGAGGACGATGCCGCCGACCATCTGCACGTCGTAATGACGCTGGCCGAGCACGCGGTGTGCCGCCTCGCGGACCGTCGCGAACGCCTCGGGGAGCAGGTCGTCGAGCTTCTCGCCGTTCGCCAACCGCGCGCGGAACTTGACGGTCTGCGACGAAAGCTCCTCGTCGGACATCGACTGGAGCGCGGGCTCGAACGAGGCGATCTTGGCGAGGATCGGGTTGAGCGACTTGACGTAACGGTCGTTGGACGAACCGAACAAGGATTTGGCGAGGCCACCGAACATGGGCTGATTTCCTGAATTTGAGACGCGGCGACACACGGTGGGCGCACGCGGAAGCGGATCACGCGGATCCAAAGGTTACGATAAGGTCACACCAAGCCGCTATTCGCGGCGGCGCTCGGCCCATAGCGGCAGCGAGACGATTGCGATGGTGCGCAACGCGCTGGCGACCGCGACCTGAGGCAGCGTGACGATGCCGGATACAGGCCTTATCAAGACCTTGGCCGGCGTTGCTGCTACCGACTGCGAGCAGACGCTGCCCTGCGCGACGGCCTGTGCCGACTGGCCACGCACGCCAGGTACCGCGCCGGTCAGCGCGGACAGGAGGGCGGAGAGGAGCAGCAGCAGGTTCATGCGACACCGGCTTTATGCGAACACGTCGTCAAGGTCCATCCGTCACCCGGTGATCATTTCCCGACGAGCCGATAAGCAATGCGCATGCGATCCTGCACCTTGATGGGCGCGCCCTGATGCGTGACGAACCGCTCGGCGCTGTCACAGAGATCCGTTGCCTTGGGATCGTCCTCGTCTAGCGTTGCATCGACCAGCGTCGAAACCGGCGTGCAGCCCGTACGTGTACCATCGCGCAGAACGACGAACTCGCTGCCGATGTCCTGTACGGGCGTCATCCCGGTGGGCATCGGACCCGACAACGGCGCGGTCTGCCCGACGATTCTATCGATCAGGACCAGGGCCTCGACGTCGCCCGGTGGCGATACCTCGGGATTGCCCCCGAACATCGATGCGAACAGTTCGCGAAACCCCGCGCACATCGTCATCGCTTCAACCCCGACGTTCCCCGGCATGTTGCGAAGGGTGCAGCGTTTGATCACGGCCTTGTTAGAGATCAGCAGCGTCAACCGTTGCCCTGCGCTCTCCAGCGGGCTGGGCGGCGCTTCGGGCAGCATCCAGCGAACCTTCAGCTGATACGTCCCGGCAACCGGCGTGCCCGAAGCATCGCGCGCCGGCGAAAACGATGTCTTGCGCCCCATGATGATCCGACAGGTCCCCGTATCGAGCGAGGTCGAGTTGGAGGACGTCACGATCCGGCATGCCGTCACCGCCCCGAGTGGATCGATCGCCAGTTCTGCTATCACGGTCCCGTCTTCGCGAGCGGTGGCCGCCAGCGGAGGATAGGAGTCGGACCCGAACAGCGTCGCCAGTTCCGCGCGCGGCGTCGGCGCAACAGGGTCGGATGCCGCTTCGACCGGTACGCCATTCGCGAACAACACCAACCCCGCGACAATCCCGTATTTCCTCACCGGCGAATTCCCCCCGAATTGATCCGACGCGTAACCAAGCCGTTGCAGCCGCCGGGCACAAGCGGCAAATGGCAAGCATGACAGAGTCCACCTCCCCCCTAGCCCTGCCCTTCCCCGCCGCGCCCGCAATCGACGGAGTCGCGCTGCATGTCGCGCGGGCTGCGTACAAGAATTGGGATCGGTGCGACCTGACGTTCGTGACGCTGGAGCCGGGGACGGTGGTCGCGGGGGTGCTGACGCAGAGCAAATGTCCGTCGCCCGAGGTGGAGTGGTGCCGTGCGGCGCTGACGCTCGGGCAGGCGCGCGCGCTGGTTGTGAATGCGGGCAATTCGAACGCGTTCACCGGGTCGCGCGGGCGGGCGGCGGTCGAGGCGATCGCCGCGCGGACGGCAGCGTATCTCGGGTGCCAGCCTTCGGACGTGTTCGTCGCTTCGACCGGGGTGATCGGCGTGCCGTTGCCGATCGACAAGGCCGAGGCCGGGCTCGATGCCGCGTTCGTTGCCGCGCCGTGCGGCTGGGAGGATGCGGCCGCGACGATCATGACGACCGACACCTTCACCAAGGGCGCGGTGACGACGGCGGTGATCGGCGATCGCACGGTCACGCTTGTGGGGATCATCAAGGGTTCGGGGATGATCGCGCCGGACATGGCGACGATGCTCGGGTTCATCTTCACCGATGCCGCGGTCGAGCCCGAGTTCCTGCAGGGAGCGCTGTCGAAGGCGAACGCGCCGAGCTTCTCGTGCATCACCGTCGACAGCGACACCTCGACCAGCGACACGGTGCTGGCGTTTGCAACGGGCAAGGCTGGGAACGTGGCGCTGGCCGATGACGACAGCGTCGGCGCGAATGCATTTCGCGCGGCACTGGCGGATCTGTGCCACCAGCTCGCTATGCTGGTCGTCCGCGACGGCGAAGGCGCGCAGAAGTTGATCGAGATCCAGGTGACCGGCGCGGAGAGCGACCGCAGCGCGCACCGCATCGCGATGAGCATCGCCAACTCTCCCTTGGTGAAGACCGCGATCGCCGGCGAGGACGCGAACTGGGGCCGCGTCGTCATGGCGGTCGGAAAGGCCGGCGAACCCGCCGATCGGGACACGCTCTCGATCCGGTTCGGGAATACGCAGGTTGCCGAGGGCGGGCTTGCGCTTAGCGGCTACGACGAGGCACCGGTGGCGGCGCATCTGAAGGGTCAGGAGATCGAGATCGGCGTCGACCTCGCGCTAGGCGAGGGCCGCGCCACCGTATGGACCTGCGATCTGACGCATGGGTATATCTCGATCAACGCCGACTATCGGAGCTGAGCCGCGGCTAAACCGACCACCCCGCCCCGGCCGTAACCCCAGCGAAAGCTGGGGTATCCCGGTTGGCGAGAGGGGGGGCTCAAACCGGGAGATCCCAGCTTTCGCTGGGATGACGGGTGGGCGTTGGGATAACGGAGGGGGAGTAGGTTGGTTCGGCAACGAACCAACCTACTCCCCCTTCAAATGTAGCTTACGCCAGTTCGCCCTCGAGCCAGGCCTTCAGCCGGCCCTTTGGCTCCGCGCCGACCTTGGTGGCCGCCGGTGCGCCGCCCTTGAACAGGATCATCGTCGGGATGCCGCGAACGCCGTACTTGCCCGGCGCGTCGGGGTTTTCATCGATGTTGAGCTTCGCGATCGTCACCTTCTCGCCGAGTTCTTCCGAGATTTCCTCGAGCGACGGTCCGATCATCTTGCACGGGCCGCACCATTCCGCCCAGAAATCGACGAGCACGGGGCCGTCTGCGTTCAGAACGTCCGCATCGAAGCTGGCATCGGTGATCTGCTTGGTCGCCATCATGAATTCTCCTTGGTTGCATCGTATCTAAGGTCGCCCGCGTGTCCGCTCAACCACCGGGGCGCTAGCTTTGCTCCGTGGGCCGATAGCGCGGCTTGTGATCGGCGAGCAGCGCGTCCGGCAGCACGATCAGCCGCGGCCCTGCGGTGTAGAGCAAGGCCGCCTCGACCGCGCGGCCCGGAAAGATCACCCGCAGCGCCTCGGCATAGGCGGCGATCTGCTTGAGGTGATAGTCGGGAACGTCCGCCAGCCCCGACGGTGCGCGGCGGCCGGTCTTGAAATCGACCACGCGGACGCGGTCGGTTTCGATCAGCAGGCGGTCGACCGTCCCCGACACGACGATGCCGTCGCTCAGCGTCGCCGCAATTGGTGCTTCGGCCAGCGTGTCCGCGCCGAACAGGTCCGCGAACCGCGGGTCTTCGAGTACCGCGGTGACGCTGGCGATGATTTCCGCCCTCGCCGCGCCATCCTCGACGCCGCCCGCTTTCGCCAGCCAGCGATCCGCTGCCGCCGCGCGATCACCCGGCGCGATTGCGGGGAGCCGCTCGAACAGCGCGTGGATCAGCCGCCCGCGCTCGGCCGCCAGTCGCATCGCTGGCGTTGGTGGCGGATCGGACACCGCATCCTCGCCAAGTGCAGATGGCGACAAGGGCCGCGGCGGGCGCGACTCCTGCGGCGCCGGCTGGTGCGCCCACTCGGGAAGTCTTGCGGTCTCGGATGGGACGACCTGCTCAGAGACCTTCGCGACAATCGCCGGCTGCGGCTCGGCGCCGTGGAAAGTTCGCGCGCCCTCGCCTTCGGCCACGCCGAGCGCCGCCAGCGCGCGGTCGGCGGCGGCGTACCAGCTATTCTCCGGTGGCACGCCCTTCGCGCGGGGGCCAAGCGCACCGGCGATCATCAGCCGCTCTTCGGCCCGCGTCGCCGCGACGTAGAACAGCCGCCAATGCTCCTCCAGTTCGCGCTGCTCGGCCGCCGACACCACCGCATCCAACGGCTCGCCGCGCTCCGCCGATCGGGGGCGAAACACCGGGATCGGCGCGGCCCCTGGCTCGGGGGCCCATTTCAGGATCGAGCGCGGCGCCGCCGACGGGTCCGCCGTCGCATCCGCCAGGATAACCAGCGGGGCCTGCAACCCCTTCGCGCCGTGCGCGGTCATCACGCGGACCGCGTCGAGCGGCGCCGACGGATCGCGGACGATCTCGACATCGCCGCGATCGAACCAGTCGAGGAAGTGCTGCAACGACGGCGTCGTCGTGCTCTCGAATGTCAGCGCGGCGTTGAGCAGTTCCTCGATCGGATCGCGTGCCTCGGTCCCCAGCCGGCGGATCAGTTTCCGGCGACCGTCGAGCGGCCCCGACAGCAGTTCCTCTAGGAACTGATACGGGGTGGCGATATCGGCGCGCGCCAGCATCGCCAGCAACGGCGCCAGTCTGGTCGCGGGTTGCGTGCGTTGCAGGTGGCGCCACAACGGTCCGGCCTCGCGCGGTGCTGCCGCCATCAGCTCGTCCTGCGTCCAGCCGATCAATGGCGACACGAGCAGCGCCGCGACGCTCAGATCGTCCTCGGGCTGCAACACGAAGCGGATCGTCGCGAGCAGATCCTGCACCGCGAGCGGCGCGTTCAGCCGCAGGCGATCGACGCCCGCCACCGGCACGCCCTCGGCATAGAGCCGCGCGACGATCAGCGAGGCGAGATCGCCGCGTCGCTTGACAAGGATCATCACGTCCTCGGGCCGCAACCGCCGCCCCTTGCTCTCCAGCATCAGGCCGGTGTCCGGCGCGAGCCAGCCCTTCACCGCGCGCGCGATGTCGCTGGCGAGTTTCCGCACCGCGTCGTCGACCCAGCCCTCTTCGTCGTCCTCGCTGCCGCCTGCCGATACCGGCGGCCACAAGGTCACCGTGCCGGGCCCCGCCACCTCACTGGCGTGACGTTCGACCTCGCCCGCGATCCCGAGGCCCGGTTCGCCGATCGCGTCGATCGCCGCATCGACGAACTCCAGCACGGTGCGCGTCGATCGGAACGAGTGGCGCAACGACAGTCGTGCCAAAGGCAACCCGCGCTCTTCCTCGGGCCAGTCGTCGTCGCCCTCCGCCTCGCTCGCACGGCCGCCGAAATACTGCTCGGCGGCCTGGAAGTTGAGCGGATCGGTGCCTTGGAAGCCGAAGATCGCCTGTTTGTAGTCGCCGACCGTGAACAGGGTGCGCGTCGACGGCGCATAGATGCCGCGGCCGACGAAGAACTCGTCGGCCAGCGCGCGGACGATCCGCCATTGGTGGCCGTTGGTGTCCTGCGCCTCGTCGATCAGCAGATGCTCGGTCGCCTGGTCGAGCTTGTAGCGCACCCACTCGCCGATTCCCGGCTGGTCGAGCAGCGCCACCGTCGTCGCGATCAGATCGTCGAAATCGACCGCCCCCGCGCGCCGCTTGGCCAGCGCATAGGCTCGCGCATAGTCGCGTCCGACCTCCAGCCCGTCGGCGAGCAGGTCGCAATAGGTCGCGCGCTGGACCATCGACAGCACGTCGGTGCACGCCTCGCCTAGATCGCGCGCGAGGATTTCGTAGTCGGGTTCGGCATCGATCAGTTTCTTCGACGCCTTGCGCTGTGTTCCGGTGCCGGTCAGCACGACGCTGGCAAGTTCGTCCAACGTCGCCGCGCGATCCTCGGAGTCGAGCCAGCGCTGCACGGTCGCCGCTGCCGCCTGTCCGGTGGCCGTCCCCCAGGCGCGATTGGCCGCGGCAATGCGCGCGATCGCATCGAGGTCGAGCGCGTCGCACCACTCCGCGATCGCCTCGTCGATATCGCCCGATGGCAATCCGAGCTGCCGGCGGGCCCAAGGCTGGATGCCGACCGGCAGCGCCTCCAGCGCCGGCAACGCGCGGGCGCAGGCGAGGAGGAACGCCTCCGCCCCGCCCTCGCCCATCCGCAACGACAGGCGGCCGACGATCTCGACCGGACGTTCGCGGCCCTCGCGTTCGGCGTCCGACAGCATCGTCGCCAGCGCTTCCCGCGCGAGCCCCGCCTCTTCGCGCGCCTCCAACGGCCGGAAGCCCGGCGTCAGCCCGGCCTCGACCGGGAACGCGGCCAGCAAGCCCTGGCAGAAGCCGTGGATCGTCTGGATGCGCAAGCCACCGCCGGGCGCATCGAGCACCTTGGCGAACAGGGTGCGCGCGCGGTCCTGCAACGCCTGCACCGGGCTCTCGCCGAGCGCGATCAGGTCCGCCGCGAGCGCCGGCGCGGGCATTCGTACCCAGGCCGCGAGGCGGCCGTTGATGCGCTGCGCCATTTCCGCGGCGCCCGCTTTGGTGAAGGTCAGGCACAGGATAGCGCCGGGATCGACACCTCGCAGCAGCAGCCGGAACACGCGTGCCGCCAGCACCTGCGTCTTGCCGGTACCCGCCGACGCGGACAGCCAGACGTGCGACGCGGGGTTGCTCGCATCGGCCTGCGCGCCTCTCAGCCGGGGCAGCGTGGCGAGCGCATCACCGCTCACGGCCATACCATTCGTCGCGTCGCATCAACTGGTCATACTCGGCATAGGGGGCGTATTCGGGGACGAGTTTGGCCGTGAACGCGGCGCTGCCGGTGAGCCATTCGCCGACGACTTCGGTGAAGTTGTGCGCGGCGATCGCGGTGAACTCGGCGGTCGGGATCTTGTCGCGCTTGCCCTCGGGATCGACCGGGCTCTCGATATAGCCGAACGCGTCGCGCTTCTTGCCGAGCGACCAATATTCGAAAGCGCCCGCGGTGCCGGACACGTCCGGGAACCCGCCCCGCTCGGCGATCAGGCCGAGCAGCCCGAGTTGGAGGCTGTAGCCGGCGCGGACCGCGGTCGGCGACGGCGGCTTGCCGGTCTTGTAGTCGATCACCGCGAGTCGTCCGTCGGGGAGCTTGTCGATGCGGTCGTAGCGACCCGACAGCGTCACGCCGGCGATCTCGATCTTGCCCTTGCCCTCGGCGCTGGCGACCGTGCGGCCGTCCTGCCCTTGCGCGACGATGGCGCCCGCGATCCAGTCGATCGCCTCCAGCAAGCGCGGCTGCCAGAGCGCGCGCATCATCGGGTGGGTGCGCTCGTCGTCGAGCATCGCCTTCGCGCGCTGCCGGAGCGTGTCGACGGTGCAGTTATCCTGCTTCCACCATTGCTCGAGAATGTCGTGCACTGCCGTCCCGCGCCAGGCCGCGCTAGGGTCGGCATCTACCGGATCGAGCGGCATCAGGCCGAGCACGCGGCGGGCGTAGAAGGCGTACGGGTCGGCCTTGAGGCGATCGACCTCGGTGACCGAGATTGCCTTGGGGCGCAGCAGCGCTGGCGGCGACGGCGCCGGACGGTCGGCTGGCAAATGCTCGCCCGGATCGTCGAGCGCCCGCGTCCATCCTTCCAATGCGGAGGCGCGCTCGAACCGATCGCCCGCGAGCGCCTGCAACCTCAGCCACAACCGCGATGCCAAAGCCGGCGACTTCGCATCCCGCCGCGCCCGTGTAACGACCGCGCGAGGTGCGCCGAGCGCCTGCGCGAAATCATGCGCGGCCGTGCCCACGCGTCGCTCCAACCCCGGCAGCCCGAGTTCCATGCGGATGCGTGGTGCGAGCCACGGGTCAGGCGCAGGCCGCCCCGGCCACACGCCTTCGTTCAGGCCGCCGAGCACCATGACGTCGGCCGTCTGCAACCGCGCCTCGATCAGGCCGTAGATCGCAAGCCGGGGATGCCCGCCCGGCGCCGGCCGCACCGCGACTTCGTCGAGCAACGTCCGCAGCAATTGCGGCAGTTCGCGCGGATCGATCCGGGGTGGTCCGGCGGGTGCTTCGGCTTCCAGATCGGCGAGGAACTCCGCCGCCGCACGCCCCGCGAGCCCCGACCACAGGTTGTCGCCGCATAAGGTCTGCGCCGTCTCACGCAGGCAGGCTAGCACCGATGCCAAGGGCTGCGGCCCCTGATCGAACGCACCGGCCAGCGGCGTCAGCAACGGCTGGACGTCGGCCCACCATGTGGCCGCAGTGCCCTTGCGCTCGTCCAGATGCCCGACGATCCCGTCGAGCCCCGCCGCCGGTCGCGGCCCGCGCAACCGACGGTCGAGCGCACGCGCGCCGTCTAGCCACAGCAACCGATCCTCCCCGGAGCGCACCAGCGGATGCTTCAGCAACGCCAGCAAGGCGAGCGGCGAGAAGCGCTGCGCCGCTGCCTCGGCCAGCGCGAGGAGCAACGTCCCCGGCGGCAGGATCGACAGAGGCCGCCCTGCGCTGTCGTCAATCCCGATATTCCAGCGCCCGAGATGCGCCGCAACCCTTCGCGCCAAGGCGCGATCGGGCGTGACGAGTGCGGCGGTCCGCTCCGGCGTTTCGAGCGCCTCGCGCAACACGAGCGCGATCGCCTGCGCCTCCTCCGCCGGGGTCGCGAGTTCGGCTGCGGTCACGCCTTTCAAGCGGCGATCCTCCGCCGCGATCTGCGTCCACTTGCCGGTAAAGTCCGCGGGCGCCAGCGCGTTGGCGATCGCCCGCCCGCGTGCGGCATCGGCGTCGTGCCCGCCGCCCTCGCGCCACGTATGCACCTCGCCGCGCGCGACGCCCATGCGCAGGAGCATGAGCTTGGCATCGAACTGCGGATGCGTCTCGATCGAGCGCCGCGTGAGCCCGGTCACCGGGTGCGGATCATGCGGGCCGAGCGCGTCCCATTCCTCGTCGGGCAGCGCGAGGTCGAGGCCCGCGAACACCACCATCCCCTGCGGCATGTCGGCGATGCAGCGGAGCAGCCGCGCCACCGCGGGTGCGGAATCGGTCACGCCCGCCGCACACACGATCCCGGCCGGCGGCGCGTTCCGCCAGCGCTGGGCGAGCCGGTCGAGCAACGCCGACCGCCGCGTCGCCGCATCGATCCGCCCAAGCCGCGCGAGTTCGCCCGGCCAGCGTTGCAGCACGATCTCGAACGTGGCGAGCGCGCGCCGCCAATGTTCGGTGAGTTCGGGGCCGAGTTCGATGTCGCGCAACCGGGTCGGCGGCACCTCCTCGACCAGCAACTGATCGAGCGTCCGCGCGAGTTCTCCCGCAAGCCGCACCGCCTCCGCCGCATCGACCGGATGGCCTTCGTGCGCCCGCTCTTCCGACACCAGCCGCGCGAGGATCATCCGCCGCTGATACGGCGGCACGGCGGGCAGCGGCGGATCGACGTCGTCCGCCGGATCGAGCGCGGCACCGACCGCCTCGCCCATCTCCGGGTCGCCGAGCGCGACCAGCCGCGGCAACACCAGCCCGCCGCCGCTCGCGCGCACGAACGCTTCGGTCACCGCCTTCACCGCGCGGTTGTTCGGCAGCACGACGAGCGCGCGGGCGAGCGCCAGCGGATCGCGCCCCGCCTGCCGCGTCAGCCCGGCAACCAGTGCATCCGCAAACGCGCGGTGCGCGGGGATCGTGTAGAGCGTCGGACGACCCGCCGTGGCGAGATCAGCCATCCGCGAGGATCGCCTCGGTCTTCGGAATCGCGGCGGGCGTGCCGACGTCGAACCACAGGCCCTGGTGGACCTGACCATAGGCGCGGCCCGCCGCGATCGCGCGATCCCAGAAGATGTTGGTCGAGAACGGCCCCTCCGGCCAGTCCGCGATCAGCCGCGGGTGGAGGATCTGGATGCCGGTATAGGCGAACGGCGCGAGCCGGCCGGACTTGCGCCGCCCGCTGATCCGGCCATCCGCGGCAAGGTAGAAATCGCCCGGTCCGCGGTGATTATGCGCCCGCGCGAGCGGGACCATCAGCAGCAGCGCATCCATCTTGGCGTCGTCCCAGCGCGACGCGAGCAGCTTGATCGCGTCGACCGGCCCGTCGATCCACAGATTGTCGCTGTTGACCACCAGCACCGGCGCATCGCCGAGCAGACCGCGCGCCTGGACGAGCCCGCCGCCCGTCTCCATCAGCATTTTCCTCTCGTCGGAGATGACGACGTCGATCCCCGCGAACCGGTCGGTGACATGCGCCTCCAGCGTGTCGGCCAGATAATGCACGTTGACGACCGCGCGCTTGATCCCGGCGGCCTGCAACCGTTCGAACACGTGGTCGATCAACGGCTTGCCCGCGACCTGCACCAGCGGTTTGGGTCGCGTCGCGGTCAGCGGCCGCATCCGCTTGCCGAGACCGGCCGCCATCACCATCGCCGTCTCGGGCACCGTGCCGCGCGGGATGGGGAGGATCGTCTGCTGGCGGGTCATGCGCCCAGCACCAGCGGATCGCCGCGCAGATCGGCGGGGACGTTCGCGTCGAACCACCTCGCGACCGGCGCCATCACCGGTTGCGCAAGGTCGCGCTCCAGATACGTCCAGACGCGCGGGCACATCGTCGGGTAATGCGGCTTGCCATCGCGCTTCCACAGGCGGGTGAAGATGCCGAGGATCTTGGCGTTCCGCTGCGCGCCGAGCACGTGATACGCGTTCATGAAGTCGTCCCCCGCATTCGCCGCTGCCCGGTAGCGCGCGAGCATCGCCGCCTCGACCGTCGGATCGACCGTCCGCCGCGCGTCCTGCAACAGCGATACGAGATCATAGGCCGGGTGCCCCGCAAGCGCGTCCTGAAAATCGAGCAGGCCGAGCGCGCGCGCCGGCCCGATCAGCATCAGATTCTCGGCATGATAATCGCGCAGGACCGTGACCGGCGTTGCGGCGATGGCATGGTCGAACACCGCCTCCCACGCCGCGTCCCAGCCGGGCAAATCGGGCGCGATCCCGACCGCCGGGCAGTACCATTCGACGAACAACCCAGCCTCGCGCTTCAGCACCGCGCGGTCGTACGGCGGAACGGGTGCCGCCGGATGGCCACGCAACCGCACGAGCAGATCGATGGCCGGCGCATACAGTGAGAGTTCGTCGGCAGGCGCCGCGTCGACCGTCTCGCGCAACCGCTCGTCGCCGAAATCCTCGATCAGGACGAGCCCCTGGTCGAGGTCGCACGCCAGGATCGCCGGCGCCGCGAAGTCACGCTCGACCAGCCATTCGGCGATGGCGATGAACGGTCGCGGGTCTTCGTGCGGCGGCGGCGCGTCCATCAGGATCGCACGGCGCCCCCCCTCTTCGGCACCGTCGATCGCGCGAAAATACCGGCGGAACGACGCGTCGCCGGCGACCGGGAGGATCTGCGCCCCACCCCAGCCATGAGCGTCGAGAAAAGCGGCGGCGCCGGGCGGCGGGGTCATGTCGGCCATCGCGACCTCCAAGCTTCCGGGACTCCGACTGTCAAGCTGCGCGTGCCATCCGGCTCGATCGTCAGGCTGAGACGAAGCGCGTCGGGCCAGTAATCGGGGCCTGCGCGCTCCGGCCATTCGACGAGCAGCAGCGAATCATAGCGCGCGTCGTCGAGCGCGAGTTCCTCGATCTCGGCCGGGTCGTCGATGCGGTAGAGGTCGACGTGGAGGACGGGGAAGCGCACCTCGGGTGGCTCGTAGGGCTGGACGATCGCGAAGCTCGGCGACGGTGCCTCGCCGGCGAGCCCGAGCGCGGCGAGAAGACCACGCGCGACGCTGGTCTTGCCGGCGCCGAGCGTGCCTTCGAGCGTGATCACGTCGCCGGGGCGGACATATCCTGCGAGCATCGCCCCGAATGCCTCGGTCGCCTGAGGATCGAGGAGTCTCACCACCCTCCGTCACCCCGGACCTGTTCCGGGGTCCACCCGTCCGCATCCCCTACGGCCGGCGAGGACGCGGAACGGTGGGTGCCGGAACAAGCCCGGCATGACGGAGTGGCAGTAATCATCGCCGCGGCAATTCTACGGTGATCAGCGTGCCCGCGCCCGGCTCGGAAACCAGTTCGATCGTCCCGCCATGCGCCTCGACGAACTGCTTCGCCAAAGGCAATCCCAACCCCAAAGCGCGATCCCCCATGGCCTTCGATTCCCCAAACCGATCGAACGCATGCGCGACCGCCTCGGCATCCATCCCCGGCCCGTCATCCGAAACCACGATCCGCGCGGACGTCGCATTGCCATCGGTATGCAGCAACACCCGTCCGCCATCCGGCGTCGCCGCGACCGCGTGGCGCAGGAGATGCTCGACGACCTCCTTCAGACGCTTCGGATTGCCGTTGACGCGCCCCGTCGACCGCGCCACCTCGACCGCGAAATCGAGCTTCCGCCGCTTGGCCGACGGCAGGATCGTCTCCGCCGCCGCACGCACCGTGGTCGGCAGATCGACGTCTGTCCGATCCGTCTCCGCACGGTCGCTCTCCGCCCGCGTCAGGTCGAGCACGTCGTCGACCAGCAACCCCAGCCGCTCGACCGACTCCAGGATCGCCCCGACATAGCCCTCGGCCTGCTTGGTCATCTTGCCGGCGTACCCGCCGTGCAGCATCTCCGCGAACCCGCTGATCGACGTCAGCGGCGTGCGCAGTTCGTAGCTCATGTTCGCCACGAACGCGGTCTTCACCTTGTCCGCCGCCTCCAGCGCGTTGGCCCGGTCGCGCAGGGCCTGCTCCGCGCGCCGGCTGTCGGTGATGTCGAGCATCGTGAACAGCGCATTCCCATCCGGCAGCGGCACGCCGGCGAACTCGAAATGCCGCCCGTCCGCGAACGCCACGCGCCCGCCGCGCTGCTGCCGCTCGACCGTCGCCGACCGCACGAGATCGGGGATCAGCGCCGACCGATTGGGTGTCAGCAGCTTGCCCCCCGCCGCCTCGGCGAAGGCATCGACGCGGGGATGCGAGGCGAGGAACTCCTCCTCCAGGCCCCACAGCAGCCGGAACCGGTTGTTCCACAACTGCAACCGCCCATCCGCCGCGAACACGCCGAGCGCCTCGAACAGATTGTCGAACGTCGCCGTCCGCACCCGCAGCAGCGTGTCGCGCGCGCTGGCGAGCTGGACCTGCTCGGTGCGATCCTCGAAGATCAGCAACAGGCCACCATCGGGCAATGGCTGCGCGACCACGCGGAGGTGCGTGCCACCGCGGAGATGCCAGTTCTCCTCCATAGCGCCGCCACTCTGCGACGAGCCGGTCTGCATGAACCAGTCGCGCCGCTCCGCCTTCCAGCTCGGGAAGTCGCGGACCTCGGGCAACCGATTGGCCTCGCGCATCCGCTCCAGCACGCGGTCGAACTCGGGGCGGTCGGCGAGCCATTCGCTGCGCATCGCGAACATCCGCCGAAACGGCTGGTTGCAGAACACGAGCGAGCGATCCCCGCCGAACTGGGCCACGCCCGCCGACAACCGGTCGAGCATCGCGCGCTGCGCCTCGGCGAACCGCTTGGCGCCCGACCGCGCCTGCTCCAGCTCCTCGATATCGATCGCGAACCCGGCGACGCCACCGCTCGGCAGCGGCACGTCGTAGATCTGCAGGGACCGCCGCGCACCGTCGATCGTGGCCGGAAGGACCTGCTGATGCGGCCGCCCCTGCTCGCGCGCGACCGCGGCACCGGCGAGAGGTCCGCCCCGCCCCGAACCCTCGACCAGTTCCAGCCCACGCGCCACCACATCGGCAGCATCGCGCCCCTCGACCGCATCGACATAGGCCGTATTCACCATCGCCAGCCGGAGGTCGGTCGCGCGGTACCACATCGGCATCGGCGCCGCCTCGATCAGCCCGGTCAGCGATTCATAGGCCTCGCCCAGCCGCGCCGTCTCCGCGCCGAGCCGGGCGATCTCCGCCTCGCTGTCGGTCGCATCGAATGCCCAGAGCAGCACCGCCCCCGTGGCGCCCATCTCGCCCGGCGCACGCCCCCCGCGAAACGTGATCGCCCGCGTCGAGCCCTGCAGCCGCACCGACCGCACGAACGCCCGCCCCGACCGCTGCGCCGCCGTCACATCCGCAATCAATCGCGCGGCATCGTCCGGCGAAAGCCCGGTGCCCCCGGCAGCCAACTCCGCCAGCGACCGCGGCGGAACGTCCAGCCCAAGCCAGTCCGCCATCCGCTGGGACATCTCGATCCGCCCCCCCGACCGGATCACCGTTACGATCGCGGGCGAGCCATCGAGGATCGACCGTAATTGTGCGTTGGTCTCGACGATCGCCGCAGCCGCCGCCCGCGCGCGCAGGCCGTAGAACACCAGCACGCCCCCCGCGACGACCAGCGCCAGCATCAGCGTGCCCGCCAACATCGCCACTCCGGAGCCGAGCGTGATCATTGTAGAGCGGGCGGTATGCGGAGCGAGATCATCGTCACCCGTCTAAGCGCGCCGGTCCGGATGGGGAAGACAGATGGGAACAGCGGACGGTGATTCTCGTGCGAAACGACGGCGCCGCCCCCTCAGACCTTGGTCCGCGACCGAAAGGTCTGCAACGTTGCCAGAGTGTTGCAAGGAAGAAACACTGCGCAATAATCGGTCGCGGTCTATCGCAAGAGAATGGCAGGGCCTGTGTCCCAGCCCTAGGCAGCGCAGCATTGACGAACGACAGCCTCCTTGTCGTTTCGCCCGATCAGAAGCCAGGAATCCCCATAATGCAGACATATCGCCGCCGTTTGCTCGCCACGACGTTGTTCGTGGGTGCCGTTGCCCTCGCCGCCCCTGCGATCGCCCAGGTCGCACCGACCGAAGCACCCGCCACCGACCCAATGACGTCGCAGCGTCCCGTCGATCAAGCGACTGCACAGTCGGCAGCCGATCCCGCCGCACAGGCGACCGGTCAGGCCGCGCAGGGTGACGAACCCGCCGGCGATATCGTCGTCACCGGTTCGCGCATCTCGTCGCCGTCCGCCACTGCTGCATCGCCGTTGCAGTCTATCAGCGCCGACCTGATCCGCCAGTCCGGCGCGGTCAACGTCCAAGACGTGCTCCTCCAGAATCCAACATTCGGCGCGCCTGGCATCAGCCGCACCAACTCGAGCTTCGCAACCCAGTCGGCCGGCGTCGCCACCGTCAACCTGCGCAACCTTGGTGAAGACCGTACGCTCGTCCTAGTCAACGGTCGTCGCTTCGTCTCGGGCGTTCCCGGCAGCAGCGCGGTCGATCTCAACGTCATCCCCGCACAGTTCCTCGAGCGGACCGACATCCTGACCGGCGGCGCTTCGGCCGTGTACGGTTCGGACGCGGTCGCAGGCGTGGTCAACTTCGTCTACAAGACCAAGTTCGACGGCCTGAACATCGACGCACAGCAGGGCATCTCGCAATATGGCGACGGCGCCGATCGTCAGATCAACCTGCTCGCTGGCAAGAACTTCGCCGACGGTCGCGGCAACGTCATGCTGTTCGGCGGCTATTCGAAGCAGGGCACTGTCCTGAAGAAGGACCGCTCGACCGAGGCCGGTTCGAGCGCGATCGATCGCACCAGCGCGTCGCTGACCCCGAACGATCCGGAGGTCCTGCTGTCGGGCTTCATCCCAGGCGGCCGCTTCTACGCCGGCGATCAGACGTTCAGCTACGGCACCGACAACACGCTGCGGAACTGCACTACGGTCAGTTGCGGCGGTTTCAATCGTTCCGATTCACGCTACCTTGCCGTGCCGGTCGAGCGTTATCTTGCGGCCGGTCGCGCGAACTACGAGTTCTCGCCAGCCGCTAACGTCTTCATCGAAGGCAATTACGCAAAGACCAAGGCGCGCACCAATATCGAGGCATTCCCGCTCAGTTCGGATCTGGTCAACATTGCTACGGGCGGTCAGGTACCGATCCAGACAGTCGTCGGCGGCGCGACCCTCCGCAATCCGTATGTGCCCGATGCGATCTTCAACGCGGCGACCGACACGGACGGCGATGGCCTGAAGGACATCTACTTCGATCGCCGCCTGACCGATTTCGGTCCCCGCACGAGCAGCGCGACGCGCGACATGTTCCGCATCGCCGGCGGCGTGAACGGCAAGTTCCTTGAGGATCGCTTCAACTACGAAGTGTACGGCATCTACGGCCAGACCATCGAGAACCAGACCGGCAACGGCCAGTATGACAGCACCAAGTTCAACCAGGCGCTGAATTCGTACCGCGATCCCGCAACCGGCCAGATCGTCTGCGCCGACCCGGCAGCACGCGCAGCCGGCTGCGTCCCTGCGAACATCTACGGCATCAACGCACTTGCGCCGGCCGCGAGCTACCTCGCTGTTCCGACGTCGCTGCGCTCGAAGATCACGCAAACGGTCGCCGGTGCAAACGTGTCAGGCAAGCTGTTCTCGCTGTTCGGCGCTGACCCGGTCGGCTTCAGCGTCGGTACCGAATATCGCCGTGAAAGCAGCAGCAACACGTTCGATCTGCTCACGCAGCAGGGCCTGAACGGCAATAATGCGCTGCCGTCGACGAGCGGCAGTTTCGACCTGATCGAAGGCTTTGCCGAGACGATCGTGCCGATCCTTCAGGACCGTCCGTTCTTCCATTCGCTGTCGGTTCGCGGCGCGGTCCGCGTGTCGAACTATTCGACCGTCGGCACCACGGTCAGCTATAACTATGGCGGCGAATGGGCGCCGATCCAGGACGTCCGCTTCCGGGTGATGCAGGCACGCTCGGTGCGTGCGCCGAACGTTAACGAGCTGTTCCAGCCTGCCCAGCAGGATTTCCCAACCGGTCTCCAGGATCCCTGCGCAGGCGTGACGGCAACTACCGCCGGCACGCTTGGTACGCAGTGCCGTGGCGCGCCGGGGGTCGCCGCAAACATTGCCGCAAACGGTGCGTTCGCGGTCAACCAAGCCGATCTCCAGGGCGTCACCAGCTTCGGCGGCGGCAACCCTGCCTTGCAGGAAGAGAAGGGCAATTCGTTCACGGCGGGCGTAGTCATCAACCCGCGTTCGGTCGCCGGTCTGCGTAATCTCGTCCTCAGCATCGATTACTTCAACATCAAGATCGACGACGCGATCGTCACGACGCCGCTCCAGTTCATCCTCAACCAGTGCTACAATGCAGCCGTCCAGCAATATTGTGACTTGGTCGTCCGTCGTCCCGGCGCCCTGGGCCCGAACAGCGCCGGTTCGCTCGACGAGGTCAACACGTCGCCCAGCAACAGTGGCGGTGCAAAAACCTCGGGTATCGACGTTGCGGTCGACTGGCGTTCGAACCTGTCGTCGCTTGGCCTCGGCGGTGATCTGACGCTGCACGGCGCCTACACGCACCTGATCAGCGGCTACAACGTACCACTGCCCGACTCCGCGCATGATTACTTTGCCGGTGAAATCGGTGCGCCGCGCGACAAGTTCAGCATCACGTCGGGCTACGACATCTCCGGCATCGGCTTGACGATGACCGGCACGTGGCTGAGCCAGTCGAGCCTCGACGATCAGTTGACCGGCGTCCGTCCGGGCAGCGATCTTCAGTACCGCGTGCGTCCGCAGTTCTACCTCGACTCGCAGGTCCGCTTCCGGACCAGCGACGGTTTTGAGTTCTACGTCGGCGGGTCGAACCTGTTGAACAACAAGCCGCCGTTCATTGCCGACATAGGTGGCTCTGCGGGCCAGGATACCGATACGGGCGTCTACGATCCACTTGGTCGCCGCTATTACGCGGGCGTTCGCATGTCGTTCTAAGCGACCTTTACGATCGAACCGAAAGGGGGAGCCGGAAACGGCTCCCCCTTTTTTATTGCGTCAAAGGTAAGTAAACCTGTCTCATTTAATCGAGACTTACGATCTCTGCTAAGGGAGCATTGCAGATGGACTGGGTCTCGGGAGTGGCGACTATAGCGCTGGCGGCTTCGGGTTTGGCCACTGCTCAACAGGCCACAAGCACGACCGATGTTTTGCGGGTGAAGGACGTGGGCCGATTGGTCCCCGTCAAGCCTGACTCCGAAATTCGCATCGCGTTGCCGTATGTCATCGGCTCAAACTATCGCTGGCAGATATTGTCTGCGAAACGCGTGACGCTCGCGAGCACCATCGTGACGATCGACGATCCCGATCGCTCGGCTGGGGCACCCGGGTTACCCCAGGTCGCCTTCATTCGCCTGCGCGCACCGTCGGGCGGAACCGCCAGCATTCTACTGGGTGAGGTCCGCGATGGCAGTGGCGGTGGCAACGCGTCGAATTCGTACCGCTTTCGCTTTCGCGTGGTCCCGTAACTACGGCTTCATAACGAAAAAGGCCGCGCCCACCTGATGGTGGACGCGGCCCTTTACGCAGCGATCGTGTGGACGATCAGTAGCGGTAGTGGTCCGGCTTGAACGGGCCTTCGACCGGCACGCCGATGTAGCCGGCCTGCTTGTCCGAGAGCTTCGACAGCTTCACGCCGAGCTTTTCGAGGTGGAGCATCGCGACCTTCTCGTCGAGGTGCTTGGGCAGGACATAGACTTCGTTCTTGTAGTTCTCGCCCTTCGTCCAAAGCTCGATCTGCGCGAGCGTCTGGTTGGTGAAGCTGGCCGACATCACGAACGACGGGTGGCCGGTGGCGCAACCGAGGTTCACCAGGCGACCCTTCGCCAGGATGATGATCTGTTTGCCGTCCGGGAACTTCACCAGGTCGGTGCCGGGCTTCACTTCGGTCCAGTCGTAGTTCGACAGCGCGGCGATCTGGATCTCCGAGTCGAAGTGGCCGATGTTGCAGACGATCGACATCGGCTTCATCGCCTTCATGTGATCGGCGGTGATGACGTCGGCATTGCCGGTCGCGGTGCAGAAGATGTCGGCGCGGGTCACGGCCTCTTCCATCGTCACGACCTCGAAGCCCTCCATCGCCGCCTGCAGCGCGCAGATCGGATCGACTTCGGTGATCATCACGCGCGCGCCGCCGTTGCGGAGCGACTGGGCCGAACCCTTGCCGACGTCACCGAAGCCGGCGACGCACGCGACCTTGCCGGCGAGCATGACGTCGGTCGCGCGACGGATCGCGTCGACCAGCGACTCCTTGCAGCCATAGAGGTTGTCGAACTTCGACTTGGTGACCGAGTCGTTGACGTTGATCGCCGGGAACGGCAGCTCGCCCTTCTTGGCGATCTCGTACAGGCGGTGAACGCCGGTGGTGGTCTCTTCCGAGACGCCCTTCAGGTTCTTGACCGTCTCGGTGAGGTAGCCGGGGTTCTTCGCGACGTACGCTTTCAGCGCACGCTGCATCTCCACCTCTTCCTCGTTCTCGGGCTCGGGCATCGTGTGGCCGGCTTCGAGCTTGGCGCCCCAGAGTGCGAACATCGTCGCGTCGCCGCCGTCATCGAGGATGATGTTGGCGGTCTGGCCTTCGACTTCGCGATCCCACGAGAAGATGTCGCCGACATAGTTCCAATAATCCGCGAGGCTCTCGCCCTTGATCGCGAACACCGGGACGCCCGATGCGGCGATCGCGGCGGCGGCATGATCCTGCGTCGAGAAGATGTTGCACGTCGCCCAGCGGACGTCGGCGCCGAGCGCGGTCAGCGTCTCGATCAGCACCGCGGTCTGGATCGTCATGTGCAGCGAACCGGTGATCCGCGCGCCCTTGAGCGGCTGCGACGCGCCGAATTCGGTGCGCAGCGACATCAGGCCGGGCATCTCGGTCTCGGCGATGTTGATCTCGGCGCGGCCGAAATCGGCGAGGCTGATGTCGGCGACGACGTAGTCGGGCTTGCCGTCAGTTTTCTGGGGCGCGAGCGTGGTGGCCACGAGGATATCTCCTGGGAATAATCTTGATCGGCGAGCCTCATGCCCGTGCCGGATGGCATGCGCCTTAGGGGATCGGGGGGCTCAAATCAAATATAAAGATATCTTTATATGATGGGTAGCCGCACCTCACCTACCCGCTCCGTCACCCCGGACCAGTTCCGGGGTCCACCCTTCCGCAGACTCTCAGGCAGTTTCATACGCGGAACGATGGATGCCGGAACGAGGCTCTCCTGGGCTTGTCGAGGGGCCCGGCGGGGCGGGGTGGACGGGTGCATGTTGGCCTAACCCACCCTAACCTTCTTTTCAGAAGTCAAGCCCGCCCCGTCTCCGCGACCAGCAACCGCGGATCCACGCCGGCCTGCGCGAACGCATAGGTCCAGCGATCCTCCACCGCGGTATCGAACAACAGTTCGGTATCCCCGGCCACGTTGAACCACCCCGGTCGCGACAATTCGCCCTCCAGCTGTCCGCCGTCCCAGCCGGCATAGCCCAACGCCACGACCCACTGCGACGGCCCCTTCCCTTCGGCGATCGCGCGCAGCACGTCGACCGTGCTCGACAGCTTCCACCGCCCGGCGACATCAACCGAATCCTGCCCGCCCCAGTCGGACGAATGCACCACGAACCCGCGCCGGGGCTCGACCGGTCCGCCGAAATGCACCGGCGCGTTGGGGGCGTCGCCCGGTTCGATCCCGAACTGTTCGAGCAGGTCGTGGAAGCCCAGCCCGTCGATCGTCGCGCCGATCCCGATGCCGATCGCGCCGTTCTCGTCATGGCTGCACATCGCGATCACCGCGCGGGCGAAGCGCGGGTCGCTCATGCCCGGCATCGCGAGCAGGAATTGTCCGGAGAGAAAGGCCGTCTTGTCCATGCCGTGCAACATAGCGCCGCACGCCCGCGGTCGCCACGCTTGAAATCCCCCGCCCGGCGTCCAAGGTACGGCGCGCCCGCGACCAACGCGCGGCGACAGGAGATTTCAGATGACGATCAGCGTCGGCGACCGGCTTCCCACCACCACCCTCGTCAAGGCTACGGCCGATGGCCCCGACCAGGTCGATACCGACAGCTTCTTCAAGGGCCGCAAGGTCGCGCTGTTCGCGGTCCCCGGCGCGTTCACGCCGACCTGCTCGGCCAAGCACCTCCCCGGCTTCGTCGAAAAGGAAGCCGAGCTGAAGGCCAAGGGCGTCGACGAGATCGCCTGCGTCTCGGTCAACGACGCGTTCGTGATGGGCGCGTGGGGCAAGTCGGCGGGAGCCGGCGACATCGCGATGCTCGCGGACGGCAATGGTGACTTCGCCAAGGCGATCGGGCTGACCATGGACGGCTCGGGCTACGGCATGGGTCTCCGCAGCCAGCGCTACTCGATGCTGGTGAACGATGGCGTTGTGGAACAACTGAACGTCGAGGCACCGGGCGAGTTCAAGGTGAGCTCGGCGGAACATCTGCTCAGCGAGATCTGATACAAGGGGGCGGGCGCGATCCCGCCCTCACTACCACCCCGGCGAAGGCCGGGGCCCAATTGGCGAGGCCTAGGTAACTCTGGACTGCCCGCTCTTACGTCCGTTCCCCAATTGGGCCCCGGCCTCCGCCGGGGTAGTGCATCAACGGCACGGTCCCCCCAAAGTCTTGCCACCGTAACGATCGCCGCTTAACACTCGCCGATGACAATCGCATCCGACCTCGTCGCCGACCTCGACCGCCTCTACCGCGCCTCCGTCGAGCGCCTCCAGGCCGCCATGAGCGCCTATATCGCCGACGGCACGACACCCGATCCCGTCAGCCGCACCGACGGCTCGTTCGCCTATCCCGAAATCCGCCTGATCTATAAGGGCGGCGTCGATCGCCCCACCCCGCTGCGCTCGTTCGGCCGCATGGTCACGCCCGGCGAATACAAGATCAGCGTCACCAAGCCCGCGATCTTCGCCGAATATCTGGTCGAACAGCTCACCCTGCTGATCGAGGACTATGACGTCACCGTCGAAGCCGTCGAAGGCCGCCAGGAAATCCCGTTCCCCTACGTGATCGAGCCCGGCCACGCACTGAGCCTCGACGAGGTCTCCGCGACCGAATTGTCGCGCCACTTCCCGGCGACCGAACTCGCGCATATCGGCGACGAGATCGCCGACGGCCTCTGGGTCGCGCACGACGAGACCCGCCCGCTCGCGCTGTTTGACGGCCTGCGCACCGACTTCAGCCTTGCCCGCCTGCGCCATTACATGGGCACGCCGGCCGAGCACGCGCAGCGCTTCGTGCTGTTCACCAACTATCATCGCTACGTCGATGAGTTCGTCCGCTGGGCCGGCACGCAGTTGGGCGAAGGCTCGCGCTTCACCAGCCTGTCGGGCGCGGGCGGGATCACCATCTCGTCGGGCGACGACATCGACAAGATCATCTCGGACAGCGCATGGCGGCGGCACCAGATGCCCGCCTATCACCTGATGGCGGACGACCGCACCGGCATCACGCTCGTCAACATCGGCGTCGGGCCGTCCAACGCGAAGACGATCTGCGACCATCTCGCGGTGTTGCGTCCGGAGGCGTGGTTGATGATTGGTCATTGCGGTGGTCTCCGTCCGAGCCAGCGGATCGGGGATTATGTGCTCGCGCATGCCTATCTGCGCGACGACCATGTGCTCGACGATGTCCTGCCGCCCGAGATCCCGGTGCCGGCGATCGCCGAAGTCCAGGTCGCGATGGCCAAGGCCGCCGAGATCGTATCGGGCCAGTCGGGCGAGGAACTCAAGCGTCGCCTGCGCACCGGCACGATCGTCACGACCGACGACCGCAACTGGGAACTCCGCTACTCGAAGTCGGCGCTGCGCTTCTCGCTCAGCCGCGCGGTCGGCATCGATATGGAATCCGCGACGATCGCCGCGCAGGGGTACCGCTTCCGCGTCCCCTACGGCACGTTGCTCTGCGTCTCGGACAAGCCGCTCCACGGCGAGCTGAAGCTGCCGGGCCAGGCCAACCGCTTCTACGAGCGCGCGATCAGCGAGCATCTGCGGATCGGAATCGAGACCTGCGAGCAATTGCGGCTCGAGGGCGCCAAGCTGCACAGCCGCAAGCTCCGCGCGTTCGACGAGCCGCCGTTCCGGTAACGGTGGACGGGTAAAAACCGGAGCGGATCGCTTGGGAATGCGTTACGGTTCCGGAATCATTGCTGAGGGAAGATAGCCGTGGCTGACACCGACACGCCCGATACTGAAGCGAAGAAGCCCGCCGCCCGCCGGAGGGCACCGCGTAAGGCCAGTGCGCCGAAAGCGGCGCCGGCTGCGTCATCGGTGAAGCCGGGCGCAGCCAAGCCCGTGCCGGTCGCGAAACCGGCTGCGGATAAGCCGGTGCCCGCTGCGCCGCCCAAACCCGTTGCGAAACCGGCGCCCAAGCCGCGCTCGACCAAGCGCAGCACCCCGCGCCCCGTGTCTGCGCGCAAGGCGGTCACGCCGGTTGCAGTCGCCACTTTGCCGGAAAAGATCCGTGGTAAATGGGGTGCTGCGGCGATCTTCAGTGGTGTCGCAGTCGCTGGTGCCGCCGTCGGCGCGCTACTGACGCTGCGGGGGAGCACGCCCAAGGCTCCGGCACCGCATAAGTCGAAGGGCAAGCAGGCGCATCAGGCCGACGGGGCGGATTCGTCGAAGTCTTTCGAGGCTGGCATTGCTGATCCGGGGACGGTTCCGGAGTAAACGCCGAGCAAGTCTATACATGAAAGATAACCACCCCGGCGAAGGCCGGGGCCCAATCGGAACGTCCTGGGCAACGAAGCGCATCGCTCAGTTAGTGGCGTTTCCCAATTGGGCCCCGGCCTTCGCCGGGGTGGAAGTCACTAGGATTGCAACCCTGGAACCGTTCCCCCGCGGAGGCGGGGGCCCAGCTGAAACCGAATGGTGCGTTCGTAACCCTGGGCCCCCGCCTCCGCGGGGGAACTAGGAGTTAGCGGGCGAACGTCAGCTGGCGATAAGCCAACGCCCCCTTACCACCCAGTCGGCTTGCCCTTGTTCTGCACGTCCAGCCACGTCTTCAACGGGGCGAAATACTCCACCAGTGCCGCCCCCGACATCTCGCGGCTGCCGGTGAACACCTGCAGCGCATCCGGCCACGGCTTGGATTGCCCCATGCTCAGCATCGCGTTCAGCTTCGTGCCGACCGCCTTGTTGCCGTAGAACGAGCAGCGATGCAGCGGTCCCTTCCAGCCGGACTGGTCGCACGCCGCCTTGTAGAACTGGAACTGCAACACCCGCGCCAGGAAGTAGCGCGTGTATGGCACCGCCGCCGGGATATGGTATTTGCCGCCAGCATCGAACTTGGTCTCGTCGCGCGAGACCGGCGGTTTGATCCCCTGATACTGGAGCCGCAGCTTGTCCCACGCCGCTTGATAGCCGGTCGCCGGGATCTCGCCCGAGAACACGCCCCAGCGCCATTTGTCAATCAGCAGCCCAAACGGCAGGAACGCGACCTTGTCCATCGCCTGACGCAGCAGCAGCCCGATGTCCTTGTCCGCGCTCGGCACCTTCGCCTGATCGAGCAGGCCGATCTTCACCAGGTAATCCGGCGTGATCGACAGCGCGACGGTATCGCCGATCGCCTCGTGGAAGCCGTCGTTCGCACCGTTCTTGTAGAGCATCGGCTGCGCCTTGTATGCGCGCTGATAGTAATTGTGGCCGAGCTCATGGTGGATCGTGACGAAGTCGTCCGCGTTCACCTTCGTGCACATCTTGATCCGGATATCGTCCTGGTTGTCGAGATCCCAAGCCGATGCGTGACAGATCACGTCGCGGTCGGCGGGCTTGGTGATCTGCGACCGCTTCCAGAACGTCTCCGGCAGCGGTGCGAAGCCGAGCGACGAGTAGAACCCCTCGCCCTGCTTCACCATTTTCAGCGGGTCATACCCCTTGGCCTTCAGCAAATCGCCGGTGTCGTAACCGACGTCGCCTGCCCCCTTCGGCGCGACGATATCGTAGATATTGCCCCACTCCTGCGCCCACATGTTGCCGAGCAGGTCGCTGCGGATCGGCCCGGTCTTGGCCTGCACCGCGTCGCCGTATTTCTCGTTGAGCTTCCACCGCGTGTAGGTGTGGAGCGCCATGTAGAGCGGCTCGACCTCTTTCCAGATCTTGTCGGTGAGCGCCGCGAACTGCTCGGGCGTCATGTCGTAGCCGGAGCGCCACAGCGCGCCGACGTCCTTGTAGCCGAGCTCGCGCGCGCCTTCGTTGGAGATCGCGGTCATCTTGGCATAGTCGCCGCGCATCGGCGCGCCGACCTTGTCGTTCCAGCTCGTCCACATCTCCTGCAGCTTCGCCGGATCGCGGCTCTCGCCCATCGCCGCCTCGATATCCGAGCCGTTGATCGGCTTGCCGTCGAGCGTGCCCATGCCCTTGCCGTAGAAGGACGACATCTTGGTCGTCAGCGTCGACAGCTCTTCGGACGCGCCCGCGCGCGTCGGGGCTGGCAGCGTCAGGCCGCCGCGCAACAGGTCGAGCTTGCGCTTGGTGTCGAACGAGAGACCCGGGAGGGACGCATAGCGGGCAGCGCCGAGCGCGTACTTCACGCCGAGATCGGTCATCTCCGCCCCCGACTTCGCGGCCAGCGCATCGGTGTCGTCAGTGATGTAGGTGGCGTTGACCCATGCGACGCGCGACGCATCGACCGACTTCGCGGCGAATACCCGCTCGGCCTCGGCGACGAAGGCATCCGCCTGCGCGACGGTCGGCTTGCCGGTGGCGGCGGGTTGTGCGGTCTGAGCCTGCGCGGCGACGGGTACGGCGATCGCGCACGCCAGCGCGATCAGAGAAACGGTACGGATCATGGATTTCCCCTGGATTTTGCGGCCAGAGTGATGATCCGTTGCTGTATGGTCAACCCGCCTAGCACCTGATCCGTGCGATCCTCCCCCGCCAGGGGGAGGTGGCGCCGTAGGCGACGGAGGGGGAGGACACGGAGCAGAGGTTGCCCTTTCCGCCCCCTCCGTCTGGCAAAAGCCAGCCACCTCCCCCTTGCGGGGGAGGATCGAGGACAGGGCGTCAGCGCGCGAGGAAGTCGGCGATCGCCTGGCCGAGTTCGGGCTTCACAACCGCGCTCATGTGGCCGCCGGGAGTCTCTACATAGTTGCCATGCGGCAGGACCGCCGCGAGGTCGGGTGCCGAGCCATTGTCCTGATCCTCGCCCCCACACACCACCAGCGTAGGCTGCTGGATCACCTTCACCGACTCCAGCGGCGTATCGACAAAGGTTTCGAGGATGCCGAGCAACGCTACAGGATCGCCGCCGGTCGTCTTCAGGAACGCCTCGGCCAGCCACTCCGGCGTGCCCTGAACATGCTGTCCGAGTTTGGTCAGGATGTTCCGGAAATGCCCGGCGCGGCGCGATGTCTGGGTCAGCCCTTCGAGACCCATGCCGGAGAAGATCACGCGACATGGCGTCGCCCCCGTCGCCAGCATCCGCGACGTCGTACGCGCGCCCAGCGAATAGCCGCCGAGGTCGTACTCGGTCAGCCCGAGATGCGCGACCAGGGCATGCCCGTCCTGCGTCAACGCATCCGCGGGATACGATTCGAGCCCATGCGGCTTGTCGCTGTCGCCATGCGCGCGCAGGTCCGGCATGATCACTCGGAACCCTTTCGCGGCGATCTTCGCGGCATGGCCGTAACGGATCCAGTTGGTCTTCGCGTCGGAGAAATAGCCATGGATCAGCACCACCGGCCTCGCATCTTTTGTGTCGGGGCCAACCTCCCGCCACGCGATCCGCGTGCCGTCGAAGCTCTCGAAATACCGGACTTCGGAAGTTTGGGTCTCGCTCGGGGTGATGGCCACGGTCTCATCCTGCAATTGTGTCGGCGCCAGTTCGGAGCGCGCGTGTGGTCTGTCAACGCCCGCCAACGAAAACGGGCGACCCGAAGGCCGCCCGTCTCGCATCCCGGTAACGGAACGGAACTGCCGCCAAATGTGGCCGTCAGAACTGGTATCCGATCCCGCCCGCTCCGCCGGCACGGCCCTGCGAGTCGTAGGTGCCGCTGAGCTTCACCACGGTGTGTCCGTCGTTGAACGCCTTCGACATGCCTACCGCGACCGCCGACTGCCCGGCGTAGGTGCCGCCGCCGATCGCGACCATTCCCTTGCCGGCTTCATAGGCTTGCGGCAGCCCGGCAGCGGCGAGTGCGCTCGACGTGCCGGCATAGCTGTCGCGACGGACCGCACGGAGGTCGAAGTCGAGCGCCGCGATCCGTCCGTCGGTGTAGCTGTTCGCCTGCGTCACCGCCGAGTTGATGCCGGAGTTCAGCTGTCCCACATTGACCGCGTCGGTGGTCGATACGCCCGCCGCGACGTTGCTGAGCACGGTTGCCGCACCGCCTGCGTTGAACGTCACGTTGGTCCGCCCGGGACCGTATTGGACCGAGTTGCCGCCGAGCGCCAAGGCGCTGTCCGCGGTACCCTGCGCCGTCGCGACCGCCTGGTTGGTGGTGTAGAGCTGACCACCATTCACCGCATCGGTCGAGCCCGCCGCGAGCGCCGCCGCAGCCACGTTGGTCACGGTAACCGGGGCCGCCGCATTGCCACCGGCCAGCGTAACGGTGTTGGTCCGCGCGCCGCTAGCGTCGGTGTTGTACGACACCGCGTTCACGGAGGTCAGCGCCAGTGCGTACACCTGCCCGCCATTGACCGCGTCGGTCGATCCCGCCGCGATCGAACCACTCGCGACGTTGTGCAGCCCGACCGGCCCGGCCGCCGCACCGACCAAAGTCAGGTCGTTGGTGGGCGTGCCACCATTGGGTGTCGTGGGGCTGCCGGGGTTGGAATATTGCACCGTCCCGATCGCGCCGTTGTTGATATCGTTGCCGAGATTGGTGACCGCGGTGCTGACATTGGTCACCGAGGCGTTGAGATTGGCGACGCTACCCCCGAGAGTGGTGACCGTGGTCGACAGGTCGGTCACCGTATTGCCGAGATTGGTGATAGCCGTGGTGTTCGAGGCGACCGCCTGATTGGTGGCGGCGAGTTGCGCGCCGTTCACCGCATCGGTCGACGTGGCGTTGACCGCGCCCGCCGCGACATTGCTGATCGTCGTGCCGCCCGCTCCGCCGAGCGTCACCGAGGTCTGTGCGGCATTGTCGTAGCTCACGCTGTTCGTCGCCACCTGGCCGATCTGTCCGCCCACGCCGGCAAGCGCATCGCCGACATTGGTATAGGTCGTGCCGTTTACGACATAGCTCGGGCCGGTGATCGCGCCGGTCGTGACGTTGTACGCCGCGCCGCCGCCCAGGCTTGCGACGAAAGCGTTGCCCAGCGTGTTCGACACACCGCGCAACTGCGCGACGTTGACCGCGTCGGTATCCTCGCTGCCGGCGCCGACGCCGGTGATCTGGCGCGTGCCGAGCGGCGCGAACGTCCCGGTGGCGGGATCGATATAGTCCGCGGTGCGGGCAACCGCGATCTCGCCGATCGAGGATTGCGCGCCGGTGACGCCGAACGCGGTGTAGCTCGCGACCCCACCGCGCAACGTCGAGGAGGCGCTGCCCAGCGCGACGCTGTTTTCGAGATTGGCGATCGCCCCTGCGCCGAGCGCGGTCGAGGCGAAGGCGGTGGCCGACGAGAGCGTACCGAGCGCGGACGAACCGAAGCCGGAAGCAATCGAGCGTTCGCCGACGGCAAGCGTATAGTCCGCCGACGCCGATGCGGCGGTGCCGAGCGCCGTCGAGTTCAGACCGCTCGCGGCCGAGTTGTTACCGAAAGCGGCGGCGAAGTCCCCCGTGGCCGTGCTGGCGTTGCCGACCACCAGCGTGTTGACGCCGCCGGTCACGATGTCCGAGCCGAAGGCGAGCGAGCCGTCGCCGTTCACTTGGTTGCGGTTGCCGAGGGCCAGCGCGCCAAGACCGTTGACGACGTTGCTCGTGCCGATTGCGATCGTCCCGTTGCCGGTCGCCTGGTTGGTCTGGCCGATCGATACCGTTCCGTTGCCGGTGGCGAAGTTGGTGTCGCCGAGCGCCACCGCGCCGATCCCCGTTGCCTGGTTGTCGCGGCCAAGCGCGACCGCACCGTCGCCGGTCGCGATATTGGGATCGCCGATCGCCACCGCGCCGTTACCGGACGCGATATTGGCGAAACCGATCGACACCGCCCTGCCGGCGATCGCGCTGGACCCGTCGCCGATCGCAACCGATCCCGCACTGGAGGCGACCGTGTTGCGCCCGGCGGCGATGGAACCATCGGCACTGGCGAAGGCGTTCGGGCCGATCGCCGTGGAATCGGTGCCGAGCGCCCGCGCATCCGCCATGACCGAGGTCGCCTTGAAATAGCGCAGATCGGAGGCCGTCGGCATGCCGCCGATCGATGTCTGGATCGCGGACACGGCACCCTGCACGCTGCCATAGGTGGTGCCGCCATAGAGGATGCCCGCAGCCACCGTGCCGGTGACCGGATCGTAGGTCGAGCTCCCCCCGAGGGCCGAGGCAAAGCTGCTGCCCAGGCCGAACAGCTGCCCGCCATTGACCGCATCCAGGCTGCCGGCGCCAAGCACACCGGCACCGACGTTGGTGATGCGCTGCGCCGCCCCGCCGCGGTTCGCACTGAACGCCTGCAGCGTGCTGTCGTACAGCAAGGCGTCGGTTTGAAGGCCCGTAACGCTGGTATTGATGTTGGCGATGTTGGTCGTGTTGATCGCCACCGCATCGTTGGTGGCGCCGAGCTGCGCGCCGTTCACCGCATCGGTGCTGCCCGCACCGAGCGTCCCGGCCGCGACGTTGGTGATCTGCTGCGCCACCCCGCCGCGCCCGGCATTGTAAGCCTGCAGCGTGCCGTCATAGAGCAAGGCATCGGTCTGGAGCGCGGTGACGTTCGTCGAGACGTTCGCGATATTGGTGGTGTTGATCGCCACCGCATCGTTAGTGGCGCCGAGCTGTGCGCCGTTCACCGCGTCGGTCGAGCCCGCGCCGAGCGTCCCGGCCGCAACGTTGGTGATCTGCTGCGCCACCCCGCCACGCCCGGCATTGTAAGCCTGCAGCGTGCCGTCATAGAGCAGGGCGTCGGTCTGGAGCGCGGTGACGTTCGTCGAGACGTTCGCGATATTGGTGGTGTTGATCGCCACCGCGTCGTTGGTGGCGCCGAGCTGCGCACCGTTCACCGCGTCGGTGCTGCCCGCGCCGAGCGTCCCTGCCGCGACGTTGGTGATCTGCTGTGCAACTCCACCGCGCCCGGCATTGTAGGCCTGCAACGTGCCGTCATAGAGCAGGGCGTCGGTCTGGAGCGCGGTGACGCTTGTCGAGACGTTCGCGATATTGGTGGTGTTGGTCGCCACCGCATCGTTGGTGGCGCCAAGCTGTGCGCCGTTCACCGCATCGGTCGAGCCCGCGCCGAGCGTCCCGGCCGCAACGTTGGTCAGGGCGACGGGGGGCAAGCCCGCGCCGGCCCCGCCCAGCGTCACGCTGGACCGGCCCAAATCGTCATACTGCACCGCGCCGCTTGCGACCGTACCGATCTGCGCCTGGACGCCTGCGAGTTGGCTGACGTTGACCGCATCGGTACCCGCCGAGCCTGCCGCGACGTTGGTGATCTGTCGCTGGGCGGTTGCGGTGCCTACCGAGACTTCGCCCGCCGAGGTCTGCGCGACCGTACCCAGGCCGATCGCCGTATAGCCTGCAACCGGACCGCGTGCGGCAAGGCTGCCGGCTCCCAGCGCGACGCCGTTCGCGCCCGTTGCAATCGCACCCGTGCCCAGCGCAACCGCGCCGGTCGCGCCCGCACCGACGCCGGCATCGGTGCCGAGCGCGATCGCGCCCAGCGCGGTCGCATCGGTCACCGCCGCGTTGCCGAACGCGATCGAGTTCGCCTCGCCCGCAAATGCCGCCGCCCCGGTCGCGCCGAGCCCGGTGATCCGGTTGCCGCCGATCGCAATGCCGGCGGGAGTCCGAAGTTCAAAACCGTCCGAGACTGTTGAAAAACGCGTGCTTGCGACGACGAGGAAGGCGTGATTCACTCCTGCCAGGCGGCGGGAGTATGGACATGATGGGTCGGCAGGTGGCGCAAGGCGCGCTGTTCTACGGTTTCCGGC
>Ga0308009_10000028_pt1 | contig 153103 bp, 147 predicted proteins | sample Neamet127_FD_203134 | JGI IMG/M metagenome (GOLD analysis project Ga0308009, IMG submission 203134) | Marine microbial communities from water near the shore, Antarctic Ocean - #127 | ecosystem: Environmental > Aquatic > Marine > Unclassified | place: Southern Ocean | collected 2014-07-24 | reverse complement strand
TTGGGCAAAACTGATCTGGCTCGATGCAGTGGGGTTCATCTTGGCTATGCGTTGTGGGCGACCCACCCATAACGTTTGAGCCCTTCCAGGAGTTGGCAACATCAGCGAATAAATCTGCGTTTCCTTAAGGTAGTCATATTGAAACTTGGTAGCAGCGGCGCAGGTTTTAGTTGAGGCCATCATGGCCAAGTCTGCGTCATCTAGCGTACTCATGAACAGGTTGCGAGGGTTGGTGTGCTTGACCTCCAAATTGCCGACGCCGCAACACATATCCCACACGAAGTAGTCCTTCTGCCACGTCGGCCCCAATAATTCGGACAACGTCTCGTAGGCCTTATCTACAGTGGTGAGTGCCGTGTAATAGGCGCCCTTGAACATTCTTTCGTCGATGGGCAGGAGACTGTCCCGGCGCTCAAGAAGGTAGTCGCGGTACTCGGTTTTTGGCGGACGATGATAAATGGCCCAGAAGCGGCGGTAGCCTTCCTTATTACCCAGCTTATAGAGTGTTCCGTGCAGGACAAATGCTGGCTGGCCATCTACTTGAGCAAGACTTGCAGGGAGGCCTTTGTAGCTTGACACTATGCCATCGTGCATCATGTCTGCATAGAAGAGCAGCGTATGGTCTTCGGGCGCTACGCCTTCCACTTCCTTGCCGATAAGTTCAACCCATTTATCAAAGACTTGCCGCAGGTTGGATGGCGTTATCTGAGTCCGGATAATTTCACCGGACTGGATTGCTGTCTTGAGGGTTTGAATGAACTCTGCTTCATTGGTTGCCAGGCGGAACGAGACGAAGTGGGTTCCGATGTGGGCGCTTATTTCTTCCAAGGCCTCCTGGGTGTACTTCGACGCGCTCTTGCCCCACTTCACGGTCTTCTTCCCTAAGAACGGGATAACGTCCGAAGACTTCATGATGGCGGCTTTTTCAGTGTCTATGACCGCCAGGAACGGGGGGACCTCGTCGCCTTTGTTCAGTGCGCCTTGAACATAGTGCAACAGCTGCGTGAACTGGGCATAGGTGCTGTGCTTGCCTGTGTCTTTGGCCTCGAACCAGACATCCTTCGTTTGAATGTCAATGAGCCCTTTGGTATAGGCCTTAAGACCAAGGGCCTTGATATAGGCGTCCTTGACGTCTTCTTCAGACTTTACGTGCCGGAGTGTTTCGTAGAGGCTAGTCACGCGACGTGCTTTCTTTTTTTGGGTTATCGAGGCTGCATTCGGCTGTAGGACCGGTTCGCTAGCGCGCAAACAGGTGCCGATGAGAGCCCTGGTATAGCTGGCAAGTATCTGGCGTATCAGACGGTCTCTACTGGCGCTGCGTGAATCGTTGCCTTGTTGTTGTGCGTATGCAGCGCGATGATAGAGGCAAATCAAAGCGGTATCGATGGAGGAAAAGTGGGCCGTGCCGAAGGAACGGGGCAAGGCGTCCAGCCGCCGCCCCGAGAGCTGCACCGTGCCCACACGGTCAGTGAACGGCTGGGGGAGCCGCAAGCGATTTTTCGCCCCAGCGAAAAAAGGGGCGCCCACGCCCTGGTCGAGCCGCGGGGGCAAGGCCCCGCCCCTGGCCGCTGAAGGCGGTCGGGCAACCTGCGTGGGGATGGGCGTCCAGCCCAAGACGATTGGTTGCCGAAAGGCAGACTAAACGGCGCGCCACTCGCGGGTTGCCCGACCGTTTTCCCTGCCGTCGGCAGGAAAGCGGGCCAAGGCGCGGTATTGAAAGGGGATGAGGGCGTCCAGCCCGAAAAGCGGCGTGTCGCCCTAGCGACCGAAGAGCTGCTGTGCCCTGGTCCCCGACGGTGGAAGCGTCCGCTTCGACCGTCTCCCCCATGGCGACGGGCTGCAGGCCGGTAGCACCTGCTAGCGTGTCTTCCTCAACAGCTCACGCGGTGGCGTGGGCGACCTTGCTTCGGCCGGGCCGCAAAAAAATAGCGGCCTCACTTGCGGACCTATATTTTTCTTGTTATATTGCACAACTCATTAGCGCAACAGCGCAAGAACACGAACCCCCCACCCATCGCTGGTGGTCATGGATTCGTGTTCTTTAACAATCACCGCCCACCGGCATTTCGTAGTCCAGCGCTTAGCTCAGACTAACTAATCCTTCGCGCCCTACGAACGGCGCCGGTAAGCCTCCCCTCAATCCCTTGAGCTGCACGCAAGTGTTCAGCTCATTTTTTCGCGTTCGTCTCCTGTTTCAAAAGAACGCGCGGCATTGAACCTTGACTCCGCTGCTGTCAGTACTACCAGTAGCGGGGAACGTGCATCTCAGAAATGAATCCCGCACTCCGTTCTCTGCCCGTCATCCAGGAATTTGCGGTCTTTCGAGCACTGCGGCAGGAGTCGGCGGCACTTCCATCACATGTAGCCCTTACCAAAGATAGGGCTCCCACTCACACATATTCAAGCTCACCAACATGGTGGGCAGCACATCCTTGGACAAAAAATGCAAAACAAAGTTATGAATCTCATTTTCGGCAACAGCAACAGCCTCACCAATGCAACCGATACCGTTAAATCGCCTCATCCGATTGCAGAAATAACGCGACAAGGGGGTGGTTTCGAAGTTGCCGGGTTTTGCCTGAATGGCAGCTATCGAATTCTCTCTAGGAAGACAGGTCAGATTGTTGACTTGGGGCCGAAGCAACTCGATGAAGCGACATTGCTCGCTCACATCGGCATGTCGTACTGCCTCAAGAACTACGGGGGCCAGGACCCCAAGACCGGAAAACGAATTTTCCTGGCCGAGGCTTTAGCCCGCGAAATCCGCCAGGAGTGCGACGAGTTCGGGCCCGCCAATCCAGAAACCGTGCGCGGCCCCGGCTTTTATCTTGAAGGCCGGGAACTGGTTGTGAATTACGGGAACGCCGTGTACGACCAGCACGGCTGTGCGGTCGCCACCGCTCCCAACAATTCGCGCGTTTACGTAGCGGGCCCTGGCCTGGGGTTTGACCGGGAAACACCGTGCGCAACGGCGGCGGACGTTCATCTGTTGGAAACGACATTCGAGTCGTTCGGCTTCGAGCGGGCTTGGGGTGCAGCGGCATCAATGGGGTGGCTTGCCAGTTCTGTGATGGGGGCAGTTCTGCCTAACAGCCCCTCAATCATCCTGACCGCTGCCAAAGGGGCGGGAAAGTCCACATGGGTGACCTTGCAGGCCGCACTAATGGGACCACAGGCCATACTGCGTGACGGTGTTCCTACGGTTGCGCAGGTCCTGCACGCAGTACGCGAAACGTCCGTAACGCTCATTTGCGATGAATTCGAACCCCTCAAGCGGTCCAAGGCGCAGATGGACAATCTGGCCGAGGTCTTCAACAGCGGTTACACCAAAGCCCCAGGCAAAGGCAAATTTACCCGGGCCAATGGCGGCGTGCTTCGTTACTTCAATCCCCCGGCAGGGGTCGCTATGTGCGGCATAAACCTTCCGGCGCTTGACGATGCTCTTGAGAGCCGCTCGGTGCGCCTGAAGATGGTCCCGGTGAACCGGGGAGGTCAAGCGAAAAGCCCATTGCTCCACACCATGGACGGCAACACGGCGCATGAGCTGGGCGCCCGTTTGCGTCGCTTGCTGGTGCAGCGTTGGGAGGTCATACGCGACACGCGGGTCGCAGTTCATCAAATGTTGCAAGCCGTCGGTCACACCGACCGGTTTGCGGACACCTACAGCCCGCTTCTGGCGGGCTATATCGCACTGAAATACGCGACGAAGCCCGAGCGCCATGTTCTGGAAGCGGTTTTGGAGCAGTGGGGATTGAGCGAAGTTAAAGTTGATGAGCAAGAGTCGCCCAGCGACGCTTGCTTAAACGCCTTGCTTGACCGAAAAATTGTCCTGCACCTCCTGCAGGGCGACCGCACCGTCAAATCACATGCTCGTGTTCGTGACGCGATTCGCATGCTTGTTCCCCTGCAAGCGAACCGCGAAGCGCGCCGTCCGATTGAACTCCAGTTGGAGACTCTGGGGTTACGTCCGATGGTTGATGCTGAAACCGGCGCCTGGACACTGGCTGTAGCGTCGTCGCAGCACAACGTAGGTGTGCGTCAGATGTTTCAAGGGACGGCATGGAGCCGCGGTGGCTGGCAGGACGCTCTTCTGCGTCTTCCAGGTTCTGCGAAAGGGCAAGCCCGTTTGGCCGGGGACAGTCTCAAGGTGGTCGTTGTTAATCTGCCCGAATCGGTGGCGCACCCCCTCGATGGGGAGGGTGAAGAGCTGGCTGATATTTCATCCCAGGCTGGTGAAACCCGCCAATCCCGTGGCGAGCGGCTGAATTGACACGGTGATATTTGAGGCGGGTGCCAAGGCTAAGCCCTGGCATCCGCTTTTTTTTAAGCTGCTCGTATCGGTGCGGTACCAATAACAAAACGCATACAGCATGTACGGCCATGGATTTACTTCGCGTATGCTCTAACCACCACAAAAAAATTAGGGAGCTTTCATGAAGATAGGAACCTTGGCCTTTTGCTTTTTTGCCGCGGTGCCACTACAGAGCATGGCATTGGAGAAGGACGCAGCTGTCGTATTCGATGCAGTCATAAAAAAAAATGACTCCTATTACCCGCAAAATGACTGCTCCCGCGTACTCCGTCAGTCGTGGGACAGCTTTGAAGGGTCTTGGAATGACTACCGGGAGATGGAAGTGCGCTATTTCAAGGGAGCCAATAGTGCAACCATATGCGCAATCAGCCGCGGGTTTTATCTTCATTTGCTGCTGGAGGAACTTCGCAAGCAGGTCGCCGCTGGCGTAGTAAGAAAAAGCGGGTTTGATGTTGCGGTGAAGGCGGCCGAGGCAGCGAACGTCGAAAGGCAGTACACGGACTTCATGAAAAACGTCAATTGCAGAGCAAGTACTCCGCCCATCAGCGGTTCGGGGAACTTCCGCCAAGTGATACACCAGCGTTGTGAAACTAAGTACGGTCCAGCCGATGTGAACCTCCGCACTTTGCATATCACCATCGCTGGAAAGGACGTCTGGAACGGGCCTAAGTTCGAATACTTTGGCAGTAGCATCACTAAAGCGCTGGCCAAATGAAGACCACGAACATTTACTCAATAGTCGTGAGGCGCTCAGCTGTCCTTGAGGCGGACGCTCCCTCGCGATGGTCCCGCATGAAGTTCGGTGCTTATCTAGTCACGACGTGCGGAATGGTTCTTCTCGCAGGGTGCGCGCCGAGTCCGCACCTGCACGTCATGGGGGCTATCGCCAATGGCGGTACATACGAGCTTGGCGCAGAGATGCGGAATCGACACATGATTGCCACGGTGGGCTATGACGAAACAGTCCCGATGAGTTATCCGCCCATCGGTCGCAATTCGGCATATGTTCATGGGGTCATCAAAGGCACTCCGGAATACGGGTATCGCGCCGTTCTTCTAACCATGGGACAGCTCAAAGGGGCTGCTTGGTACGCCGATGGCGAATACATGTGGGCGACAACCGCCCTGGTCCCTGACCACATCGGACGGTTGAAGGCATACGACGTTGTCGAGTTTCGCCAGCTGAATGCCAGTCGCAGCCTTGAGAACTTTTCCAAGAATGGCGAAGGAAACGTCATCGTCAAGGTGCACTGTCGGCGCGCCGACGGTGATTTTGAAGCTTGCAAGAAGGCATTGCCCCAAATTGGCAAATTCGGACCGGGTGGTGACACTGGAATTCCCTACCCTGCATCCGTAAAGGAATATGGGTTTACGTTTACACCGGCATACGACGCCAACGGCACTCCCGTTCGCCCCATACCCGAGCACGTGCCCAAGGTCCGTTAGGCCTCGACTGGGGGAAGTCAGCTCATTCCCGCCGTAGCGACGGCATCTGATGCCGTCACATGGGTGTCAAGCATCCGGCGCGGCCGTTTTCCTGCTTAGCTCAGCATGGCGTCCAGTTTGGCCTGCTCGCGGGAGCGCAGCGTGTCCAACTCGGTTTTGGATGATTTGGCCGACGCCCTGGGCTTGGTTCTCTCGGCCTTGGTCGTCGGCACAGCGACAGTCTGGCCCGCTACCGAATCGGCCTCGCAGTCTGTGGACAGGCGATGGTCCAGCCAGGCGAAAAAGGCATTGGGATGCCAATAGACCCGGTTGCCGAGCTTCTTCGGCGCCGGCAAGGTGCCATCCGCCACCCAGTTCTCAATAGTGCGCAAAGAGATGCCCAACACCTCGGCGATGTGCTCCTTGGTCAGCGGCTTGAAAGCGGTATAAATAGTCACGCGGGAACTCCAAAAATTGAGGCTCCGCGTGTAGCGAGTGTGTTTATCCACGCACTCACCTAAAATGCGTTGCAGCAGAATTTTCACCATCAACAGTAGTAACTGCCCAGGCGCCCAATCCATGAAAAAGTTTCATTTCGCATTCGCTTTGGGCGCAGGAATCCTGCTTTCTCCCTTGGCATCGGCCGCCGAAGGCACGTTTTGCAGCAGCGCCGTCACTACAGGTAACCCCGGTAACGACAAGATGATTTATACCTGTGGCAATGGAATGAAGGGCACCCTGCCAGAGTTGTACAAGTTGGGCTGGCGCGCTGCCACTTATCACGTCTATCAGAGCGCCGACGTGACTAACGACCGGACCTACGCCGTCATCGTTCTGGAGAAGCTTTAGCAGAGCGTTCGCGTTGGTTGCCTTGTCTTTTCGGAATTCCCTGGCATCCCCGAAGAGCAGCGGCTTGACATTCGAACGCGAAGTCCCCTGCGTGAGTGGCAAATTAGTGGCAGACACCCTCGCTTGCCATTGCACGAAGCTACGCGCAATTGAGCGCAGGCGCGCGCAAGTCGTTGATTTACAATGGTTGCCCCCGTCCTAGGAGCGGGTCTAAGGACGGTGAGGGCGCGTTCGGGACGTAGAGGCCGGAGGTTCGAATCCTCTCACCCCGACCATTCATCGCCTGTTCGCGCCCACTCTTCCGGTTTCATTGTCGTCCTTCCAACACCGGGGTGGGGGCGGCCGCCATTTCGATTTACATCGCCGGAGCTATCAACGATGATGTCAATTTTGTCACTTTGAGATAGATTCGCAACCATGGCCGCCGTCGATACCGTCATCCACGCACCCGCTTTGCCCGGTCTGGGGCGGGCGTTGGTGATGGCGGGCAAGCTCGAACAAAAGGCCGCAGAGGACATTTTCCGCAAGGCCCAGAGCGGGCGGACCAGCTTTATCGCCGAACTGACCGGCTCCGGGGTGGTTTCCGCTTTTGACCTGGCGCACACCATGTCTACCGCGTTCGCCGCTCCGCTGCTGGACCTGGAAGCGATAGACACCCAGCGGCTGCCCAAAGGCCTGCTCGATACCAAAATCTGCCAGGCTTACCGCATCGTTGTGCTCAGCAAGCGCAGCAATCGCCTGATTGTGGCCACGGCCGACCCGTCGGATCAGGAGGCAGCGGAAAAAATCAAGTTTTCGACCCAGATGGGCGTGGACTGGGTGATTGCCGAATACGACAAGCTGTCCAAGATGGTGGAAGCATCGGCCACCACCGCGTCCGAGGCCATGGACAGCATCATTGGCGACGACTTCGAGTTCGACGAGTCGACCGCCGAGGCGGCCAGTGCCGACAGCAACGATTCCGGTGTGTCCGAGGTCGAAGACGCCCCTGTCGTCAAGTTCCTGCACAAGATGCTGCTCGATGCGTTCAGCATGCGCGCTTCGGACCTGCATTTCGAGCCCTACGAGCACACCTACCGGGTGCGTTTCCGGGTCGACGGCGAGTTGCGCGAAATCGCTTCGCCGCCGGTGGCCATCAAGGAAAAGCTGGCCTCCCGCATCAAGGTGATTTCCAAGATGGACATCTCCGAGAAGCGGGTGCCGCAAGACGGGAAAATGAAGCTGAAGATCGGCCCGGACCGGGTGATCGATTTCCGGGTCAGCACGCTGCCGACGATGTTCGGCGAGAAAATCGTGATCCGTATCCTGGACCCGAGCAGCGCCAAGCTGGGCATTGATGCGCTCGGCTACGAGCCGATCGAAAAGGAGCGCTTGCTCAACGCGGTGCAGCGGCCCTACGGCATGGTGCTGGTGACGGGCCCCACCGGTTCCGGCAAAACCGTGTCCCTGTACACCTGCCTGAACATCCTGAACAAACCCGGCGTGAACATATCGACCGCCGAAGACCCGGCCGAGATCAACCTGCCGGGCGTCAACCAGGTCAGCATGAACGACAAGGCCGGCCTGACCTTCTCGGTCGCCCTGAAAGCATTTTTGCGCCAGGACCCGGACATCATCATGGTCGGCGAGATCCGCGACCTCGAAACCGCCGAAATCTCCATCAAGGCCGCGCAGACCGGCCACCTGGTGCTGTCCACGCTGCACACCAATGATGCGCCTGCCACCCTGACCCGGCTGCGCAACATGGGGATTGCACCTTTCAACATCGCGTCCAGCGTGATACTGATCACCGCGCAACGCCTGGCGCGCCGCCTGTGTCCCAACTGCAAGGCCCCTGCAGACATTCCGCGCGAGACCCTGCTCGATGCCGGCTTCGAAGAGGATGATGTCGACGGCACCTGGACGCCTTACCGGCCGGTGGGCTGCTCCATGTGCAACAGCGGCTACAAGGGCCGGGTCGGTGTCTACCAGGTGATGCCGATCACCGACGAGATCCAGCGCATCATCCTGCGCGATGGCAGTGCGCTGGAAATCGCCGAGCAAGCCGCCAAGGAAGGTGTCAAGAGCCTCAGGGGAGCCGGCCTGCACAAGGTCAAGACCGGGCTGACCTCGCTCGAGGAAATTCTGGGCTGTACCAATGTCTAGGTCCGCCACGCCATCCCGGCCCGTCCAGCGCGGCAAACGCACCGGGCTTCCATCATCCTGCACGCACTAGCAAGAAGGCAACATGGCAACTGCAACATCCAGGGACGTCAAGGAATTTGTCTTCGAGTGGGAAGGGAAGGACCGCAATGGCAAGCAGGTCCGCGGGGAAACGCGGGCCGTGGGTGAAAACCAGGTCAAGGCCTCACTGCGCCGGCAGGGCGTGTTCCCGACAAAAATCAAGAAGCGCAGCATGCGCTCGGGCAAGTCCATCAAGCCCAAGGACATTGCCATCTTCACCCGCCAGCTGGCCACCATGATGAAGGCCGGTGTGCCCTTGTTGCAGTCGTTTGACATCGTCGGTCGCGGCAATGCCAACGCCAGTGTCACCAAACTGCTCAACGATGTACGGACCGACGTGGAAACCGGCACCTCCCTGAGCGCGGCTTTCCGCAAGTACCCCTTGTACTTCAACGCCCTGTATTGCAACCTGGTGGAAGCCGGTGAGGCCGCCGGTATCCTGGAGGCGCTGCTGGACCGCCTGGCGGTCTACATGGAAAAAACCGAGGCCATCAAGTCCAAGATCAAGTCGGCGCTGATGTACCCGATTTCGGTGGTGGTGGTGGCATTCGTCGTGGTGGCGGTGATCATGATCTTCGTGATCCCGGCCTTCAAGCAGGTGTTCTCCTCGTTTGGCGCGGACCTGCCGGCGCCCACCCTGTTCGTGATCGCGATCAGCGAATTTTTTGTGGCGTACTGGTGGCTGATTTTTGGCGGGATCGGAGGCAGCATCTATTTCTTCATGCAGGCCTGGAAGCGCAATGAAAAGATGCAGCGCGTGATGGACCGCATTCTGCTCAAGGTGCCGGTGTTTGGCGCGCTGATCGAGAAATCCTGCATCGCCCGCTGGACGCGCACGCTGTCGACCATGTTCGCCGCGGGTGTGCCGCTGGTCGAGGCGCTGGACTCGGTCGGCGGCGCCTCCGGCAATTCCCTGTACGCCGATGCCACGGAAAAAATCCAGCAGGAGGTGTCGACCGGCACCAGCCTGACGGCGGCGATGGGCAATGCCAACCTGTTTCCGACCATGGTGCTTCAGATGTGTGCCATCGGCGAGGAATCGGGTTCGGTGGACCACATGCTCGGCAAGGCTGCCGATTTTTACGAGGCGGAAGTCGATGAAATGGTCGCCGGCCTGTCCAGCCTGATGGAGCCCATCATCATCGTGTTTCTGGGTGGTCTGATCGGTGGCATCGTGGTCTCCATGTACCTGCCGATCTTCAAGCTCGGCCAAGTGGTTTGATGCCGGAGCTGGTGTCCGGTCTGCCCGCGGGACTCGCCGCCACGCTGGCCGGTATTCTCGGCTTGCTGGTCGGCAGCTTCCTGAACGTGGTGATTTACCGCCTGCCGAAAATCATGGAGCGGCAGTGGGCGCTCGAATGCGCCGACATGTCGGGCACGGCGCCGCCTCCCGCCGAACGCTTCAACCTGATGGTGCCCCGGTCGCGCTGCTCCAGTTGCGGGCATGTGATCGCCTGGTATGAAAACATTCCCGTGCTGAGTTACCTGTTTCTCAAGGGGCAATGTTCGGTCTGCGGCACCAAGTTCGGTGTGCGTTATCCGCTGGTGGAGATCACGACAGGCGCATTGTTCTTCTTCTGCGCCTGGCGCTGGGGCCTGAGCTGGACGGCACTGGCCTGGAGCGGTTTTTCGGCGGCGCTGGTGGCGCTGGCAATGATCGACTGGGACACCACGCTGCTGCCGGACGACATCACACTGCCGCTGCTCTGGGCCGGCCTGATCGTGGCGGTGCTGGGCTGGAATCCCATGGTCAGCCTGAGCCATGCGCTGTGGGGCGCCGTCGCGGGTTACCTGTCGCTGTGGCTGGTGTACTGGGCGTTCAAGCTGGTCACCGGCAAGGAGGGCATGGGTTACGGCGACTTCAAGCTGTTTGCGGCCCTGGGCGCCTGGTTCGGCTGGTCGGCGCTGGTGCCCATTATCCTGATGGCCTCGGTCATCGGCGCGCTGGTCGGCATCACCATGAAATTTTCCAGCGGCTTGCGTGAAGGCGGCGTGGTGCCCTTCGGGCCTTTCCTTGCCGGCGCGGGGCTCACCGCCATGCTGTTTGGCCCCCAGGCCATCCTGCGCTTTATCGGGTTGTAAGGCATGCCGGCCTTGCGTGTGGGGCTCACCGGGGGCATAGGCAGCGGCAAAAGCACGGTGGCGGCCATGCTCGCGGAATGCGGCGCCGCCATCATCGACGCGGATGCGATCTCGCGCCGGACCACCGCCCCCGGCGGGGCTGCCATCCCCCTGATCTCCCGGCACTTTGGCGCGGAACTGGTGACGGACCAGGGGGCGCTGGATCGCGACCGCATGCGCGAACTGGTTTTCAGCGATCCCGACGCCAAACGCCGGCTGGAAGCCATCATCCATCCGCTGGTCGGTGCGGAGACCGTGCGCCAGGCGGCGCAGGCGGAGGAAGCGGGGTACCGCTGCATCGTTTTTGATGTCCCGCTGCTGGTCGAGTCCGGCCGCTGGCGCCAGCAGGTGGACCAGGTGCTGGTGGTGGATTGCAGCGAAGAGGCGCAAATCAGCCGGGTGATGGCCCGCAATGGCTGGCCCCGGGAGCAGGTCAGGCAGGTGATGGCCGGACAGGCCAGCCGCAGCCAGCGCCTGGCTGCGGCGGACGTCTGTCTGGCCAATGACGGCGCGGTCTCGCTGGCTGCGCTGGCGCGGCTGGTCCGGCAGGTAGCGCAACGCTTCGGGCTATGATGGGCGACCCTTCCGCTGAAAAAGATATATCGCAGTGATTCTTTACGAATATCCCTTCAACGAACGCATTCGCACGTATTTGCGGCTTGAGCACCTCTTTCACCGCCTTGGCGAACTGGCAGCGCGGGACCATCCGACCGACCACCACTACGCGATCACCACGATTTTTGAGGTGATGGATGTGGCGGCCCGCGCCGACCTGAAAACCGATGTGCTCAAGGACCTGGACCGGCAAAAACACCAGCTCAACGGCTACCGGGGCAATCCCGCGATTTCCGAAGCGGTGCTCGATGAGGTCACGGCCCAGCTCGACGAATGTTTTGCCACGCTGACCGGCCTGCCTGGAAAAGCCGGCCAGTCGCTGACCGAAAACGACTGGCTGATGAGCATACGCAGCCGCATCGGCATTCCCGGCGGCACCTGCGAGTTCGACCTGCCGGCGTATTTCGCCTGGCAACATTTCGATGCGGCCACGCGGCAGAAGGATTTGCAGCGCTGGATTGCCACCCTGGTGCCGCTGGCCGAGTCGGTGCGCATGCTGCTCAAGCTGCTGCGCGACTCCGGCCTGCCGCAAAAGGTGGTGGCCACCGGCGGGCAGTACCAGCAGACCCTGCCGCAGGGCCGCACCTTCCAGTTGCTGCGCCTGCGCATCGACCCCGGACTGGGGCTGATCCCTGAAATCAGCGGCAACCGCCTGATGGTGTCGGTCCGCCTGATGCGCCATGAAAGCGACGACCGGCTGCACGCATCGACCGATGATGCGGCATTTGAACTGACACTCTGCTCCTGAGCGGCGCAGAGGTCCCCCGGCTCGAGCCAGCGATGAGTTCCGATTCAGCAAAACCCAAAATCGTGGTCTGCCCGACCTGTGGCGGGCCCAGCGTCTACGCGCCGGACAACCGCTTCCGGCCGTTTTGCAGCGAGCGCTGCAAGAACGTCGACCTGGGCGCCTGGGCCAGCGAGGGCTTTCGCTTGCCGGCCGACGCACCGCCCGATGACCAGGTGTACGGCGACGCCAAACTGCAGTAAAACACGGCCTGTGTGCAGGCAGGCGGCATCAGCCGCCATCTCTCAGGGGGCGTGAAATGACTGGATTCTCAATGTGTTTCCGGCGTGGCTTGCTGGTGGCTTCGGCCACAGCCTTGTGCCTGGGGCTGTCGGCCGGCCCGGGTCTCGCAGCCGGTGAAAAAGCCAAAAAAACCTCAACCGTGAAGAAACAGGGCAGCACCAAGTTCCTGCCGGGATCGCAGGAAACCCGCAAGGAGCGCAGCGAGCGGCTCAAGCGGGAGTGCAAGGGCCGGGTCAATGCCGGCGCCTGCACGGGTTACACCGGCTAGGTCGACGCAGCGCACAGCCGGCATCACCCGGCAATCAGGCCGACGGGGTGCCCAGGACCTGCTGCAACTCGCCGTTCTCGTACATCTCCATCATGATGTCCGAGCCGCCTATGAATTCACCCTTGACGTAGAGCTGGGGAATCGTCGGCCAGTTGCTGTATTCCTTGATGCCATTGCGGATCTCGGGATCTTCCAGCACGTTGACGGTGGCGGGTTTGCTCACGCCGCAGGCCTTGAGCACCTGGATCGCGCGGCCGGAGAAGCCACACATCGGGAACTGGGCCGTGCCTTTCATGAAAAGCACCACCTCGCTGGATTTCACGATCTGGTCTATGCGTTGCTGGGTATCACTCATGGTGGATCCTTGGAAGGTATGGCGCCGTTGCCGCGCGGATCAGGCTGATCTTGCGGCCATCCATGGCAAATGGATTTCAACGGCGGAAAATCAATGCTTGATTATCCTGCCGTTTGCTGCAGGCCGCCTTCACCCCGGCCAGCAGCCGCCGGAACAGCGGGCTATGCCTGCCAGATCAGCCCGGCTCTGGACCTCGCCAAAGCCCTGTCTGACCAGCAATTCGCGCACCGCCTCCGCCTGGTCGTAGCCGTGTTCCAGCAGCAGCCAGCCCTGCGCATGCAGGTGCGCAGGTGCCTGGGCAACGATGGTCCGGATGTCGTCAAGGCCGTCCGGGCCGGCGGCCAAGGCGCTTTGGGGCTCATGTTTCAGCGCGGCCAGATGTTCATCATCGCTGGCGACATAGGGCGGATTGCTGACGATCAGGTGAAAGTGTCCACTTACATTGCTTAGCCAGCTGCCTTCGATGAATTGAACATCCAGGCCCAGGCGCCCGGCATTGCCGCTTGCCACTGCCAGGGCAGCGGCGCTGGCATCCACGGCAGTGAGCGCCAGGGCGGGACGGGTTTTTTTGAGCGCCAGCGCAATCGCGCCACTGCCGGTGCCCAGGTCCAGAATACGCGCGCTCGCCGGCATGCCGGGCGCTGACAGGGTTTCCAGTGCCCAGTCCACCAGGGTCTCGGTGTCCGGGCGCGGCACCAGCACGCGGCCATCGATCTGAAGCTGCAGGCCGTAGAACTCCTTGCTGCCGACGAGGTAGGCCAGTGGTTCGCCAGCCGCGCGGCGCAGGCTCAGCGCCCGGAACCGGTCGGCGGCTTCGCCGGGCAGGCTGTCGCCGTCATGCGCCAGCATCCAGCCCCGGTCGCTGTCGGGCCGGCCCAGCACGTGCAGCAACAGCAGCTGGGCGTCCAGCCGATCCAGACCCAGCGTTTGCGCCGCTGCCAGCGCATGGCTCAGGGTGGCCGGAAGGGGCGGGGTACTCATGATTGCTATCAATTCAGGAGCTGCTTGCGTTTGCCAGGCAAGGGCTGGAGGTGGATTTCGCTCATGATGTCAGCTGGTCGAAGCCGATTCCAGCTCGGCCAGCAGTTCGGCGCCACGCGCCACCTGCAGCGCGGTCACCACGTCGTCGAGGTCGCCTTCCATGATGGCCAGCAGCTTGTACAGCGTCAGGTTGATGCGGTGGTCGGTGAGGCGCCCCTGCGGGAAGTTGTAGGTGCGGATGCGGTCGCTGCGGTCACCACTGCCGATCAGGCCCTTGCGGGTGGCGGCATCCTTGGCGGCGCGCTCGGAGCGGTCTTTTTCGTGGATACGGGCGGTCAGCACCTTGAGCGCCTGCGCCTTGTTGCTGTGCTGGCTGCGGCCGTCTTGGCACTCGGCGACGATGCCGGTCGGCAAATGCGTGATGCGCACCGCCGAGTCGGTCTTGTTGATGTGCTGGCCGCCGGCGCCGCTGGCGCGGTAGGTGTCGATGCGCAGGTCGGACGGGTTGATCTGGATGGCGACCGCCTCGTCCGGTTCGGGCAGCACCGCGACGGTGCAGGCGCTGGTGTGGATGCGGCCCTGGGTTTCGGTAGCCGGCACCCGCTGCACGCGGTGGCCGCCGGATTCGAAACGCAGCTTGCCGTACACCCCCACGCCCATCGGATCGGTGGCGCCGTCGATGCGGACCACCACTTCCTTGTAGCCGCCGAGCTCGCTCGGCGATTCGCTGATGACTTCGACGGTCCAGCGCTTGCGCTCGGCAAAGCGCGAGTACATGCGCAGCAGGTCGCCGGCGAACAGCGCCGACTCGTCGCCGCCGGTGCCGGCGCGGATTTCGATGAAGGCCGGGCGCGCATCGTCCGGGTCTTTCGGGATCAGCATCAGCTGCAGGTCCGCGTCCAGGCCGGCGATGTCGGCCTGCGCGGCGCTGATTTCCTCTTCTGCCATGGCGGCCATCTCGGGATCGTCTTTCGCCTCGGCCAGCATGGCCTGCGCGCCGGCCAGGTCGGCCTCGCGCGCTGTCATGCGCTGGTACTGGCCGACCACGATGCTGAGCTCGGCATGTTCGCGCGTCAGGCTGCGGAAGCGGTCCATGTTGCTGACCACGTCGCTGGCCGACAGCAGCGCGTCGAGTTCATGCAGGCGGAAGATCTGGCGGTCCAGGGTCTGGCGGAGAAAGGGTTTCATAGCGAAAAGCGCCGGAGGGCAACAACAGTCGGGACAGGCATCCGGCGGGGCCGGCAGGGGGGCGGGCAGCGGGTGCTGGCCGCGGTGCGGTGCGGCGCCGCTAACGCTCTTTGTCTTCGGCGGGCAGGTTGCCGCGCAGGAACAGGCGGGACACCGTCTGCGCCGTGGCTTCGCGGCTGCCGGCGTCGCCCGCGTGCAACTCTGCCAGCGTGCCGTGCAGCATTTTTTGTGTCAGGCCGCGCGACAGCGCGTCGAGCACGGCGTCCACCGGCTCGCCGCGGGCCAGCAGTTTTTTGGCGCGGGCGATTTCGGCGGCGCGCCAGGCGTCGGTTTGCGCATTGAGCTGCTGGATCAGCGGCACGGTGCTGCGCTGGTCCAGCCAGTGCATGAAATTCTGCACGCCGGCGTCGATGATGACCTCGGCCTGTGCCACCGCCGCCTGCCGGCTGTCCTTGCCGGTCTGCACCACATGGGCCAGGTCGTCCACGGTGTAGAGGTAGATGTCCGGCAGTTCCTTGACCTCGGGCTCGATGTCCCGCGGCACGGCCAGGTCCACCATGAACATCGGCCGGTGCTTGCGCAGCTTGACGGCGCGCTCCACCGCGCCCAGGCCGATGATGGGCAGGGTGCTGGCGGTGCAGCTGATCACCGCATCGAACTCGTGCAGGCGGCTGGGCAGGTCGGCCAGGCGCATGACCTCGGCACCGAAACGCCCGGCGAGTTTTTCACCGCGTTCCAGCGTGCGGTTGGCCACCGTCATCGATTTGGGGTTTTTGGCGGCGAAATGGGTCGCGGCCAGGTCGATCATTTCGCCGGCGCCGACAAACAACACGCGGATGTCGCCGAGGTCCTCGAACAGCTGGCCGGCCAGCCGCACCGACGCGGCCGCCAGGCTGATGCTGTGCGCGCCGATCTCGGTGCTGCTGCGCACTTCCTTGGCCACCGAAAAGGAGCGCTGGAACAACTGGTGCAGAGTGCTGCCCATGGCGCCGGCATCTTCGGCCGCGCGCACGGCTTGTTTCATCTGGCCGAGGATTTGCGGCTCGCCCAGCACCATGGAGTCCAGTCCGCTGGCGACGCGGAAGGCGTGGCGCGCGGCTTGGTCGTTTTCCAGCGTGTAGGCATGCGAGCGCAGCAGGGCCGGCGACACGCCGCCGTGGTGCGCCAACCAGTCCAGCGTGTGGTCGATGTCGGACCGGTCGCTGGCGCAGTAGATCTCGGTGCGGTTGCAGGTGGACAGCAGCGTGGCTTCCGGCTGCCGCGCCAGCGCGCTGCGCAAACCCTTGAGGGTGGGCTCGACCTGGTCGATGGCGAACGCAAACCGGCCCCGCAAATCGAGCGGTGCAGTGGTATGGTTGATCCCCAGGGCCCAGACTGACATCTTCCGATTATAAAATTGAAGGCGTGAGCCGGTGCTCACATTCTTTCAATCCCCTTGATACACGGCAAATCAGCCGACAATTTGCCACCAGGCCATGAGCGCATTCAACCTGATCAACCAGCTGCTCAATTTTGTGGCGCCAGCCGCCGGCGTCGCCTTGCTGCTGCTCCTGTTCACCCGCTTGTTTGCCGGATTTTTCCAGTCAAAAAGGCCATCAACCCATAGCTGGCGTGCGCAAGCAGCTATTGTTTTCATAGCGGGTGTGCTGCTGTTGCTGGCCGGGCTGGTGCTGTTCGGGCGTGACGGCAAGGTGGCCACCTATGCCATGCTGGCCGTCGGCGCCGCCACCTGCCAGTGGCTGTTGCTGCGCGGCAGCAAGGCCTGAGCTGGCCTCAGGCGTCCGGCGCAAACAGGTCGGTGCGGTCGGTGATGATGCCGTCGGTGCCCAGGTCCAGCAGCCTTTGCGCCGCCCATTCGTCGTTGACGGTGTAGCTCAGGGTCCGGAAGCCGGCCTGTTTGGCCGTCCGCACGCTGGTCGCGTCCCACAAGGCGTGGTTGCAGACCAGCGCCGTGCAATCGAGTGCCTGGGCGATGCCCAGCCAGCCTTCCCACCAGCTGTCGAGCAAGAGCCCGCGCGGCAATTGCGGCTGCGCCGTTTGCGCGGCCTGCAGCGCTTCGGGCCGGAAAGAGGTCAGGAGCGGCGGCACGACGGCACCGGCCCACAGGCGTGCCGCCGCGTCGGCGACCACCTGGCCGGTCAGCGCTTCAGCGCCCGGCGTGGGCTTGATCTCGATGTTCAGGAAGTAAGCGTTGTGCCGGCAATAACGCGCCAGGTTGTCCAGGCTGGCCAGCGGCTCGCCCGCATGAGCCCGCGAATGCCAGCTGCCGGCATCCAGCAGCGACAGCGCGTGCCAGGGATGGTCTGCCGCGGTGCCCCGGCCATTGGTGGTGCGCTCCAGCGTGGCGTCGTGCAGCAAAAAGGGCACGCCGTCGGCGCTGAGTTTCACATCACATTCGAACATGCGGTAGCCGTGCGCCGCGCCCAGGCGAAAGGCCGCGAGGGTGTTTTCAGGCGCCTGCTTGCCGGCGCCGCGGTGCGCGATCCAGCGCGGGTAGGGCCAGGGCGATTGGGCCCCCACGCTTGTCGCTTCGCGAACCTTCGGCGGTACGCCGCCCCTTTCACCGGGTGAAGGGGCTGAACTTGCTCGCGGCGACCCTTCGCTGCGTTCGTCGGGGCTCATGCCAGACGTTTTCCGCTTTCGGCGTCAAAGCTGTGCAGCCGGTCGGGACGGGGCGCCACGTGGATGATGGCGTCCGGCGCGGGCGAATGCGTGCCTTCCTCGACGCGCACGATCAGCTGTTCGCCGTTCACGCGGCCGTAGATCAGGCGTTCTGCGCCCAGCAGTTCGACGGTGTCGACCTTGACTTCCCAGCCCTCGCTGCGCACGTCCAGGTGCTCCGGCCGGATGCCCAGAATGGTGCCGGGCTTGCCGCCGGGTGCGTTTTTCAGCAGGTTCATGGGCGGCGAGCCGATGAAGCTGGCCACAAAGGTGGAGGCGGGCGAGTGATAGACCTCTTCGGGGGTTCCGAACTGCTCCATCCTGCCGGCGTTCATGACGATCATGCGTTGCGCCAGCGTCATCGCCTCGACCTGGTCGTGGGTCACGAACAGCGAGGTGATGCCGAGTTCGCGGTGCAGCTTCTGGATTTCCAGCCGGGTCTGGGCGCGCAGCTTGGCGTCGAGGTTGGACAGCGGTTCGTCGAACAGGAAGACCTGGGGCTGGCGCACGATGGCGCGGCCCATGGCCACGCGCTGGCGCTGGCCGCCCGAGAGCTGGCGCGGCTTGCGGTCCAGCAGGTGGCCGAGCTCCAGGATGCCGGCGGCCTTGTCGACGCGCTGCTTGATCTCGTCGATCGGCATTTTCTTGATCTTCAGGCCGTAAGCCATGTTGTCGAACACGCTCATGTGCGGGTACAGCGCGTAGTTCTGGAACACCATGGCGATGTCGCGTTCGGCCGGCTCCAGCTGGTTGACCACGCGGTCGCCGATCCAGATTTCGCCGCCTGAGATTTCTTCCAGGCCGGCCACCATGCGCAGCAGCGTGGACTTGCCGCAGCCCGAGGGCCCGACGATGACGATGAATTCCCCATGCGCGATATCGGCAGTGACGCCGTGGATCACCTGCAGCTCAGCCTTGCCCTTGCCGTACTTCTTGACGATGTTTTTGAGTTGGATTGCAGCCATTAAGACAACCTACATTGGTTTTAATTCAAGCGGACGCCGCGGAACCGGCTTTGCCGGGCCGCAGGCGGCGCCCAATGGGGGAGGCGCCGAAGGCGCTTAGTGGGAGGGTCATTTCTCGGTGTCTACCAGGCCCTTGACGAACCATTTTTGCATCAGCATCACGACCACGGCCGGCGGCAGCATCGCCAGGATGGCGGTGGCCATCACGACGTTCCACTCGACGTAGGCCTCGCCGGAGATCAGGCGCTTGATGCCCATCACGATGGGGTACATGGACTCATCGGTGGTCACCAGCAACGGCCACAGGTACTGGTTCCAGCCGTAGATGAACTGGATCACGAACAGCGCGGCCATGGATGTCTTGGACAGCGGCAGCAGCACGTCCTTGAAGAAACGCATCGGCCCGGCACCATCGACGCGTGCCGCCTCGACCAGTTCGTCGGGCACCGTCATGAAGAACTGCCTGAACAAAAAGGTGGCGGTGGCCGACGCGACCAGGGGAATCGTCAGGCCTGACATGCTGTTGAGCAGGCCCAGGTTGGAAACCACCTCATAGGTCGGGCCGATACGCACCTCCACCGGCAGCATCAGCGTGACAAAAATCATCCAGAACACGAGGTTCTTGAACGGGAAGCGGAAGTACACGATGGCAAAGGCCGACAGTAGCGAGATCGCGATCTTGCCGATGGCGATGATCAGGGCGCTGGCCAGGCTGATGCCCATCATGGGCAGCGCCGGGGAGACCGTGGCACCGGCCTCTGTCTTGCCGCCGAACAGGGCGAAGCGGTAGCTTTCCACGATGTTGGTGCCGGGCAGCAGCGAGATGGGGTTGCTCGCATTGATCTGCTGCGCCGTCTGCGTCGAACCGATGAAGGTGACGTAAATCGGGAAGAAGACGATGACCACCCCGAGGATGAGGATGGCGTGCGACACGAAGTCGAGGATGGGATGGCGTTCGATCATGAGGGCCTCCGCAGGGCCGCCCCAAGGCAGGCCCTGGCCCCCCCGGGGGGCGGTGAATTACACGAAGTGAATGAGCGTGGGGGCAGCGGCCGCAGCGAAGGGCCGCCCCGAGCAAGGCCAGCCCCCTCGGGGGGCAGCGACCTGCATGCAATGAAGGAGCGTGGGGGCAACATCAGTAGTGCACTTTTTTCTCGACAAACTTGAACTGGACCACTGTCAGCACCACGACGATCACCATCAGCACCACCGATTGCGCGGCCGAGCCGTTGATGTCCATGGCTTTGAAGCCGTCGTAATACACCTTGTAAACCAGGATGGAGGTGTCCTTGCCCGGGCCGCCGCTGGTGGCAGCATCGACGATGGCAAAGGTTTCGAAGAAGGCGTGCACGACGTTGATGACCAGCAGGAAGAAGGTGGTCGGCGACAGCAGCGGCCAGACGATGCTCCAGAAGCGCTTCCATGGGGTAGCGCCGTCAATGGTGGCGGCCTCGATCAGCGAGTGCGGAATGGACTGCAGGCCGGCCAGGAAAAACAGGAAGTTGTAGGAGATGTATTTCCAGATCGACGCCATGACGATCAGCGCCATCGCGTGGTTGCCGTTAAGGACGTGGTTCCACTCAAAGCCCATCTCGATCAGGGCATAACGGATCACGCCGTAGGGCGAGGCGAACATCATCAGCCACAACACGCCGGCCACGACCGGGGCCACGGCATACGGCCAGATCAGCAGCGTCTTGTAGATGCCGGCGGCGCGCACCACCCGGTTGGCCATGACCGCCAGCAGCAGCGCCAGCGACATGCCGCCGACGGCCACCAGCGCCGAAAAGACCGCTGTGACGCGGAACGAGTCCAGATAGCCGGGGTCGGCGAACAGGCGGCGAAAGTTGTCCAGGCCGACGAATTCGCTGCTGAAGCCAAAAGCGTCCTCCTGCAACACGCTCTGGTACAGCGCCTGGCCGGCCGGCCAGAAAAAGAAGACCAGGATGATCGCCATCTGCGGAGCGATCAGCACCCAGGGCAACCACGCCGACTTGAAGAGGACTCTCTTTTCCATACCTTGCTATAAAAATAAAAGCAGCCCGCGCTTGTTTGGCGCGGGCTGCGGGCTATTCGGTCAAAGGGGTCAGAAAGACCCGCCTCGCGTCAGCTCTTGTTGGCTTTCTGGAAGCGCTCGAGCTGTTCGTTGCCGCGCTTGACCGCATTGTCCAGCGCTTGCTTGGCCGGCTTGCTGCCCTGCCACACGCCTTCGAGTTCCTCGTCGATGATAGTGCGAATCTGCACGAAATTGCCCAGGCGCACACCACGCGACTTGTCAGTGGTCTTGCGAATCATCTGGTTGACCGACACGTCGAAACCCGGATTTTGCTTGTAAAAGCCGGATTTTTCGGTCAGGTCAAACGAGGCTTTGGTCACCGGCAGGTAACCGGTGCGCTGGTGGCTGGCGGCAGCAACTTCCGGCTTGGACAGGTGGTTCAGGAAGGCGGCCACGGCCTTGTATTCCTCAGGCTTTTTGCCCGACATCACCCAGATGCTGCCGCCACCGATCACGGTGTTCTGCGGCGCGCCTTCCACGTCGGGGTAATAGGGGAGCGTACCGATGCCGTAGCCGAACTTGCTGTTGCGCTTGACGTTGCCGGACAGACCCGAGGAGCCGGTGATCATCGCGCACTCGCCCGACACAAAGGTGGCGTCCGCCTTGTTCTCGCGGCCCTTGTACACAAACAGGCCGGTCTTGGCCATGTTGCCCAGGTTTTCGATGTGGCGCACGTGCAGCGGGCTGTTGAAAGCCAGGCGCGTGTCGTTGCCGCCGAAGCCATTGTTCTTGGTCGCGTACAGCACGTTGTGCCAGGCCGAGAAGCTCTCCAGTTGGGTCCAGCTGATCCAGCTGGTGGTGAACGGGCACTTGTGACCGGAGGCCTTGAGCTTGGCCGCTGCCAGCGCGACTTCAGGCCAGGTGGTCGGTGGTTTCTCCGGGTCCAGGCCGGCCGCCTTGAACGCGTCCTTGTTGTAGTGGAACACCGGCGTCGAGCTGTTGAAGGGGTAGCTCAGCATCTGGCCGTTGGGGGCCGTGTAGTACCCGGAGACGGCCGGCACATACACGGCGGGATCGAATTTCAGGCCGGCGTCGGCCATCACCTTGCCGACCGGCACGGTGGCGCCCTTGGCCGCCATCATGGTGGCGGTGCCCACCTCGAATACCTGGATCATGTGTGGCGCGTTGCCGGCGCGGTAGGCAGCCACACCGGCCGTCATCGATTCTGCGTAGCTGCCCTTGAAGGTGGGCGTGACCTTGTAGTCCTTCTGGCTGGCGTTGAAGTCCTTGGCCAGGTCGTTGACCCACTCGCCGAGGGCGCCGCCCATGGAATGCCACCACTGGACTTCGGTCTGGGCGTGGCTGGCGACGGGCGCAACAAGTGCGCAGGCCGCCAGGGCGATGGCTGACAAGCTTTTTTTCATGACTGCTCCTGGATAAAACGGATGTTCGAACAAATAAAGCGCCGAGTTTACGAACGATTTATGACAGTTCGATTTAAACGGTGTGACAGTTTCCCCGCCAGCGGGTTTCCACGCAGGCCCTGGGGCGCGCTTTGGTGAATGTTGCGCTGCGGTAACATAGGGGCAACGCGCCGGACACAGGCCCCGCAAGCCTCTTTCGCACCCGGCCTCCCACGATGAACGCTCCTGAAACCCTTCAAAAGTTAAGCGCCCTGGCCGGTGAGGCCGGTCCCGGCGCAAGCCGCATTCGCGAGATCCCCTACAACTACACCTCGTTTTCGGACCGGGAGGTGGTGATCCGCCTGCTGGGCGCACGCGCCTGGGACCTGCTGAACCTGCTGCGCGACGAACGCCGCACCGGCCGCTCGGCCCGCATGTTGTACGAGGTGCTGGGCGACATCTGGGTGGTGCAGCGCAACCCTTACCTTCAGGACGACCTGCTGGACAACCCGAAACGCCGGCGCATGCTGGTGGAGGCCCTGCAGCACCGCCTCTCCGAGGTCGAAAAACGCCGCACGCCCGAGCAGGACAGCCAGCGAGACACCATCGTGGTCGAACTGCTGGATGCGGCGCGCCGGGCGGTGGCGGATTTCGCCACCTCGTTCGAGAACATGTACGACCTGCGGCGCCTGACCGCGCGCAAGCTGGGCAAGCTGACGCAGAAGGACAACATCAAGTTCGACGGTCTGTCGCGTGTCTCGCATGTGACTGATGCGACCGACTGGCGCGTCGAATACCCGTTTGTGGTGCTCACGCCCGATACCGAGGCCGAGATGGCCGGCCTGGTCAAGGGCTGTATCGAGCTGGGCCTGACCATCATCCCGCGCGGCGGCGGCACCGGCTACACCGGCGGCGCCATTCCACTGACATGGAAGTCGGTGGTCATCAACACCGAAAAACTCGAGGCCATGACCGAGGTCGAGATGGTGGCGCTGCCCGGCATAGCCCAGCCGGTGGCCACGGTCTGGACCGAGGCCGGCGTGGTGACCCAGCGTGTGGCCGATGCCGCCGAACGCGGCGGTTATGTGTTTGCGGTGGACCCGACTTCGGCCGAAGCTTCCTGCATAGGCGGCAACATCGCGATGAACGCCGGCGGCAAGAAGGCCGTGCTCTGGGGCACGGCGCTGGACAACCTGGCGTCCTGGCGCATGGTCACGCCGCAGGCCGAGTGGCTGGAGGTCACGCGCCTCGACCACAACCTCGGCAAGATCCATGACGCCGAGCAAGCCAGTTTCGAGCTGAAATATTTCGCTGCCGACGGCAAGACGCCGCTGCGCACCGAGCGCCTGGACATCGCCGGCAAGACCTTCCGCAAGGAGGGCCTGGGCAAGGACGTGACCGACAAGTTCCTCAGCGGCCTGCCCGGCATCCAGAAGGAGGGCTGCGACGGCCTGATCACCAGCGCGCGCTGGATCGTGCACCGCATGCCGGCGCACACCCGCACCGTCTGCCTGGAGTTTTTCGGCAATGCGAAGGACGCGGTGCCCAGCATCGTCGAGATCAAGGACTTCATGTTCGCCGAGCAAAAACGCGGCGGCGCCATCCTGGCGGGTCTGGAGCACCTGGACGACCGTTACCTCAAGGCGGTCGGTTATGCGACCAAATCCAAGACCCACGGCGGGCTGCCCAAGATGGTGCTGTTCGGCGACATCGCCGGCGACGACGCCGATGTGGTGGCACGCGCCACCTCGGAAGTGGTGCGTATTGCCAACTCGCGCCGTGGCGAGGGTTTCATCGCCATCAGCCCGGATGCGCGCAAGAAATTCTGGCTGGACCGCAAGCGCACCGCTGCGATTTCGCGCCACACCAACGCCTTCAAGATCAACGAGGACGTGGTGATCCCGCTGCCGCGCATGGCCGAATACACCGACGGCATCGAACGCATCAACATCGAGCTGAGCCTGGCCAACAAGGTCAAGCTCTGCGATGCGCTGGAAGCGTTTTTCCTCAAGGGCAAGCTGCCGCTGGGCAAGTCGGACGACGCTGGCGAGATTCCCTCGGCCGAACTGCTGGAGGACCGCGTCGGCCAGGCCGTGACGCTGATTGCCGGCGTGCGCGAGTTGTGGTCGGGCTGGCTGCGCGATGTGGACACCCTGTTTCCGCAACTGCAGGACCATTCGCTGCGCGCCAGCTGGAAAACCCAGTTGCGCGCGCCGCTGCAATCGATCTTTTCCGGCGCCGCCTTCGCGCCCATCCTGGCCGAATGTATCGCCATCCACAAGCAGGTACTCAAGGGCCGGGTCTGGGCCGCGCTGCACATGCATGCCGGCGACGGCAATGTGCACACCAACCTGCCGGTCAACAGCGACGACTACGAGATGCTGCAGACGGCGCACGAGGCGGTGGCCCGCATCATGGTGCTGGCGCGCTCGCTGGACGGCGTGATCTCCGGTGAACACGGCATCGGCATCACCAAGCTGGAATTTTTGACCGACGCCGAGCTCCAGCCTTTTGCCGACTACAAGCTGCGGGTCGACCCCGAAGGCCGCTTCAACAAGGGCAAGCTGCTACGAAATCAGGAGCTGCCCACGCCCGTGGAAAAAGGGCTGGAGGCCAAAAAGGCTTACAAAATGGGCGTGGACGAGGCCTTGTTCGCGGATTTGACCAACGCCTACACGCCGAGCTTCGGCCTGATGGGCCATGAGTCGCTGATCATGCAGCAGTCCGACATCGGCGCGATCGCCGACAGCGTCAAGGACTGCCTGCGCTGCGGCAAGTGCAAGCCGGTCTGCGCCACCCATGTGCCGCGCGCCAACCTGCTGTACAGCCCGCGCAACAAGATCCTGGCGACCTCGTTGCTGGTCGAGGCCTTCCTGTATGAAGAGCAGACCCGCCGCGGCATCAGCATCAAGCACTGGGAAGAGTTCGAAGACGTGGCCGACCACTGCACGGTCTGCCACAAGTGCCTCTCCCCGTGCCCGGTGGACATCGACTTCGGCGAGGTGTCCATGAACATGCGCAACCTGCTGCGCAAGATGGGCCAGAAGACCTTCCGTCCCGGCAATGCCGCCGCCATGTTTTTCCTCAACGCCACCAACCCGCAGACCATCAAGTTCATGCGCGGCGCGATGGTGGACGTCGGCTTCAGGGCGCAGCGCCTGGCCAACGACCTGCTGCGCCGCGTGGCGCGCAAGCAGACAGCGCAGCCGCCGGCCACGGTCGGCAGCGCGCCGGTCAAGCAGCAGGTGATCCACTTCATCAACAAGAAGATGCCGGGCGGCCTGCCGAAAAAAACCGCACGCGCCCTGCTGGACATCGAGGACAAGGACTACGTCCCCATCATCCGCGACCCGAAAAGCACGACGGCGGAAACCGAGGCGGTGTTTTATTTCCCCGGTTGCGGCTCGGAACGCCTGTTCTCGCAGGTGGGTCTCGCGACCCAGGCCATGCTCTGGCACGCCGGCGTGCAGACCGTGCTGCCGCCAGGTTATTTGTGCTGCGGTTACCCGCAAAAAGGCAGCGGCCAGTTCGACAAGGCCGAGAAAATCATCACCGACAACCGGGTGCTGTTCCACCGCGTGGCCAACACCCTGAACTACCTGGACATCAAGACCGTGGTGGTCAGCTGCGGCACCTGCTACGACCAGTTGCAGGGTTACGAGTTCGAGAAAATTTTCCCGGGCTGCCGCATCATCGACATCCACGAGTACCTGCTCGAAAAAGGCATCACGCTGCGCACCGATGGACCGGGGCAGGGCTACCTGTACCACGACCCCTGCCACACGCCGATGAAGCTGCAGGAGCCGATGAAAACCGTCAAGGCGCTGCTCGGCGACCAGGTGCTCAAGTCGGACCGCTGCTGCGGGGAATCAGGCACGCTGGGCGTGACGCGCCCCGACATTTCCACGCAGATCCGCTTCCGCAAGGAAGAAGAGCTGCGCAAGGACGAGGCCACCTTGCGCGCCAGCGGTGCGGTGGCCGCGTCCGGCAACGTCAAGATCCTCACGAGTTGCCCGAGCTGCCTGCAGGGCCTCTCCCGCTACGGCAACGACCTGAACAACGGCCTGCTCGAAGCCGACTACATCGTGGTCGAGATGGCCAACCAGATCCTCGGCAAGGACTGGCTGCCCGGCTACGTCGACGCGGCCAACAATGGCGGCATCGAACGCGTGCTGGTCTGATTCACTGAAAGACGAACATGGCAGGCCTGCAACCCGGAACCCCGACGCCCACCGCACTGACGGTGCACGGCCAGTCACGCATCCTCGAAATCGCGTTTTCCGACGGCGCCGAATTCAGGCTGCCGTTCGAGCTGATGCGCGTGTACTCGCCGTCGGCCGAGGTCCAGGGCCACGGCCCGGGCCAGGAGGTGCTGCAGACCGGCAAGCGCGAGGTCACGGTGCTCGAGCTCGAGCCGATCGGCAACTATGCGGTCAAGCCGGTGTTTTCGGACGGCCACGACAGCGGCATCTTTTCCTGGGACTACCTGTATTTCCTCGGCGCCGAACAGGACCGCCTGTGGGCCGACTACACGCAGCGCCTGGAAGCGGCCGGCATGCAGCGCGACGCGCCCATGGTGGCCGCCGCTGGCCACGGCTGCAGCAGCCATTGATGCGCGCTGCCAGCGCTTCCTGTGTCGCTATCAATTCCATAGCTGGCCGCGCCCGTGGGACGTCGGCCGGTGTTGTTTTTCGACATAAATGCCGGCCAATGCCCCACGCGGTGGCAGGGTTGTCGCTTGAATTGCCGGCTTTCACCCCTAGCATTGGTTTATGAGCAGCACCCATTTCGGATTCCAGTCTGTCGACGAAAAAGACAAGGCCAGCCGCGTGCGCGGCGTGTTCGACTCGGTGGCGCCCAAATACGACGTCATGAACGACCTGATGTCCATGGGCCTGCACCGCGTCTGGAAGGCTTATACCGTGATGGTGGCCGATGTGAAAGAGGGCCAGAGCGTGCTGGACATCGCCGGCGGCACCGGCGACCTGGCCCTGGCTTTTGCGCCCAAGGTGGGCAGCACCGGCTGTGTGGTGCATACCGACATCAACGAAGCCATGCTGCGCGAAGGCCGCAACCGCCTGCTCGATGCCGGCAAGGTGCTGCCGACCACGGTGTGCGACGCCGAGAAGCTGCCGTTCGCCGACGCCAGCTTCGACCTGGTCACCGTGGCTTTCGGCCTGCGCAACATGACCCACAAGGACCTGGCGCTGGCCGAGATGAACCGCGTGCTCAAGCCCGGCGGCAAGCTGCTGGTGCTGGAGTTTTCAAAAATCGCCAAGCCGCTGGAAAAGGTCTACGACTGGTATTCCTTCAATGTGCTGCCCAAACTGGGCAAGCTGGTGGCCAACGACGACTCGAGTTACCGCTACCTGGCGGAGTCCATCCGCATGCATCCCGGACAGGATGAGCTAAAGGCCCTGATGCATAAAGGTGGTTTTGGCCATGTGGACTATCACAACCTCACCGGCGGCGTGGTGGCATTACATGTTGGAATCAAGTGTTGAAGCAATTACATAGAGGAGACGTCATGAAATTCTGGTCTGCAATTCTTTCGGCGGTGCTGGCCGTCACCATGCTGCTGGCGTATTCGCCGGCCGCGGAAGCCAAACGCATGGGCGGCGGCGGCTCGGTTGGGCGCCAGTCGTCCAACGTGACGCAGCGCCAGGCCACGCCGCCGGCCGCGCCCGCCAACACCGCGGCCGCTGCTGCGCCCAAAAAGCCGTGGGGCGCGATGCTCGGCGGCCTGGCCGCCGGTCTGGGCCTGGCCTGGCTGGCCTCTTCGCTGGGCCTGGGCGGCGCCTTTGGCCAGATCATCATGTTCGCGCTGCTGGCGCTGCTGGTGATGGTGGTGGTCGGTTTTGTGATGCGCAGGCTGAAAGCCGGCAACGGCCAGGGCGCCACGCCTTACGCCATGCAGGGCGCCGGCAACGCCGCCACGCCGCGCAACTACAGCCCTGAAAACGTCGGCAATGATGCTTCGGCCCGTCCCTGGGAGCGAAACAGCATGGCCTTCGATGCCAGCAAGGCGGCCGGTGGTTCCATGATCGGTTCGGGATTGGCCGGATCGCAGGCTTGGGGTGTGCCCGACGGTTTTGACGCCGAAGGTTTCCTGCGTGCCTGCAAGACCAACTTCGTGACCCTGCAGGATGCCTGGGACCGTTCCGACGTGAACAGCCTGCGTGCCATGATGACCGACGAGATGCTCGAGCAGATCAAGGCCCAGCTCGCCGACCGCGAGTCGCACACCGGCGGCAGCGTCAACAAGACCGATGTGGTCATGCTCGAAGCCAAGCTGCTGGGCATCGAGGAACTCAGCGACGTCTACATGGCCAGTGTCGAGTTCTCCGGGATGATCCGCGAAGACGCATCGGCTGGCGCCAGCCCGTTCCGCGAAGTCTGGAACATGACCAAGCCGCGCAGCGGTGGCGGCTGGCTGGTTGCCGGCGTCCAGGCCTTGCAATAAGCCTGCTCGCCCGGCCCCTGAGGGTCTTGAAAGCCCCTTCATCGCTTGCGCGGTGAGGGGGCTTTTTCAATCTGCTGCAAAATCGGGGGCGTATGCGCACCAACACCACGTCCCCTTTTTCTTTCCTGCAATCGCTGGCCACCCGTTTCCAGCCGCCCGCCTGGGTGGTGGACGAAGGGCAGCAGAAGCTGGTGCTGTTCCTGAACCACGTGCTGATGCAGGAAAAAGAGGCGCAAAACCGCTTGCTGCGCAAAAAGGGCAGCGTGGTCCATGTGCGCTGGGGTGTGTTTGCGCTGGACCTGCTGATCACGCCGGCCGGCCTGCTGGACCGTGCCGCGCCGGGCACCAAACCCAATTTGCTGCTGGCCGTGGCCGCCGAATCGCCGGCGCTGGTGATGCAGTCGGTGCTGGCCGGCAAGGCGCCGCCGGTCAAGATCGAGGGGGATGTGCAACTGGCCGCCGAGCTCAACTGGCTGGCTGACAACCTGCGCTGGGACGTGGAAGAGGACCTGTCCCGCATCATCGGCGACGTGCCGGCCCACACGCTGGCCGGCTTCGCCCGCCAGGCCATGACCGGCCTGCGGCAGTTCCTGGCCCAGGCGCCGGTGCCGGCGGCTCCCGCCTCCGCCGCCGTCACGGTGCCACCTGTCCCCGAGCCGCCGAAAGCCAGCGCATGAGCCGGCTGTTCCGGGGCGTCTTCATCGTCTGGACCGTGCTGCGTTTCGGGCTGGACGAGCTGGTGCTCTCGAGTTTCAGCAAGCCCTGGATACGCACGCTGACGCGGGTGGTGTCCGTCGGCCGCGACCTGCGCTCGCCGCGCGGGGCGCGCCTGCGCGAGGCGCTGGAAAGCCTGGGCCCGATTTTTGTGAAGTTCGGCCAGGTCATGTCGACCCGCCGCGACCTGCTGCCGCTGGACATCGCCAATGAGCTGGCGCGGCTGCAGGACCGGGTGCCGCCCTTCGATCCGGACATTGCGATTGCCATCATCGAGCGGGCCTTCGGCCGGCCGATCGCCGCCATTTTCGAGACCTTCGAGCGCCAGCCGGTGGCCAGCGCCTCGATTGCGCAGGTGCATTTCGCCACGCTGCCCGGCGGCCGCGAGGTGGCGGTCAAGGTGCTGCGCCCCAACATGCTGCCGGCCATCGAAAAAGACCTGGCGCTGATGCACATGATGGCCGGCTGGGTCGAAGGCCTGTCGGCCGACGGCAAGCGGCTCAAGCCGCGCGAAGTCGTCGGCGAGTTCGACAAGTACCTGCATGACGAGCTGGACCTGCTGCGCGAGGCGGCCAATGCGGCGCAACTGCGGCGCAACATGCAGGACCTGAACCTGGTGCTGATCCCGGAGATGGTCTGGGACTTCTGCATGCCCGACGTGATGGTGATGCAGCGCATGAACGGCGTGCCCATCAGCCAGACCCAGCGCCTGCGCGATGCCGGTGTGGACATGAAAAAGCTGGCGCGTGACGGCGTCACCATCTTTTTCACCCAGGTGTTCCGCGACGGTTTTTTCCATGCCGACATGCACCCCGGCAACATCCAGGTCAGCCTGGAACCGGCCACCTTCGGCCGCTACATCTCGCTGGACTTCGGCATCGTCGGCACGCTGACCGAGGTCGACAAGGAATACCTGGCGCAGAATTTCAGCGCCTTTTTCCGGCGTGACTACAAACGTGTGGCCGAGCTGCACATCGAGTCCGGCTGGGTGCCCGCGCAGACACGCGTCGATGAGCTGGAGTCGGCCATACGCGCCTGCTGCGAGCCCTATTTCGACCGCCCGCTCAAGGAAATTTCGCTGGGCATGGTGCTGATGCGGCTGTTCCAGACCTCGCGGCGCTTTCATGTGGAGATCCAGCCGCAGCTGGTGCTGCTGCAGAAAACCCTGCTCAACATCGAGGGTCTGGGCCGCGAGCTCGACCCGGAGCTGGACCTGTGGAGCACGGCCAAGCCTTTCCTGGAGACCTGGATGCTGGAGCAGGTCGGCCCCGAGAAGCTGCTGGAGCAGCTCAAGGCCGAGGCGCCGACCTATGCCAAGTTGCTGCCCGGCCTGCCGCGATTGCTGCAGCAATACCTGAAAAACCAGTCCGGCGGCAAGCATGGCGAACTGCAGGAACTGCTGCAGGAGCAAAAACGCACCAACCGGCTGTTGCAGGGCCTGATTTACGGTGGCCTGGGTTTTGCATTGGGTCTGCTCGCCATGCAGCTGATGCTGCGCATCCGCGTTTTTTAGGGCCACCGGCCGCTTCCCCGGCCGCATCCATGGACGGGCTGGCGGGCCCGAAAATGTGGTGATAATCACGCATTCTTGAGGAGGCTGCTGTGCTCTTGACCCTGGTTTTCGTCTATCTCCTGATCACCATCATCATCGGCCTGTACGCCGCCAGGCGCGTCAAAAACACTGCCGACTACGCCATCGCCGGGCGCAATCTGCCGCTGATCATGATCGTGACAACGACCTTTGCCACCTGGTTCGGCTCCGAAACCGTGCTCGGCATCCCCGCCAAGTTTGTCGAAAGCGGCCTCAATGGCGTGGTGGAAGACCCGTTCGGCGCCGGCACCTGCCTGATCCTGGTGGGCCTGTTTTTTGCCGGCAAGCTCTACAAGATGTCGCTACTGACCATCAGCGACTATTACCGCGAGCGTTACGGCCGTACCGTCGAGGTGGCTTGCTCCATCATCATCATGATCAGCTACCTCGGCTGGGTCGCGGCGCAGGTCACCGCGCTGGGCCTGGTCTTCAACATTCTCTCGGGCGGCGCCATCACGCCGACCACCGGCATGTTCATCGGCACGGCCTCGGTGCTGGCTTACACCCTGTTCGGCGGCATGTGGTCGGTGGCGGTGACCGACTTCATCCAGATGATTGTGCTGGTGGTGGGCCTGGCGGTGCTGGCCGTGTTTGCCGGCAACCTGGCCGGCGGCGCCGACAAGGTGATCGCCCTGGCCACCAGCCAGGACCTGTTCCGCTTCTGGCCGGAGCCCAACTTCCACGACATGATGTTTTTCTTTGCCGCGGCCATCACCATGATGCTGGGTTCGATCCCGCAACAGGACGTGTTCCAGCGCGTGATGTCGGCCAACAGCGCCAGTGCCGCCACCAAGGGTCCGATCCTCGGCGGCGTTTTCTACATCCTGTTTGCCTTTGTGCCCATGTTCCTGGTGGCCAGCGCGCTGATCATCATGCCCGCGGAGACCGCCGCGCTGCTCAAGGACGACCCGCAGAAGATCCTGCCGACTCTGGTGCTGCAGAAAATGCCCTTCATCATGCAGGTGCTGTTTTTCGGGGCCCTGCTGTCGGCCATCAAGTCGACTGCCTCGGCCACGCTGCTGGCGCCCAGCGTGACCTTTGTCGAGAACATCTGGCGCCAGTTCAAGCCGCGCATGAGTGACAAACACGAACTCAAGCTGATGCGCACCACGGTGCTGGTGTTCAGCGGCCTGGTGCTGACCTATGCCATTTCCATGCAGGGCACCTCGATTTACGACATGGTGTCGGGCGCCTACCAGGTGCCGCTGGTCGGCGCCTTTGTTCCGCTGGTGGCCGGCCTGTACTGGAAGCGGGCCAGTACCCAGGGCGCGGTGTTTTCCGTGGTCTGCGGCATCGGCGTCTGGCTGCTGTTCACCTTCAGCACCCTGGGCGAGCAGTTCCCGGCGCAACTGGCCGGCGTGCTGGCCGCCACGCTGGGCATGCTGGTCGGTTCGCTGACACCGCAAACCATCGATAACCGCCGCGGCAGCCACCACCGGCTGACGACCGAAGGCTGAGCCGCCGCCGTGGCCGGATGACACCCGGGATGGCCGGGGCGCATCCCCGCGCCTATAATTGAAGGTTTTGCATCCTGCGTCCTGTGCAGGCGCAGACAGCCCCGACAAAACCTTCCAGAACCATGCCAATCTACGCCTACAAATGCGAGTCCTGCGGGCATCAAAAGGACGTTTTGCAAAAAATGTCCGATGCGCCGCTGAGCGACTGTCCCCAGTGCGGTGCGCCCGCCTTCAAGAAGCAGCTGACCGCGGCCGGTTTCCAGCTCAAGGGTTCAGGCTGGTATGTCACCGATTTCCGCGGCGGCGGTGGCGCCACCGCTGTTCCGCCGGTCAGTGGCAGCGAAGCGCCTGCGCCGGCTGCGGGTGACAGCAAGCCGGCCGAGTCCGCGGCCACCCCCGCGGCGGCTCCGGCCGCGGCTGCCCCGGCCAGTCCGGCCGGCGGCTCCGCGACCCCTTCCAAGGCGAGCTGATGAACGCCTTGCGCCGATGGCTGCTTGCCGGGCTGCTGGTGCTGGTGCCGCTGGCGATCACGGTGTGGCTGCTGAACTGGGTCATCGGCACGCTGGACCAGACGTTGCAGATCCTGCCGCTGGCCTGGCAACCGGACCGGCTGCTGGGTTTTCACATTCCCGGTTTCGGCGTTCTGCTGGCGCTGGCGATCGTGCTGTCCATAGGCGCTGTCGCCTCCAATTTCCTGGGCCGCAAGCTGGTGCGCTGGTGGGATGCGCTGCTCAGCCGCATTCCCATCGTCCGGTCGATTTATTCCAGCGTCAAGCAGGTGTCGGACACGCTGTTTTCCGAGAACGGCAATGCCTTCCGCAAGGCGCTGCTGGTGCAGTGGCCGCGTGAGGGTGTGTGGACCATCGCTTTCCAGACCGGCATGCCGGGCGGCGATGTCGCCACTCACCTCACCGGCGACTACATGAGTGTGTATGTGCCGACCACCCCCAACCCCACCGGCGGCTACTTCGTCATGCTCAAGCGGTCCGATTGCATCGAACTCAAGATGAGCGTGGACGAGGCCCTGACCTATGTGATTTCCATGGGCGTGGTGGTGCCCGGCAGCGCCGCCAGCTACAAACCCAAATAGACTTTTCTCCCAGGGCGTCCCGGCGCCCACAAGCACAAGCGATTTATTTATGACTTCCCAAATGCGTTCCCACTATTGCGGTCTGGTGACCGAAGCCCTGCTGGGCCAAACCGTGAGCCTGTGCGGCTGGGTCAATCGCCGGCGCGATCACGGCGGCGTGATTTTCATCGACCTGCGCGACCGTGAGGGGTATGTGCAGGTGGTCTGCGACCCGGACCGCGCCGACATGTTCGCCACGGCCGAAGGCGTGCGCAACGAGTTTTGCGTGCAGATCAAGGGCCTGGTGCGGGCGCGGCCCGAAGGCACCGTCAACGAGGCGCTCAAAAGCGGCAAGATCGAGGTCTTGTGCCACGAACTGATCGTGCTCAACCCCAGCGTGACGCCGCCGTTCCAGCTCGACGACGACAACCTGTCCGAGACCACCCGCCTGACACACCGCGTGCTGGACCTGCGCCGCCCCTACATGCAGAACAACCTGATGCTGCGTTACCGCGTGGCGATGGAAACCCGCAAGTTCCTCGACGCCAACGGTTTCATCGACATCGAAACGCCGATGCTGACCAAAAGCACGCCCGAAGGCGCGCGCGACTACCTGGTGCCCAGCCGCGTCAACGAAGGCCAGTTCTTTGCGCTGCCGCAAAGCCCGCAGCTGTTCAAGCAGCTGCTGATGGTGGCCGGTTTCGACCGTTATTACCAGATCACCAAATGCTTCCGTGACGAGGACCTGCGCGCCGACCGTCAGCCCGAATTCACGCAGATCGATATCGAGACGTCCTTCATGGGCGAGCAGGACATCCGCGACATGTTCCAGGGCATGATCAGCAACATCTTCAAGACTGTGCTGGCCACCGACCTCGGCGAGTTCCCGGTCATGACCTATGCCGACGCCATGCACCGCTTCGGCTCCGACAAGCCCGACCTGCGCGTGAACCTCGAGTTCACCGAACTGACCGGTGTCATGGCCGATGTGGACTTCAAGGTGTTCAGCACCCCGGCCACCACGCCGGGCGGCCGGGTGGTGGCGCTGCGCGTGCCCGGCGGCTCCGAGATGAGCCGTGGCGAGATCGACGGCTACACCGAGTTCGTCAAGATCTATGGCGCCAAGGGCCTGGCCTGGATCAAGGTCAACGACGTGAGCAAGGGCCGCGACGGCCTGCAAAGCCCCATCGTCAAGAACATCCATGACGCGGCGGTGGCGGAGATCCTCAAGCGCACGGGCGCACAGGACGGTGACATCATTTTCTTCGGCGCCGACAAGGCCAAGATCGTCAACGACAGCATGGGCGCGCTGCGCCTGAAGATCGGCCTCTCGCCCTTCGGCAAGAAGGCCGGCGTCTTCACGGCCGGCTGGAAGCCGCTGTGGGTGGTGGACTTCCCGATGTTCGAATACGACGAGGGCGCCCAGCGCTGGAGCGCGGTGCACCACCCCTTCACGGCGCCCAAGGATGGCCATGAAGACTGGATGGACACCGACCCGGGCCGATGCATCTCCAAGGCCTACGACATGGTGCTCAACGGCTGGGAGCTGGGCGGCGGCTCGGTGCGTATCCACCGCGCCGATGTGCAGAACAAGGTGTTCAAGGCCCTGAAGATCGGGCCGGAAGAAGCCCAGGAAAAATTCGGCTTCCTGCTCGACGCGCTGCAGTACGGCGCGCCGCCGCACGGCGGCCTGGCCTTCGGCCTGGACCGCATCGTGACCATGATGACCGGCGCCGAGTCCATCCGCGACGTGATTGCCTTCCCCAAGACCCAGCGTGCGCAGTGCCTGCTGACCCATGCGCCGAGCCCGGTCGATGAAAAACAGTTGAAAGAGCTGCACATCCGCCTGCGCACCCCCCAGGCGGTCTGAGGCCGGTCCCGGCTGCGGGGCATCCGGCGCTATGGTATTGATAGCTTTTGACGCTTGTCGGACAAGCGCTGCGGGCTGATTTGGCTTGAAGGTTTCGCTGGCTGACGGTCGAGGGCCGCTATGACGCTTTACAAGATCCCGGAGTCGGTACTGGTGGTGATCCACACGCCGCAGCGCGAGGTGTTGCTGCTCGAACGTGCCGACCACCCCGGCTTCTGGCAAAGCGTGACCGGCTCCCGGGACAGCCTTGGCGAAGACCTGGCGCACACCGCGGCGCGCGAAGTGTTCGAAGAAACCGGCATCGCAGGCAACCCCGGGGATTTTTGCAACTGGGGTCTGGCCAATGTGTACGACATCTACCCGGCCTGGCGCGCGCGTTATGCGCCCGGCGTGACACGCAACACCGAACACGTGTTCAGCCTGTGCGTGCCGCAGGGCACGGCCGTGGCCCTGAGCCCGCGCGAACACACGGCTTTCCAGTGGCTGCCCTGGCACGAGGCGGCAGACCGGTGTTACTCGCCGTCGAATGCCGAGGCCATCCTGATGCTGCCGCAGTTCATGGCGTGATGGCGCCAGCCACCCGCGCACGCCGGCTGGCTCCCGCCGCCTACAGGCGCCGGCCCCGGGGCTGGCTTATTCTGGCCTTTTGATTCTTTCCATGAGTGACTGCCCGACATGCAGGATCTGATCGTCCAGCGGCCCGAAGGCCTGTACTGCCCGCCCGGTGACTTCTACATCGACCCCTGGCGGCCGGTGGACCGCGCCGTCATCACCCATGCCCATGCCGACCATGCGCGTTTGGGCCACGGCCACTACCTGGCGGCCACACCGGCCGAAGGCGTGTTGCGCTCACGCCTGGGCCAGGGCATCACGCTGCAAAACCTCGATTACGGCGAGCAGATCGTCCATCACGGTGTCAGCTTGTCACTGCACCCGGCCGGCCATGTGCTGGGCTCGGCACAAGTGCGCCTGGGGCATGCCGGCCAGACCTGGGTCGCCAGCGGCGACTACAAGGTGGCGCCCGACGCCACCTGCACACCGTTCGAGCCGGTGCGCTGCGATGTGTTCATCACCGAGTCCACCTTCGGCCTGCCGATTTACCGCTGGCGCCCCGATGCCGAATTGTTCGCCGAGATCAACAACTGGTGGGCCGGCAATGTGGCGCTGGGCCGCGCCAGCGTGCTCATGTGTTACAGCTTCGGCAAGGCGCAGCGCATCCTCAGCGGGGTGGACCCCTCCATCGCACCCATCATCGTGCATGGGGCGGTGCAGACGCTCAATACCGCCTACCGTGCAGCGGGGGTGGCTTTGCCGGCCACGCTGACGGTCGATGAGGTCAAGGACCCGGCCGACTTCAAACGTGCGCTGGTCTTGTGCCCGCCGAGTGCGGCTGGCGGGCCATGGGCTCGGCGTTTTGGTGATTTCAGCGATGCGTTTGCCAGCGGCTGGATGCAGCTGCGCGGCGCGCGCCGGCGTGGTGGCTACGACAAGGGCTTTGTGCTCAGCGACCACGCCGACTGGCCCGGCCTGATGGGCGCGATAGGCGCGACCGGTGCCCAGCGTGTGATCGTGACCCATGGCAGCGTGCCGGTGCTGGTGCGTTACCTGAGCGAGCAGGGCCTGCAGGCCGAGGCCTTTCATACCGAATACGGCGACGACCCGGTCGAGGAGGCGGTCCCGCCTGCAGCGCCCGATCCGGCGGCACAAGGGCCGGCGCCATGAAACACTTCGCGCGGCTGTTTGCCGAGCTGGACGGCACCACCTCGACCAAGGCCAAGGTCGAGGCGCTGCAGCGCTACTTCGCGGGCACGCCGGCGCCCGACGCGGCCTGGGCGGTGTATTTCCTGGCGGGCGGCAAGCCGCGCCAGGTGGTGAAGACCGCGACCCTGCGCGCTCTGGCCTGCGAGACGGCCGGCATTGAAGACTGGCTGTTCGAGGAGTGTTACCAGGCGGTCGGCGACCTGGCGGAGACCATCGCCTACGTCCTGCCGCTGCAGGCGACGGAGTCGGACCTGGGCCTGGCCGACTGGGTGGAAAACCGCCTGCTGCCGCTGCGTGGCCTGCCGGAGGACGAGGTGGCGCGCCGCGTGCGCGGCTACTGGCAGGAGCTCGATGCCCAGGGCCGCTTCCTGCTGGTCAAGCTGGTCGGCGGCGGCTTCCGGGTCGGTGTCAGCAAGCTGCTGGTGCAGCGCGCGCTGGCGGCGCACGCCGGCGTGGACGCGAAACGCATTGCGCAGCGCATGATGGGCTACATGGACGCCAAGGTGATGCCGTCGGCGCTCAAATACGAGGCGCTGCTGGCTGCAGCGGGGGAGGCCGGCAGCACCGATGTGATGGACGCCGGCCAGCCTTACCCGTTTTTCCTGGCGCACCAGCTCGACGCGCCGGTCCAGGCACTCGATGCCACGCTGGGCCCGGTCGATGACTGGCAGGTCGAGTGGAAGTACGACGGCATCCGCGGGCAGATCGTCAAACGCGCCGGCCAGGTCTGGCTGTGGTCGCGCGGCGAGGAACTGGTCACCGAGCGTTTCCCCGAAATCGTGGCGCTGGCGCAGGCGCTGCCCGACGGCACGGTGCTCGACGGCGAGATTCTGGTGTGGGCCGCAGGCGCTGATGCGACGGACGCCGGAGCCGGCCGCCCGGCCAGCTTTGCGCTGCTGCAGCAACGCATAGGCCGCAAGACCCTGGGTAAAAAAATACTGGCCGATGTGCCGGTGACCTTCATGGCCTACGACCTGCTGGAGCTTGGCGGCCAGGACCTGCGTGCCCAAGCACAGCGTGTCCGGCGGGAGCGGCTCGAACAACTGCTGTCCGCCACCCCGCTGAGAATCTCGCCGATCGAACAGCTGCCGTCCTGGGAAGCCTTTGCAGCCCTGCGCCGCGAGTCGCGCCAGCGCGGCGTCGAAGGTTTCATGCTCAAGCGCCTGGACGCGGCCTATGGCACGGGCCGTACCAAGGCCGACGGCCTGTGGTGGAAATGGAAGATAGAGCCCATGACCATCGACTGCGTGCTGATCTACGCGCAAGCCGGCCACGGGCGCCGCGCTTCGCTCTACACCGACTACACCTTTGCGGTCTGGAACCGGGCGCCGCGCGACGCCGGCGAAGCTGCGGCCGTGGTCGAGGCGATCGCGAAAAGGCAGTCGGCCCAGCCCGATGCACGCGCAGCGAAGGGCCGCCCCGAGCAAGCGACGGCCCCCTCGGGGGGCAGCGCAGCACACGAAGTGGCAAGCGTGGGGGCTCCATTGCAACTCGTTGCCTTTGCCAAAGCCTATTCCGGACTCACGGATGAAGAATTCAAATACATCGACAGCGTGATCCGCAAGACCTCGCTGGAAAAGTTCGGCCCGGTGCGCAGTGTGCGGCCGACGCTGGTGTTCGAGCTGGGTTTCGAGGGCATCAACCCCAGTCCGCGCCACAAAAGCGGCATCGCCGTGCGTTTTCCGCGCATGCTGCGCATCCGCGACGACAAGCCCCTGCACCAGGCCAATTCCCTGGATGACCTCAAAGTGCTCCTGAACTTATAGCTGCTCACCCTTGCCTGTGTTGGCTTGAGGGCCTAAACCCTCTGTGAACCCGGGGAATGACCGATTCCGGGCGGGCTGGTAACATTGGCCATGCTTATGAAATCCGACGCACCCGCAGGCCAGCCGGCCCCTGACGAAGAGGGCACACCGGTCTCCGTCAAGATCCGTGAACGCCTGGCCGCGGCCAAAAAGCGCTTCAACGCCAACGACAACATCGCGGCATTCATCGAGCCGGGCGAACTGGAAAAGCTGCTGGATGAGGTCGAGGGCAAGATGCAGGGCGTGCTCGACAGCCTGGTGATCGACACCGTGGGCGACCACAACACCCGCAATACCGCGCGCCGCGTGGCCAAGATGTACCTCAACGAGGTTTTCAAGGGACGCTACGTGCCCGGCCCCAGCATCACCGAGTTCCCCAACGCCGAACACCTCAACGAGCTGATCATCGTCGGCCCGATCACCGTCCGCAGCGCCTGCTCGCACCACTTCTGCCCGGTCATCGGCCAGCTCTGGATAGGCGTGATGCCCAACGAACACACCAACGTGATCGGCCTGTCCAAATATGCGCGCCTGGCCGAGTGGATCATGGGCCGCCCGCAGATCCAGGAAGAAGCCGTGGTGCAACTGGCCGACCTGATCCAGCAGAAAACCCGGCCCGACGGCCTGGCCATCGTGATGGAAGCCAGCCACTTCTGCATGGGCTGGCGCGGCGTCAAGGACATGGACAGCAAGATGATCAATTCGGTGATGCGCGGTGTCTTTCTCAAGGACCCGAACCTGCGCCGCGAGTTTTTGTCCCTCATTCCAAAGAAGAGCAGCTAAGGAAATATCGATATGTTGGTACGCCTTCTTTACGCCAGCCGCTCGGCCGATCCCGGCTCCAGCGAAGTCACCGAATCCATCCTGGCCCAGTCGCGCAGCCACAACCCGGCGATGGGCATCACCGGCATCCTGTGTTACGGCGGCGGCATCTTCCTGCAGGCGCTGGAGGGCGGCCGCGCCCAGGTCAGCGACCTCTACGGCCACATCCAGAAAGACCCGCGCCATACCGATGTGGTGCTGCTGCATTACGAGGAAATCAGCGAGCGCCGTTTCGGCGGCTGGACCATGGGCCAGGTCAACGTGGCCAATGTCAACACCTCCATCCTGCTGAAGTACTCCGAGAAGGCCGAGCTCGACCCGTATTCGGTGTCGGGCAAGGTGTCGCTGGCGCTGCTGGAAGACCTGATGGCCACGGCGGCCATCTGCGGAAGGGCGTGAACAGCGCCCCCACGCTTGTCGCTGCGCGTACTGCGCTGCCCCCCGAGGAGGCGCATTTTCCCTTGGGGCGGCCCGGCGGGAAAACTCGGCCCCACGTTTTGTTTTGTGGTTCGCTGCGCCTTGCGGCCGGCAGAGCCGGACCGCGGCCCCGGCTGGGCTTTTATCTGCCAGCTTGAGCGGTGCCGCTTTCCGCCCTTGCGCTGGTGGTTCTTGCCGGTCTGATTCACGCCAGCTGGAACATCGCTGCCAAAAAAGCCGGTGGCGACGCGCGGTTTGCCTTTTTCACCAGCGTGGTGCTGATGCTCGTCTGGGCGCCGGTCGGGCTGTGGGCCGCCTGGGGGGTGTTGCCGGGCTGGGGCTGGATCGAATGGTCGCTGGTGGCGCTCAGCGGCGTCCTGCATGTGCTGTATTACGTGGTGCTGCTGCGTGGCTACCGCAAGGCTGACCTGACGGTGGTGTATCCGCTGGCGCGGGGCTCCGGGCCGCTGCTGTCCTCGATGGTCGCCATCGTGCTGCTGGGCGAACAGATATCGGCTCTGGGTCTGGCCGGCATCGTGGGCGTGGTCGGTGGCGTGTTCCTGATTGCCGGTGGGCCCGGCCTGCTGCGTGCTGCCCATGACCCTGCGCAGCGCCAGCGGGTGCACAAGGGCATGGTCTACGGCCTGCTGACCGGCGCCTTTATCGCCAGCTACACCGTGGTGGACGGTTATGCGGTGAAGTTCCTGCTGATGTCGCCCATCCTGATCGACTATCTCGGTAATTTTGTGCGGCTGGCGCTGCTGGCGCCCGCGGTGCTGCGCGACCGTCCGGCCGCGCGCCTGCTGTGGCAGCAGCAGTGGAAGTACGCCTTGCTGGTCGGCACCATCAGCCCGGTGTCCTATGTGCTGGTGTTGTATGCGATGCAGGTGGCGCCGCTGTCGCACGTCGCACCGGCGCGCGAGGTGTCCATGCTGTTTGCCGCGCTGATCGGCGGCCACTTGCTGGGCGAGGGCGACCGGCTGCAGCGCGCCTTTGGCGCGGCCCTGATCGCCCTGGGCGTGATGGCGCTGGCGCTTGGTTGACGCGAAAATACGCGCATGACCGCTGCCACTCCCCTGCTGGTCGGATGCGATTTCTCCAGTGCACCGACACGCCGCAAACCCATTGTGCTGGCACTGGGCGCCAGTGCCGGCGGGCGCGTGCAACTCAGCCGCCTGCTGCACCTGGCCACACTCGACGAGTTTGATGACTGGCTGCGACAGCCCGGTACCTGGCTGGGCGCCTTTGACCTGCCTTTCGGCTTGCCGCGCGAACTCGTCGAGCAACTCGGCTGGCCGCTCGCCTGGCCCGCGCTGATGACGCACTACGCGGCGCTGAGCCGCGCCGACATCCGCCAGACATTTGCCGCGTTTTGTGCGGCGCGGCCGGCCGGCGGCAAATTTGCGCACCGGGCGACCGACCGGCCGGCCGGCTCCAGCCCGTCCATGAAATGGGTGAACCCGCCTGTGGCTTACATGCTGCATGCCGGTGTACCGCGCCTGCTGGCCGCCGGCGTCCACCTGCCGGGCCTGCATGAGGGCGACCGCACGCGCGTGGCGCTGGAGGCCTACCCCGGCCTGCTGGCGCGCGAAGTGCTGGGCAACCGGTCCTACAAAAGCGATGAGCGCCTGAAACAGACGCCAGAGCGCTTGATCGCGCGCAAGGACCTGATCACCGCGCTGGAAATGGGCCAGAGCCGGCTGGGCCTGCGCCTGAAGCTCACGCACGCCCAGCGCGACACGCTGGTCGATGACGCCAGCGGCGACGGGCTGGATGCCGTGTTGTGCCTGGTGCAGGCCGCCTGGGCGCAGATGCAGCACGCCCAGGGCGCACCCTGCTACGGCCTGCCGGCGGGGGTCGACCCGCTCGAAGGCTGGATCGTCACAGCCTGAACCTGCTGCTGTCCCCGTCAGCCAACATTCATGAACAAACTGGCCTTCAGCCCTTATCCTGCCTGCGTAGGCAGCTACCAAAAGGGTAGCAAATGATGGCCTCCTGGCTGGCCGACGCGGTGCTGCTGATGCACCTGTGGTTCATCGTGTTTGCCGTTGGCGGCGGTCTGCTGGCCCTGCGCTGGCGCTGGATGCCGTGGCTACACCTGCCGGCGCTGGCCTGGGGCGCCACGGTGGAATTCACCGGCTGGATCTGCCCGCTGACCCCGCTGGAAAACACCTTGCGGCAGGCCGGCGGCGCCGCTGGCTATGCGGAAAGTTTTATCGAACGCTACCTGCTGCCCCTGATTTATCCCGGCGAACTGACGCGCGAGCTGCAGTTTGTATTGGGGGGCGGGTTGCTGCTGATCAACGCGGTGGTGTATGCCATCGTCTGGCACCGCCGTAGCCGGCGTATTCCCGCATGAGCCCACTGCGTGTCCTCATGACTGTGCTGTGGCTGGCCTGTGCCCTGCAGGCCGGTGCCGCGCAGCCGTGGCAAGGCACGGTCACCCGGGTCAGTGACGGCGACACCTTGTGGGTGCGGCCCGCGGCCGGTGGCAAGCCGTTGAAAGTCCGGATCGACGGCATCGATGCACCGGAAATCTGTCAGGACCACGGCCGGGCGGCGCGCAAGGCCCTGGCTGCACGCGTGCTGGGTCGGCGGCTCGGCGTGCTCGCACGCGGCCAGGACGACTATGGCCGCACCATCGCCGCCCTGGCGCTGGACGGTGAAGACGTCGCCGGCTGGCTGGTCAGCCAGGGACATGCGTGGTCGTATGGCTTTGGGCGCGATGGCGGCCCTTACGCAAGGCAGCAGGCCCTGGCCCAGGCGGCCGCGCGCGGGCTGTTCGCCGACCGCAACGCACTGGCGCCCCGCCTGTTCCGCAAGCGTCATGGGCCCTGTGACCCGGCCGCCGGCAGGCCGTAATCAGCGAGGGTCGGCGTCCTACATGGAATTCCGCACCCACTGACGAGCCGCTCTGGGCAACAAAACTACAGTGAATTCACGCCTGCCATACCGGCGGGTTTCATTCAAAGGAAACACCATGAACAAGCACCAGGTTGAAGGCCGCGTCGAGGAAGCCAAGGGCAAGGCCAAGGAAGTCGCGGGCCGTGTGGTCGGCAACGAAAGTCTCGAAGCCGAGGGCATGGCGGATCAGGTCAAGGGCAAGGCCCAGTCCGGGTATGGCGATGCCAAGGAAGGCGCCAAGGATGCTGCCAAGAAGGCCATCGACAAGCTCTGAAGCGCTCACCCGCCAACACTCTTGAAAGGAGACTCACCATGTTTCAGCATTCCACCCCCACTGGCGCCGTGCGTCGCCCCCTGGCCGCTGCCGCGTGCTCGGTCGCGGTGCTGCTCGCGCTGGCCGCCTGCAACAAGGCCGATGATGGGAAAACCGTGGGCCAGTCGATCGACTCCGGCATTGCCAAAACCGAACAGGCTGCCAAGGATGCCGGCAACGCGATGAAAGAGGCCGGCAAGGATGCGCAGGCGTCCGGCAGCCAGGCCAGCGCCAGCATGGGCGAGAAAATTGACGATGCGGTCATCACGACCTCGGTCAATGCCAGCCTGGCCAAGGACCCTGACTTGAGCGCCATCAAGATCAATGTGGACACCAAGGACGGCGTTGTCACCCTCAATGGCCCGGCGCCGACGGCCGCCGCCAAGGACAAGGCCACTGAACTGGCCAAACAGGTCAAGGGCGTGGCTTCCGTCAACAACCAGCTGGTGGTTTCGGCGAGCTAGGTTCAGTTTGTCCCGGACGCCAGGCCGCAGCCTTAGCGCTGCGGCTTTTTTTTTGCCATGGCATGTTGAAGCGGGCTGCCGGCCGTCCCGCTAAAGCCGAAAAAAAGAAGGCCCGGCGCTTGTGCGCCGGGCCTTCCTTTTTTGACCTGGCGCGAACGCCAGATCAGGTTGCCTTGTAATTAAGGACGGACGACGATGTCGTTGCGCACAGCGCGGACATTTTTGGTGTCGCGTGCAATGGCTTCAGCCTGGGCTTTTTCGGTGGCCGATTTGGCAAAGCCCGACAGTTGCACCGTGCCGTTCAGCGTTTCCACGTTGAGCGAGGTGGCCGAGACGGTTTTGTCAGCAGCAAACTTGGCTTTGACAGCCGTGGTGATGGCGGCATCGTCCACGTAGGCGCCGGCTGTCTGCTGACCACGCCCCACGGCGCAACCGGTGCTGATGATGGTGATGCCGGCGAGGGCGGCGAAGGCAATTGCGCGAGCGTATTTCATGGTGTTTTCCTTGAGGTTATGGATCTGTTTGGTGCGGAGAGTTGGAAAGCTTGCCGGCTGACGGCACCACGCCGGTCGGTTTGCATAAGGGTTCTATCGGTATCGGTCGGGCCGCCCGCCGTGCATCAGCGACTGCACGACGCCCGACACTTCGGTGGACTTGAACAGGGCCAGTGCCACACCGGTGAGCGAGATCAGCCGCCAGGGCCGCAGCAGCACCAGCGCGGCGCCGGTAGCGGCTGCGATGCCCAGCAACTTGACGGGTTGTTCCCGGGCAAAGTCTTGCACCATGGGTTTGGCCACATCCAGCGCCAGATGGGCCGGGTGTGACCGCCACCACGAAGCAGCGACCTGCTTGACCAGGTCCCAGGAGCCGGACGAGGCGTCGATGCCGCTTTCGCGGATGTCCTCGCTGGCGTCGGTATCGCCGGTCCGGTCCGATTCCGGCGCTTCGCCGTTCATGTCGCGAACAATCGCCTGGCGGCTGGCGGCAAGCCGTTCCAGGGCTGAGAGCTTGGCAGTTGTCATAAAACGGTCGGGAAATGCTTCACGCGGCAGAACGCAATGCTTGTGCATCGCGATCGAACTGCGCCTTCACTTGCGAAAAATGGCTGGGAGGCATGGGCTTGCGCGCCTTGATAAAAGCGCCCAGCGTCAGCGCCAGGGCTGTCGCAGGCACCGCGACCAGGGCCCAGTGAAACGGGCCGGTGGCGCCCAGCATGAACGCCATCCCGGCAAGGATCAGGAACACCATGGCGCCGATCACGACCAGCGCCCACACGACCACGCGCTGGAGCAGGTCCCCCCCGGCCTCCGACGCTTCTTCGCGGATCAGCTCGGCATAAGCGCCCAGATGGTCGACCAGCAGGTTGGGTCGGCGGATCAGCGTCGAGATAAATGGGTGCAGCATGGCAATGGTGAGTAGCGGTCGCGGCCTGGATCAGCCTGTTAGCGGGAGTCGCGGTTGCGGGCAGCAGCCACCAGCAGTGCCACCGTGGCACCGACGGCCGCGGCAATCAGCACGGCCTTGACCGGCTCGTTGGCGACATAACGCGTGGTGGCATCGGCATAGCGATGCATCGAACGCTGCGCGCGTTCACTGGCCTCGGCGGCCATGTCCATGCTCTGGCGCGCCAGCTTCTGGGCCTGTGTGGCGAGTTTGTCGACCATCGGGTCGATGCTGCCGCGCAATTGGCGGACCTTGCTTTCGGCCTTGTCCAGCGTCTCGTTGGCCAGGCTTCGGCTGGTCTCAACCGCATGTTCTGCGCCATTGATCATCTGGTCGGACAGATGGCGGGCGCTGGCCAGGGTGTCGTGGGTCGAGGGAATGCTGGAGCTTGTGGTTTTCATGTCGGGTTCCTGGTAGTTGAGGCGGGAAGCCGTCACCCGGTGGGGCCGGGTGACGGGAGAGAGCGTGGTGATCGCTTTTTTTAGTTTCTTTTCATCAGGCCAACCACAAAGCTGACCACAGCGAAGATCGCGAAGATGAAGAACAGGATCTTGGCGATTTCAACAGCGCCGGCGGCGATACCGCCGAAGCCAAAGACGGCGGCAATCAGTGCAATCACCAGAAAGACAACGGAATAGTGCAGCATGTCGATCTCCTTGCAGGGCGGTGCCCATGGGTTGCGGCGCTCGCAATCGAAACACCTGCCGCAAGCTTAGGCGGCCAAGGACGAATCGTTCATCGGTGTGTGCCGGATGGCCCTGTGGGGTTGCACGATGAGGCGCTGTAGGACGCAGCCGATGCGCGCTGCACCCGGGAGCGATCGGCGGGGATGGGGTTGTCAGCGTGAGGCGCCGGCACCGTCGCGGCAGGGCCGGCTGTGAAAGCCGGTCAGGGTCAGGATGCCAGCGTTACTTTGGGCAACACTGCAAAAATGCGTGTGCCCTCACCGGGACGGGAGGCCACGGTCAGCTTGCCGCCGGCCGCCTCGACGCGGTGCCGCATGCCGGCCAGGCCGTGGCTGGCGCTGCTGATTTTCAGGCTGTCGAATCCCTTGCCGTCGTCCTTCACTTCCACGGCGATGTAGCTGTCGAAGTTGTGCAGGCTGATCCCGGCCTGCCGCGCCTCGGCGTACTTGCCGATGTTGGTCAGCGACTCCTGCACCAGCCGGTAGACGGTGAGCTGTGCGGCGCCGCCCAGCTCGACCATCTCCAGGTCGGTGCTGATGCTCAGACCCGACCGGTCCTCGAACTCCCGCGCCAGGATCTCCAGCGAGGCAACCAGGCCCAGGTGCGACAGCGACGAGGGGCGCAGGTCCTCGACGATGCGGCGCTTCAGTGCAATGCCGCTGTTGAGGGTCTCGATCAGGTGCTGGATGCGCTCGGTGGCTTCGGGTGAAATGACGCCCAGCCGCGACTTGATGCGCGCCACATCCAGTTTGGCTGCGGTCAGCAGGGCGCCCAGCTCGTCGTGCAGTTCGCGGGCCAGGTGGCCGCGCTCATCTTCCCGCACTTGCTGCAGGTGGGTGGCCAGCTCGGCCAGCGTGGCGGTTCGGTCGCGCACTTCCTTGTCCAGCTGGTCGCGTTCGCGCTGCAGGGCTTCCTGCTCGCGCCTGCCGGCGTCCAGCAGCGCCCGGTTCTGCCGCAAATACATGTAGAACGCCAGCAGCCCGGCGAGCGCCATCACGGCAATGCCAATGCGCGCCAGCTGCAGCGATTTGGCAATCTGCGCCTGTGCGCCGCCCATCTTGGCGTTGCTGGACTGCACCAGCCTGCTGATCTGGCTGCGGATGGCTTTCATCTGCTCCATGCCGACATCGGTGGTCAGCACGAACTTCCAGGCTTCCTCGTTGCCCTGCTTGCGCATGCGCACGCTCAGGTCCATCTCTGCCAGCTTGCGCGAAACGTTGCGCGACAGCACGCCGAACTCGGCCAGATCAGCGGGGTAGGGCGTGTAAAGCCGGCGCAGGGCGTCCAGCGTCTGGTTGATTTCTGCGGTGGCGACGTCGTAGGGCTCCAGGTATTTGGGGTCCCCGGTCAGCAGGTAGCCGCGCTGGCCGGTTTCGGCATCGAGCATGTGCTGCAGCAGCCGGTTGACCACGCTACGGGTTTCCTGTGCGGCTTCAATGCTGGTGGTGGCCTGGGTGGAGAGGCGAAAGCCGGCCTCGTTGATGAAGATCAAAATGGCGGCCGCAAACACAGCCAGTGGCAGGCTGATCGCCATTTTGGGGATTGCAAACCATCTCATCCTTATCTCCGGTCCGTATTTCAATCGATAATTCGTGAATAATCGCTTTTGAGACAAAAAAGCCCGGCGTAATTACGTGGCGCCGCGTCGAAGCATTGTGCCGCGTTGAAACGAAGACCTTGAAAAGGAATTGAAATGATCAAAATCGGAATTGTTGATGACCATGCCATCGTGCGTTCGGGGCTCAAACAGTTCTTTTCCGACCAGGTCGACCTGCGCGTGGTGGGCGAAGCGGCGAGCGGCCGGGAGGCCATTGACCTGGTGCGCAATGTGGAACTCGACATCCTCGTCATGGACCTGTCCATGCCCGGTCAAAGCGGCATTGACGCGCTGGCGATGATCCGCGCCAAGGCGCCGGATGTCGGCATCCTGATCCTCAGCGGTTACCCCGAGGAGCACTACGCGGTCAACCTGATCCGCCAGGGGGCCAGCGGTTACCTGAACAAGGAATGCGACCCGATGGAAATCGTCAACGCCATCCGCGTGATCTCGCTGGGCAAGCGCTACATCACGCCGGCCGTGGCGGAGTTGCTGGCGCAGCAGCTCAACCGCAAGAATGACGCGACGCCCCATGAGCAGCTCTCCGAGCGTGAGTTCCAGGTGTTCCTGAAGCTTGCCAAGGGTGAAACCGCCGGCGACATCGCCAAAGCCCTGTCCCTGAGCGTTAAAACCGTGAGTACCTACCGGACGCGCGTGATGGAGAAGATGAGCTTGGCGTCCAACAGCGACCTGACCTACTACGCCCTGAAAAACAAGCTGATTGACTGACGGCCGGAAAGCGCTGGCCGGCTATTGCGCCAGGCAATAGTCGACCAGTGCATCAATTTCATTGGATTTGTCAAAAACCGCGTCCACGCCAAGCTGCGCGCAACGCTTGCGGATATCCGCGGTGGCGTAATTGCTCAACACAATCACCTTCTGGTGCGCCTTGCGGTTGCGGCAGGCCTCCAGCACACCCAGCCCGCTGCCCTGCTTGAGGAAAAGGTCAACAATGGCCAGATCCCAGGCCTGACCGTCTTTCCTGAGCCAGTCCCTGGCCTCGTTTTCGGTTTCCGCCGTGCCCACGGCATCAATACCGACAAGTTCTTCAAGCGTGGCTATCAGGTTGTCGCGTATTGTGGCGTTGTCTTCGACGATGTAAGTTTTTAGTCCCACGGATCTTCAATTCGGGCTGATAAATAGATCTGTTAACTAATGTATCTATTGCAAGATCATTCTGACAGGCCGGCCGGTTCCGACCTGTAGGAAGTTGCCTACAGTCTCCACGATGTAGGTCAGCGCTGACATCGCGCCATGGTAGCAGCCGATGGCCTGATTGCAGGCTGCCTCTGATACTGGGTCATCAATGGTTGACCCGTTGAATGCCCCTCTTGCACACCAGGTGGGTCTGGTTTCGCCGAAGCCTCCTCAACAAGAGCGCAGCACATTTATGAACAATTCCCCTTCCGCCCACCCCAAGCTTCGCGATGTGTTGTGGGCCAGGATTGCGGCGGCGATCCTCGCGGTCGTGGTGTTGCTGGTGCTGCTGGTGGTGTTTTTCCCCTGGGATGTATTGCGGGGACCGGTCAACCGCTATGTCAGCGAGCAAACCGGACGGAAGTTCGAGATCACGCGCAAGCTCGACGTCAAGCTGGGCCGTACCACCCGCGTGCTGGCCGACGGCATCGAGTTCGCCAACCCGCCCTGGGCGCGCGACCCCTACCTGGTCAGGGCGGAGGCCGCAGAAATCCAGATCAGGTTATGGCCGCTGCTCAGCGGGCGCATCGAGTTGCCGCTGGTCAGCCTGAAAAAACCGGAACTCGGCTTGCAGATCGAGCCTGACGGAAAACGCACCTGGTCACTGGCCAGGGACACCGCCGATGAAAGCAAGGTGCCGGCTATCGGTCAACTGCTGATCGACCAGGGCGTCGTGAATTACCTGGCGAGTGCCCAGGGTGCCGATATCACCGCCGATGTGGCCCTCGCCGCGGAGGCCACTTCCGGCTTGCCGCTGACCTACAAGGCCAAGGGCAAATGGAAAGGCGAGACTTTCACGGCGCAAGGCAGGGCAGGCGGCGTGCTGCAGCTGAGTGCCGATACGGCGGGGACATTTCCGCTGGAGATCACGGCTGCAGCCGGGGCCACGCGCCTGAAGGCCAAGGGGACGGTGACCAATCTTTCCGAAGTCGGCAGCATCGCCGCCACCTTCGAACTCGAAGGCCGCAGCCTGGAGGATTTGTACAAGCTGGTCGGTGTGGTGCTGCCGGGCACGCCGCCCTACAAGCTGCGCGGTCAGCTGGACAAGCAGGGCCGGAGCTGGGCGGTGAGCCGGATCAACGGGGTGCTGGGCAAGTCGGACCTGACGGGTGCGCTCACCTTCAACAATACCAAACCCGTTCCCATGCTGACGGGCAAGGTCCAGTCGCGGCTGCTCGACTTCGAAGACCTTGGGCCCATCATCGGCCTGTCCTCCGACAATGCGCCGCCGGCGATGGCGAAAACCACGACCCCGAAACAACGCCCGGCGCGTGCCGGCCGGGTGCTGCCCGACGCGAAGCTGGATTTTGCCCGGCTGAAGGCGATGAACGCCGATGTGTCCTGGAGCGCTGCGAAGATCGTGCATGTGAAGGCCTTGCCGCTGGACCGCCTGAGTGCCGACATCAAGCTCGACAACGGTGTGCTGCAGCTCGATCCCCTGAAACTTGGGGTGGCCGGCGGCGAACTGGCAGGACGGCTGGCGATCAACAGCAAGGTGTCGCCGACGGTGATCGAGACCCGGCTGGACGCGCGCGCCATTGAACTCAACCGCCTGTTTCCGACCATCGAAAAAACCAAAAGCAGCCTGGGCAGGATCAGCGGCCAGTTGGACCTCAAAGGCAGCGGCAGTTCGACGGCCCAGGTGCTGGCATCTTCCTCCGGCAATGTGGCCTTCCTGATGGGCTCCGGTCAGATGAGCAACATCCTGCTGGAGTACATGGGTCTGGACGGCGGCGAGATCATCAAGTTCCTGGTGCGTGGCGACCGCAATGTGCGGCTGCGCTGTGCAGCCGCGGCGTTTGATGTGCAGAAGGGCCTGATGACCAGCAAGGCGATTGTGCTGGACACGGTCGATACGGTGATCGTCGGCGCCGGTACCATCAGTCTGGCCGATGAGACCCTGGCCATCCGGCTTGAACCTTCGCCCAAGGACGCCAGCATCCTGAGCCTGCGTTCGCCGCTGAACATTGGCGGAACGTTCGGGGCGCCGACCGCAGGGCCCGACAAGGGCGCGCTGGCCGGCCGCGCCGCCATTGGGCTGGCACTGGCGGTCCTCAACCCGTTGCTGGCGCTGGCTGCGACCATAGAAACAGGCCCCGGGCAGGACGCCGATTGCAGGCAGGTGATCCAGCAGGCGGCAGCGCCGCGCGCTGCGGCACGTATTCCGGCCAACTCCGTCAAGTAGCCCAACGGTCTGCGGCGGGGCTGCACACCGGGCAGGAGGGATGGCGCGGTACGCGCACTTCGCTCCAGTCCATGCTTCGGCCATCGACCATCAGCAGGCGGCCTGTCAGGGGCCGGCCGATGCCGCAGAGCAGCTTGAGGGCTTCCGCGGCCTGGACCGTCCCTACCATGCCAACCAGCGGTGCAAACACGCCCATGGTGGCGCACAAGGCCTCCTCGACCGCCTCCGAGGGCGGGAACACGCAGGCATAACAGGGTGAATCGGCCTGGCGCGGGTCATAGACCGCCACCTGGCCATCGAAACGGATGGCAGCGCCCGACACCAGCGGTTTGCGGTGTTTGACGCAGGCGCGGTTGATGGCCTGGCGCGTGGCAAAGTTGTCGCAGCAGTCCAGCACCAGGTCCACCCGGGGCAGCAAGCCGTCCAGCAGGGCGTCGTCGGCGCGTAAAGTGATGGTGTTGACCTGGACGTCCGGATTGATGTCGGCAATCGCCTGGCGCACGGATTCGGCCTTGAACTGGCCGACACGGGACAGGGTGTGGGCGATCTGCCGCTGCAGGTTGGTGGTGTCGACACGGTCGTGGTCCACCACGGTGATCTGGCCGACGCCGGCGCTCCCCAGATACAGCGCCACCGGCGACCCGAGGCCCCCGGCACCCACGATCAGCACATGCGCAGACAGCAGGGTGTTTTGGCCCTCGACCCCGATCTCGTCGAGCAGGATGTGGCGCGAATAGCGCAGCAGCTGGCTGTCGTTCATGGAGCGGCTGACCCGGGGCGTGCGCCGGAGGTGCTGGACGACGCGCGGACGGCTTGACGCCCGCGTGCGTGCGGTCCGGCAGCTCAGTTTTCCTTCTTCTCTTCCTTGCGCTCGACGATGGTCTTGCTGACCAGCACAGGGCGGCCCTTGAGCTGGTTCAGGGCCTGGGCCAGCTGGAAGTCCTTGTCGCTGCCGAACTCGGGCGGCCGGCGCTGTTCGGGGCTCTTTTTCGACTCTTCCTCAAGGCGCTTGAGGGCTTCCTCGCGGGCTTTTTCACGGCCCGGGTCCTTGACTTCCGCGCCCTGGCCGCTGCCCAGGTGCTTCTCGAGGTCGGCTTCGCGGGTGCGCAAGGCGGCAAACGGGCTGCCTTCGGCGGTGTCGTCAACCATCACGTCAGGCACGATACCCTTGGCCTGGATGGACTTGCCGCTGGGCGTGTAATAACGCGCCGTGGTGAGCTTCAGGCCGGTATCCGGGCCGAGCGGGCGCACCGTCTGCACCGAGCCCTTGCCGAAGGTCTGGTTGCCCATGATGGTGGCGCGCTTGTAATCCTGCAGGGCGCCGGCCACGATCTCGCTGGCCGATGCCGAGCCTTCGTTGACCAGCACCACCAGCGGCACGGTCTTGATGGCGGCGGGCAGGCGCTTGAGCGGGTCGGCAGCATTGCGGCGCTGGTAGAACTCGGGCGCCGCCTTGTAGGTGAACTTGCTCTCGGGCAACTGCCCGTTGGTGGACACCACGGTGACGTTTTCCGGCAGGAAGGCGGCCGACACCGCCACGGCTGCGTCCAGCAGGCCGCCCGGGTCGTTGCGCAGATCCAGCACCAGCCCTTTCAGGTTGGGCTCCTGCTTGTAGATCTGTTCGAGCTTGGTGACGAAGTCCTCAACCGTACGTTCCTGGAACTGGCTCAGGCGGATCCAGGCGTAACCCGGCTCGACCACCTTGCTGCGCACCGACTGGGTACGGATTTCCTCGCGCGTGATGGTCACCGGAAAGGTCCGGTTCTCATCCTTGCGGAAAATCATCAGCACGACCTTGGTCCGCGGTTCGCCGCGCATTTTCTTGACGGCTTCGTTGAGCGACAGGCCCTTGACGGCGGTGTCGTCGATTTTGGTGATCAGGTCATTGGGTTTGAGGCCGGCGCGATCGGCCGGGGAGCCCTCGATCGGCGAAACCACCTTGACCAGGCCGTCTTCCTGCGCGATTTCGATGCCGACACCGACAAAACGGCCGCTGGTGCCCTCGCGGAATTCCTTGAAGGACTTCTTGTCGAAATACACCGAGTGCGGGTCCAGGCTGGCCACCATGCCGGAAATCGCGTCGGAGATCAGTTTTTTCTCGTCCACCGGCTCCACATAGTCGGTCTTGACCATGCCGAACACGGCAGCGAGTTGTTGCAGCTCTTCCAGCGGCAACGGGGTCAGCCCGCCGCGTGCGACAGCCTGCAATTGCACCGTGGTCAGCGCTCCGGCCACCGCGCCAATGGAGATCCAGCCTGCAATCTTGAGTTTCTGACCCATAAATACCTTCGTTTGCCTAGATTAAAGACAGTTGCCACAGATTTTGAACCAATATACACCTTGGAGAAAGGCCCCGGCGTGCAGTTCCCGTGCCATAGGTCGCACGAGCGGGAAATGTTTCAAACCGGGCCTGCTTTACACGTGCTTGACATTCAGGCCTTGCCCTGGGCGGCGACGGCCGCCGCGGCTTTGGCAATCGCCTCGCTGTCGCCCAGGTAGTAGTGGCGCAAGGGCTTGAGGTCGGCATCGAGTTCGTAGACCAGCGGAATGCCGTTCGGAATGTTCAGGCCCACGATGTCCTGGTCGGATATGTTGTCGAGGTACTTGACCAGCGCGCGGATGGAATTGCCGTGGGCCGCCACCACGATGCGTTTGCCGGCACGGATGGCCGGCGCCATGGCCTCGTTCCAGAACGGCAGCACGCGGGCCACCGTGTCTTTCAGGCACTCGGTCAGGGGCGCCTCGCCGGGCTGGAGCCTGGCGTAACGCGGGTCCCGGCCTTCCCAGCGTTCGTCGTCGGGCGTCAGCGGCGGCGGCGGTGTGTCGTAGCTGCGGCGCCAGGCCAGCACCTGCGCGTCACCGTATTTTTTGGCCGTCTCGGCCTTGTTCAGGCCCTGCAAGGCGCCGTAGTGCCGCTCATTGAGGCGCCAGCTGTGCACCACCGGCAACCAGGTGCGGTCCATTTCATCCAGGGTGTGCCAGAGCGTGCGGGTCGCGCGCTTGAGCACGCTGGTGTAGGCCACATCGAAATCGTAACCCTCGGCTTTGAGCAGCCGGCCGGCGGCGACGGCCTGTGCGACGCCGGTGGGCGTGAGGTCCACATCGGCCCAGCCAGTGAAGCGGTTTTCAAGGTTCCAGGTGGATTCGCCGTGGCGGATAAGCACAAGTTTGTACATGGGATGACGCAGTTGAGGGAGTGGAATGGGGAGTGGGTGGGGGGGCGTAAAACCGGGTGGGCGGCGGGGTGTGCGCAGCCGTGTTCACCCCTGCATTCTAAAATCAGCAATTAACCGCAAAACCCTGAAGGACTCAAAGTGAAATTTCTCATCGATAACTGGATGCTGATCGGCATTGCGCTGGCATCCGGCGGCATGCTGGTGTGGCCCCTGATTTCCAGCGGCATGGCGGCCGGATCGCTCAGCGCCACCGGGGCCGTGCAGTTGATCAACCGCGACAAGGCCGTGGTGATCGATGTCAGCGAAGTGGAGGAGTTTGCCGGCGGCCACGTGGTCGGCGCGAAGAACATTCCCCTGAGCCAGCTCGAGGAAAAACTGCCCGCGACCGTCAAGAACAAGGCCCTGCCGCTGATCCTGGTGTGTCCCAGCGGTGCCCGCGCCAACCGGGCGCTGGCCATGGCCAAAAAACTCGGCTACGAGCAGGCCCAATGCCTGGCTGGCGGGCTGAAATCCTGGAAAGAGGCTAAGCTGCCTCTCGAGAAGGCCTGATTCGCGGGCTGCCACCCTGAACCCGACCGGAGAAAGATACCCATGCAAAACGTCAAGATCTACCTGACCGCCAGCTGTCCTTACTGCATTCACGCCAAGCAATTGCTCAAGCAGCGTGGGGTCGAGGCGATCGAGGAAATCCGCGTGGACATGCAGCCGGCCGAGCGCCAGAAGATGATGGAGATCACCGGACGCCGCACGGTGCCGCAGATTTTCATCGGCGACACCCATGTCGGCGGCTGCGACGACCTGGTGGCGCTGGACGGCCAGGGTGGCCTGCTGCCGCTGCTCAACAGCTGAGCCGGCCCTGCAACGGTGCCGGTGCGCCGGGCGCTCCTGAGATAATGGGCCGTGCCTGCGGCGCGCGCCGCAGGTTTTATTTTTTTCACGCCTTCCGAAAGATTCACCATGGCCGAAGCCAACCTTGACCCCGTGTTCCAGATCCAGCGCGTCTACCTCAAGGACATCTCGCTGGAGCAGCCCAATTCCCCGGAAATCCTGCTGAACCAGGAGCAGCCAGCGGTCGACATCCAGCTCGGCGTCGACGCCCTGCCGATCACCGACGGCCTGTACGAAGTCAGCGTGACCGCTACCGTGCACACCAAGATCGAGGACAAGACCGTGTTTCTGGTCGAGGCCAAGCAGGCCGGCATTTTTGAAATCCGCAACATGCCGCCGGAGCAGCTCAACGCGGTGCTGGGCATCGCCTGCCCGCAGATCGTGTATCCCTACCTGCGCGGCAATGTGGCCGACGTGATCCAGCGCGGCGGCTTCCCGCCTGTGAACCTGGCCGAGATCAATTTCCAGGCCATGTTCGAGCAGCAGCAGGCCGCCGCCGCCTCGGCAGCGCAGGAAACCCCGCAAATCATCGTCTGATCCCGGCGCCGCCGCTTCCCGCCCGCCATGAAAATTGCCGTTCTCGGCGCCGGTGCCTGGGGCACCGCCCTGGCGATCAGTGCCGCGCGGTCGGCGTCAGCCTCTTCCGCCGCGCCACGCCACCAGGTCAGCCTGTGGGCGCGTGATCCGGCGCAACTGGCCGACCTGCAGGCGCAGCGGGTCAACACCCGCTACCTGCCGGGCATGGCGCTGCCGCCCTCGCTGCTGCTGGCCGGCGGTAGCGATGCCTCGCTGGCTGCCGTGCTGGCCGGGCAGGAGCTGATCGTCATCGCCACCCCGATCGCCGGCCTGCGCGGCATGTTGCAGCGCCTGCAGCACGCCAGCGTTCCGGTCGCCTGGCTCTGCAAGGGGTTTGAAGCGCCGCTCGCCGGGCCCTCTCCGGATTTCACGCCTTTTGGGCTGCTGGCCCACGAAATACGCGCGCAGGCAGCTATCAATTTGAGAGCGGGTGCGCTCAGTGGCCCGAGTTTTGCGCAGGAGGTCGCGCGCGGCCAGCCGACCGCGCTGGTGGCGGCCAGCGAACATCCCGAAGTGCGCGATGCGCTGGTGGCGGCCTTTCACGGCCCGGCGCTGCGGGTCTACGCCAACGACGACATCATCGGGGTCGAGGTCGGCGGCGCGGTCAAGAATGTGCTGGCGATCGCGACCGGCCTGTGCGACGGCCTGAGCCTGGGGCTCAACGCCCGCGCCGCGCTGATCACGCGCGGCCTGGCCGAGATGACGCGGCTGGGCCTGGCCCTGGGCGCGCGCGCCGAAACCTTCACCGGCCTGTCGGGCCTGGGCGACCTGGTGCTGACCGCCACCGGCGACCTGAGCCGCAACCGCCAGGTCGGGCTGCTGCTCGCGAAAGGCCAGTCCCTGGCGCAGGCGGTGCAATCGCTGGGCCATGTCGCCGAAGGCGTGTACTGCGCCCGCACGGTGGTGCAGCGCGCGCAGGGCCTGGGGGTGGAGATGCCGATATCGGAAGCCGTCGTGGCGCTGCTGGACGGGCAGATCCAGCCGGCCGAAGCCGTCGCGCTGCTGATGGGGCGCGATCCGGCGGCCGAGCTGCGCTAGCTGGCCTCGTGCCCGGCTGGGGCATGGGTTGAGGGCGATTTTGGGCTCCAGCCCTTTACCTGCGGGCGTGAGCAGCTACTGAATTCATAGCAATACGTGTTGTGCTTGTCATCCCGGACTGGATCCGGGATCGAAGTCTGATGACCGCCGCCACCGTTCGGGCTGAGCCTGTCCAGCCTTCTTTGCTTCGTTTGTTTGAGGCTTGCCAACAAGCCGGGGGTTGCCCGGCGGCAACTCACTTTCTTTTGCTTCGCCAAAAGAAAGTAAGCAAAGAAAAGGCGACCCGATGGTCTGGGTCCCCTGCGCTGCGCTCCGGGGCAACCTGCGGTGCTCGCCGAAAACGGGGCCGGGCTCGAACTCGCTTCGCTCAGACAATCGCCCGTCCTGATCCGTTTTCGGCTGCGCTCCTCGGCCCAGCCCGACGGGTGGAGGAAGAAGACAAACATCCAAATACCAAGACCGGGGACAAATCCTGAGTGCATGAAGCGCGCAGCGCTTCATGGACGGGAATCCCAACGAACGGTCATGCGTGCACGCGAGTGCAGCGCACGCGGCCACATGAGGCTCCCTTCTCTCGCCCAGCGGGGCGAGGGAAGGGCGGGGGGTTGGGAGTGGGGAGTTGAAACTACTGCCTGTGGCGAGCTGCAGGTGCAGCGTGAGGCACGGAAGACTCAAGCTCGTTGCTGCATCTTCTCAATCCTCTCGCCCATGCGCGAGAGCAGGTACCACCACTCGCTGTCATCCTCGCGGTAAGTCCTGACCGCGCCGGCCCGCACCAGGATCTTGCGCAATTCGTCGTCTTCGAAACCCCCCAGGTGTTTTTTGAGGACCTCGAAGGAGCGGTCGGTGAAACTTTTGTGGCTCAGGAAATGGCGCGCGGTTTCCTCGGCCATGAACTCGGTTTTGTACTGCTGCTGAAGGGCTTGCAACTGGTGCCGGAATTGCTGGCGGTTCACGGCGAAGGTCACGAGGGCGCCGACCAGAGTGCCGAGCAGGGTGAACAGGGGGGTCAGGAGGCTGGGGTCCATGGCAGCGGTGCCGGTCAGGGCGTGAAGGGAGAAGCCCGCATTATTGCGGCGAATCAAGCGGCGCAAAGAAATTCATCCCCGGGCTGCGCTGCGCCTTTGCCGCTGGACTAAACTGTTCCGGAACACGCTGCGCCTTGCCGGCGTGTTCGTCGCCGGCCTTTTTTTCAACCGCCTTTGGGAGCCCGCCATGGAAAACACCAGCAAAGAAAAATTGATCACCGACATGAAGGTCGTCCTCGCCGATGTGGAGGATCTGCTCAAGGCTGCCACCGCCGCCACTGGCGAAACTGCCGCTGCCCTGCGCGAAAAAGCCGCCGGCAAACTCAAGCTGGCGACCGAAAAGCTGACCGGCCTGCAGGAGGCGGCGCTGCTCAAGGGCAAGGAAGCCGCCAAGGTCACCGACGAGTATGTGCACGCCAACCCCTGGAAGGCCGTCGGCGTCGCGGCGGCAGCGGGCTTCCTGATCGGCCTGCTGGTCAACCGCAAGTAGTTCCCGACCCCCGGGGCCTTGCCGCATGAACCCGCCAGAAACCGGCGCGCCGCCGCGCCTGCTCGCCTCCCTGCGCCAGCTTGCACTGACCGCGCTGGCGATGGCGCACACGCGGCTGGCGCTGGCAGGCGTCGAACTCGAGGAAGAGCTGCAGCGCCTGGTCGGCTTGCTGCTGAGCCTGCTGGGCCTGCTGGTGTTTGGTTTGATGGGCCTGCTGGTGCTGACCTTCACCGTGGTGCTGGCCGTGGATGCCGGCCAGCGGGTGGTGGTCATGGCTGGTTTTGCCATCGTGTACCTGGGTCTGGCGGGATGGTTGGTGTGGCGGGTTCGGCGCATGCTGGCGACCCGGCCGCCTTTCCTGCAGGCCACCCTGGCTGAAATGGCGCGCGACCGCGAGGCGCTGCAGGCCGCATCCGGCCCCAGCCCGGTCACCGTGAAGGACCGCCATGACTGATGCCACCGGCCAGCGGGTGCTGAGAAAACAGGCGCTGTTGTTGCGCTCGGCCACCGAACGTGCCGAACTGGTCCAGACTGTCGGCGCGGTGCGCCAGTCGGCGACGCTGTTGGGCAAGGCGGCCCCGGGCCTGGCCATCGGCAAGGGCCTGCCGCTGGCCCTGCTTCTGCTTAAACGCGCGCCCCTGCTCAGTCCGCTGCTGTCACTGGCGCTGGCGGGTGCACGCCGGCCGGCCATCCGGTACGGCATGCTGGCGGCCGGCGCTGCCTGGCTGGCCTGGAAAGGCTGGCAGTGGCTGGGTGCGCAGCGTGCGCAGGCACCAGCCGAATCACCGCCGGACCTATCTGCTCCTGAATAGATAGCTGCGTACGCCCGTGGAATAAGCGCTGCAGCCCTGTTTGATGCCCAAACCCGGGGCGGGCTGTCAGATCTCGAGGTTGTCGATCAGTCGGGTGTTACCCAGTTTGGCGGCGCCCAGTACCACCAGCGGCGCGGAAGTGTCGTCCACACCGGGGGGCAGCAGATCCGAACGGCGGCGCACGCTCAGGTAGTCGGGCTTCCAGCCGCGTGCCGCCAGCGCCAGCATGGCTTCTTCCTCCAGCACGTCGCGTTGTGCCAGGCCTTGCGCCTTCACCGCCTGGCCCAGCGCCTGCAGCGCGCGCGAGAGCTGGACCGCTTCGCTGCGCTCGGTCGTGCTCAGGTAGCCGTTGCGTGAAGACAGCGCCAGCCCGTCGGCTGCGCGCAGCGTGTCGCCGGGCACGATCTCGATGGGCAGCGCGAACTGCTGCACCATGCGCCGCACGATCATCAGTTGCTGGTAGTCCTTCTTGCCGAACATCGCGAAGCCGGCCGGCTTGCCGGCGAAAACGCTGGAAAACAGCTTCATCACCACGGTGCTGACGCCGACAAAAAATCCGGGCCTGAACTGGCCCTCGAGGATGTCGGCGAGTTCGGCCGGCGGGTGCACCTTGTAGGTCTGTGGCTCCGGGTAGAGGTCGGTCTCGCGCGGCGCAAACAGCACATCGCAGCCGGCAGCACGCAGCCGCTCGCAGTCGGCCTCCCAGGTGCGCGGATAGCTGTCAAAGTCTTCGTGCGGCGCGAACTGCAGGCGATTCACGAAGATGCTGGCCACCGTCACGTCGCCCAGCGGTTTGGCCTTGTCCACCAGCGCGATATGGCCGTCGTGCAGGTTGCCCATGGTGGCCACAAAGGCCGGGCAGTGGAAAGCTGCCAGCGCGGCGCGCAGGTCGGTGATGCTGTGGACAATTTTCATGCGGTGCAAAGCTGGTGTTCAAAAGGGGCGACTATACAAGCGACAAGCGTGGGGGCCAGGTTTTTTCCGCCGGGCCGCCCCAAGGAAAAAATGCGCCCCCTCGGGGGGCAGAGAGCTACACGCAGTGAGCGAATGTGGGGGCCATATTTCTACCAGGCATGCAGTGCATCAACCGGAAAGCTGCCGTCTTTGACAGCACGCACATAGGCCTGCATCGCGCCCTGCACGCTGTGCGCGTCGGCCATGAAGTTGTGCACGAACTTAGGCATCTTGCCGAGGTTCATGCCCAGCATGTCGTGCAGCACCAGCACCTGTCCAGCGGTGCCCGCGCCGGCGCCTATGCCTATGGTTGCGCAGCGGGAAAGCTCCTTGGTCAGCGTGGCGGAGAGGGCGGCCGGCACCATCTCCAGCACCAGCATGGCCGCGCCGGCATCCTGCAAGGCATGCGCCTGGCTGCGCAGGATGGCGGCGGCGTCCTCGCTGCGGCCCTGCACGCGGTAGCCGCCCAGCGCATGCACGGTTTGCGGTGTCAGCCCCAGGTGCGCGCAGACCGGGATGCCGCGTTCAACCAGGAAAAACACCGTCTCGGTGGTCCAGCCACCGCCTTCGAGCTTGACCATGTGGGCGCCGGCCTGCATCAGCACTGTGGCGCTGCGCAGCGCCTGCTCCTTCGATTCGTGGTAACTGCCGAAAGGCAGGTCGGCGATCAGCCAGGCGGTGGCCTGGGCGCGGCGCAGGCCGCGCGCCACACAGTCGGTGTGGTGCCGCATGGCCTCGAGGGTCACGCCCACCGTGCTGCCCAGTCCCTGGCAGACCATGCCCAGCGAGTCACCGACCAGGATGCATTCGACGCCGGCCGCGTCGGCCACGGCGGCGAAGGTCGCGTCGTAAGCGGTCAGCATGGTGATTTTTTCGCCCTGCGCATGCATCTCGCGAAGGCGCGGCAGGCTCACGGGCTTGCGCGAGGCAGCGGGCGGCGCGGCGGGCAGGGTGCCATACGGGCTTGCGTTGCCAGCGGCCGATGCTGGGGCGGGGACCTGCGTCATGGTTTTGCGTCCGGCGCAGAACGAGTCATGCCCAGGCGCTCCAGCAGGGCCACATCGGCGCCCGTGTCGGGGTTGCCAGTGGTCAACAGCTTGTCGCCATAAAAGATGGAATTGGCACCAGCCAGGAAACACAGGGCTTGCACCGCATCGCCCATTTGCTGGCGGCCGGCCGACAGGCGCACCCGTGCCTTCGGCATGGTGATGCGTGCCACAGCAATTGTGCGCACGAATTCAAACGGGTCCAGGTCTTTCTGGTCGGCCAGTGGCGTGCCTTCAACCTTGACCAGGTTGTTGATCGGCACCGACTCGGGATAGGGTGACAGGTTGGCGAGTTCGGCCACAAGGCCGGCGCGCTGACGTCTCGTTTCGCCCATGCCGACAATACCGCCGCAGCAGACCTTCACGCCCGCTCCGCGCACGCGTGCCAGGGTGTCCAGACGGTCCTGGTAGTCGCGCGTGGTGATGATGTCGCCGTAGAAGTCGGGCGCGCTGTCGAGGTTGTGGTTGTAGTAGTCCAGGCCTGCGCTCTGCAGTGTTTGTGCATGGCCGTCTTCCAGCATGCCCAGGGTGGCACAGGTCTCCAGGCCGAGCGCCTTGACGGTGCGCACCAGTTCGGCGACTTTTTCAATATCGCGGTCTTTCGGCGCGCGCCAGGCCGCGCCCATGCAAAAACGCGTGGCGCCAGCGTCCTTGGCGCGTTGGGCCGCCAGCTTCACCTCCTCTGGCTCCATCAGCTTGGTGGCTTCCACGCCGGTGTCGAAGCGCGCTGCCTGCGGGCAGTAATTGCAGTCCTCCGGGCAGCCGCCGGTCTTGACCGACAGCAGGGTGGCAAATTCAACGCGTGTCGGATCAAAGTTTTCACGGTGCACAGTTTGGGCCTGGTGCATCAGCTCCGGAAAAGGCAGGTCGAACAATGCTTCGATGGCGTCCACGCTCCAGCGGGCCTCGGGGCTGGCCGGGACGCTCCGAAGTGGGCGATGCAGGGTGACGGCTTGTTCAAAAGTGCTGGACATGTCGTTATTCCTTCAGGTGATACACATTTCTGTCTATGTAGCGGGGATGGTGCTGCAATCTGGATGGCGTTGAAAGGGTGTGAAGTCTAGCCGAGTGCCTCTGCCGGCTGCCTGGCGGCGGCCAGCTCACACACTGCCCTGATCAATTCGTCAATATCGGCTTCCGTGTGGGCTGCTGACAGCGCGATGCGCAACCGCGCCGTGCCCTCGGGTACGGTGGGCGGGCGAATGGCGGGCACCCACAGGCCGCGCTGGCGCAGGCCTTCCATGACGGCCAGCGCTTCATCGTTGGGCCCGATCAGCAACGGCTGGATGGCCGTCTGTGAGTCGCCGAGTTGCCAGGAGCTGCCGCGCAGGCTGTGGGCAAAGCCAATGCGCAGACGGGCGATGAGTTTTTGCAGGTGCGTGCGGCGCCACTCATCCCGCGCTATCAGTTGCAGGCTGGCCTGTAGGGCACTGGCCAGCAGAGCCGGCGCGGCGGTCGCAAATATATAGCTGCGGGTTTTTTGCATCAGCCACTCCACAAGGGCGTCGCTGCCAGCTACAAAAGCGCCGGCAACACCGGCTGCCTTGCCCAGGGTCGCCATGTAGAGCACGCGGGGTGACGCTTGCGCGCCGGTCAGGCCAAAGCGGGCCAGGCAGCCGCGGCCCTGCGGGCCCAGCACGCCAAAGCCGTGCGCATCGTCGAGCAGCAGCAGCGCATCGTGGCGCTCGCACAGCGCCAGCAGGGACGGCACGTCCGCAATGTCACCGTCCATGCTGAACACCGCGTCGCTGATGACCAGCTTGCGCCGCGCCGGGCTTTGCGCCAGCGCGGCTTCCAGCGCAGCCAGGTCGGCATGGGCATAACGGTGAATCTGTGCGCGCGACAGCCGCGCACCGTCAATCAGGCAGGCATGGTTGAGCGCATCCGAAAAAACAGCGTCGCCGCTGCCCAGCAGCGCCGGAACGATGCCGATGTTGGTGGCGTAGCCGGCGTAAAAATAAAGCGCGCGCGGCAAGCCCACAAAAGAAGCCAGTGCGTGTTCAAGCGTTTCGTTGGCTGCGCTGTGACCACTGACCAGGGGCGATGCAGCGGCACCCACGCCGAAGCGGCGCGCACCATCGCAGGCGGCCTCGATCAGCGCCGGGTGCGTAGCCAGGCCCAGGTAGTCGTTGCTGCAAAAGGCCAGCATGCTTTGTCCATCTACCAGCAGCCGGGCGCCGCTTTCGGGCTGCACCACACGCCGCCGCCGACGCAAATGGCTTTGGTCCAGCGCAACAATGCGCGCGGGAAATTCACCGATCCAGGAGTTTGTCAGGGAGGGATGGATTGCCATGCGGGAGGAAGCTCCAGGGTTAGGCCTCTGGCATCGGGCACGCTCTGGTGCGCGATGTTGGCCAGCAGCGGCGCACCCAGGCGCTGCTGCAAAAAGGCCATGTTGTCGTTCTGCGCCAACATGGCCGGCTCGATATGGTTGGCGACCCAGCCCGCCAGGTGCAGACCGCGCGCGCGGATGGCCTCCAGCGTCAGCAGCGTGTGGTTCAGGCAACCCAGCCGCAAGCCCACCACCAGCACCACCGGCAGGTCCAGCGCCTGCGCCAGGTCAGCGCCAGTCTCGGTGGGCGAGAGCGGCACCAGAAAGCCTCCCGCGCCTTCCACCACCACCGCGTCAGCTAATTGAGCCAGCTGGCGATGGCAAGCGACGATGTGGGCGATGTCAATTGAACGGCCGGCTCGTGCAGCGGCGATATGCGGTGACACCGGGTCAGGCAGCAGCACTGGGTTGTCCAGCGCTGGTGGCACGCTGAGAGTGGAGGCGGCACGCAGCGCCAGCACATCGTCGTTGGCTTCAATACCTTCCATGATCGCGGTGCCCGCCGCCACCGGTTTCATGCCTACCACCCGCTGGTGGTGCCTTGCCAGCGCATGCAGCAGGGCGGTGCTGACCAGGGTTTTGCCGACCCCGGTGTCGGTGCCTGTGACAAAGCAGGAAATAGAGCGGTGCTCAGCCATGGTGAATGGCCTCTTCGGCCAGCGTGGCCTGTAGTGCGGCCATTGCACCTGTGACGAGGTGCGCAGCGCTTTCCTCGTCCATCACATAAGGCGGCATGGCGTAAATGGTGTTGCCGATGGGCCGCAGCAGCACGCCGTGCGCCATCGCGTGCTGGTGGTAGCGCCGCGCAAACTGGGGCAGGCTGGTGTCCACGTCCCAGGCCCAGATCATGCCCAACCGCCGCGCATGCCTGATGCGCGCGTGCTGGGTTAATGGCGTCAAAGCCTTGTCGAGTGTTTGGGCCAGCACAGCGTTGCTGGCCAGCACATCGGTTTGGGAGAACAGCGCCAGGGTCGCCAGCGCAGCCCGGCAGGCCAGCGGATTGCCGGTATAGGAGTGGGAGTGCAGAAATCCGCGCGCCACTTCGTCGTCGTAAAAGGCTTCGTACACTGTGTCGGTGGTCAGAACTGCGGACAGGGGCAGGGTACCGCCGGTCAGGCCTTTGGACAGGCAAATGAAGTCGGGCCGAATGCCGGCCTGCTGGTGCGCGAACATGGTGCCGGTACGGCCAAAGCCGGTGGCAATTTCGTCCACCACCAGGTGCACTTCGTGGTGATCACACAGCGCGCGGATCCGGCGCAGGTAGCTGGCGTCGTGCATGGCCATGCCGCCTGCGCATTGCACGAGAGGCTCGACGATCAGGGCTGCGGTTTCTTGGTGGTGTTCACCCAGCCAGGTCTCCAGCGCGGCGGCGGCGCGCTGCGCCACGTCGGCTGCACTTTCCCCGGACTGGGCGGCGCGTGCATCTGGGCTGGGCACGGTGGCGGCCAGCCGCACCAACGGTGCATAGGCTTCACGGAAGATGGCGATGTCGGTCACGGCCAGCGCGCCCACGGTTTCTCCGTGGTAGCCCCCGGCCAGGCCTACAAAGCGGCACTTGCCGGGGCGGCCGGTGTTGCGCCAGTAGTGCGCACTCATCTTCAGCGCAATCTCGGTTGCCGAGGCGCCGTCGCTGCCGTAAAAGGCGTGGCCCAGTCCCGTCAGCGCGGCCAGTTGTTCTGACAGCTCCACCACCGGCTGGTGTGTGAAGCCCGCCAGCATCACGTGGTCGAGCCGGCCCAACTGGTCAACCAGCGCGGCGCGAATGTGCGGGTGGTTGTGGCCAAACAGGTTGACCCACCATGAACTGATGCCGTCCAGATAACGATTGCCTTCAAAATCATGTAGCCAGACGCCTTCGGCGCGTGACACAGGCACCAGGGGCACGGCCTGTGATGCGTGCTGCTTCATTTGTGTACAGGGGTGCCACACGTGACGCAGGCTGCGCTGGCTGATGGTTTGGTTGTCCATGACGTTTCGCCGGAGAATCAGGAGAAGGGCGGTTTCAGCGTATCTGTACAGGAATGCTGGAGCGCGCTTCCTTGATGCGGTTGGCCTCGTCGACAAACACCAGCTTGGGTTCGAAGCCTGCCACCTGGTCGGCTGGCAGTTGGCCAAAAGCCGCGATGATGATCAGGTCACCGACGGCCGCGTGGCGCGCCGCCGAGCCATTGACCGAGATGGTGCCGCTGCCGCGCTGGGCGCGTATCGCGTAGGTCACGAAGCGCGCGCCGTTGTTGATGTTCCAGATGTGGATTTGTTCAAACTCGGCTATGCCCGAGGCCTCCAGCAAGTTGTCGTCGATGGCACAGGAACCTTCGTAGTGCAGTTCGCACTGGGTGACGGTGGCGCGGTGGATTTTTCCGGCGAGAAGGGTGCGTTGCATGGTGTCTCAGGCCCTCAGGGTGTGGGTGATAGTGTGGGTTTGGGAAACAGGGGCGCGGTAACGGGCGGGCTGGCCTGGCCGCGCTGCAAGGCTTCCTGCAATTGTGTAATGGCTGTTTCCGGCGACGCGGCCGCCGTGATGGCGCTGATCACGGCCACCCCGGCCGCGCCGGCGCGTGCCGCCTGCTGGGTTCGCAGCACGTCCATGCCGGCAATGCCCACAACCGGTGTTGGCAGCAGCGCGCACCAGTAGGCCAGGTTGTCGTTGCCCTGCGGGATCCATGGCATGGTCTTGGCCTTTGTCGGGTGTATCGGGCCGCAGGCGATGTAACTCGGCTGCAGCGCCCAGGCGCGGCAGACTTCCCAATACGCGTGGGTGCTGATGCCCAGCCGCAGTCCGGCTTGCTGGATCGCGGCCAGATCTGCAATGTGCAAATCCTCCTGGCCCAGGTGCACGCCGTAAGCGCCTTCCTCGATGGCCAGTTGCCAGTGGTCGTTGATGAACAACTGGGCGCCCGCGGCGGTGGCGGACTGTATGCTTTCGCGGATCTGCCCGCGTACAAACTCGCGGTGTGCAGCACCTTCTGCATCCTTGATTCTGAGCTGAACCGTGGGCACACCCGCGGCCACCACGCGGGCCACCCAGGCGGCGCTGTCGACCACTGCGTACAGGCCGAGGTCGGCATCACTGAGCGGCGCAAAACCACGGACCCCCGTCGCCTGCGGCAGGCTGAAAAAAGGCAGGTTGTCACTGCGATGCGCAAAATCCGGACGTGCCTGCAGCGCCTGCGCGCCGGCGTGCTGGCTCAGGGCATCGTTTCTGGCCATGCTGGCGATGACGATGGCTTCCATGGCCACAAAACCATTCGCCAGTGCTTGCGCCGCGGCGTCTGCGAACAGGCTGTCCGCGCCGGGCGGCGTCGAGGTTGCGGGCCGGCTCAGCCAGCCGCTGGCTTGCGGCGTGTCGGCATAGTCGCTGTCCTCGCCGGTGATCACGACAGACGAGCCACAGGCGGCGCGCAAATGCGCAGCGGCCTGTGTCACGGCTTCGGGTTGGTCCAGCGCGGGCTGACCCAGCAGTGTGGCGGCTTCGTGGTGATTCAGGCAGAGCAAGGCTGGCCCAGCCGACGCGTTCGTTTGCCCAATGCGTTGCCGTATGTCGTTTGCGTTGGCAGCAAACGTCCAGACCGTGTGATTCATGGCGGCGCTCACAATACAAAAGGCCGGCCTGTCACCGGTGTGGAGGCAACCGCCATGTCCTGCTGGGCCATGATGCCGGCCTCATAAGCGAGGCGGCCCGATTCGATGCCGAGCTTGAAGGCGCGCGCCATCGTCACCGGGTCGCGCGCATGGGCTACTGCGGAATTCAGCAGCACCGCGTCATATCCGAGTTCCATGGCTTGCACCGCGTCAGCCGGTGAACCGATGCCGGCGTCCACGATCAGCGGCACGCCGGGCAGGCGCGCACGCAGGGTGCGCAGCGCATGCGGGTTCAGCAAGCCCTGGCCGGAACCGATGGGCGCGCCCCAGGGCATCAGGATGCGGCAGCCGGCATCGAGCAGGCGCTGGCAGCTGACCAGATCGTCGGTGCAATAAGGAAAGACTTCAAAGCCGTCGCGCACCAGCTCGGTGGCCGCCGTGATCAGTTCAAACGGGTCGGGCTGCAGCGTGTGTTCGTCGCCGACCACTTCGAGCTTGATCCAGTGCGTGCCGAACAACTCGCGCGCCATCTTGGCCAGCGCGACGGCTTCGCGCGCGCTGCGGCAGCCGGCGGTGTTGGGCAGCAGGCGCGCGCCGCTGCTGCGGATCATGGCGTAAAAGTCGTTCTGGGTGCCGGCACCGCCGGCCGCCAGCTGGCGCTTGAGCCCGACAGTCACCACTTCAGCGCCGGAGGCCGTGATCGCCTGCTGCAGCACTTGGGGGGAAGGGTAGCTGGCGGTGCCGAGGAAAAAGCGGCTGGTCAGTTCAACGCCTGCGATGTGAAAGTTCATGTCTAGCCTCCGGTGATGGCCTGGAATGTGAAAACAGCGTCGCCGTTTGAAAGTGCCGTGCTTGCGCGCGCATCACGCGCCACAAATTCGCCGTTGACGGCACTGGCAAAAGCCGCGGGCGGCTGTCCGCTGGCCGCCAAGGCATCGGCCAGCGTGCTGCCGGCCGGCAATTGCCGCGTTTCGCCGTTGAGAGTGATGGTGATGTCTGTCATGCCAGGTCCTTGAGCGCTTGTTCGACCAGCGCGGGTGCAATCAGCCAGCCGTGGCGAAACAGGCCGTTGATACGCACCAGGCCCGGGCCCTGCTCCACGCGCGGCAGATTATCGGGCAGGGCGGGGCGCAAATTGGTTTCGGAGTGAATCACACGCGCCTCCGCGAGTTCGGGGATGATGCTGTGCGCCGCGGCCAGCAGTTCGACCGTGCTGCGCAGCGAGACCGGCGAGCGGTCCTCGCTTTCGATCTCGCTGGCGCCGACCACGATGTGCCCGCCTTCCCTTGGCACCAGGTAAACGCGATGCCGCGGGTGCAGCAGGCGTAGCGGCCGCTGCAAGTGCACGCCGGGTGCGTGCAGCCAGAAGATTTCGCCCCTCACGCCGCGTACTTGCGGCGTGAAACCTTGGTCTTCGCCGCGCACCTCCGGTGTGAAGCCGTCGCCCGGCGTGCGCTCTGCCGGCGCGGGGCGTGCGCCGGTGCCGCGCACATCGAACACGCAGTCAAATTTTTGCAGCCCCTGCGGCGTCTGGATTTCACCGGCCTGCAGGCCTTGCACCCTGACGCCCCAGTGAAAAAGCGCACCCGCTGAAGTGGCCGCATGGGCCAATGCCGCCATGGCCTGCACGCTGTGGATCTGCCCTTCGTGCGGCAGCAGCCAGGCCTGGACCGCGCCGTGGATGGCGGGTTCGAGCTGACGCAGGGCTGCGGCATCGAGGGCCTGCGGTGCATGGCCGGCGGGCGCCTTGTGTTGCAGCAGGTCCACCACCCGGCGGGCCGCGCCCTCGTCGCCGCGGTGCGCGAGCAGCAGGCTGCCGCGCCTGTGCATCTCGACCGGCTGGCCGAGCGCCGCCACGATGGACGGCCACAGTTCCAGCGAACGCAGGCCCAGCGTGAAGACGTTCTGGTCGGCCGACTCCAGTTCGGCCGTGGGACTGAGCATGCCGGCCGCTGTCCAGCCGGCGGCATACACGCCGGCGCCAGGCGCTTGCGGTCCGGGCGCCGGGTCGAAAACCTCGACCGCATGGCCGGTCCTGGCCAGCTCGAAGGCCAGCAGCCGTCCGAGCAAGCCTGCGCCTGCGATGCCAATGTGCATGGTGATGTCCGCCCTTTTCAGCGTGGGTTCAAAGTTTCTGGATGGGAATGTAGATTTCGCTGCCGCCTTCGCGGAACTCGGCCGATTTTGCCTGCATTCCCTGCGCCAGCGCCGCGGCCTCATCAAGGCCCTGCTGGGCTGCAAATTCGCGCACTTCCTGGCTGATTTTCATCGAGCAGAATTTCGGCCCGCACATCGAGCAGAAATGCGCGACCTTGCTGACTTCCTTGGGCAGGGTTTCGTCGTGAAATTCGCGCGCGGTATCCGGGTCCAGCGACAGGTTGAACTGGTCATGCCAGCGAAACTCGAAGCGGGCCTTGGACAATGCTTCGTCGCGCGCGCGGGAAGCCGGGTGCCCCTTGGCCACGTCGGCGGCGTGCGCCGCGATCTTGTAGGCAATGATGCCTTGCTTGACGTCGTTGCGGTCCGGCAAACCCAGGTGTTCCTTCGGCGTGACGTAACACAGCATCGCGGTGCCGAACCAGCCAATCATCGCCGCGCCGATGGCGCTGGAGATGTGGTCGTAGCCCGGTGCAATGTCGATGGTCAGCGGGCCCAGCGTATAAAAAGGCGCTTCGTGGCAATGTTTGAGCTGCTCGTCCATGTTGGCCTGGATCATGTGCATGGGCACATGGCCGGGGCCTTCGATCATGGTCTGCACGTCGTGTTTCCAGGCGATTTTTGTCAGCTCACCCAGGGTGCGCAGCTCGGCGAACTGCGCCTCGTCGTTGGCGTCGGCGCCGGAGCCGGGGCGCAGGCCGTCACCCAGCGAAAAGCTCACGTCGTAGGCTTTCATGATCTCGCAAATCTCTTCGAAGTGCGTGTACAGAAAGTTTTCCTTGTGGTGGGAAATGCACCACTTGGCCAGGATGGAGCCGCCGCGCGAGACGATGCCGGTGCGGCGTTTGGCCGTCATCGGGATAAAAGGCAGGCGCACGCCGGCATGGATGGTGAAGTAGTCCACGCCTTGTTCGGCCTGCTCGATCAGCGTGTCGCGGTAAATCTCCCAGCTCAGGTCTTCGGCGACGCCGCCGACCTTTTCCAGCGCCTGGTAAATCGGCACCGTACCGATGGGCACCGGCGAGTTGCGAATGATCCAGTCGCGTGTGGTGTGGATGTTTTTGCCGGTCGACAAATCCATCACGTTGTCGGCGCCCCAGCGAATCGCCCAGACCAGTTTTTCAACTTCCTCTTCAATGCTGGACGTGACCGCCGAGTTGCCGATGTTGGCGTTGATCTTGACCAGGAAGTTGCGCCCGATGATCATCGGCTCGACTTCGGGGTGGTTGATGTTGGCCGGAATGATGGCGCGGCCGCGCGCCACTTCGTCGCGCACAAACTCGGGGGTCACGAACTCGGGCAACTGCGCGCCCATGGGGTTGCCGCGCACGCGGCTGGCGCGTTCGGCGTCGCCAAGGTACTCGGCCATCCATTCGCGCTTGGTGTTTTCGCGCAGCGCGATGTATTCCATCTCGGGCGTGATGATGCCGCGGCGCGCGTAATGCATCTGGCTGACGTTGGCACCGGCCTTGGCGCGGCGCGGGACGCGCTGCAGGCCGGCGGCCTGGGCGCGCAGGGCCGCAATGCGCTGGACTTCCGGGTCCGCGGGGTCGGTGCGGTCTTCCCGACGCGTGCCGTCATCGACAGCCTGGGCCGCGCGGCCGGTGTAAATCTCGGTGTCGCCGCGCGCGGCGATCCACGGCGTGCGCAAGGCGTCCAGCCCGCGGCGCACGTCGATGTCGGCGGCCGGGTCGGTGTAGGGACCGGAGGTGTCGTACAAGGTGGCGGATTCGCCGTTGCTTAAACTGACTTCGCGCATGGGCACGCGCAGGTCGGGGTGGACCTGGCCGGGCACGTAAATCTTGCGTGAGGCGGGAAAAGGCTCGCGTGTCAGAGCCAGCAGCTGGGCGAATTTGTCGGGCGCATTCATCGGGGCATCCTTTAGATGTGTTGATACACAAAATGCTCCGAAGGTGTGGCCAAAACCAGCGCTGTGGTTTTGATCGTTGACTGAAAACCGGGGGACCGGTTGCAGTCAGCTCTTCTTACGTCGGTACGAACCGATTCAAGTTCACGGGTTTGGCTTGGCCATCTCAGCTACCCGACCACCATGGTCGGGCTGCACCCCGGAGCAAGGCCATTCTAGTCCACCGCCAGCCGGCGGTCCAGCCCCGGCGCTTCCTCAGGCAGGCTCAGACAACCAGCGCCCGGCCAGTGCCGCGTCACGCAGTACCAGCCGCCAGGTGGTGACTTCCGGTGGCAGCGAGAGCTGCAGGCGCAGCAGCTGTTTGTCGCGCGCCACCAGCGCCTGCATGGTTTTATGCTTGCCGGCGTACAGCGTGAGATCCTCCAGCTTGCCCAGGCGCCAGCCGCTGACCGTGGTTTTTTTTGTGCCACCGGCGACGGTTTCGACGCCCAGCCATTCGTCGCCGGCCGCAAAACCGGCGCGTTCGGCGGCGCCGCCGCGCAGCACGGTCTTGATCAGGACGTTGCCGTTTTCCTGCACCCGCAATCCCAGCGCCTGAGCCAGTTGCGCGGGCTCCTGCAACACGCCCACACCGTGGCGCTTGAGCAGATCTTCCAGCGGCAACTCGCCGGTGCCGTGCACCCAGGCGGCGATTTCTGCCGCCCAGGAGCGCCCGCTCACTTCCTCCAGCGCGGCGGCAAAATCCGCTTCGCTCATGGGGCCAGCCTTGCAGCGCAGCCACAAGCTGCGCATCACCGCGTCCAGGTTCGCCGGCCCGCCGGCACCGCTTTCGCTGCGCAGGCCCAGGTCGAAACACAGGGCCACCAGCGCGCCCTTGGTGTAGTAGCTGACGGTGGCGTTGGGCGTGTTTTCATCCTGCCGGTAGTACTTGACCCAGGCATCGAAGCTGGCCTGCGCCACCGACTGCACCAGCCGCCCCGGCGTCTGCATCACCTGGTTGATGGTTTTGTTGAGCAGGCGCAGGTAAGCCGCGTCGTCGAGCAGGCCGGCGCGGCGCAGCATCAGGTCATCGTAGTAGCTGGTAAAACCTTCGAAGAACCACAGCAGCTGCGTGTAATTTTCGGTGCCGTAGTCGTAGCTGGCGAATTCAGCCGGCCGCAGCCGCTTGACGTTCCAGGTGTGGAAATACTCATGGCTGATCAGTCCGCGCAGCGTGGTGTAGCCCTCGGGCGGCTTGCTCTCGCCCAGCCGCGGCAGGTCCTTGCGGTTGCAGATCAATGCGGTGGAATTGCGGTGCTCCAGCCCGCCGTAACCGTCGTCCACCGCGTTGAGCATGAACAGGTAGCCTTTGTAGGGCGGTTTGCGCTTGCCGTGCCAGAAACGGATCTGGGTCTCGCAGATTTTCCGGGTGTCCGCCAGCAAACGTGCACCGTCGAAGCCGGGAGCAGCGCCGGCCACCACAAAGCGGTGCGGCACGCCGCAGGCGCTGAAGCTGCCGCTCCAGAAGGGCCCCATTTCGACCGGGCAGTCCGCCAGTTCGTCATAGTCCGCGGCCAGGTAGCTGCCGAAACCCTGCTTGTTGATTTTGACCGGCGCCAGGCCGGTGGCCACTGACCAGCCGGCCGTGGCGCCGGAGGCAACAATCTCGAGCCGTTGCGGCGCTTCGGTCTGGCCGTCGACACGCAGGCACAGCGAGCTGCAGTTGAAAAACCCGCGCCGCGCGTCGAGGCAGGCGGTGCGCACCGAGTTGTCGTTGGCGTACACCTCGTAAACCAGCTGCAGCGGTTTGTCCGGGTTGCAGCGGACTTCCCAGCTGCATTTGTCCAGCTGCCGCAACTGCGCTGCCGGCAGCGCCCGTGCCGCCTGCCGGGCGCGCAGGCCCTGCAGGTTTTTGGAGAACTCGCGCACCAGGTAGCTGCCCGGGATCCACACCGGCAGGCTGAGCCGCTGCAGCGCGTCGGGCCGCGGGATGGTCAGCGTGACACGAAACAGGTGGGCGTGGACATCGGCGATTTCAATGTGGTGGGTCAAGCCGAGGGCCGCGGACACCGGCGGCGGGGAAGCAGGAGCGCGTGGTTTTGCCATGAATCAAGAATAGCCGACAACAGGCGGCCCCCGGGTTGCTATCAGAAGAGGAGCGGCTTGCGCCCGCCAATCGTGGGCTGGAAGCACTTTTGACGCCTGGTCCGGGGTGCTTGCCCGGATTACTGGACCTTGGCCTCGCTGAGGTGTTTTTCGACCTGTTGCGCGCTGATGGCGCCCGGGACCCGCGTGCCGTCGGCAAAAATCAGCGTGGGGGTGCCGGTGATGCGGTGTTTCCGGCCGAACTCGATGTTGCGCGCCAGCGCGCTGCTATCGCAACTGGCCGGGGTCACGGCCCGGTCGCGCAGCATCAGGTCCTGCCAGGCCTTGCCCTGGTCCCTGGCGCACCAGATGTTTCTGGACTTGTCCGCAGAGTCCGCGCCGAGGATGGGGTAGAGGAACATGTAGACCGTCACGTCGCTGACCTTCTGCATGTCGCGCTCAAAGCGCTTGCAGTAGCCGCAGTTCGGGTCTTCAAACACGGCCAGCTTGCGCTTGCCATTGCCGCGCACGATGGTGAAGGCATCCTTCAGCGGCAGCGCGTCGAAGGCCACCGCATTGAGCTTGTCGATGCGTTCCTCGGTCAGGTTGCGCCGCTGCCTGGTGTCGATCAGGTTGCCCTGGATCAGGAAATTGCCTTCGGCATCGGTGTAGAAGATCTCGTTGCCGCTGACGCGGATTTCGTAGAGGCCGTTCATGGGCGCCTTGCCGACTTCCTCGATGGGCGGCAGGCTGGGCAGGCGTTCGGCCAGGTTCTTGCGGATCGCGGCCTCCTGCGCCACAGCGGCGCCCAGTCCCAGGGCGAGCAGGCCGCATGCGGCGAGGTTTCTGAACAATGTCATCGTGTTTTTCCGTTTCTTTGGTGCATCTTGTTAACCCTGACCCATCGCCTGCCGCGTCACCCATTGCTTGAACGGCCCGCTTTTCGCAAAACCCGTCATGCCCCAGTTGCGAAGGGCCTGCCAGCGCACATCGGTCTGCGCAAACAGGCTGTGCAGGCCGTCTGTCACCGCGCCCATGGCCGCGACGTCGGCCTTGCGCGCCCGCTCGTAGCGACGCAGTAATTTCTCGTCACCCAGTCCTCGCCAGTACTCGCGCGCATGCAGCACCGCAGCCAGCTCCGCGGCATCGCCCAGCCCCAGGTTCAGGCCCTGGCCGGCCAGTGGATGCACCGTGTGGGCGGCATCACCCGCCAGGGCCCAGCCCGGCCCGACCCAGCGGTCGGCCGTGGCCAGTGCCAACGGCCAGCTCGAGCGGCCACTGGCCAGCGTCAGGCGGCCGGCTTCGGCGCCGCAGGCCAGTTGCAGGGCCGCTGAAAATTCTTCAGCTGACATTTTTTCCAGCGCGGCCGCACGTTCCACAGGGACAGACCACACCAGCGCCAGAGAGTTCCCGTGATCGCCGTCCATCGGCAACAGCGCCAACACCTCGCCCTGGCTGAACCACTGCCGCGCCAGGCCGTGGTGCGGCTGGTCGCTCTGCAGCCGCGCGGCAAGGGCTTTTTGGGGGTAGGGCTTGACGGTCCAGGCGGCGCCGAAGTCGTTGCGGCTGCTGCTGGCCTTGCCTTCGCACACCACGCTGAGTGCGGCCGCCACCGGCGCCGGCACGGATTCTATCTGCGGCTGGTAACGCACGGCTTCGGCCAGTTGCTGCTCCAGCGCGGGCACGTCGACGATCCAGGCCAGGGGCGTGGCGCCGACGGCGCTGAATTCGAGGTGACCGCCGTCGTCACCCCAGACCTGCATGTCCTTGACCGCCGTGGCCGCGGGCGCCTCGGGCCAGGCCCGCAGCGATTCCAGCAGCTGCCGCGAGGCGCTGTTCAGCGCGTAGGCACGCACGTCCTGCACAGGCGGCGCGGCCGGGCTGTCCGGTGCAGGGCGGGCGACCAGCGCCACCCGCAGGCGTTCGCGCGCCAGCAGCAGGGCCAGGGTGCGGCCGACCACGCCGCCGCCGCGGATACAGACATCAAAGGGTTTGGACATGGCCCATTTTAGAAGGCGGTGCAAAATCGCACACTTGTGGGGACGGAAGTCAATTTTCTGGAGGACAGGTCCAAGTGAGTGAATCAATGAGCGAAACAGCCGGCACGGCGCCGACCGATGTCAACGCGCTGATCAGCGCCCTGTGGGTGTATCCGGTCAAGTCCTGCGCCGGTGTGCAGGTCCGGGAGGCCATCCTGACGGAGACCGGGCTGGAGTTCGACCGCGCCTGGATGGTCGTCGATGAGCACGGAGAATTCGTGACGCAACGCGAATTGCCGCGCATGGCGCTGATCCGGCCGCAGCTCAAGACCCAGGACATGGTGCTGCGCGCGCCCGGCATGCTGGCCTTGCACATCGCGCTGGACCAGGTGCAGGAACCGGTGCGGGTCAAGGTCTGGAACGACGAGGTGCAGGCCTACGACATGGGCGCCGTGGCCGCCCAGTGGTTCAGCGATTTCCTGGGCGCGAAGCTCCGCCTGGTGCGTTTCGATCCCGCGCACAAGCGGCTGTCCAGCGCGCGCTGGACCGGTGGCGTGGAAGCGCTCAACCAGTTCAGTGACGGCTACCCCTTGCTGGTGCTCAGCGAGGCCTCGCTGGCCGGGCTCAATGAGAGGCTGCAGGCGGCCGGCAGCGCGCCCGTCGGCATGGAACGTTTCCGCCCCAACCTCGTGCTGGGCCCCGCCCCCGGTCCGGCCGCCGACGCCCTGGCCGCCCACGACGAGGACCGGCTCGATGAGCTGCAGGTCAGCACCGAGCAGGGTGTGGCCCGGCTCAAGCCGGTCAAGCCCTGCGCGCGTTGCCCGATTCCCAACATTGATCCGGCCACGGCCATCAGCAGCCCCGAGGTCAGCGACATGCTGCAGACCTACCGCCAGGACCCGCGCCTGGACGGCGCCCTGAGTTTCGGCATGAACCTGATCCGGCTCGACGGCGAGGACCACCTGCTGCGTGTCGGACAGGTCGTGCGCGCCAGCTACCGCTTCGACTGAATGGTTTCAGCCTGAATTTGCAATCGACGGCCTGTCGCTGTCACCTGGACGGGAATTGCGCTCCAGCGGCGACGGGCGGGTCACATCGGGCTCCAGAAAACGGATGGGGCGACGCGTACGTTCCGCCATGCCGGCCAACAGGTCGGACAGCGCCTGCGAAAGTGCGGGGCCTTCCATCAGGCGCTCGTTGAGCAGCACGCCGGCCACATGAAATTGCAGCAGTACCTCGGGCTTGAGACCCTTGAGCGGCATCAGGCCGGTTGCGATCAGGCGTGCCGCCAGCTCGGTCACGGGTTCGCGCGTTGATACACCTTCCAGAATCAGGCCAAAGCAGGCTTCATCGACGCGGCCTGCCGTGTCGACATCGCGCAGGATGCGGCGCAGCTTGATGACGCTGCGCAACAGGCTTTGTTCGGCCACCGCAATGCCGTGCGTGCGCTTGATGTAGTTGTAGTTGACCAGCTCGATATACACCACGGCCGCCGGCTCCTTGTGGCGCATGGCGCGGGACAACACCTGAGACAGGCGGTCGCTGAAAAGATGGGGGGTCAGCAGGCCGGTCAGCGCATCCTGGCTGGACATGGCCTGTTCGCGGGTTTCAATGATGTGACGCTCGCGGGAACGGATGTTCAGTGCCACCAGCAGCAAGGGTGCCTCCACGGCCAGCGCGATCATCAGCGAGTGCTCGATCAGCCAGGAACTGGGCAGCCAGCCAAAAATGCGCGCCACCGCCGCCAGGGTGGCCACGGACAAGGGGATGAAGGCGCCCAGCACCCACAGGCCCACCACATCCCTGCGCCGGGACGCCAGAAATGCCGTGACCAGGCCCAGCACCACACACAGTATCAGGTAAACACCGATCAGGCGCACCCCCCAGGTCCGGTCCATCACCACAAAAAACAGGGCCAGGACCGGGCCGGCGAGGGCGGTCCAGTAGCTGACCTGGTCGAGCAGCGCGTAGTGGGCGTTCGAACTGCAAAGCGACCTGACCATCAGCAGTGCGATGCTGCCGCCGACCAGCCCCAGAAAACCCTGCGCAGCGTTGTTCCAGGTGGCGGAGTCGCCCCACAACAAATGGCCGGCCATGCCGCTGGTGGTGGCAATGACGCCCATCATGATGGCCGCGTAACCCGCATACCAGCCGTACAGCCGGTCGCGGTACACCCAGCTCTGGGCCGCGCTGGCAATCACCAGCAGAAGCAGGGCACCAAAAACGACGCCGATCAGCATGTAATCCACCTGTCGCCGCTGGCCTTGACTGACCCGGGAGATGACATTGACCGGGATGTTGATCTGGGTCTGGTGCTGGATGCGCACATACACGTCCCGCACCGCACCGGGTTCCAGGTTCAGTGAAAACTGTGCATACCGCCCCGGCTCGGGCCAGCTCGACACAGGCACGGTGTCGCCTGCGGTCTGCCCCAGCCATTGCCCGTCTGCCGATTGCTGGTACACCGTGACCTTGTCGAGCAGTGGAACCGGAAACTCCAGGACCCACTGGTGCTGCGACCCGAGGGGTTGCTGAAAGCGGTAGTGCTGCCACAGCACGGCATGGGTGCCCAGCTTGTAGATGGTGTTGCTGCGCGGGGGGCTCATGAAGGCCTGGAACTGACCTGCCGCTACCTGCGCGACGCTGGCCTCGGCCTTGACGTCAACCCATGCCAGGCCCTCGGCCTGCACGTCGAGGGTGGCATTCGGGTCCTGCAATACCAGCACCGGCTGGGCCTGGCCGGGTGCGGCGACAAGTGCCGCCAGCAGCACCAGTACCAGGCCTGCAATGTGTCGAATCGCATATCGCATACACTTCTCAGCCTGTTTTTGAAGGTTTGTCATGAGTTTGAAGTGCGGCATCGTAGGCTTGCCTAACGTCGGAAAATCCACCCTGTTCAACGCGTTGACCAAAGCGGGGATTGCGGCTGAGAACTACCCTTTCTGCACGATTGAGCCCAATGTGGGTATTGTGGAGGTACCAGACCCCAGACTGGCCCAGTTGGCGGCAATCGTCAATCCGGAAAAGATCCAGTCCGCCATTGTCGAGTTTGTGGACATTGCCGGCCTGGTCGCCGGCGCCAGCACCGGTGAGGGCCTGGGCAACAAGTTCCTGGCCCATATCCGCGAGACCGACGCCACCGTCAATGTGGTGCGCTGCTTCGAGGACGACAACGTGATCCACGTGGCCGGCAAGGTCGACCCGATCTCCGACATCGAGGTGATCCAGACCGAACTGTGCCTGGCCGACCTGGCCGCCGTCGAGAAGGCGCTGCACCGCGTGACCAAGCTGGCGCGATCGGGCGACAAGGAGTCCATCAAGCTGGTGGCCATCCTGGAAAAATGCCAGGCCGCGCTCAACGAGACCAAGCCGGTGCGCACGATAGCCTTCAGCAAGGAAGAGTTGCCCTTGCTCAAGCAGTTTTTCCTGATCACCGCCAAGCCGGCGATGTTTGTGGCCAATGTGGCCGAAGACGGCTTTGAAAACAACCCCTTCCTGGACCGCCTGAAGGCCTATGCTGCCGAGCAGAAGGCGCCGGTGGTCGCCATCTGCGCCAAGATGGAAGCCGAGATGGCCGACATGGATGAAGAGGACAAGAAGATGTTCCTCGCCGAGATCGGCCAGGACGAGCCGGGCCTGAACCGCCTGATTGTTGCGGCCTACAAGCTGCTGGGCCTGCAGACTTACTTCACCGCCGGCGTCAAGGAAGTGCGCGCCTGGACCATCCATGTCGGTGACACCGGCCCGCAGGCCGCCGGCGTGATCCACACCGATTTTGAAAAAGGCTACATCCGCGCCCAGACGATTGCCTTCGACGACTACATCGCCTTCAACGGCGAGCAGGGCGCCAAGGATGCGGGCAAGATGCGCAGCGAAGGCAAGGAGTACGTCGTCAAGGATGGCGACGTGATGAATTTCCTGTTCAGTAGCTAGATAGGTACACCCCTGCCTGGTCTCACTGCGTGTAGCCCATCCTCCCCTTGCAGGGGACGCCTCCTGTCGCCCGGCGGAGCCGGTTCGACGGCGGCCCCCGACCGGACAGTGCAGCTCGTATGACCGAACCCGTCCGCCTCGCCAAGGCCCTGGCCCAGATGCTCAACTGCTCGCGCCGTGAGGCCGAGCAGTACATCGAGGGCGGCTGGGTGCGGGTCGACGGCGTGGTGGTGGAAGAACCGCAGTTTCGCGTGGGCAGCCAGAAGATCGAACTCGACCTCGACGCCAGCCTGCTGGCGCTGACGCCCGTTACCTGGTTGCTGCACAAGCCGGCCGGCCATGAGGCGGGTCTGGGCAACGCGTCACGCCAGCCCGCGCCGCCGGCCCTGCAGCTGCTGGTGCCGGCGAATCGCTCGGCCGATGACCGCTCCGGCATCCGCCCGCTCAAAAAACATTTCAGCGCGCAGGCACTGGTCACCCCATTGGCCACGCCGGCCAGCGGGCTGGTGGTGTTCACCCAGGACTGGCGCGTGGCGCGCAAGCTCGGCGAAGACGCCGCGGTGATGGAGCATGAAGTGATCGTCGACGTGACCGGCCAACTGGTGCCCGGCGGCCTGGAACGGCTCAACCGTATCGACCATGGCTTTACCTACAAGGGCGTGTTGCTGCCACCGGCCAAGGTCAGCTGGCAAAACGAAACCCGGCTGCGATTTGCCCTCAAGGGCGAGCAGCCCGGGCAGATCGCCTACATGTGTGAAGCCGTGGGGTTGAACGTGCAGGCCATGAAACGTTTACGCGTCGGCCGCGTGCCCATGAGCAGCCTGGCCCTGGGCCAGTGGCGTTATTTGCTACCTCACGAACGCTTTTAGGTTTTTTCAAGCCGGGGCCGCGGAACCGGCTTTGCCGGGCCGCAGGCGCAGCGGCCCCCTCGGGGGGCAGCGAGCTACACGCAGTGAGTGAGCGTGGGGGCCATGTTCTAGCCGCCCAAAAACTTGAAGCCGCCCGGAAAGGCCCAGATCAGCGCGCCCGTCATCATGAAATACCGCGCGAACTTGCCGATGGCCATGTAGGCGACGCAAGGCCAGAACGGAAACTTGAGCCAGCCGGCCACTGCGCACAGCGGGTCGCCAACCGCCGGCAGCCAGGCCAGCAGGCAGGCCTTGGGCCCCAGCTTTTCCAGCCAGCGTATGGCCCGGCCGTGGTGCGAGGAGTGCGAATACTTGTCGACCACCTTGTGCGCGCCATAACCCAGCCACCAGTCGAGGGCGCCGCCCAGGGTGTTGCCGGCGGTGGCGACCAGGATGGCCGGCCAGAACATGTGCGGGTTGAGCTTGACCAGGCCGAAGACCACCGGCTCGGAGCCCAGCGGCAACAGGGTCGCCGAGATGAAGGACACCACAAACACCGTGCTCAATCCGTACTCAGGCAGCGCCAGCGCTTCTATCAGGTGTTGTAGCCAGAGTTCCATCTGCAGAGAGTATAGGGAGCAGCTGCCGTCCAGCACTGTAGGGCGGACGCTTGTCAGGTCGTGTGTAAATTTCGATTGCTGAAATTTTGGGCAGCTACAATCACCCCTCGCTTTCGCAATCACCCCCCGCACCAGTCCATGAACATCGGCCCCTACGTTTTGGCAAACAACCTGTTTGCGGCGCCCATGGCCGGCGTGACGGACCGGCCGTTCCGCCGCCTGTGCAAGACCCTGGGCGCCGGTTATGCGGTCAGCGAGATGGTGACCTCGCGGCGGGACCTGTGGGACACGCTGAAAACCTCGCGCCGCGCCAACCACGACGGCGAGGTCGCGCCGATTGCGGTGCAGATCGCCGGCACCGACGCGCAGATGATGGCGGAGGCCGCCGCCTACAACATCGATCGCGGCGCCCAGATCATCGACATCAACATGGGCTGCCCGGCCAAGAAGGTCTGCAACAAATGGGCCGGCTCGGCCCTGATGCAGGACGAGCCGCTGGCCCTGGCGATTGCCGAGGCAGTGGTGGCGGCCTGCGCGCCGCATGGCGTGCCGGTCACGCTGAAAATGCGCACCGGCTGGGCCGAATCGCACAAAAACGCCGTCACGCTGGCACGCGCCTTCGAAGGCGCCGGGGTGCAGATGCTGGCGGTGCACGGCCGCACGCGGGCCCAGGGCTACAAGGGGCAGGCCGAATACGACACGATTGCCGCCGTCAAGCGCGCAGTACGCATACCGGTGGTCGCCAACGGCGACATCGACACGCCCGAAAAGGCCCGTGATGTGCTGGCCTGCACCGGCGCTGACGCCATCATGGTGGGCCGGGCGGCCCAGGGCCGGCCCTGGATCTTCCGCGAGATCGGCCATTTCCTGGCAACCGGCACGCATCTTGCGCCGCCGCTGGTGGCCGAGGTCAGGCGTTTGCTGCTCGATCACCTGCTGGACCACTATGAACTTTATGGTGCGTTCAGCGGCGTGCGCAGCGCGCGCAAACACATAGCCTGGTATGTGAAAACGCTGCCGGGCGGTGAGGCTTTCCGCAGCCGCATGAATTTGCTGGAGGACAGCCAGGCGCAATGGCGGGCGGTGGCGGACTTTTTCGATGCGCTGGGCGGGCGCATGGACCGCATGCCGGCGGGCGCAGCGTTTGACGCCCATGAACAACATAACAAGACGGAGGGGGAGCTCGCATGAGCAAAAAACAGATCGAGGAATGCGTGCGAAACAGCCTGGAAGGCTACTTCAAGGACTTGCGCGGCACCGAACCTGACGGCATGTACGAGATGCTGGTGCGCGTGGTGGAAAAGCCCCTGCTCGAGGTGGTGATGCAGCACGCCGACAAAAACCAGTCACGCGCGGCCGAATGGCTGGGCCTGAACCGCAACACCCTGCGCAAAAAGCTGCTTGAGCACAAGCTGATCAAGTAAGCACCAAGCCCATCGTCCGGACCATCCAAAAAACATGAACGCCTTAATCTCCGTCTCCGACAAAACCGGCATCCTGGAATTCGCGCAGGCACTGCATGCGCTGGACATCAAGCTGCTGTCCACCGGCGGCACCGCCAAACTTCTGGCCGACGCCGGCCTTCCGGTCACCGAAGTGGCCGACCACACCGGTTTTCCTGAAATGCTGGACGGCCGCGTCAAGACCCTGCACCCGACCATCCACGGCGGCCTGCTGGCGCGTCGCGACTTTCCCGAACACATGGCGGCGCTGAAGACGCACAACATCGCCACCATCGACCTGCTGGTGGTCAACCTCTACCCGTTCGAGGCCACGGTCGCCAAACCCGGCTGCACGCTCGAAGACGCCATCGAAAACATCGACATCGGCGGCCCGGCCATGGTGCGTTCCGCCGCCAAGAACTGGAAAGACGTGGGTGTGCTGACCGACGCTTCGCAGTACGCCGGCGTGCTTGCAGAACTGCAGGCCGATGGCAAGCTCGGCGACAAGACCAAATTCGCGCTGGCTGTGGCCGCCTTCAACCGCATCAGCCAGTACGACGGCGCGATCAGCGACTATCTCTCCGGCATCCAGGCCGATGGCAGCCACAGCCTGTTTCCGGGCCAGGCCAACGGCCGCTTCATCAAGGTGCAGGATTTGCGTTACGGGGAAAACTCGCACCAGCAGGCCGCGCTGTATCGCGACCTGTACCCGGCGCCCGGCTCGCTGGTCACGGCCACGCAGTTGCAGGGCAAGGAACTCAGCTACAACAACATCGCTGATGCCGATGCCGCCTGGGAATGTGTCAAGAGTTTTACCGAGTCGGCGTGCGTCATCGTCAAACACGCCAATCCCTGCGGTGTGGCCGTCGGCGCCGATGCGCTCGAGGCCTACAGCAAGGCCTTCAAGACCGACCCGACCTCGGCCTTCGGCGGCATCATCGCGCTGAACTGCACGCTGGACGAAGCGGCGGCGCAGCAGATATCGAAGCAGTTTGTCGAGGTGCTGATGGCCCCGGCCTTCACGCCCGAAGCACTCGCGGTGTTCAAGAGCAAGGTCAATGTGCGCATCCTGCAGATCGCCCTGCCGCCCGGTGGCGACACCGCGTGGAAGCAGGGCCGCAACCTGATGGACGTCAAACGCGTCGGTTCCGGCCTGCTGATGCAGACCGCCGACAACCACGAGCTCGCGCTGGCCGACCTCAAGGTGGTCAGCAAGCTGCAGCCGACGCCGGCGCAGCTGCAGGACCTGCTGTTCGCCTGGAAGGTCGCCAAATACGTCAAGTCCAACGCCATCGTGTTCTGCGGCGGCGGCATGACGCTCGGCGTCGGGGCTGGCCAGATGAGCCGCATCGACTCGGCCCGCATCGCCTCCATCAAGGCCGCCAACGCCGGCCTGGACCTCGCGGGCTCAGCCGTGGCCAGTGACGCCTTCTTCCCCTTCCGCGACGGGCTCGACGTGGTGGTCGACGTCGGCGCGACCTGTGTGATCCAGCCGGGTGGCAGCATGCGCGATGAGGAAGTCATCGCCGCCGCCGATGAGCGCGGGGTGGTGATGGTGCTGAGCGGGGTCAGGCACTTCCGGCACTGATTCGGTGGTTTGCAAGCCAAAAGTGGCTGTAACGCTTGCCGGACGTGCGTGAGAAGCTATCGAATTCATAGCGAATTCGCCGTGCCGCTGTTATCCCGGACTTGATCCGGGATCCATCTTTAGTGACCACCGCCGTTCGGGCTGAGCTTGTCGACGCCGTCTTCTCCTTCAAACCTTTGGGTTCGCGCACGCCTGTTGGCCGGGGGTTGCCCGGCGGCAACTCACTTTCTTTTTGCGTCGCCAAAAAGAAAGTAAGCAAAGAAAAAGGCGACCCGATGGTCTGGGTCCCTCCGCTTCGCTACGGGCAACCTGCGGTGCTCGCCGAAAATGGGGCCGAGCTCGAACTCGCCTTCGGCTCAGACAATCGCCCGTCCTGATCCATTTTCGTCTGCGCTCCTCGGCCCAGCCCGACGGGGGGGGGAGGAAAACCAGTACCCGGATACCGCGGACCCCGTTCGGAGTGCAGGAAGCGCAAAGCGCTTCCTGCACGGGACTCCCAACGAACGGTCATGTTTGCACGCGAGCGCAGCGCACGCGGCAAAATGAGGTCCCCCTCCATCGCCCAGCGGGGCGAGGGAGGGGCTAGGGGAGGGAGTGGGGAGTTCAGTCCTGCTGTCTGTAGCAGTACCGGGGGCTGGGGCTTGCCAGGGCCTGTTGGCCGGGGGTTGCCCGGCGGCAAGTAACTTTCTTTTGCTTCGCCAAAAGAAAGTCACCAAAGAAAAGGCGACCCGATGGTCTGGGTCCTTCCGCTTCGCTCCAGGCAACCTGCGGTGCTCGCCGAAAGTGGGGCCGGGCTCGAACTCGCTTCGCTCAGACAATCGCCCGTCCTGATCCGTTTTCGGCTGCGCTCCTCGGCCCAGCCCGACGGGTGGGTGAAAAAGAAAAGAAATACCGGGGACAAAGATCCGGAGTCCTTGAAGCGCAAAGCGCTTCAAGGACGGGACTCCCAACAGGCCGTCATGTTTGCACGCGAGCGCAGCACACGCGGCCAAATGAAGTCCCCCTCCATCGCCCAGCGGGGCGAGGGAGGGGTTAGGGGTGGGAGTGGGAGTGGGGAGTTAAGCCCTACCGAAGCAGGCTGTCCACAGCCGCGGCGTGACGCTTGATCCAGGACCTAGGCCGCCTGCAAACGCGGCGCCGGCAACAACCCTGCGTGTTGCCACGCCCTGTTCAGCACCGCCGGCGAGAAGGTCTCTTCCGGGATCAGCAGGTAGTGCCTGGCCCGCATGCTCCGGCCGACGCCGACGCGGCTGGTCAGCACCGTCATCGGGATGGCCAGCAGCAGTGGCAGGCCGACGGGAAGCAGCCAGACCAGCGCACGTGCATCGATGGCGGCGATGCCCAGCGCCAGCAGCGCGATGACGCCGCTCATGGGTGCAAAACGCAGCAGCGCATCGCGCCAGGGCACGGCGGCGGCTTCGCGCGGCGGCGATTTCCAGTCCAGTTTCAGGCCGGTGATGGCGGCCAGCACAAACAGCGAATGGGCGAGCATGCGGATCGGTGCCTGCAGCAGGGCAATCATGGTTTCCAGCAGCGCACTGCGCAGCAGGCTGAAGCGGCCGCCGAAGGCCCCGGCCTCGCCCTTGATCAGCACGGCGGCCATGCCGAGCACGCGCGGCAGGAACAGCATGGACAGCGTCCAGGCCCAGAGCGCGGCGAGTTCGGCCGGCACCAGCATCCAGTCGGTCATGATGTGCGAGCCCGACAGCCAGAGCGCCGTGCCCAGCGTCAGGAAACACAGCCACAGCGGCGCCGACAGGTAGGACATGGCGCCCGTGCCGAACATGGCGCGGTGCACCGGGTGGATGCCGGGTTCGGCGATCAGCCGCGAATTCTGCAGGTTGCCCTGGCACCAGCGGCGGTCCCGCTGCAGCTCGGCCAGCAGGTCGGGCGGCTGTTGCTCGTAGCTGCCGACCAGGTCCGAGGCCAGCCACACGTGGTAACCGGCGCGGCGCATCAGCGCGGCTTCGACAAAGTCGTGCGACAGGATGCCGCCGGCCATGCCGCCGCTGCCGGGGATGGGCGCCAGCGCGCAGTGTTGCATGAAGGGCTCGACCCGCAGGATGGCGTTGTGGCCCCAGTAGTGCGATTCGCCGAGCTGCCAGAACTGCATGCCCAGCGTGAACAGCCGGCCGGTCATGCGCGAGGCGAACTGCTGCGCACGCGCATGCAGGGTGACGTGGCCGATGGCCTGCGTCGCAGTCTGGATGATGCCGGCGGTCGGGTTGGCTTCCATCAGCTTGACCATGTTGACCAGGCAGTCGCCGCTCATCACGCTGTCGGCGTCGAGCACGATCATGTAGCGGTAGTCCTTGCCCCAGCGGCGGCAGAAGTCGGCGACGTTGCCGGCCTTGCGGTGGGTGCGGCGCTGGCGCAGCCGGTAATACACCTCGATCAGCGGCTGGCCGGCCTGCGCGGCCAGTTGCATGCGCAGTTCTTCCCAGGCGGCGCGTTCGGCCTGCCGGGTCGCCGGGTCGTTGCTGTCGGACAGCACAAACACGTCGAAGGCGGCCGCATGGCCGGTGGCGGCGACCGATTCACAGGTGGCGCGCAGGCCGGCGAACACGGTGCGCACGTCCTCATTGCAGATCGGCATGATGATGGCCGTGCGGGCCGTGGCATCCAGCGTGTGCCCGGCCACGCTGCGCGCGGTCAGCGCGAATTTGTCGCCACGCAGGGTCACGTAAAAACCCATCAGGGCCGTCATGAAGCCGGTCACGACCCAGGCCGACAGCAGGCCGAACAGCGCGATCTGCCCGTATTCCAGCCAGGCGCTGTCGTAGTCGGGCTGCATGTCGGCAAACAGCGCGGTGGCAAACGCCGTGCTCAGCACCGTCAGCGCCACCAGCATGGCGCGCCGGCGTTTGGCGGCGTGTTGCCAGGGCGCCATGGCGGTTGCGGCAGGGGCGGGCCGTGCGCCGCCGGTCAGGCGCAGCAGCACGGCCGTGCCCAGGCTGTTCCAGAAGCCGCGCCAGGGCCGCGCCGGCATGGAGCCGCGATTGATCGGCGGTGTGGTCACCGAGTTGGGATGGCGCTGCTCGCGCAGGGGGCTGCGCGGTGAAACCGCGGGCAGCGATGCGGCGGGCATCAGGGGGTGACGAGGGTGGTCCATGTTTCGCTTACGGTGTGTTTGTCGTGTTGGAGAAAGGCGCGCAACTCGACCGGCCTGGCTGGGTCGATACGTTGCACGCGCAGGGTCATGCGCCACTGGCCATTGACCGGATTGCGGTAGGCATTGCTTTCGGCGACGCGTCCGTTGCTGTTGCTGGAGACGACGGCGCGCACCGGCGCGTCGTCCCTGAGGCCATCGAGTGCCGGGCCGGCAAAGTCGATGACATAAGAAATCGTCTGCTCCAGCGTCTGCGCGTCGAGCTTGTTGAAACCGATGCCGCGGCGTGACTGGATGACCCAGCCATTCGGCGGGCGCTGCTGCTGGTCGCCCTGCCAGGCCAGCTGGTAGGCAAAGTCCAGCGACTCGCCGGGCTGCGGCAGGCGCTCCGGCACCCAGTACGCCGCCACGTTGTCGTGGGTCTCGTCGGGTGTTGGAAGCTGAAGCAACTCGACGCGGCCCGGGCCCCAGTCGCCGATCGGCGTGACCCAGGCGCTGGGACGCGCTTCGTAACGCGCCTCGGTGTCTTCATAACTGGCAAACAGGCGGTCGCGCTGCATCAGGCCGAAACCCTTGAGGCCTTTCATGGCGAACGAGGTGACGACCGGCGTCTTGGGGTTTTGCAGCGGCCGCCACAACCACTCGCCCTCGCTGCTGGCCATCATCAGGCCGTCCGAATCGTGGACTTCGGGGCGGAAGTCGCCGGCGCGCGGCTGGTTTTCGCCGAAGAAAAACATGCTGGTCAGCGGTGCCAGGCCCAGCGTGGCGACGCGGGGCCCGGCGCCTGCGCGCATGAAGACCCGCGCATGCACCTCGGTGACAGTCTGCTCGCCGGGGCGGATGTCGAAGCGGTAGGCGCCGGTCATGCGCGCTGAATCGAGCAGGGCGTAGACGGTGATCTGCTTGGCATCGGCCGCCGGCTTTTCCAGCCAGAAATCCGTGAAGCGCGGAAATTCCTCCGGCCGTCCGCCCGCGCCGGCGGTGTCCACGGCCAGGCCGCGTGCCGACAGGCCGTAACGCTGGCCGGCACCCAGGGCACGGAAATAACTCGCCCCGAGGAACGCCACCAGTTCGTCCTTGTAGGCGGGGGAATTCAGCGGCGTGTGGATGCGGAAGCCGGCGTAGCCGAGATCGCCCCAGCGCGCGGGCTGGAAGCTGTTCTTGCCGAAACTGAAATCGCCCGGGTTGTAGGACAGCGCCTTGTTGCCGGTGGCAGACAACTCATGGACGCGCACCGAATCGCTCTGGCGGCCCACATGGAAAAATTTGGCTTCGTAGGGCAGGCCGTCGGCACGCCACAAGGCCTTGTCATCGTTAAAACGGATGTCGCGCAGGCCGTCGTAGTCCAGATTTGCCAGTTCGGCGGGGATGGCCTGACGCACCGGCTGGTAGGGGGTCTGGGCGCGTTCCCGGGCCAGCTGGGCGACGTCGTCCAGGGTCCAGGCTTGGGCCGCACCAGCCAGCACCAGAGCTGCCAGCAAAGCTGCGCTGCGGGCCACCCGCGCCATACCGGCGCGGACTGAAATCGGGGGGAAAAGCAGCAACATGCACAGACAAGGGCAAACCCTGTGCCAGGCATGAAAAACTGAATGAAATCAACAGCTTAAAAGCCGTCCGGCTGAAAATCCGGGACCCGGGTGGAGAAACCAAGGGAAAACCCTTGATTTTTGTCGCCGCTCAGCGACACCCCTGCAGCTCAGAAAGAAATTACTGTTTTAAATCAGGTACTTGGCCGTGTCGCTCATCGGCGACAGTGTCTGCATGGGCGGGGCCCGCTTCAGTTTTGAAGTGGCTGGGCGTCAGGCCATGCTTTTGCATCAGGCGGTAGAACTCGGTGCGGTTGCGGTCGGCCAGGCGTGCCGCATCGGCAACGTTGCCATCCGTCAACTTGAGCAGGCCGACCAGGTACTCATGCTCGAAACGCTGGCGCGCATCGGCCAGAGTGAGCACCTGCACACTGGGCGAGCGCAGGGCGCGCTGGATCAGCGCCAGCGGGATCAGCGGCGTGCTGGCCAGGGCACAGACCTGCTCGACCACGTTGTACAACTGGCGCACGTTGCCGGGCCAGGCAGCGGTGGTCAGGGCCTTGAGCGCTTCCGGTGCGAAACCGCTCAGGCGCTTGCCGTATTTGCCGGCCAGCTTGACCAGGAAGTGGTTGGCCAGCAGGGCGATGTCCTCGCGCCGCTCGGCCAGCGGCGGCAGCGTCAGCGTGACCACATTGAGGCGGTAGTAGAGGTCGGTGCGGAACTGGCCCTCGGCCATGGCGGCGTCCAGGTCGCGGTGGGTGGCCGACAGGATGCGCACGTTGACCGGGATCGACTGGCTGGAGCCGAGCGGGCGCACCACGCGCTCCTGCAGCACACGCAGCAGCTTGACCTGCAGCGCCAGTGGCATGTCCCCGATCTCGTCGAGCAGCAGCGTTCCGCCCTCGGCCGCCTGGAACAGGCCTTTGTGGTTGGCCGAGGCATCGGTGAACGCGCCCTTGACGTGGCCGAACAGCTCGGACTCCAGCAGCGCCTCCGGAATCGCGCCGCAGTTGACAGCAATAAACGGACGGGCCGCGCGCGGGCTGGCCTGGTGGATGGCCTGGGCTAGCAGTTCCTTGCCGGTGCCGCTTTCGCCGCGCAGCATCACGCTGGCATCCGTGCGCGCGACCATCCTGGCTTCGGCCAGGGTTTCGGCCATGCGGCTGGAACGGCTGACGATGGCGTTTTGCCAGCTCTCCTCGGGGCCGGCCTGGGCGGCCGGGGCCGGCGCGCTCAGTGCCAGTGCCTGCGCGATCTTGCCTTCCAGCGCCTTGCCGTCGAAAGGTTTGGTCAGGTAGGTGAAGACGCCGCGTTCGGTGGCTTCGACCGCATCCGGAATCGTGCCGTGCGCAGTCAGCAGGATCACCGGCAGCGACGGGTGGCGCGCGCGTATGTCCTCGAACAGCGCCAGCCCGTCCTTGCCCGGCAGCCGCACGTCGCTGAGCACCAGCTGGGGCCGTTCGATGTCGAGGTGTGCCAGCGCGGCCTCGGCCGAACCCACGGCGCTCACGCGGTAGCCGGCGGCCGTCAGGCGCATGGTCAGCAGGCGCAGCATGTCGGCGTCGTCGTCGACGACCAGCAGGTGTGCACCGGAGGCGGTGGCGCTCATGGGGCGGCCTGCCGCGCGCGGCTGTTGGGGGCGGATGCGGGTGCTGCCGGCGGCCGGCTGGTCAGGCTGCGTTCGATTTCCCTGAGCGCGTCCAGCTTGTCCTGGGTATCCCCGAGACGGCGCTGCAGCTCGCGTACCTGCTGGTTCTGGCGTTCCAGCTGGTCTTCCAGCCGCCGCTGTTCGGCGTACCGTGCGCCCAGCAGCCGGGCCAGCACATGCAACTCGCGCGCTTCCTGGGTCGGGTTCGCCAGCACACGCTGCAACAACTCCTGCGCGCGCACCAGGTCATACAACTGGCGCGTCTGGCTCAAGGCCATGGCCAGGCGCAACTGGTCGGCCGGCGCACCGGGATCATTCAGGCGCGCGATTTCCTGGGCCAGTTCCGCACCCTGCAGGCCCCGTACGCGGTCGGCGTGCTGCAGCAACTGCGCCACCGTGTCGCCCGCGGTCGGCGCCGTGGCGGTGGCGGGCGCAGCGGATGCCGGGGCTGGCTCGATGATGACGGTCTGCGCCGGCGCCTGCCGAGGCAGGGTGCAGCCGGCGGCGGCCAGGCAGGCGGCCAGCGCCGCGCAGAAGACCAGGCGTTTGCCGGGGCGGTGATCAACGCTTGAAAGCATGGGGAAGTTCAATCCTGAAATGGGCGCCGGGGCCGTCCGGCAGCAGTTGCGCCTGGCCTCCATGCGCCGCAATGTATTCCTGCACGATGGACAGGCCGATGCCGCTGCCGCGCACGGCCTGCGCTGGCTGCTGCGCGCCACGGTAAAAAGGTTCAAACACACGGGTCCGGTCCTCAAAGGCGATTCCCGCACCTTCGTCGATCACATCGATGCGCACGGCTTCGGCCAGACGGCTGAGCCGGATACGGATGCGGCCTTGCGGCGGGGAATAACGAATGGCATTGGACAACAAATTGGCGATCACGGTTCCCAGCTTGTCGCGGTCGACTTCGGCCTGCACGGCCTTGCCCTCGATGTCGACCTGCAGCTCGCGCGCGCGCCACTGCAGTTGCTGGGCCTGGACCTGTTCGGTGATCAATTGCAGCAGGTCGGTTTTCTCGCGCCGCAACTGGCGCGCCTCGAAGGCGGCGGCGTTGAAACGCAGCAGGTCCTCGATCTGGCCTTGCAGCAGGCCGGTGTTGTGTCGCAGGATCTTGGCAATTTCGCGCTGGTTGCTGCTGAGTTCGCCGGCCACGCCATCCTCGAGCAGCGAGACGCCTTCGCGCAGCGAGGCCAGCGGGGTTTTCAATTCGTGCGACACATGCCGCAGGAAACGCGATTTGTCCGCGTCCAGCTCGACAAGCCGCAGGCGCAGCCACTCCAGGCGCTGCCCGACCAGTTGCAGGTCGGCGGGCCCGTTGATGGCGATGGCTTCATCGAGGCGGTTTTCACCGAGACCGATGATGGCCTTTTCCAGCCGCCTGAGCGGCCGGGTCAGCCAGATGCCGAAGGCCAGCGCGAGCAACACCGACAGGCCGATGGCGCCGACGACCTGCTGCGTCAACTGGCGGCGCCGGGTCTCCAGCGTGTCCAGCAGGCTGCGGTTTTGCGCCGCAATCGCCTGGCGCACCTGCTGCGCAATCGCGGCGTTGACCCCGTCGAGCTCGCGAAACTCCAGCGCGACCTGGCGATCCCGGTCAAAAGCGGTGTCGGGTGCGCCGTCGAGCAGGGCGGTGATGCGCTCCAGGCGCTGGCGCCAGTCGGCCACCTGCGCGGCGGGCACGCCCTGCACCGCCAGCCGCGTCAGCACCTCGCGCGCCTCGGCGGCGGCTTCGTCAAAGCGGCGGCGCAGCAGTCGGTCGCCCAGCACCAGCGACTGGCGCGCGGTGCGTTCCATGGCCACGCTGCGCTCCGTCAGCGACTGCGCCGCGGCGCTCAGGTCCAGCGCGCGGTCGGCGCTTTCGCGGCTTTGCAGGGTCAGCTGCTCCAGCGTGAACAGGGCGCGCAGCGAGGCAGCGGCCAGCAGCGCGGCGATCAGCAAAAAGGCGACCACCAGCAACTGCCGGAAGGAAACGTGCTTCAGCATCCTGGGTGGCGGCCTGTCCCGGCGTCTGGCCTCAGGCCGGCAGGGCGGCTTCTTCGTGCAGCAGCACCTCGCCGCGCAGTGAGCGCTGGGACGCCTGCGTGATGGTGACATCGATCATCTGTCCGACCAGGCGCGGCGAGCCGGTGAAATTGACGACGCGGTTGCATTCGGTGCGCCCCATCAGCTCGGAGGCATCCTTGCGCGAGGCGCCTTCGACCAGGATGCGCTGCACCGTGCCCTGGCGGCTGGCGCTGATGGCGCGCACGCTGTCGTCGATGGCGGCCTGCAGGCGCTGCAGGCGTGCCAGCTTGACCGCGTGCGGCGTGTCATCAGCCAGGTTGGCGGCCGGCGTGCCCGGGCGCGGGCTGAAGATGAAGCTGAAGGAGGTGTCGTAACCGACGTCGTCTATCAGTTTCATCATCCTGTCGAAGTCCTCGTCGGTCTCGCCCGGGAAGCCGACGATGAAGTCGCTGCTCATGGCCAGGTCGGGACGGATGGCGCGCAGCTTGCGGATGGTGGACTTGTATTCCATCGCGGTATAGCCGCGTTTCATGGCCATCAGGATGCGGTCCGAGCCGTGTTGCACCGGCAGGTGCAGGTGGTTCACCAGCTTGGGCAGCTTGCCGTAGGCGTCGATCAGGCGCTGCGTGAACTCGTTCGGGTGGCTGGTCACGTAACGGATGCGTTCTATGCCGGGAATGTCGGAGACGTACTCGAGCAGGGTGGCGAAATCGGCGATGTCGGCGCTGTTGCCCATGGGACCCCGGTAGGCATTGACGTTCTGCCCCAGCAGCGTGACTTCGCGCACGCCCTGGTCGGCCAGCCCGGCGACTTCCACCAGCACGTCCTCGAAGGGGCGCGAGACTTCCTCGCCGCGGGTGTAGGGCACGACGCAGTAGCTGCAGTACTTGGAGCACCCCTCCATGATGGACACAAAGGCGCTGGCGCCCTCGACCCGTGCCGGCGGCAGGTGGTCGAATTTTTCGATTTCCGGAAAACTGATGTCGACCTGGGACTGGCCCAGGCGCGCGCGCCGGTCCAGCAGCTCGGGCAGGCGATGCAGGGTCTGCGGGCCGAACACCACGTCCACATAGGGCGCGCGGGCGATGATGGCCTCGCCTTCCTGGCTGGCGACACAGCCGCCGACGCCGATCAGCACGCCTTTTTTCTTCAGGTGCTTGACGCGGCCCAGGTCGCTGAACACCTTCTCCTGGGCCTTTTCACGCACCGAACAGGTGTTGAACAGGATCAGGTCGGCCTCGTCGACATTGCTGGTGGGCTCGTAACCCTCGGCCGCGTGCAACACGTCGGACATCTTGTCCGAGTCGTATTCGTTCATCTGGCAGCCGAAGGTTTTGATAAAGACTTTTTTGCTCATGGGATTGCTATCAAATTGCTAGCTGCTTACGCAAGCTGAACAAGGGCTGGAGCCCGATTTGGCCTGGAAAAGCCGCGGTTTACTGGTTGTAGCGCGGCAACTGGTCGTAGGGCGTCTTGCCATCATCCTGCGGCGCAGCGCTGGACCCGAACCCAAAACCAAAACTGAAGCGGGAAGGCAGGCCGGCCCGCTTTTCCTTCGCCTCTTCGGCGCTCAGCATCCAGACTTCGTAGATCTGGCCCATGCTGTCGCGGGTGTAGTTGACTAGCAGTTCCTGATCGATCAGGGCGCCCGGCACCACGAAGTTGTTGTTCAGGTTGCGGATGCGCGCCCCCGGCGAGAGCCGGTCGGGCTTGCCGTTGAGGCTGACCTCGGGCGGCGCCTTGACCACCAGCACGCCGCGCAGCGCGGCCTTGGGGAACTGCCGCACGCTGAGGCTGCCGTCGCTGTCGGCCGTCTGTGCGGCCACAGGCAGCGCCAGCAGCAAGGCCAGCGGGAGGGTGAGGGCAAGGTGGTTCAGGCAGCGTTTCATGGTGTCTATCCAGAGGCTGTGAAGTAACAAAGCCCCAGAAGAAACAACCTCTGGGGCTCCGGGAAATCTGGTGGTGATAGGTGGACTTGAACCACCGACATCAGCATTATGAATGCTGCGCTCTAACCAACTGAGCTATATCACCGCGCGACCGGAATTATAGCCAAACTTGAAAGGAAGCTACATGAGGTGGGCTGCCGCAGGGCTCACTGGTGCTTAAACGCCGGCTTGCGCTTATTGACAAATGCATCCATGCCTTCCTTCTGGTCGCTGGTGGCGAAGGTGGCGTGGAACAGGCGGCGCTCGAACATGATGCCGTCGGCCAGCGTGCCTTCGTAGGCGCGGTTCACCGCTTCCTTGGCGGCCATCACGGCGATCTGGCCGTAGTCGCAGATCTGCAGTGCCGCGCCCAGGGCCTCGTCCATCAGTTTGTCCAGTGGCACGACGCGGCTGGCCAGCCCGCTGCGTTCGGCTTCTGCCGCATCCATCATGCGGCCGGTCAGCACCAGGTCCATGGCCTTGGCCTTGCCGACCGCGCGCGGCAGGCGCTGCGTGCCGCCCGAGCCGGGAATGATGCCGAGCTTGATTTCGGGCTGGCCGAATTTGGCGTTGTCCGCGGCAATGATGAAGTCGCACATCATGGCCAGCTCGCAGCCACCGCCCAGCGCGAAGCCGCTGACGGCGGCAATCACCGGCTTGCGCACGCTGCGCAGCTGCTCCCAGTTGCGCGTGATGTAGTCGTTTTTGTAGACGTCGGCAAAGCCGTAAGTCGCCATGGCGCCGATGTCGGCGCCGGCGGCAAAGGCTTTTTCACTGCCGGTCAGGATGATGCAGCCGATGTTGTCGTCGGCATCGAAGGCCTTGAGCGCGTTGCCCAGTTCGTCCATCAGCTGGTCATTGAGCGCGTTGAGCTGCTTGGGGCGGTTCAGGGTGATGACGGCCACGCGGCCTTCGGTCCGGGTCAGAATCAATTCATAAGTCATGGCAGGGTCCTTTGGGGATGCATCATGCCATGCTGGGGGCAGGCCCAGCCAAGGGAAAACATTAACCGACCGATGGGTCGGTTAATGCTAAATTCAGTCTAGGAGACACGATTCATGACCCAAGCCTCATTGACCCCGGCTGGCGAAGCCGCGGTTTTGTATGCGGAGCACGGCGCGGTGGCGCTGCTCACGCTCAATCGCCCGCTGGCGCTCAACAGCTTCACCCGGCAGATGCACAGCGACCTGTGGGCGGCGCTGGACCGGGCCGAGGCCGATCCGCTGATCCGCGCCCTGGTCATCACCGGCGCCGGGCGTGGTTTCTGCGCTGGCGCCGACCTCGCCGAGTTCGACTTCACGCCTGGCCCCGGCCTGGTGGAACGTGCCAACCCCGGACCTATCATCGACCAGGCCTTCAATCCCACGGTGCGCCGGCTGCAGGGACTGCGCATGCCGACCGTGGCCGCGGTGAATGGCGTGGCGGCAGGTGCCGGTGCCTCGCTGGCCATGACCTGCGACATCGCGATGGCCGCGCCTGCCGCGAGCTTTATCCAGGCCTTCAGCAAGATCGGCCTGGTGCCCGATGCCGGCGGCACCTGGTTCCTGGCGCAGCGCCTGGGTCTGGCGCGTGCCATGGCGCTGGCCATGACGGGAGACAAGCTCTCTGCCGCGCAGGCCAAAGAGTGGGGAATGATCTGGGACGTCGCCGACGACTGCGTGGCCGCCGCCCTGGCGCTGGCGCAGCGTCTGGCCGGCATGCCGACAAAAGCGCTGGTGGCAACGCGGCAGTTGCTGCGCGAGAGTTCCAGCCGGACCCTGGATCAGCAACTCGACGCCGAGCGCGGTACCCAGTCGGCGCTGGGCCGCACCCATGACTACATCGAGGGCGTGACCGCGTTTCTTGAAAAGCGCCCTCCGGCGTTCCGGGGCGAATAGTATGTGCCCCCACGTTCGTCATTGCATGTACTCACTGCACCTTGCAGGCCGCCGCTCACCAGAGGCTTCGCTTCTGATTCCTGTCCAAACCTGCTCAGGCAGGTTTGGAGCCGCAGTCACCAGCCCCGAGGGGGCGTCATCCGCCTTGGGGCGGCCCGGCGGCGAATGATGGACGCCCACACACTGGCGCAGCGCGTTGGCGAATCCATGTTTGCGGCGGACACCGCCTCCAGAGACACCATGGGCATGGAACTGCTGGCTTGCGAGCCCGGCCGCGCGGTCATGCGCATGACGGTGGCTGAGCGGCACCTGAACGGCCACAAGATCTGCCATGGCGGCTTCATCTTCACGCTGGCGGACTCCACCTTCGCCTTTGCCTGCAACAGCCGCAACCGGGTCACCGTGGCGGCCGGTTGCAGCATCGAGTTCCTCAAGCCGGGCCTGCCCGGCGACGTGTTGACCTGCGAAGGCGTGGAGCAGGTGCTGCAGGGCCGGCACGGCATTTACGACATGAAGGTCAGCAACCAGCGCGGCGAGGTGGTGGCCATGTTCCGCGGCAAAAGCGCGCAGCTTCCGGGCAGCGTGATCCCCGAACCCGACGCGGAGGCGGCATGAAAAGTTTTGCGCTCGATCCGATCGAAAAAGCCGGCCTCGACGAACTGCGTGCGCTGCAGCTCAAGCGGCTGCGGGCCACACTGATACACGCTTACGACAACTCGCCGGTCTACCGCGCCAAGTTCGATGCGGCGGGTGTGCATCCCGATGACTGCCGCTCGCTGGCCGACCTGGCGAAGTTTCCCTTCACCACCAAACACGACCTGCGCGACAGCTACCCCTTCGGCATGCTGGCCGTGCCGCGCGAGCAATGTGTGCGCCTGCATGCGTCCAGCGGCACCACCGGCAAGCCGACGGTGGTGGCCTACACGAAGAACGACGTCGACATGTGGGCCGGCTGTGTGGCGCGCAGCATCCGCGCGGCGGGTGCGCGGCCCGGCGACCTGGTGCACATCAGCTACGGCTACGGCCTGTTCACCGGCGGCCTGGGCGCGCATTACGGCGCGGAGAAACTGGGCCTGACGGTGGTGCCCTTCGGCGGCGGCCAGACCGAGCGCCAGGTGCAACTGATCACCGATTTCAAGCCCGACATCATCATGGTGACGCCCAGCTACATGCTGGCGATTGCCGACGAGTTTGAAAAGCAGGGCATGAACGCCGCCGACAGCAGCCTGCGCACCGGCATCTTCGGCGCCGAGCCCTGGACCAACGACATGCGCCAGGCGATCGAAAAACGCATGGCCATCGACGCCGTGGACATCTACGGCCTGAGCGAAGTCATCGGACCCGGGGTGGCCAGCGAATGTGTGGAAACCAAGGACGGCCCGACCATCTGGGAAGACCATTTTTATCCCGAGATCATCAATCCCGACACCGGTGAACTGGTCGCCGACGGCGGGATCGGCGAGCTGGTGTTCACCAGCCTCACCAAGGAAGCGCTGCCCATCATCCGCTACCGCACCCGCGACCTGACGCGGCTGCTGCCGGGCACGGCGCGCAGCATGCGCCGCATGGAAAAAATCACCGGCCGCAGCGACGACATGATGATTGTCCGGGGCGTCAATGTGTTTCCGACGCAGATCGAGGAACTGATCCTCAAGCGGGCGGAGCTCGCGCCGCACTACCAGTGCATCCTCACGCGCGAGGGTGTCATGGACTGCCTGCAGGTGGCGGTGGAGACCCGTCCCGGGCTGGCGCCCGGCAGCGCCGAAGCCCAGGCGGCGGCACGGCTGCTGCAGCATGAGATCAAGGCCTATATCGGCACCAGCGCAGACGTCGAATTGCGCGCCGAAGGCGGGGTGGAGCGCAGCCTGGGCAAGGCCAAACGGGTGCTGGACCGCCGGGGCTGAAGGTGTTGCGCGCACGCAGCGTCTGGGGGTGCTTCGGGTTAACTCCCGTACTAATACATTTTGTTTCAGGCTTACACTGTTCTGACAAACTGCTTTGGAGTTCGCCCCATGTTCAACAAGCAAGCGATTTATCACAAGACCCCTAAAGGCATGGAGTCCATTGCCAACCGGCATTCGGGACTGGGTCCCAGGTTGAGATCGCTGCTCATCATGATCGACGGCAAACGCAGTTTTTCGGACCTGACCTCACTCACCGGCGAGTGCGAGGCGCTGCTGGAGCAGCTGGCGCAGGACGGCATGATAGAGCCGGTCGGCGGCGCCGCCCCGGTGGCCGCAGGCCCGGCCTCCACCTGGCCCGACTCCCAGGCGGCCGCGACGGCGCCAGCCCCCCTGGTGGCGGTGTCGCTGCCGGACGCCAAGCGCTGCGCCACCCGGCTGCTGGTCGAGCTGCTGGGCCCCACTTCGGAGATGCTGTCCATGAAGATCGAATCAGCCCGCAACCTCGCCGACTTTGTCACTGCCGTCAAGCGTGCCCGGGAGATCGTCCGCGATGTCAAGGGCGCGGCTGCCGCCGAGCGGTTTATTGCCGAGATCGAGTCGCACACGCCACAAGCCTGAGCCCCGCGGCGGAAGAGGAAGGCGGCGGGCTTACCTGCCGATGCTGGCAGCCGACTCCGCCTGCCGGATATCCATGACGTTTGCCGTCGGGGCCGGTCGGTGGCCGACCTCGTACGAACCGAAAACCTGCTGCGCTGTCCGGGTTTCCGGCAGGATGTACACGATGCCATTGGTGCCGGTGAAGGCCGGGCTGACCAGCGTTTCGTAAAACTTTACCGGTACATTGACGCAGCCGTAGGAGATGCGGTTGTCCCGGGGTGTCGCGCTGTTCAGGCGTTGCGCACGCTGTTCGCTGGGTTTGCCCTTGACGACCCGGTGCAGCGAGAGGGCTGTACTGTAATCAATCCAGAGGAATTCCTGACCATGCACGTCCCGGTCCAGAGACGCGACGAAACGTCCTGCGGCTGTCGTGCGCTCCTCGGGGAGAATGCTGGACATTTTCCGGTCACCGATGCCGGGTGCAGAGTCGTCCCCACGCGCCAGGCCGAGCAGCGCAGGCGCTGCGCCTTGCAATTGGCCACCAGCATCAAACATCATAACCCTGGCGCGCACCTTGTCGATGATCATGAAGGGCATGCCCTGGTTGTCGGCGGAGGCAACCACCCAGTTGGCGACGTGTAGTGCCTGGGGAGAAGCTTTCTCCTGGCCGAAGCTGGCTTGCCGGGCACGGCTGCCGGAGGCAACCGCGCTTGGGCTAGATGGTGCTGCTGAAATGGGCGGTGGATGAGTAGTCGGACTGGAATTTCCGCCGGCCCATGCCATTGGCAGTACAAAACCTGCCATCACCAACGCCAGCACCCCGCGCATGGCGCCAGGCCTGTGACCAGAGGCGGGGCGTGACGCTGACGACTGCTGCATCATCGCTACAAGGCAGGGCGCTGGCAGCATGTGTATCAGTTACGCGCTGGTTTGGGCGCATACTGCGGCGCGACATAGGGTGGAGGCGGCGGTTTGAACGGTATGACCGTGGGCGCTACCACCTCTTCTTCCTTGGTGACGAAAAAGACATCGCCAGCGTCAGACATGTAGGTTGGCATCAACCCCGACCGATACGACGCCAAAGTGAAGAGAGCCGGCATGGCTAGCTCTATGTAAGGGAGTTCGGCACTGTTAATACTGCCATCCGGGTTCAAGATGAAACCGCCTCTGACGGTCCCCGGGGGTGTCCCCGGGATGATCGCCGGCACGATCGCCGGTCTGATGGTTCCGGTTGTTTTCTGGACAATGGTTCCACAGCAATTGGTCGCGAGGGCGAATTGGCTGGCATTGGCGCCGCCGAGGGTATAGCCGGTAAAGGTGACTGTCTTGTTCGTTCCTGCGGTCGCATTGTCGAAATTGGCGGTGGCGCCGGAGCCGGCAATCAAGCTCACGCCGGCCGGGGCACCCTTCAGGGAGGTGAGGACCGCCGTGGTTGTACCGTCGAAGTTCTTGATGACTTCGGGGAAAACCAGCATGCGCTGTGTCAGCGCGCTGTCAACGAGGATGAAACTCGGCAAGTAATCTGTAGGCGCCGCGTACGAGACCGGGTTGTAGTTGATGGTGACCGGTGCATTGGGCCCCGTGATGCTCGGGCGGTTGGCGCCAGTGACATTCATGTTCACGGTGCCGCCGGCAACGCCCGGTCCGGTCCCGTCCGTATCGGCGGTCAGAGTCAGGCCGAGTGGCAGGCCCAGGCTTCGCGAAGAAATGCTGGTGCCCCGGGTCAGGGTGATCTTGGCGTTGACGTTGACATCGTTGGCCGCGCACATCATGAGATTGCCGTCGGTGACCGTGATGGCCGCACTTTGGTTCACATTGCGGCCTGCGGCCAGCAAAACGCTTCCATTCGTCGTTGAGATGGCCGCTTTCACATTGATATCGCGGCCGCAACACACGACCAAGTTGCCGTTGGTGGCCGTGATGGCCGCATTGATGTTGACGTCCCGATCAGCGTTCAAGGTCAGGGTTGTCGGGGCTCCGCTGGCCGTCCACTCCACTTTATCATTGACAAAAATATCACCGTTTCCCGATGTTGCCGTATTGCGCGTAGACACTGGCGGGGTTCCGGCAATGTCGGTATCAGGTCCGGTGTTGGTGGTGATGATTACGCTGTTGGTTACTAGCAAGTTTTCAAGGGTCGCACCGGAGATATTCCCGCCGGCGCCGATGATGAAGTCCTGTGGATCGATCAGCCATGTTCCCGTTATACCAAGCGGTGCTGCGGTGGTGACACGAACGTCGGCCTTGATGTTGACGTGCGCCGCCGACGTTTCAATAAAGCCGCCGTTGCCGCCGTTCGGTGCGCTGGCATCCAGCGTGCCGCTGACATTCATGGTGCCGCTCTGCATGTCGCCCAGCAGCAGGATGGTGCCGTTGCGGTTTCCAATGGTCTGCGCCTGGATCACGCCGGTGTTGTTGACCGCGGTTTGCAGCAGGTTGCCGGCCGCCTGGGCCGTCAGCAACACGCGGCCGCCATCGGCCTGTATCATTCCGCGGTTCTCCACCAGCGCGTTGACCGCGCCCTGGGACACTGAAACATTCAGCAGGCCATCACCAGCCACGTCCATGGTCACGGCATTGCCGGCGGCAAGCGCCACCGAACCCAGTCTGGCGGAAATGACGCCCTGGTTACTGACCGTTTTGCCCATCAGGGCCACGTAGCCGCCGCCGGCCGCGGTGATGTTGCCCTGGTTGACAACCGAGCCGTTGCCCGCGTCGGTGAAGGCATAGTCGCCGGCCATGAACCTGGCATCGCTAAGACTCATGGTGGAGGCGACCAGCCCGCCGACATTGACCTGGGCGCCGCTGCCAAACAGGACGCCGTTCGGGTTGAGCAGAAAGACCCTGCCGTTGGCCGAGAGGTTGCCCATGATGCTGGACGGATCGGCGCCCAAGACCCGGTTCAGTGCCACCGACGTGCTGCCGGGTTGCACAAACTGCACCGTCTGGCCAGCGGCAATGCCGAAGCTCTGCCAGTTGATCGCCGCGTTGGCGGTGGACTGCGTGATGGTCGTGGTGGACGCGCCGCTGGTGATGGTAGCGCCGCCGGCTGCCACCACACCACCTGTGGGCAAGGCATAGGCAGAGGCGCCCAGGCCGAGCATCAGGCAGGCTGACAGGGCCGTAACGGCGAAACACGCGGCGCTTGGGCGGCCCGTCGTGGACGAGGATTTTTTCTTGCCTGCGCCGCCGGCGTTTTCAGACACGGCGACGAAGGCGCCTGAGCTGTCGTTCCAGATGGATTGGTGAATGCGGTTCATGGGGAGTCCTTGTGTGCTGTCGGATTGGCGCGGATGCGGGCAAATGTCAGAAATACTTGATGGCCTGGATCCAGAACCGGCCTGACTTGTCGGGGGCGGAGAGAGCCGGCTCGTTGCCGAGCTTGCGGGCGTAATAAGCCCTCACCAGGAAGTTGCCGGGTTCGCCCCAGCTGGCGCCCACGCCGTAAGCGCCCAGGTTTCTGCGGTTGTTCCCGGTGAACCAGGGGTTTTTGTGAATGGTGACGCTGCCGGCGTCGACGAAGCCGATCAGGTGCACCTGGCCCGGTACGCGTTCCGACAACTTGCCCAGCAGCAGCCGGGCTTCGAGGTTGACCAGATAGCCCTGGTCGCCGGAGGCTTCAACTTGGGGATAGGCGCGCACACCGTTCATGCCGCCCAGGTACATCTTCTCCGAGGAGTCGAGGTTTTTCGAGGCGACCTGCCCACTGATGGACCCATACAGCGACACGAGGTTGGTGACGCGCTGCAGCCGCGTGGCGGTGAAGGCAAGCTTGTTGTAGGAACCATTGGTGCGGGCGCTCGCCGCATCCGCAGCCAGCGCCACCGGCGTTTGTATGTCGAGGTTGCCGATCGACCAGATCAGCGAATAGGCGCTGATGCCGCCGCCGCCCAGGTTGTCCCTGTGGTCGCCATAAAGACTGGCCATCAACACGTCCGCTTTCCTGTCGGTGACCGAGGGGGGGATGGTGCTGTCGATCCTGTCCTGGAAAGTCCGGGCTTCATACGTGAGCTGGGTGTACAGGTTGTTGTTGCGCGAACGGATCAGCGGACGGAGGGCGTAGACGCTGGCGATCTCCGCCGTGCCGTTGGCCTGCAGGGGCGCGAACTCCTTGCCCAGTTCGTACTCCAGCCGGCTGTAAGCGACGCCTACGGTTGTTTTGCCGAAGGGCACCTGGTAAGACGCACGGCCGTAGTTGAGCCCCGAGCCGGAAGTCACGGCGCGCACGCTGGCCTGGTCGCCCAGCCCCAATGGATTGTTGAGGTTGACGGTCGCCCCGGCGCGGTATTCGCCGGTATAACGGTTGCCGCCGTTGTCGGCGTCGATGCTGCCGCTCACGCGTTTGCCCGGCGTGAGGTCAACAATGAGGTCAGAAGTGCCCGGCGTGGCGCCCGGCACCAGCGTTGATGTGACATTCACGCCCGGCGTGTCCGAGAGCAGCAACAAGCGGCTCTCAAGGGGGTCATTGGTGATGGGGTCGCCACTGTTCAGGCCGTCAAGCAGTCGGTAGGCCTGGTTGTCGGAAAGCGTGCTCTGGTTGCGCAGGATGATCTTGCCGTATTGACCTTCGCTGACCTCGATGGTGACGCTGTTGTCCGTGATCTGCTGCGCGGGCAGGTAGGCCCGGGCCACGAAATAACCGTTTTTTGCATAGTGCGTCGTGATCTTCGACGCCATCGCGCGCAGATCGGTGAGTGTCAGCTCGGTTCCCGGGGTGAAACCCGTGATCGCGATCAACTCGGCTTCGGTATAGGCTTTGGCGCCCGTGACGCGCAGGTTGCGGACCAGGATTTTTGCCTCATCCGCGGTGGAGGTAACGGGCGCCGGGCCTCGTTCAATGCGGATTTCGGGCGGCGCTTTTTGCGGCACCGGGGCCGCAGGAATCTGCTGCATCTGGCTGCCCGCCGTGGGAGGCTGTTGGGCCAGCAGGCTTTGGCTGAGCACCAGGAGCGCAAACGGCACCAGGCTCTTGTTCAGAGGAAAACGCCAGGAACCGGAACCCCGGGGAGTAGTGGAAAAAGGGGTGTCGATGGCCCGGTCGGGGCGGTGCGTCTGGTGCATGGTGCTTGGCCTTGAAGTACCAAGCCATCATGCGTATCGATTTTGTTAAAAAATGTAGGCGGACAAGCCGAGAAATTGTAAGAAATTACTAAATTGATAAAAATTAATACCGAAATAAGTAACCAACAGTATTAATTTTTTTTGTAATGAGACATGTCAAAGAGTGAATTTTGGCTGCAGCCCAGGCCCCGCTGCATGCGGCGAGCGGTTGTGCCAAGCGAGGGGTATCAGTTCAGGACGGCGTGTAGGCCAGGCGCACGTAGATGGGTGCGTAGGCCTCGGCCTGGGTCACGTCGATCAGGCCTTCCTTGGAGAGTTCAAGCAGGGCAATGAAGGTGACCACCAGCACCGGCATGCCGCGGGCCGTTTCAAACAGGTGCTCGAACTCGACAAACTTCTGGCCTTGCAGCTTGCGCAGCACGATGCTCATGTGTTCGCGCACCGAGAGTTCTTCCCGGCTGATCACATGGTGCTGCACCAGTTTGGCGCGCTTGACGATGTCGCGCCAGGCCTCCTGCAGATCGACCAGCGTGACATCCGGAAAACGCGGCTGCAGCGCTTGCTCCACGTAGACCTGGGCGCGCAGGAAGTCGCGGCCGTACTGCGGAATCTCGTTGAGCTGGTGCGCGGCCAGCTTGATCTGTTCGTACTCGAGCAGGCGGCGGACCAGTTCGGCGCGCGGGTCTTCCGGCTCCTGGCCGTCGGCGACTTTTTTCGGCGGCAGCAGCATGCGCGACTTGATCTCGATCAGCATGGCCGCCATCAGCAGGTACTCGGCCGCCAGCTCGAGGTTGGTGCTGCGGATTTCGTCCACATAGACCAGGTACTGGCGCGTGACCGCCGCCATCGGGATGTCCAGGATGTTGAAGTTCTGCTTGCGGATCAGGTACAGCAACAGGTCCAGCGGGCCTTCGAAGGCTTCCAGGAAGACCTGCAGCGCGTCCGGCGGGATGTACAGGTCCTGCGGCATGGCGAACAGCGGCTCGCCGTACAGCCTGGCCAGCGCCACCTGGTCGATCACGCCCGGCATGCCGGGCAGGGCCAGCAGGCTGTCGGGCTGGCCGGGCTCGGACGGGGAGGGTGGCAATTCGGTGATGCTGGACATGGCGGTGTTGGCCCCGGGCTTTCAGTAGCTATCAAAAAGATAGCTGCTCGCGCTCGTCCAGCAAGGGCTGGAAGCCTTTTTGACCATCAATTGCGGGCTACTTGCTGTTCGGGTGGCCGCTGGTGCCGTAAACGTAGGGCTGCTGCGGCACGGCGGCGTCCTGGTAGTCGGCCTGCTCGGACAGGTCCAGCTTCTTGTCCCACCAGATGGCGCGCCCCTGGCGCTGCTCGGCTTCCAGCGTCGGCTTGCTGGCCTTGAGTTCTTCGATGAAGCTGGTGACTTCCGAGGTGTAGTGTGGCCGGGCGAAGATGGACATGGGATTAAACTGCCTGAAGCTGAAGTTGGCTGATTTTACCGGGGACCGCCATGCACCTGCCTTTTTTTGCTTTCCGCGGGAAAGCGGCGCCGGCGTCCCTGCGTTTCACAAGGGGTTTCCTGCTCATGGGACTGTTGTCGGCCCTGCTGGGCCTGGTGGGTTGTGACGCCCAGCGTATTGCCGAACTCGAGGAGGGTGTGGCCACCGAGGCCGACGTGCGCGCCAGATTTGGTGAACCTGAAAAGATCTGGGGCGCTGACGACCTGGCCGGCATCCCGTTTCCGGGCGCGGCCGCCCAGCCCGGCGCCCGCACCTACGAATACAACCGCCAGCCCCAGGGCCAGGTCAACTACATGATCACCATCGGCCCGGACGGCAGGATGAGCGCCCTGCGCCAGGTCCTCACGCCGCAGAACTTCGCGCTGGTGCTGCCCGGCATGCCCATGGAGCAGGTGCGCAAGATGCTCGGCAAGCCGATGAAAACCACGCCGATGGCGCTGCAGCGCGAGACCCATTACGAGTGGCGCTACAGCGACGGGCCGAACACGCCGCGGATTTTCCGGGTCGAGTTCGACAGCGACCTGAAGGTCTTGCGCACCGGATCGGTGCCCGACGAAAGCCAGCCCGGCGTCAACGGCAACGTGACCTGACGCAAAAAAAATGAGCTGAATCGGCCTGCAGCCCTTTTCTGACAAGCGCGAGCAGCTATCAGATTGATAGCGTTTCAGGCTTCCTCGATTTTCGCCAGAAAGCCGGAGCGCTCCATCACGCGGCGCGGCTGGGCGTTCAGGCCGGCCATCACCAGGCGGCCCCCGCGCATCACGATGGCCTTGTGCAATTGCCCCAGCACATCCAGCCCCGAGGCATCCAGCGACTGCAGCGACTGCGCATCGAGCCGCACCAGCAGGCCGCGCGGGGCGCTTTCGACCGCCGACAGGATGGGGTCGATCTTGGCGACCGCGCCGAAAAACAGCGAGCCGTAGAGCTGGAAATGAATCGCATCGTCGCTGCGCGCGGTTTCCACCACCTGGAACAGGGTGCTCATGCGCCGCACGAACAACACGCAGGCCAGCAGCAGGCCGACCTGCAGCGCCACCGTGAGGTCGAACACCACCGTCAGGAAGAAAGTGCCCAGCATCAGCAGCCGGTAGTGGCTGCTGTACTGGCGCATCTGCACAAACTCATGCCATTCGCCCATGTTCCACGCCACATGAATCAGCAGGCCGGCCAGCACTGCCAGCGGCACATGCATGGCCAGCGGCGCGGCGGCCAGCACGATCAGCGCCAGCACCAGTGCATGCACCAGTCCGGCGACCGGCGAGGTGGCGCCGGAGCGCACATTGGTCACGGTGCGGGCAATCGTGCCGGTGGCCGGCATGCCGCCGAAAAAGGGCACGACAAAGTTGGCCACGCCCTGGGCCATCAGTTCCTGGTTCGGGTCGTGTTTGGGCTGGCCCGAGAGCTGGTCGGCCACCCGTGCGCACAGCAGCGACTCGACCGCTCCCAGCATGGCAATCGTCAGCGTCGGCGCGAACAGCAGGCGCACCGTTTCCCATGAAAAGTCCGGCAGCGCAAACGCCGGCAGGGCGCGCGGAATGCCGCCGAAACGCGAACCTATGGTCTCCACCGGCAGGTTCAGGAAAAACGCAAACGCCGTCAGGGTCACCAGTGCCACGATCGGCCCGGGCACGCGCGATGCCGCGCGGGTGGCGCGCAGCAGTTGCACGCCTTCGACCGCCTGCACCACCCTGGCCAGCCGCGCCGCCAGGCCCGTGCTGGCCGCATCGCGTGGCGCAAACAGTTTGGGCCACAGGATCAGTCCGAGGAAACACACCAGGCCCAGGCCCAGCGCGTAAGCATTGAGGGAGCCCAGGTTCAGGCTGATGGCCTTGATCTGCGAGAAAAAGTCCGCCGGCATTTTCGCGATGTCCAGGCCCAGCAATTCCTTGAGCTGCGACAGCGCAATCAGCACGGCGATGCCGTTGGTGAAGCCGACCACGATGCTGACCGGCACATACCGCACCAGCGTGCCCATCTTGAACAGGCCCAGCACAAACAGCAGCACGCCGGCGCAGGCGGTGGAGATCAGCAGGTTGGGCAGGCCGTAACGCTCGACAATGCCGTAGACGATCACGATGAAGGCGCCGGCCGGCCCGCCGATCTGCACGGCCGAGCCGCCCAGCAGCGAGATCAATCCACCGGCGATGATGGCGGTCCAGATGCCGGCCTGCGGCGACAGGCCCGAGGCAATCGCAAAAGCCATGGCCAGCGGCAGCGCGACGATGCCGACGGTCAGGCCCGCGCCGAAGTCCTTGCCGAAGCGCTCACGCGTGTAGCCTTTCAGGGCAGACAGCAGGCGGGGGCGAAAAGGGGCCAGGTAAGCGGGCAGATTCATCGGAAAATACAGATTGTCCGCGCCCTGCATCCTGCAACTGTGGGATGGTCAGGCGGCAAGCCCCTTGGTAAAGTGCGTGGTGGCCTGACGACACAGGCCGGATTTCAAACTGCTGATGCCTATCTTAAGCCGCTGCCCTGCTTTTCATGCACCTTTTTCTCCATCGGCTGACCCTGGTTTTTTCCTGTCCTGAACTGCGCGGCGGCACGGCCGGCCGCCGGCGCGCGGCGCTGTGGCTGCTGCTGGCGGCAGTGCTGCTGGCGCTTGCCGGGCCGCTTCAGGCGCAGACGGGTGCGACGGCGGCGTGGCAATGGATGGGCCCGCACGGCAATGGCATGGTCCTGATCGACGCTTCGGGCCAGCAGACCATCGATCACATCTGGCAACGCTTCGAACGTGGCGAGGGCTCGGCGGCCCAGCCGGATCGCATCATGCCGACCGGGGGGGCGGCCTCGATGTGGTACCAGCTCAGCCTGCCTGCGGTGACCGTTGCCACCTCGCGCGTGCTGGCCGTGCCGCATCCCGGCATGAACCGGGTCGAGTTGTACCGGCCCGGCGAGGCCGGCGCCTGGCATGCCGAATATTCGGGTGACTCGATCGCCGTTGCCCGCTGGCCGCTGCGTTATCTGCACCCGGCCTTCGAGTTTGTGCAGCAGCCCGGCGAGGCCCGCCCGAGCTACCTGCGCGTGCAGCACAGCCATCCCATCAATGTGCGCTGGACGCTCTGGAATACGCGTGAATTCCAGGAGTCCAGCAAACACTGGCATCTTCTGCTGGGCGCCTACCTGGGGCTGGTGGTGCTGGTGATGCTGCTGTGTGTGGTCAATGCCTGGACCTGGCGCGATTCCATCCATTCCTGGTACGCCGCCTACGTGGCGGTGGTCGCGCTCGGCCAGTTGTCGCTGACCGGCCTGACGGGCGAGTATTTCTGGCCGAACAACCCCTGGTGGAACGATGTGGCCTCCAATGTGCTGCCGATTGCCGGCGCGGCGCTGGGCCACCTGTTCATGCGCGAACTGGTGGTGGAACGCGGCGAACGCTGGGCCACCCACCTGATGCTGGCCATGGCTGCGGCCGGTGCCGCGCTGGCGCTGGGCTTCATATTTTTCGGCCGTGACCCGTTTTTTGCGATCACCGGGCCCTACTACATTGGCAGTTTTGTGATCTATCTCGGCGTGGCGCTCTGGTACGCCTGGCGCATCCCGCGAGTCGGCCTGTGGATACTTGCCGGCATCCTCGCCTTGCTGGCCGGCGCCCTGTTCCCGGTGCTGCGCAACATGCAACTGGTGCCGATGTCCTTCTGGACGCAGTACGGCGCGCAGATCGGCGCGGCGGTCGAGATACCGCTGCTGCTGATTGCGCTCTATCTGCGCAGCCGCGAAAGGCGCGACAACCAGCTGCGGGTCGGCGCGCTGTCGCGGGTGGACCCGCTCACCGGCGCAGTCAACCACCGCGTCATGCTGGACCGGCTCGAACACCTGCTGCACCACCAGCAGCGCGACCCCGAGACCGGTGTGGTGCTGCGCGTGCGCATCGCCAACATCCAGGAGATCCGTGCCGACTACGGCCTGCAGGTGGCGCAGACCGCGCTGGTTCATGCCGGCGCCTGCATCACCCACGTGATCCGCGAAGGCGACACCGTGGCGCGCCACCGCGATGGCGATTTTGTGGTGATTCTCGAGGGCCACTTCACGCGCGACCAGGTCGCGGAAATCGGCCAGCGGCTGATTGCACGCGGACTGGCGCCCAGCGACATCCTGCCGCCCGGCGCGGTGCTGCAACTCAAGGTGGCGGTCGCGGCCAAACCTTTCCAGGCCCAGGCGGTGGCGCCGCTGCTGCAGACCCTGGAGGCGGCGGTCAACGAACTCGCCGCGCGCCCGGGCAAGGCCTTGCGCTTTGTCGCCTGATCGCGGGCTGGGCCGGCCTTAGCGAACCCGCATGCCGGGCAAGGCGCCGGGCACCGGCTCCAGCACGTAAATGCCGGGCTGCGCCTTGTCGTCGGCATGGCTGGCGGCCAGCACCATGCCTTCGCTGACGCCGAACTTCATCTTTCGCGGCGCCAGGTTGGCCACCATCACCGTGTGTTTGCCGATCAGGTCTGCGGGCTTGTAGCTGGATGCGATGCCGCTGAAGACGTTGCGGGTGGTGCCCTCGCCGACATCCAGCGTCAGGCGCAGCAGCTTGGTCGAGCCTTCGACGGCCTCGCAGTTGACGATCAGCGCGATGCGCAAATCGATCTTGCTGAAGTCGTCGATGCTGATGGTGGGGGCCATCTCCTCGCCGCCGGGCCGCCCCAAGGCGAGGCCGGCCCCCCCGGGGGGCAGGGAGGACGCGTGAGCGCCGACCGTGGGGGTCGATTTTTTCTCGCCTCTGGGTGCTATGGATTCGATAGCTGTCTGCGCTTGCTCCGCCTGGGCTGGAGGCTCGAACAATGCATCGAGTTGCTTGATGTCGACGCGTTGCATCAGGTGCTGGTAGTCGCCGATCAGGTGGCCGCCGCCCAGCCGGGCGCCGGCATCGGCAAAACCCAGTGGGGCGATCTTCAGGAAGCCCTCGACCTGCGCCGCCAGCCCCGGCAGCACCGGCTTGAGGTAAATCGTGAGCAGGCGAAAAGCCTCGATGCAGACGGTGCAGACATCCTGCAGGCGCGCATCCATGCCTTCCTTCTTGGCCAGTTCCCAGGGCTTGTTCTGGTCCACGTAGGCGTTGACGCGGTCGGCCAGCAGCATGACCTCGCGCGATGCCTTGGCGAATTCCCGGAATTCATACAGCGACGTGACATTGTCTTTCTGGTCGGCGAGCACCGACAGCAGCGCGTCGCCATCGGCCGAGACTTCACCCAGCTTGCCGGCAAAACGTTTGGCGATGAAGCCCGCGGCCCGGCTGGCAATATTGATGTACTTGCCGACCAGGTCGCTGTTGACCCGCGCCATGAAGTCGTCCGCATTGAAGTCGATGTCTTCGTTACGCGCATTGAGCTTGGCGGCCAGGTAATAACGCAGCCACTCGGGGTTCATGCCCAGGCTCAGGTACTTGAGCGGGTCCAGGCCGGTGCCGCGGCTCTTGCTCATCTTCTCGCCGTTGTTCACGGTGAGAAAGCCGTGCACGAACACGTTGTCGGGTGTCTTGCGGCCGCTGAAATGCAGCATGGCCGGCCAGAACAGGGTGTGGAAGGTGACGATGTCCTTGCCGATGAAGTGGTACTGCTCCAGCCCGGGGCTGGCCATGTAGGCGTCGTAATCCTCACCCCGTTTTTCGAGCAGGTTTTTCAGCGAGGCGAGGTAACCGACCGGTGCGTCCAGCCACACATAAAAATACTTGCCCGGCGCGTCGGGAATCTCAATGCCGAAATAGGGTGCGTCCCGCGAGATGTCCCAGTCGCCCAGGCCTTCGCTCTGGCTGCCGTCGGGATTCGTGCGGACGCTGAACCACTCCTTGACCTTGTTGGCGACTTCGGGTTGCAGCTTGCCGTCCTGCGTCCAGTTTTCAAGAAAGTCCACGCAGCGCTGGTCGGAAAGATTGAAGAAAAAATGCTCCGAATTCTTGAGCACCGGCGTTGCGCCCGACAAGGCTGAATACGGGTTGATCAGATCCGTGGGCGCATACACCGCGCCGCAGTTTTCGCAGTTGTCGCCGTACTGGTCCTTGGTTCCGCACTTGGGACAGGTGCCCTTGATGTAGCGGTCCGGCAGGAACATGTTTTTTTCGGCGTCGAAGAACTGCTCGATGGTCCTGGTCGAAATCAGGCCGGCCTTCTTGAGGTCGCGGTAGATCTGCCGGGCGAGCTCGTGGTTTTCGGGGGCGTCGGTCGAATGCCAGTTGTCGAAGCTGATGTGGAATCCGTCGAGGTAGGGCTTGCGTCCGGCAGCGATGTCGGCCACGAACTGCTGCGGCGTCTTGCCGGCTTTTTCGGCAGCGATCATGATGGGCGCGCCGTGCGCGTCGTCGGCGCCGACAAAATTCACCGCATGGCCCTGCATCCTCTGGAAGCGTACCCAGATGTCGGCCTGGATGTATTCCATGATGTGGCCGATGTGGAAATTGCCGTTGGCGTAGGGCAGGGCGGTGGTGACAAAGAGGCGGCGCTGGGACATAGGGGGGCTTTGTGGCTTTGGGGGCTAACCGGCGATTTTAAGTCGGCCCGGCGCAAAATCCCGGGCCAATCCCCCATGGCCCCCGGGTTTGGTGCGCGGCGTTAGACTTGTCGCCAAGTACGCAGGCCGGCCCGGCCTTGTCAGATTTACCCGGAGACTTTCCCCCATGGCAGTAGAACAACAGGCCATCCTGAGCGCCCTGCAAGGCGTGCTGGACCCCAACACCGGCAAGGATTTTGTCAGCAGCAAAGCGCTCAGGAACCTGCAGGTCAGCGGTGATGATGTGGCTTTCGACGTCGAACTCGGCTACCCGGCGAAAAGCCAGCTCGCCGGTATCCGCAAGCTGCTGATCAATGCCGCCAAAGGCGTGGCCGGTGTGGGCAATGTGTCGGTCAACGTGAGTTTCAAAATTGCCAGCCACAGCGTGCAGCGCGGCGTGCAACTGCTGCCCAACGTGAAGAATATCGTGGCCGTGGCCTCCGGCAAGGGCGGCGTCGGCAAAAGCACCACCGCCGTCAATCTGGCGCTGGCGCTGGCTGCCGAAGGCGCCAGCGTCGGCCTGCTCGACGCCGACATCTACGGCCCCAGCCAGCCCATGATGATGGGCATCGAGGGCCGGCCCGAAAGTGTGGACGGCAAAAACATGGAGCCGATGGAGAACTACGGCCTGCAGGTGATGTCCATCGGTTTCCTGGTGGCGCAGGATGAAGCCATGATCTGGCGCGGCCCGATGGCCACGCAGGCGCTGGAGCAGTTGCTGCGCCAGACCAACTGGAAAGACCTGGACTACCTGATCGTCGACATGCCGCCCGGCACCGGCGACATCCAGCTCACCTTGAGCCAGCGTGTGCCCATGACCGGCGCGGTCATCGTCACCACGCCGCAGGACATCGCCTTGCTGGACGCCAAGAAGGGCATCAAGATGTTCGAGAAGGTCGGTGTGCCTATCCTGGGCATTGTCGAGAACATGGCGGTGCACATCTGCAGCCAGTGCGGCCATGCCGAACACATCTTCGGCGAGGGCGGCGGCAAGAAGATGGCGGCCGACTACCACATGGACTACCTGGGCGCCTTGCCGCTGGACATGCAGATCCGCCTGCAGGCCGACAGCGGCCGGCCCACCGTGGTGGCCGACCCCGATGGCGAGGTGGCGGGCATCTACAAGGCTGTCGCGCGCCAGGTGGCGATCACCATCGCCGCCAAGGCCAAGGACTTTTCCAGCAAGTTCCCGAGCATCAAGATCTCCAAAGACACCTGAGTCCAGGCCTGCCCATGACGACCTCCGGCTTCCTGCTGCAGTCGCCCTCCGCCGATGGGGTGGCGCGGCCCTGCATCGATGTCGCGGTGCTGATGCGGCGTGAGCGTATCGACAATGCCTGGCAGCCCTGGCGCTGGTCGCTGGCCGACATCGTGCCGCATGAGCCCGGCTTCGGCGCGCAGCCGCGCCTGCTGCTCAAGGACGGGCGCGAAGAGCGCTGGTTGCACCCGGGCTTGCGCGTCGAGCTGTTTACCGACGATGCCGAGGGTTACTACCTCAACGCCACCACGCAGCAGCCCTGCTTCTGGGTGATGTGGCGCATGGAGGAAGAAGCCACGCTGGCCGACGAGCCGGTCGCCGTGCCGCAAACCGTGACCTTGAGCTACCACGACGCGGGGCGCTGGCTCGATGCCCAGGAAACCGTCGAGCAGGTGCCCGCGCCGGCGGACGTGGTGCAGTGGCTGCGGGATTTTGTGGACGCCCACCATGTGCTCGAAGCCAAACGGCGGCAGCGGCCGCAGAGCTTCCAGCCCTTGCAGGACCGCTTCGGCAACCCGGCACGCGTGAGCACCGGCAAGACGCGCGGGGGCCCCGGCCATGGCTGAGGACGAGCCGCGCGGCTTCCTGGGGCGCTGGTCGCGCCGCAAGGCCGACGCGCTGCAGGGCAAGCCGCTGGCCGAACCTGTGCCAGCGGCGCCCGTGCCGGCCGCTGCGGCGCCACTGGGGGTCCCGCCCGGCGAGGCGGAGCCGAAAGCTGCGTCGGTAGCGGACGTGGCCGAGCCCGAAAAGATCATGTCGCTCGACGACGTGAAGCTGTTGACCAAAGACTCCGACTTCAAGCCCTTCATGGCCGGCAATGTCGCGCCGGCAGTACGCAACGCGGCGATGAAAAAGCTGTTCGCCGATCCGCACTTCAACGTCATGGACGGGCTGGACATCTACATCGACGACTATTCGAAGCCCGACCCGATTCCCGAGGCCATGCTCAGACAGATGAACGGCTCGAAGTTTCTCAAGCTGTTCGCCGACGAAGAAAACGCCGAAGCCGGCAAAAGCCCCGCGACGGCCTCACCGCGGGAAAGTGCGCATGATGCCGCGGACCAAACCGTGGCACAGTCCCGTGAAGACCCGGACGCAAGCCGTCCGGACCTGACTCCCCCCGACCATTCGAGCCAACCCGAGCCGTCTCCCGGCTCCGGCGCCAGCCAAGAAGACCATGCCGACACTGATTTGCGACTGCAACCAGACCATGCCGCTCCAGCCCCAGGCGCTGGGCGCGGCACTCAATGAATCCCTGACGCTGCATTCGGCACTGTGCCGGCGCGAAGCCGGCGCCTTCCAGAAAGCTGTCCAGTCGGGCGATGACGTGGTGGTGGCCTGCACCCAGGAAAAACGCCTGTTCGCCGAAGTCGCGCAACAGACGCAGGGCGTCACCTCCGTCATCAAGTTCGTCAACATCCGCGAAACCGGTGGCTGGAGCAAGGATGCTTCAGGCGCGATGCCCAAAACTGCCGCGCTGCTGGCTGCGGCCCACCTGCCCGATGCCGAACCTGTGGCGACCGTCACCTACAAGAGTGCGGGCCGCCTGCTCATCGTCGGCGCCGTGGACCTGGCCGAGCAGGTCGCGGCGCTGCTGGCCGACACGCTGGATGTGACGATTTTTGCGCAAGGTGTGTCCGGCCAGGCGCCTGCGGGCTTTCCCGCCCAGGAGCGCCGCTATCCGGTCATCAGCGGCACCGGCCTGAAGCTCAAAGGCTGGCTGGGGGCTTTCGAGGCGAGTTGGGACAAGAGCAATGCCATCGATCTGGACCTGTGCACGCGCTGCAATGCCTGCGTGGCTGTGTGTCCGGAAGGCGCGATCGACCTGAGCTACCAGGTCGACAGCAGCAAGTGCAGGTCGCACCGCGATTGCGTGGCGGTCTGCAAGGTCGCCGGTGCGATCGATTTCGGCCGCGAAGCGCAGGCTGTGTCCGAAGCTTTTGACCTGGTGCTGGACCTGGGCCGCGAACCCCTGATCAGGCTGCACGCCCCGCCACAGGGCTATTTCACCCTTGACATCGCCGGCGGCATCGCATCACCCGGCTTGCTGCCGCTGGTGGTCAAGCTGCGCGACATGGTGGGGGAGTTCGAAAAGCCCAAATTTTTTGCCTACAAACAGAAACTGTGCGCCCACAGCCGCAATGAAACCGTGGGTTGCAACGCCTGTGTCGACATCTGCTCGGCCGGCGCGGTCAGCAGCCAGAAGGAACGCCAGCAGATCGTCGTCAATCCCAATCTTTGCATCGGCTGCGGTGCCTGCACGACGGTTTGCCCGACGGGCGCGCTGACCTATGCCTACCCGCGCGCCAGCGAGCAGGGCGTGCGCCTGAAGACCCTGCTCGGGACCTATGCGAAGGCGGGGGGCCGCCAGGCGACGCTGCTGTTTCACAGCCAGGGCAGCGGCCAGCAGGCCGTCGAGGCGCTGGGCCGCGCCGCGCAGCTCGACAAGGCCGTGCACGGCGTGCCGGCCAGCGTGATCCCCCAGGCCCTGTGGCACACCGCCAGCCTGGGCCTGGATGTCTGGCTCAGCGCCATCGCGTTTGGTGCGTCGCAAGTGGCCGTGCTGGTGACCGACGAGGAGGCGCCGGCTTACCTGGCGGGCCTGGCCGGACAGATGACGGTGGCGCAGGCGGTCATGAACGGCATGGGTTACGCCGGCGTGCATTTCCATTTGGTACAGGCCGGGGCGGCGCAGGCTTCGACCCTGGATGCCGAACTGCAAAAGCTGGCGCTCAACCGTCCACGGCTGCCCGCCATCGCTGCACGTTTTGCGGTGGCCCAGGAAAAGCGCAGCACGCTGGAGATGGCGCTGGACCACCTGATGACCCAGGCCCCGGCGGCGCTGCCGGAGGCGATCGAGCTGCCGGCCCGGGGCTCGCCCTTCGGCAGCCTGCGGGTCAACAAGGATGCCTGCACCCTGTGTCTGAGCTGTGTCAGTGCCTGTCCGGCGAGCGCATTGCAGGACAACCCGGAGCGGCCCCAGCTGCGCTTCATCGAGAAAAACTGCGTTCAGTGCGGCCTGTGCGCCACGACCTGCCCGGAAGATGCCATCACGCTGGAGCCGCGCCTGCTGGTCACGCCGCAGCGCAAGGAGGCGCGCGTGCTCAACGAGAGCCAGCCCTACCAGTGCATACGCTGCAGCAAACCCTTCGGCACGCTCAAGGCCATCGAGTCCATGCTCGGCAAGCTGGCCGGCCATGCGATGTTCCAGGGCGCCGCCGCTGAACGGCTGAAGATGTGCAGCGACTGCCGCGTCATCGACATTTACTCGGCCGACAACGAAATCAAGATCACCGACATCCGCTAAATCCCATGAACCAGCCAGCCCAACTTGTACCGTCCGCGCTGGACGAAGAAACCGCCCGCGCCGAGGTTTATGGCCTGCTCGCCGCGCTGTATTACGCCGCGCCTCCGGCGGAACTGCTGGAAAACATCCGCGTCGCCGTGACCGAGGCGCCGGCTGCGGGCGCGGTGCTGGAGGCTTCGTGGAGCGAACTGGTCGGCGCCGCTCGCCGCCTGTCCAGCGAGGCCATCGCGCGTGAATACGAGGCGCTGTTCGGCGGCGTCGGCAAGCCCGAGGTCTACCTGTTCGGCTCGCACTACCTCAGTGGTTTCCTCAATGAAAAGCCGCTGGCGGCGCTGCGCACCGACCTGGCCGGGCTCGGTCTGGCACGCGACGAAGCCATGCCCGAGACCGAGGATCATTTCGCCTACCTGTGTGAGGTCATGCGTTACCTGATTGCCGGCGACGACGTGGCGGTTGCCAACCTCACACGCCAGCGCGAATTTTTTGCGCGCCATCTCCAGCCCTGGGCATCGGACCTGTGCGACGCCGTCGGGCGGCATCCCAAAGCCGACTTCTACCGCTGCGCGTCGGCATTCACGCAGGTCTTCATCAGCGTCGAAGCGCAGGGCTTCGACATGCTGGCGTGACGCGCGACGTGCCAGCCGTGGCCCGGCTGCGCGGCATCCGGCGGCGGCGCCTCCTGCAGCGGGCCGACCGATTCTCAGATTGCGACACTTTCGAGCGATTCGGTGGCTGAACGTAAAAACTAAGCATTCTTATTTTCTCCTATCGTTTTCCCCTAATTCCGCTCAGTCATCCGATACAAATCGTTGCCCACCCGGCCGGTCTGACGTAAAGTACAGCTAGGCATTGCGGTGCATAGCGCGCCGGTGCATATATCAGCAAGCTTCCTTGGAGACAGCCATGCAGGACAGCCAGCCAAAACCCTCACGCAGGGGATTTTTCTTCGGCGCCGCCGCCACCGGCGCAGCCGCCGCAGCGGTCGTTGCCCTGCCGGGCGTGCGACTCCCCGAGGCCGCCATCGCCGAGCCCCAGCCTGCCCCTGAAAAAGGCGGTGGCTACAAGCTCTCTGAACACGTCAAGCGTTACTACCAGACCACACGCATCTAGGGCCTGGGCCTTTCCCGTTTCCCCCGTTTCCAGTCCACATACACGGAGAGCTCCATGCTGCTCACGAAAAAGCCTCACGGCGTCCATGACGATCTGGCGCAACGCGCCGGATCCGCACGTTTTGTCCAGAGCCTGTCCCGCGGCCTGTCGAATGCCCTGCCCACCATGGACAGGCGCGCCTTCCTGCGCCGGTCCGGTCTCGGCGTCGGCGTCGGCCTGGCGGCGACCCAGCTGACGCTGGTCAAGAAAGCCAAAGCCGCCACGCCCGGAGCGGGTGACGGCACCGGAAAAATCGAGGTCAAGCGCACGGTCTGTACACATTGCTCGGTGGGCTGCGCGGTGGATGCGGTGGTCGAAAACGGGGTCTGGGTGCGCCAGGAGCCGGTGTTTGATTCCCCGATCAACCTCGGTGCACATTGCGCCAAGGGCGCGGCGCTGCGCGAGCACGGCCACGGCGAATACCGCCTGCGTTATCCGATGAAACTGGTCAACGGCAAGTACGAACGCATCAGCTGGGACACGGCGCTCAACGAGATCAGCGCGCGCATGCTGGAGCTGCGCAAGGCCAGTGGCCCGGATTCCGTCTACTGGGTCGGCTCCTCGAAGCACAACAACGAGCAGGCCTACCTGATGCGCAAGTTCGTGAGCTTCTGGGGCAGCAACAACTGCGACCACCAGGCGCGTATCTGCCACTCCACCACGGTGGCCGGTGTGGCCAACACCTGGGGCTACGGCGCCATGACCAACTCGTACAACGACATGCAGAACAGCAAGTGCGCGTTGTACATCGGCTCCAACGCCGCGGAAGCGCACCCCGTCAGTCTCCTGCACATGCTGCACTCCAAGGAAACCGGCTGCAAGATGGTGGTGGTCGACCCGCGCTTCACGCGCACCGCTGCCAAGGCCGACGAATATATCCGCATCCGTTCAGGCTCGGATATCCCCTTCCTGTTCGGCATGCTGTACCACATCTTCAAGAACGGCTGGGAAGATACCAAGTACATCAACGACCGCGTCTACGGCATGGACAAGGTCAAGGCCGATGTGATGGCCAAGTGGACGCCGGACAAGGTCGAAGAGGCTTGCGGTGTGCCGGAAGCCAAGGTCTACATGGCTGCGGAAATGATGGCCAAGAACCGGCCCTCGACCATTGTCTGGTGCATGGGTCAGACCCAGCACACCATCGGCAACGCCATGGTGCGCGCCTCCTGCATCCTTCAGCTCGCCCTGGGCAACGTGGGTGTCTCCGGCGGCGGCGCCAACATCTTCCGCGGTCACGACAACGTGCAGGGCGCGACCGATGTGGGCCCGAATCCCGATTCGCTGCCCGGCTACTACGGCCTGGCGGAGGGCTCCTGGAAACATTTCGCCAAGACCTGGGGCGTGGACTTCGACTGGATCAAGGGCCGTTACGCTTCCCCCGCCATGATGGGCAAGCCCGGCATCACGGTGTCACGCTGGATCGACGGCGTGCTGGAGAAAAACGAGTTCATCGACCAGGACCCCAACCTGCGCGCCTGTGTGTTCTGGGGCCATGCGCCCAACTCCCAGACGCGTGGCCTGGAAATGAAGCGCGCGATGGACATGCTGGACCTGCTGGTGGTGATCGATCCCTATCCGTCGGCCACTGCGGCCATGGCGGCGATGCCCGGCAAGGCGGAAGACCTGAACCCCAACCGGGCGGTGTACCTGCTGCCGGCGGCGACCCAGTTCGAGACCAGCGGTTCGGTGACGGCGTCCAACCGGTCCATCCAGTGGCGCGAAAAAGTGATCGAGCCGCTGTGGGAAAGCCGCAGCGACCACATGATCATGCACCAGCTCGCCGAAAAATTCGGCTTTGCCAAGGAGCTGTCGAAGAACTACAAGATGCAGAAGGTCAAGGGCATGGACGAACCCGTGCCGGAAGACATCCTGCGCGAGATCAACAAATGCGTGTGGACCATCGGTTACACCGGGCAGAGCCCCGAGCGCCTGAAGGCGCACATGCGCAACATGCACATGTTCGATGTCAAGACGCTCAGGTCCAAGGGCGGCAAGGACAAGGAAACCGGCTATGACACCACGGGCGACTATTTTGGTCTGCCATGGCCGTGCTGGGGCACCCCGGAGCTCAAGCATCCCGGCTCGCCCAATCTGTATGACACCTCCAAACACGTCATGGATGGCGGCGGCAATTTCCGGGCGAACTTCGGCGTTGAAAAAGACGGCGTCAACCTGCTGGCCGAGGATGGGTCGCACTCCAAGGGCGCCGATCTGCAGACCGGGTATCCCGAACTCGATCACCTGCTGCTCAAAAAGCTCGGCTGGTGGGATGAACTGACCGAAGCCGAGAAAGCTGCGGCCGAAGGCAAAAACTGGAAGACCGACCCCTCGGGCGGCATGATCCGGGTGTTCATGCAGGGGCATGGCTGCCATCCCTTCGGCAATGCAAAGGCGCGCGCAGTGGTCTGGAATTTCCCCGACGCCATCCCGCAGCATCGCGAACCGCTGTACGGAAACCGGCCCGACCTCATGGCCAAATATCCGACGCACGATGACAAGAAAGCATTCTGGCGCCTGCCCACGCTGTACAAAACCGTCCAGCAAAAGAACATTGCCGACAAGGTGCACGAAAAATTCCCGCTGATCATGACTTCGGGGCGCCTGGTGGAGTACGAAGGCGGTGGCGAGGAAACCCGCTCCAACCCCTGGCTGGCCGAGTTGCAGCAGGAGATGTTCATCGAAATCAATCCCAAGGTGGCTGCCGAAAAAGGCATACGCAACGGCGAGCGTGCATGGGTCAGCACCCCCACCGGTGCGCGCCTGAACGTGCAGGCGCTGGTCACCGAGAGGGTGGGTCCCGACACCGTGTTCATGCCTTTCCACTTTTCGGGACGCTGGCAGGGCGCAGACATGCTGGCCTATTACCCGAAGGGCGCGGCGCCGGTGGTGCGTGGTGAGGCCATCAACACGGCCACCACCTACGGTTATGACAGCGTCACGATGATGCAGGAAACCAAAACGACGGTCTGCAACGTCGAGAAGGCATAAGGAAAAATCATGGCAAGAATGAAATTTGTCTGTGACGCCGAGCGCTGCATCGAGTGCAACGGCTGTGTCACTGCCTGCAAGAATGAAAACGAAGTCCCGTGGGGCGTGAACCGCCGCCGCGTGGTCACGCTCAATGACGGCGTTCCCGGCGAAAAATCCATTTCGGTCGCCTGCATGCATTGCAGTGACGCGCCCTGCATGGCGGTGTGCCCGGTCAACTGTTTTTACCGCACGGAAGAAGGTGTGGTGCTGCATGACAAGGACGTCTGCATCGGCTGCGGCTACTGCTCCTACGCTTGCCCCTTCGGCGCGCCGCAGTTCCCGTCGCAGGGCACGTTTGGTGTGCGCGGCAAGATGGACAAGTGCACCTTCTGCGCCGGTGGCCCCGAGGCACACGGCAGCCAGGCCGAGTTCGAGAAATACGGGCGCAACCGGCTCGCCGAAGGCAAGCTGCCGGCCTGCGCCGAGCAGTGTTCCACCAAGGCCCTGCTCGCCGGCGACGGTGACGTGGTCGCTGACATCTTCCGCAACCGCGTGGTCCAGCGCGGCAAGGGTGCCGAGGTCTGGGGCTGGGGTACAGCCTACGGTTCGAAACAGGCCGGCCAGCCCAATGGAGGCAAATCATGATGCGCCTTGTGTTCCTGCTGGCCTCGGCGCTGGTGCTTGCTGCGTGCGGCGACAAAGAACAAACCGCGGCTGGTGTCAAAAGTGATACCGCGTCGTTCCAGGGGGTGACCGGCCCCGGCAACGCCTACAACGTGCCGGGATGGAAGCCCGGCGACAAGAACGCCTGGGAGCAGCAGATCAAGACGCGGCTGCAGAACGGCCAAAACGAATACAACCGTGTGAAGTAAGGGAGTTCCCATGCAAGGCCCCTCACGAGTCCTGACCGCCCTGGTTTTCGTGGCCCTCGGCTGGTCTGCCGCCGTGTCGGCGCAGACCGCGGCTGCACCGGCCGCGCCGGCAACGGTTGCTGCGCCGGCCGCTGCGGCAGCCCCGGCCCCGGGCGGCATCCAGAGCCAGAATATTTTTGAGGTCAAGCCGGACGCCCCTGCAGACCCGAATTACGCGACCCAGACCAACGCCGAACGCGCCAAGGTCCAGCCGGGCAACAATGCCCCGATATGGCGCCAGGTCGGCGCCGGTGTCACGGGCTACAGCAGCCTGCCGAAAAGCGAAGCGCCCGAGGCAGGCAACCTGATCCAGCCCTTTGTGCAGTACCCGGGCTCGCGCCTGACCAATGCCGGTGAGGCATGGCGCCAGGTCCGCAACAACTGGCTGATCCCCTACGGCGGCGCCATCCTGCTGATCGTGGTGGGCGCGATTGCGCTGTTCTACTTCGGCAAGGGCAGGATCGATTTGCACGGTGCCGAAACCGGCCGGAAGATCGAGCGTTTCACCCCGTTCGAGCGTTCCGCACACTGGGCCAATGCCATTGCTTTCTGCATTCTTGCCATCTCCGGCATCGTCATGGCATTCGGAAAGTTTTTCCTGCTGCCCATCATGGGCGCCACCCTGTTTGGCTGGTTGAGCTATCTGCTCAAGAACATGCACAACTTTGCCGGACCGCTGTTTGCCGTGTCGCTGGTGATTGTGTTTTTCACCTTTGTCCGCGACAACATGCCGCGGCGCGGCGACATGGGCTGGCTGCTCAAGGGCGGCGGCCTGCTGTCAGGCAAGGAAATCCCCTCACACCGCTTCAATGCGGGTGAAAAACTGGTGTTCTGGGGCGGCGTGTTTTTCCTCGGCATCATTGTGGTGGCGTCGGGGCTGGTGCTCGACAAGCTGATTCCCGGGCTGATCTATGTTCGGGAGACCATGCAGGTGGCGCACATGGTGCATGCCGTGGCAACGGTGCTGATGATGGCGATGTTTATTGGTCATATCTACATTGGCACCATCGGCATGCAGGGTGCCTACGACGGCATGAAAACGGGCTATGTCGACGAGACCTGGGCCAGGGAACACCACGAGTACTGGTATGACGACGTGAAGGCCGGCAAGATTCCGGCCCGGCGCAGTGAACCCGAAACGCCCGGCCGGCCGGTGCAAGCCTGAAAGCGAGAATCCGCATGAAAAAAATCCTGTTCACCGTTTGCCTCGCCGGCTTGCCGCTTCTGGCGCTGGCCAAACTGCCCGCGCCCGTGCTCAGCGACGAAGCCAAGGCCAAGGCCGCCGAAGCGGCGGCCAGGACGGCCTGGGCCGGCAAGGTCGATGCCTTCCAGCTCTGCAAGGCCCAGGACAAGGTGGCTGCCAGTTATTTCAAGACTGCCAAGGCAGCAGGCAAGGAAACCAAGCCGCCGACGGCCGCGCCTGCATGCGCCGAGCCCGGACCGTTTACCTACACACCGCCTGAAGCCAAACCCATTGAGGCAGCAGGGGCCCATTCGCCGTCGGGCACGGCGACCAGCCCGCCCAGCACCAAACAGCCGGATGCGGTGGTCAATCCAGCGAAGAAGTCCTGAATCTTCCAGTCCTTGAGCAGGGCCGACCCGCAAGGTGTCGGCCTTTTCTTTTTGCTGTAGTCTTGCCTGATGTCCCAGTCTTCCTTGCCCCACCTCACGCGCGCGCAGGCGCCGCTGACCTGCGAGATCGACGCCGTCAACGAATACGGCGAGCCGCAGAAAATCGCCATCCCGGCAGAGCGCGCGCTGACGGTGTACGTCGACAAGCGCGAACTCGTGACCTTGATGACCCTGGGCGCCCATCCCGAGCTGCTGGTGCTCGGTTACCTGCGCAACCAGCGCCTGGTCAGGGAGGTGGGCGACATCGAATCCATCACGGTGGACTGGGATGTCGGCGCCGCTGCCGTCAAGACACGCCACGGCATCGCCGACATCGAGGAAAAAACCGCCAAGCGGGTGGTCACCACAGGCTGCGGGCAGGGCAGTGTGTTTGGCGGCCTGATGGACGAGGTCGACCAGATCGTCCTGCCCGAGCATGCCCACATCACGCAGGGCCAGCTCTACGGCCTGGTCAATACCATCCGGCTCAAGGAGACCACCTACAAGTCGGCCGGCTCGGTGCATGCCTGCGCCCTGTTTGCGGTGGCGGCCGATGCGCCCGAGATGCTGCTGTTTGTGGAGGACGTCGGCCGCCACAATGCGATCGACACCATTGCCGGCTGGATGTGGATCAACAGGGCCCCCACGCTTGTCGCTTCGCGTACTGCGCTGCCCCCCGAGGGGGTTGAACTTGCTCGGGGCGGCCCTTCGCTGCGTTCGATGGCCCCCACGCCAGCCGCTTCACCGGCCAACAACGGGTTGACGGGACTGGTTTTCTACACCACCGGCCGCCTGACCAGCGAGATGGTGATCAAGTCGGCGCAGATGGGGGTGCCGGTTGTGGTCTCGCGCAGCGGCATCACGCAGATGGGGCACCAGGTGGCGCAGACGGTCGGCTTGTGTGCCATTGGCCGCGCGACCCACAAGCGCTTCGTCTGTTATTCCTCGCCGCAGCGGCTGCACCTGCAGCCGGAGCTCGCCGGGCCGAAATTGCGGCCGGCCGCCGAGCCGGGTTGAAGAGGGCCGTGGCTGGAAACCGCCAAAAACCCGTCCCCGGGCCGGGGGCGTGGACTTTACGTTAAGGTCAGGCTGATGAACCCACTTTTCCTCAAACTCGGCTGGCGCACCCTGCTGCGCGACCTGCGCGCCGGCGAGCTGCGCCTGCTGATCGTCGCGGTGACGCTGGCCGTGGCGGCCCTGACCGCGGTCGGCTTTTTTGCCGACCGTCTCAAAGGGGGCCTGCAGCGCGATGCGCGTCAGTTGCTGGGTGGCGACGCCGTGCTGCGCAGCGACGGTGTGACGCCGGAGGTGTTTGTGGCCCGGGCGCGCAGCCTCGGCCTGCAGGCGATCTCCACCGTGACCTTCCCGACCATGGGCCGCGCGCTGGAAGCCGACGGCGGCGCCAGCAAGCTGGTGGCCTTCAAGGCTGTGCCCGAGGGCTACCCGCTGCGCGGCAACCTGACCGTGGCCGACAGCGTCGATGGCGCCGGCGCGCCCACACGCGAGATTCCCGCGTCGGGCACCGCCTGGGCCGACGCCTCGCTGCTCGACGCGCTCGGCTTGCGGGTCGGCCAGACCCTGCTGATGGGCGATGCCAGCTTCAAGATCACGCGCGTGATCGTGCAGGAGCCGGACCGTGGCGCCGGCTTCATCAACTTTTCGCCGCGTGTCATGGTCAACAGCGCCGACCTGGCTGCGACCCAACTGATCCAGCCGGCCAGCCGTACCAACTACCGCTTCGCCGTGGCCGGCAGCGAGGCGGCGGTGAAAAGCTATGTGCAGTGGGCCACGCAGGAGATCAAAAAAGCCGAGGTGCGCGGTGTGCGCCTCGAGTCACTCGAAAGCGGCAGCCCGGAGATGCGCCAGACGCTGGACCGCGCCGAAAAATTCCTCAACCTGGTGGCCCTGCTGGCCGCGCTGCTGAGCGCCGTGGCCGTTGCCATCGTTGCGCGCGGCTTCGCCGCCAAACACCTGGACGACTGCGCCATGCTGCGCGTGCTGGGCCAGCCGCAGCGCACGATTGCGCTGGCCTACACCTTCGAATTCGTGCTGGCCGGCATGCTGGCCAGTGCGCTCGGCGTGCTGATTGGCTACGGCGTGCATTACGGTTTTGTGCTGCTGCTGGCCGGCCTGGTTGAAACCGTGCTGCCGGCCGCAACCTTGTGGCCGGTGGCTTTCGGCATGGGCATGGGGCTGACCCTGCTGCTGGCCTTTGGCCTGCCGCCGGTGCTGCAACTGGCGTCGGTGCCGCCGCTGCGTGTGATCCGCCGTGATGTCGGCAACCTGCGACCGGCCTCGCTGGCGGTGCTGCTGGTCGGTGTGCTCGGTTTTGCCGCCCTGCTGGTGGCGGCCAGCAGCGACCTGAAGCTTGGCCTGATCGCCGTCGGCGGGTTTGCCGGCGCGGTGGCGGTGTTTGCCGCGGCCAGCTTTGTCGCCGTCAAACTGCTGCGCGCCAGCGTCAACGAGGCCACCGCGCCGCGCTGGCTGGTGCTGGCCACGCGCCAGCTGTCGGCGCGCCCAGCCTATGCGGTGGTGCAGGTCAGTGCACTGGCCGTCGGCCTGCTCGCGCTGATGCTGCTGGTGCTGTTGCGCACCGACCTGATCAGCAGCTGGCGCAATGCCACGCCGCCCGATGCGCCCAACCGCTTTGTCATCAATGTGCAGCCGGAGCAGGGCGAGGCTTTCCAGAAAGCCCTGCGCGACGGCGGCGTGAGCAAGTTCGACTGGTACCCGATGATCCGCGGCCGGCTGGTGGCCGTCAACGGCCAGCCCGTCACGCCCGACGACTACACCGACGACCGCACCAAGCGCCTGGTGGACCGCGAGTTCAACCTGTCCCATGCCAGCGCGATGCCCGCGCACAACCAGGTCACGCAGGGGCGCTGGACGGTCGATGAACAGGACGCCATCAGCGTGGAAGACGGTATCGCCACCACACTGGGCCTGAAACTCGGTGATGCCCTGAGTTTTGACATCGGCGGGCAGGTCAAAGTCGCGAAAATCACCAGCCTGCGCAAGGTGGACTGGGGTTCGATGCGTGTCAACTTCTTTGCGATGTACCCGGTGGGGCAACTCAGCGATGTGCCGGTGTCCTTCATCAGCGCCTTCCGCGCGCCGGAGCGGGTCGCGGCCGTGGCCGGCCAGCCGGCGCCGCGCAGCTTCGACAACGAACTGGTCAAGGCCTTTCCCAACATCACCAACGTCGACATGAGCAGCACGATTGCCCAGGTGCAGCGTGTGCTCGACCAGGTGATTCGCGCGGTTGAGTTTTTGTTCGGTTTCACCCTGGCCGCCGGCCTGGTGGTGTTGTTTGCCGCGATCACCGCCACCCGCGAGGAACGCGCCAAAGAGTTCGCCATCATGCGCGCCGTCGGTGCGCGCGCCTCGCTGCTGCGCCAGGTACAGCGCGCCGAACTGGCCGGTGTCGGCCTGCTGGCGGGCTTCCTGGCGTCCATCGTGGCGCTGGCCGTCGGCTGGGGCCTGGCGAAGTTTGTATTCGACTTCAGCTGGACCGGCTCCTGGACGGTGCCGCTGCTCGGCAGCCTGGCCGGCGCCGCGCTGGCGCTGGCGGCGGGCTGGTGGGGTTTGCGTTCGGTGCTGAACACGCCGGTGGTCGAAACACTGCGCAAGGCGCAGTGAGGGGCTTCCATAAATCCGATTCTCGGGCGCATGGCGGCGTTGCGCGGTGCTCGGAATCCTCACGTACCTGAGTACGTTCCGGTGTCCTGCGCTCCGTGCGCCTTGCCCTGCATCCCGATAATCGAATTTCTGAAAGCCCCCGGGCAGTAACTCATGAATATTGAAGAAAAACCGCCGGGCACGCCGCCGTTTGCCACGCCATTCGACTGGATAGGTGGCGAGGAGCGCATCCGCGCCATGGTCGACAGGTTTTACGACCTGATGGACATCGAGCCCGCCTACACCGCCCTGCGCGCTGCGCACGGCAGCACGCTGGACAATGCGCGCCAGCGCCTGTTCTGGTTTCTGTGCGGCTGGATGGGCGGACCGCAGCATTACACCGAGCAGTTCGGCCACCCGCGCCTGCGCGCGCGCCACATGCCGTTTGCCATCGGCATCCTGGAGCGCGACCAGTGGCTGGCGTGCATGGACCAGGCCATGGGTGAAACCGGTGTGGACGAAGAACTGCGGGCCCGGCTGCGCACTTCGTTTTTCCAGACCGCCGACTGGATGCGCAACACGCCGGCCTGATTTGATGTAGACCCGTTTTGCTATTAAATCAGGAGCTGCTTACGCCCGCCAAATAAGGGCTGAAGCCACTCTTTGCTTGTAAACCGCGAAAATCGCCCGCAGCAAAAGGGTGTCGCGAGGTCGAGTAGGAAATCGGGCGCCAGCCCTTGCCCAGAATGCGCGGGCAGCTCCCGAATCGATAACGCTTCCCTAGCTCTGCGCCAGCAGCACCACCAGCGCGCCGGCCCCGCCTTCAGCCGGCCGCGCCTGCACAAAGGCGATGACCTCGGCCTTCTGGATCAGCCAGCTCTGCACCCGGCCCTTGAGCACCGGCGTCTTGCCCGGTGAACCCAGGCCCTTGCCGTGCACCACACGCACGCAGCGCAGGCCGGCCTTGTGCGCCTCGCGGATGAACACCGACAGCGCATCCCGCGCGTCCTCGCGGCGCAGGCCGTGCAGGTCGAGCTGGCGCTGAATGCTCCAGCCGCCGCGGCGCAGCTTGCGCACCACGTCCGGCCCCATGCCGGGCCGGCGAAAACTCAGCGCCTCGTCGGTGTCCAGCAGGCTTTCCACGTCGAAGCCGTCGGAAATCGCCTCGCGCATCACGGCGAGCTCGTCGCGCTGTTGCTGCACGGGAATCGGCGCGGCCTGCACCGGCGGCAACTGGGCACGCTGGCCGGGCAGGTGTTTGGCCGGCAGGGCCCTGACGGGGCCGATCACGCGTGAAAACAGCTCCTTTTCGGCTTTGGCTTTTGCAGCGGCGGCTGCGCGCGCCGCCTGGCGTTCGGCTTCCTGCCGCGCCCGGGTTTCGATCTCGAGCTTGACGGCTTTCAGGCCCTTCAGGTCCTTGATGGCGGGTGGTTTGGCGGGCATGGGTGTCAGAGCAAGCCGAGTTCGGCCATGGACACGGCCTGCGTGCCCGTGACCACAAAATGATCGAGCACACGCACATCGACCAGCGCCAGTGCAGCCTTGAGCGTCTGTGTCAGCGCCTCGTCGGCGCGCGAGGGCCGCGGCTCGCCGCTCGGGTGGTTGTGTGCCAGCACCACACTGCCGGCGTGCAGTGCCAGCGCACGCACCACCACTTCGCGCGGGTAGACCGAGGTCTGTGTCAGCGTGCCGCGAAACAGCTCCTCCAGCGCAATCAGCCGGTGCTGGCTGTCGAGAAACAGTACCGCGAATATTTCATGCGGGCGGCTGCCGAGCTGCAGTTGCAGGTAGTCGCGCACCGCCTGCGGTGTGGCAAACAGCGGCTTGTCCTGCAGCTCCTGCGCCAGCGCGCGGCGCGCGAGCTCCAGCACGGCCACCAGTTCGGCGCGTTTGGCCGGCCCGAGGCCCTTGATGCTGTTCAGCGCCTCGTGCCCGGCGTGCAGCAGGCCGGCCACACCGCCGAAAGTGTCCACCAGCTCCTGGCCCATCTGCAGCGCGTTTTTGCCGGGAATGCCGCTGCGCAGCAGCAAGGCCAGCAGTTCGGCGTCGCTGAGCGCGCCGGGGCCGCGGGCCAGCAGCTTTTCACGGGGGCGGGCGTCTTCAGGCAGGTCTTTGAGCAGCATGGCGGGTCTGTCAGCGGGTGCGCTGGGAAAAACACGGTGACACACGCAGTATCAGGGCTAAACCGGGCCGGATGACCTGGGTCGGGCAGCACTTTCTACAATAGGTGCAGTTTACAAATCAGCTGTTGCCTGAAAGTTTTATGTCTACCGTGGAAACCTCCGCTCCCGCCCTTGTCCAGCCAGGCTCGTTTTTGACCCTGCATTACCGCATGGCCGGCCCTTGCGGCACCGACATCATCAACACCTTCGATGGCAAGCCCGCCACCCTGAGCCTGGGCACGGGCCAGCTGTCGCCGGCGATCGAGCAGCGCCTGCTGGGTTTGCCCGAAGGCACCCGCAGGACTTTCGAGTTGCCGGCCGGTGAGGCGTTTGGCGAGCGCAATCCCGACTTGCTGCAGTGGGTGGCGCGCAAGCTGCTCAACGAGCTCGGCGACCCGAACGAGAAGTACAACGTGGGCGACGTGGTGCAGTTTCCGACGCCGGACGGTTTGGGCCAGTACGCTGGCGCGGTGCAGCAGGTCAAGGAGGGCGGCGACGCGGTACAGTTCGACTTCAACCACCCGCTGGCCGGCCAGCCGGTGGTGTTTGAGGTTCATGTGATTGGTGTGCTGTGAACGACAAGACCTCACCGCAGGAAATCATCCTCGCCGAGCCGCGCGGCTTTTGCGCCGGCGTGGACCGCGCGATTGAAATCGTCGAACGCGCCATCGGCAAGTTCGGCGCGCCCATCTACGTGCGCCATGAGATCGTGCACAACACCTATGTGGTCAACGAACTGAAGGAAAAGGGCGCGATTTTTATCGAGGACCTCGACGACGTGCCGCCGGGCGCGACGCTGGTGTTCAGCGCCCACGGCGTCAGCAAGGCCACCGAGCGCGAGGCCGAGCGGCGCGGCTTCCGCATCTTCGACGCCACCTGCCCGCTGGTGACCAAGGTGCATGTGGAAGTGGCCAAGCTCAACAAGGAAGGTTACGAGTTCATCATGATCGGCCACAAGGGCCACCCCGAGGTCGAAGGCACCATGGGCCAGCTCGACAGCGGCATCCACCTGGTGGAAGACGTGGCTGATGTGGCGCGCATCCAGCCGGCACAGACCGACAAACTCGCGGTGGTGACGCAGACCACGCTCAGCGTGGACGATGCCGCCGAGATCAGCGCTGCGGTGAAGTCGCGTTTTCCGAATGTGCGCGAGCCCAAGCAGCAGGACATCTGTTACGCCACGCAGAACCGGCAGGACGCCGTCAAGGTGATGAGCCCGCAGGTCGACATCCTGATCGTGGTCGGCAGCCCGACGAGTTCCAACAGCAACCGCCTGCGCGAGCTGGCTGTCAAGCTGGGCACCCAGTCCTACATGGTGGACGATGCCAGCGAGCTCAAGCCCGAATGGTTCGAGGGCAAAAACCGGGTCGGCCTGACCGCCGGCGCCTCGGCCCCTGAAATCCTGGTCAAGCAGGTGATAGACCGCATCAAGGCGCTGGGCGCCGTGTCGGTGCGCAAGATGAGCGGCATCGAGGAAACCATCAAGTTCCCCTTGCCCAAGGGTCTCAGGATGGACGGCTCCGCGCTCGATGCGCTGGAAAGCGACCTGCATGCCGATTCCTGATCACTGCGGTTTGCTCCTGAATTGATAGCTGCTGACGCTTGTCAGCAAACGAATCCGGGCCATTTTTGGCCATGAAATCCGGCGCGAGGCGGGACCCGCCGGGAGCGCCGCCGCACAAAATACAATCAAGCCATGCTAGACATCAACCTGCTCCGAAAAGACCTGCCATCGGTCATCACGCGCCTGCAAGCCCGCAAAAATCCGCAGGCCTTCCTGAATGTGGACACCTTCCAGGCGTTGGAGGCCGAGCGCAAGTCGCAGCAGATCCGCACCGAGGAACTGCAGAACCAGCGCAACACCCTGTCCAAGCAGATTGGCCAGCTCAAGGCCAAAGGTGAGGACGCCGCGCCGGTGATGGCGCAGGTCACCGCCTTCAAGGCCGAACTCGACAGCTGCGCCGTGCGCCTCGAGGTGATCCAGAACGAGATGTCGTCCCTGCTGCTGGCCGTGCCCAACCTGCCGCATGAAAGCGTCCCGCAGGGCGAGGGCGAGGCGGGCAATGTGGAGGTGCGCAAGTGGACGCCGGTGGAAGGCCTGGGCGGCGAGCCGCCGGCGTATGCTTTCGAGGTCAAAGACCATGTGGACCTGGGCCAGCCGCTGGGCCTGGACTTCGAACTCGGCACCAAGCTGACCGGCTCGCGCTTCACCGTGATGCAGGGGCCGCTGGCGCGCCTGCACCGCGCGCTGGCCGCCTTCATGCTCGACGTGCAGACGGCGGAGCACGGCTACACCGAGTGTTATGTGCCCTACATCGTCAACAGCGATTCCCTGCGCGGCACCGGCCAGTTGCCCAAGTTCGAGGAAGACCTGTTTGCCGCCAAAAAAGGCGGGCAGGAAGGCGAGGCTGAAAACGCCGCGCTGTACCTGATCCCGACCTCGGAAGTGCCGCTGACCAACTTCATGCGCGACGAGATCGTGCCCGAGGCGAAGCTGCCGCTGAAGTTCACCGCCCACACGCCGTGTTTCCGCTCCGAGGCCGGCAGCTATGGCCGCGACACCCGCGGCATGATCCGCCAGCACCAGTTCGACAAGGTCGAGATGGTGCAGATCGTGCACCCGGACCACAGCTACGAGGCGCTCGAGGCCATGACCGGCCATGCCGAGGCGATCCTGCAGAAGCTGGGCCTGCCCTACCGCGTGATGCTGCTGTGCACCGGTGACATGGGTTTTGGCGCGACCAAGACCTACGACCTCGAAGTCTGGCTTCCGGGCCAGAACGCCTACCGGGAAATCAGCTCGGTTTCCAACTGCGAAGCCTTCCAGGCCCGCCGCATGCAAGCCCGTTTCAAGAACGCCCAGGGCAAAAACGAATTTGTGCACACCCTCAACGGCTCCGGCCTGGCGGTCGGCCGCACCCTGGTCGCCGTGCTTGAAAATTACCAGCGCGAAGACGGCAGCGTGGCGGTGCCGGCGGTGCTGCAGCCCTACATGGGCGGCGTGACGGTGCTGGAAGCACCATCAAGATAAGGCGTCGGCCAGCCTGATAGAATTGCGGCTCGATTTAGGAGAGGTGGCAGAGTGGCCGAATGTACCTGACTCGAAATCAGGCGTACCGCAAGGTACCGTGGGTTCGAATCCCACCCTCTCCGCCAAAACAGGCTTCGTATCACCTCACCGTGCATCGCCAAGCCCCTGAAAGCCCCGCCAGCCGGGGCTTTCTTCTGTCCGTTCGGCGTGGTGCGCAGGGTTGATGCGGGGTGGCGCAGGGGGTGGCAACGGTAAACTGCGGCCATGAATCCTGCGGTCCTCCCCCATTCCAGCGCCGGCCCGCATGTCGAGCCGGACATCGTGGCGCGGGACGACTGGGTCGAGGTCAGGCTGATGCGCAGCTTCATGCGCAATGGCCGCCCGGCGCTGCATTCGGCCAGCATGGTGATTCCGGTGCTGGTGGCCATTCTCTACAACGACGTCAACCACCTGGGTTTGCTGTGCTGGGCCATCGCGGCCGTGGTCATGACGCTGGCGCGTTACCGGGTGATCACCATCTATTACCGTGACTACGCCGGCGCAAGCGCGGCGCGCTTGCGCGAATTCATGTCGCGTTACAGCTGGACCTGGACGCTGAGCGCCGTGATATGGGGCGCCTCGATGTTCCTGCACTTCCGCAAAGCGCCGATTTATGACCAGTTCATCGGCCTGGTGATACTCGCGGGCATGGCCGGTTTTGCCGTCGGCGCTTTTTCCGCATCGCAGCGCTGCTTTCTGGGCTACATCAACGGGCTGGCTTACAGCACGATTGCTGCCGTCATTTACAGCGTGGGCCTGGAGCGTCCCTTCATGGGCACCTTGCAGACTTACAGCCTGGTGCTTCTGGTGCTCATTTACTGGACCGCGGTCCGGTCGGCCGGCAAGCGGTTTCACCGCGGGCAGCGCAAGACGCTGGAGCTCCAGTATGCCAACGCCATGCTGATTGCCTCGCTGACCGAAAAAACCCGCGTGGCGCTGGAGGCGGTGCAGACCAAGGACCGTTTTATTGCCAGCGCCGCGCACGATTTGCGCCAGCCGGTGCACGCGCTCGGGCTGTATGCCGACTGGTTGCGGGCCGAGCCGGAACTGGTGGCGCAGATCACCCCGAAGATTGTGCAGTCCACGCAGGCGGTCAACGAGCTGTTCAACTCCCTGTTTGATCTCGCCAAGCTGGACGCCGGCGCGGTCGAGCCGAACTGGCAGACGGTGGACCTGGCGGCCCTGGTCACCGAGCTGGAGCTGCAATACGCGCCGCTGGCCCGGGAGAAAGGCCTGGAGCTGCGCACCCATGTGCGACAGCTGGCGGTGCAGTCGGATGCGCTGCTGCTCAAGCGGCTGCTGGGCAACCTGCTGTCCAATGCGGTGCGCCACACGGTGAGGGGGGGCGTATTGCTGGCTGTGCGCGACGGCGCCGATGGCCCGCGTATTGAAATCTGGGATACCGGGGTCGGTGTGGCGCCGGAGCACCAGCAGGCGATTTTCCGGGAGTTCTACCGCGTGGCGGCCCACAACGGGACCGAAGAGGGCTTTGGCCTGGGGCTGTCCATCGTCTCGCGCCTGTGCGAAACCCTCAAACACCGCCTGACCCTGCATTCGCGTCCCGGACGGGGCACGGTGTTCAGGCTCTACCTGGAGTCGCTCGGGAGCGCCGGGGTGAGTTTTCCGGAGCCGGCATCAGATATCGCACCAGGCGCCGTCTAGAGCAGGCCTTGCGTGCGCGCCAGATGGCTGGCTTGCGAACGGCTTTTGACGTTGAGCCGGCGAAACAGGCGCCACAGGTGCACCTTGACCGTGTGTTCACTGATCTGCAGTTCGGCCGCAATGTCGCGGTTGCTCATGCCCTTGTCCAGCATGACCAGCAACTGCTTCTGGCGTTTGGACAGCTTCTCGGGCTCGGTGCCGCCCTCGGGGTCGGCGCCGTCGTCGAGAAAAGTCTTGAGCACCTTGGAGATTTCGGTCGCGCCCGCTGATTTTTCAATGTAGATGTCGGCGCCGGCTTCCAGCGAGAGTTCCTGGTAGTCCTGGGCTGGTGCCGCCGACAGCACAAGAATGGGAACCTCAGGGAACTGGTGGCGCAACTCGCGCACGCCTGACACGCCATGGGTGTCAGGCAGCTTCAGATCGAGGCACACCACATCGGGCATGCCGTGCTGTTCAACCGCCGGACCGATGCCTGCCAGCCGGTCGATCTCGATGATGCTGGCCTTGGTGTGCAGGCGGCGAATCAGCATGACCACGGCTTCGCGCATGAGGGGGTGGTCGTCGATGACAAAGATGCGCATGGGTGCGGCCGTGATGTGTTAATGAGTGTGATTTGTGGCGGGAAAAGTAAGCATACCCGCTAGTTGTCAAGTTGTTGCAGGAACTATAAACATTAAGTTCGGAATTAATCCACATTCCAACGACATGAAAAAACGTTGTAGTGCTTAAGAGTTCTCTCGTGGCGAATCAGCTCGCGTTGTCGGCCAGTCCCTGTAATGCTGCGGTGATCGCCTCATCGCTCACACCCGGCACGGGCTGGAGCTTTGGACGCAATGCAGCCAGCGCCGCGGCCCCTTCGGCCTGCAACAGGGCGATCGCCTTCCCCGCATCCCTGGGTGAATCAAAGCCGTCGCTTTGGAGCAACAACCCGCCCTGGGCATCGAGCAGCTTGAAGTGGAATCTGCCATCGGTTTCGCGGTATTGCTTGAATACCGGCAGGCCGGTTTTGACGGCTTTCGATTTAGTCGCAGGTGCAGTCGCGGCTGCAAGCTGGCGCAGCCCGACCGCCTGGCGCAACTCGCGCATGAACGGTGTGGCCAGGCGGCGTGCCTTGTCGGCCCCGGCCAGCAGGATGGCCTCGATTTTCTCGGGGTCCTGCATCAGCTCCTGGTAGCGCGCGCGCATGGGCGCCACCTCCCGGTCGATGCGTTCGAACAGCGTCTGTTTGGCGTCCCCCCAGGCGATGCCATCCGCGAACGCCTGGCGCAAGGCGGCGGTCTCCTGCGCGCTGGCAAATGCCTGGTAGATCTGGAACAGCGCCGAGCCCTCGGTGTCCTTGGCTTCGCCCGGTGCACGCGAGTCGGTCACGATGCCGGCAATCAGCTTCCTGAGCTGCTCACGCGGCGTGAACAGCGGGATGGTGTTGTCGTAACTCTTGCTCATCTTGCGGCCGTCCAGGCCGGGTAGCAGCGCCACCGACTCCTCGATCAGCGCCTGCGGCAGCACGAAGTGTTCGCCGTAGAGGTGGTTGAAGCGCTGTCCCATGTCGCGCGCCATCTCGATGTGCTGGATCTGGTCGCGCCCGACCGGCACCTGGTGGGCCTTGAACATCAGGATGTCCGCGCCCATGAGCACCGGGTACATGAAGAGGCCCGCGCTGACGTCGGCATCCGGGTCATTGCCTGCCGCCGTGTTCTTGTCGACCGAGGCCTTGTAGGCGTGGGCACGGTTGAGCACGCCTTTGGCGGTCACGCAGGTCAGCAGCCAGGTCAGTTCGGGAATCTCGGGAATGTCCGACTGCCGGTAAAAGGTCACGCGTTCCGGGTCCAGCCCGGCAGCCAGCCAGCTCGCTGCAATCTCCAGCGTGGACTGCTGGATGCGCGCCGGCTCATCACATTTGATGAGGGCGTGGTAATCGGCCAGGAAGTAAAAACTTTCGGCGCTGGCGCCGGTGCTGGCGGCGACCGAGGGGCGGATGGAGCCGACATAGTTGCCGAGGTGCGGCGTGCCGGTGGTGGTGATGCCGGTGAGGAAGCGCTGCGGCGCGGGATTTTGTTTGTTTGTCATGATCATCATCGAACCAGCATGGCCAGCGGCATCAACACAATTTCAAGGAGGGCGTAAGACAGGGTCATCAGGGGCTGCATCCACCAGTCGGTCAGCACACCGGCAATCACCAGTGCCATCACCACAAAAAAGCCCCAGGGCTCGATGCGCGACACCAGCTCGGCCTGGCGCCAGGGCAGCAGGCCCACCAGCACGCGGCCGCCATCCAGCGGCGGCAGGGGAAACAGGTTGAAGACCATCATGACGATGTTGACCAGGATGCCGGCCTGGCACATCTGGATGAAAAACGTTTCGGTCACGGCCGCGCCCTGCAGCAGGTACAGGGCGACGCCCCAGGCCACCGCCTGGATCAGGTTGGCACCCGGCCCGGCCAGCGCCACCCAGATCATGTCGCGCTTGGGGTTGCGCAGATTGCCGAACTGCACCGGCACCGGCTTGGCGTAGCCGAACAGGAAGGCGCCCGAGGTCGCGATGTACAGCAGCAGCGGCATCAGGATGGTGCCCAGCGGATCGATGTGTTTGACCGGGTTGAGCGTGACGCGGCCCAGTGCCCAGGCGGTGTTGTCGCCGAAGTAGCGGGCCACGTAGCCGTGGGCCGCCTCGTGCACGGTGATGGCGAACAGCACGGGAAGCGCAAAGATGGCGACAGTCTGAATCAGCTTGGCAAAGTCCATGGTGGCAATTGTCTCAGACGTGAGCCCCACCTTCATTCACCTCGTATGTCATGGCGGGCTCGACCCGCAATCCATGTGAGGCGGCCCTGGGCCGGTGGTGTTTGTGGCATGGATCCCGGATCAGAGCCTGCCCCCGACTTGATCCGGGGACCGGGATGACAAGACCTGCTCAGAGTCCCACTGTGGCCAGATCACCGCGCCCCTGCCGCACCACCACCGGTTCACCGCCGTCGCCCATGCCGGTCAGGTCGATCACTGTGGTCGGCGCCAGGGGGCAGGCGCCGGCGTCGATCACCGCGGCGAGTTCGTGCTCGAGCTGCGCGCGGATGTCCTGCGCATCGTTGAGCGGTTCGGTCTGCCCGCGCGGGATCAGCGTGGTTGCCAGCAGGGGTGCGCCATGGATCTCCAGCAGGCACTGCAGGGTCTTGTGGTCGGGCACACGCAGGCCGATGGTCTTGCGCGAGGGGTGGCTCAGGCGCCGCGGCACTTCCTTGCTGGCCTCGAGGATGAAGGTGTAGGGCCCGGGCGTGGCAGCCTTGATCAGGCGGAACTGCCGGTTGTCGACACGCGCGTAGTTGGCCAGCTCGCTGAGGTCGCGGCACAGCAGGGTCAGGTGGTGCTTGTCGTCGACGCCGCGGATGCTGCGCAGCTTGTCCGCGGCGGTCTTGTCGTCCAGGTGGCAGACCAGCGCATAGCTGGAGTCGGTGGGCACGGCCACGATCGCGCCGCGCTCGAGCAGCGCCGCGGCCTGCCTGAGCAGGCGCACTTGCGGGTTGTCGGGATGGATGTCGAAAAACTGGGCCATGGTCGTGGGGGGGGTGATCAGGACTCGGCGGGCAGCACGCGGAACTCCTTGAGCGCGCGGCTTTCACGCGCCGTCAGCCAGGCGCCCAGTGCGCCGCAGACCGCAATCATCAGCATGCCCAGCATGGACCAGCCGTCCGGCACATGCGAAAACACAATCCAGCCCCCGACCATCGCAAAGGCGATCTGGGCATAGAGGTAAGGCGTCAGGGTGGCGGCCGGCGCCCGCATGTAGCCCAGGATCAGCATGAAGTGCCCGATGGTGGCGGCCACGCCCATCAGCACCAGCCATCCCCACAGTGACCAGGAGGGCAGGGAGATCCACACAAAAGGCAGGGCCAGGGACGCCAGCAGCGTGCCGACCCAGCCGGTGTACAGGTGCATGGTGAGCGCGTCCTCGGTGCGCGCCAGCTTGCTGGTGAGCACCTGGAAACCGGTGTTGGTGGCGACCATGCCCAGCGGCAGCAGCAGGGTCCAGCTAAAGTCTTCGCCGCCGGGACGGATGATGATGATCGTGCCCGCAAAAGCGCCCAGCACCAGCGACCAGCGCAGCGCGGAGACCCGCTCTCCCAGCGCGGTGGCCGCCAGCAGCGTGATCAGCAGCGGCACGATGGCGCCGATGGCGGTGAACTCGGCCACCGGCAGGTATTTGAGGCTCAGGAAGGCGAACAGGCTGCTCAGCAGCAGCAGCAGGCCGCGCAGGCACTGGAACTTCGGGTGCGCCGTACGCAGCACACGCAGCCCGCGCAGCGGCAGCACCACGGCCGTGGTGGCAATGGCCTGGAAGAAGTAACGGAACCACAGCGCCATCAGCAGCGGCACGCTGGCACTGACAAACTTGGTGGTGGTGTCCAGTATCGCGAAACAGGCGACCGCCGCGACGACCAGCGCGATGCCTGCCAGCGGCATGGGTGGGCGACTCACTGGATGCGGTCTTCCAGCAGCGCCCAGACCGGCGTCAGGTCGCCCGGAAGGAAAGGCAGGGTGCCCAGGTCGGTGTGGCTTTCATCGGGGCTGTGGAAGTCGCTGCCGCGCGACGCCGCCAGGCCGAATTCCTTGGCGGTTTCGGCGTATTTCAGATACTCCTGCGTGGTGTGGCTGCCGGTCACGACCTCGACGGCCTGGCCGCCGTGGGACACGAACTCGGTGAACAGCGCGTATTCCTCGTTGGGCGTGAACTTGTAGCGGCCCGGGTGCGCAATCACCGCCACGCCCCGGGCGCTGGTGATCCACTGGACGGCATCGCGCAGGCTGGCCCAGCGGTGCGGCACATACCCGGGTTTTCCTTCGGTCAGGTACTTGCGGAACACTTCGGAGGTTTCCTTGCAGACGCCGGACTCCACCAGGAAGCGGGCAAAGTGGGTGCGCGAGATCAGCTCCGGGTTGCCGACAAACTTCAGCGCGCCTTCGTAAGCGCCCTTGATGCCGACTTTGGCCAGGCCGTCCGACATCTCCATCGCCCGTTCGCTGCGGCCGCCGCGGGTCTGGTGCAGGCCCTGCTTCATGGCCGCGTCGTCCGGATCGAAGCCCAGCCCGACAATGTGCACGGTTTCGTTGGCGAACGTGACCGAAATTTCGGTGCCGGTCAGGTAGTTCAGGCCCTGCGCCTTGGCGGCCGCGGCGGCGCGGTGCTGGCCGCCGATTTCGTCATGGTCGGTCAGGGCCCAGAGTTCGACGCCGTTGGTTTTGGCCCGTTCGGCCAGCGCTTCAGGGGTCATGGTGCCGTCGGACACCACGGAGTGGCAATGCAGGTCGGCGTTCAGGATGTTTTTGGAGATCACTGACCGATTTTAGGCGGGATGCCTGTTCGCTGCTTGTTATCCCGGACATGATCCGGGATCCATGAGGGCGGATCCCTCCCCCGTTCGGGCTGAGCCTGTCGAAGCCTTTTTTCTTTTCGCTGTGCTTGGCTTGCCTGCGACAGATGGCCGGGGGTTGCCCGGCGGCAAGTAACTTTCTTTTGCTTCGCCAAAAGAAAGTCACCAAAGAAAAGGCGACCCGATGGTCTGGGTCCCCTTCGCTGTCGCTCAGGGGCAACCTGCGGTGCTCGCAAAAAATTGGGTCGAGCTCGAACTCGCCTTCGGCTCAGACAATCGCTCGCCCTGATCCATTTTTTGCTGCGCTCCTCGGCCCAGCCCGACGGGTGGGGGAGAAAAAGGCAGAAGACAAAATACCAATACGGAACTCAAATCCGGAGTCCTTGAAGCGCAAAGCGCTTCAAGGACGGGAATCCCAACGAACGGTCATGTTTGCACGCGAGAGCAGCACACGCGGCCAAATAAAGTCCCCCTCCATCGCCCAGCGGGGCGAGGGAGGGGCTAGGGGAGGGAGTGGGGAGTCAGACCTGCTGTCTGTTGCAATAGCCGGGTGCTGGGGCTTGCCAGCGTCTGCTGGCCGGGGCTACCCAACTGGACCGTCCCTCGCGCCATGGCCTACCATGTCAACTCGTTTGCCGACAACCCGACTGGACGCTTCATGATCACCGTGCACCACCTGAACCATTCCCGCTCCCAACGCATTCTCTGGCTGCTGGAGGAACTGGGGCTGGACTACGACATCCAGCGTTATGAGCGCGACCCCAAAACCATGCTGGCGCCGGCCTCGCTGCGCGCGGTGCATCCGCTGGGCAAGTCGCCGGTGATCACCGATGGCGATCTGACGATTGCCGAGTCGGGCGCCATCGTGGACTACCTGATTGAGCGCTACGGCGCGGGACGGCTGGCGCCGGCAGCGGGAACGGCGGAGCGCCTGCGTTACACCTACTGGCTGCACTACGCCGAGGGCTCGGCGATGTCGCCGCTGCTGCTCAAGCTGGTGTTCGACAAGATAGAAACGGCACCCATGCCGTTTTTTGTGAAGCCGATCGCCAAAGCCATCAGCGGCAAGGCCAAAAGCAGCTTCATCGAGCCGCAGATACGCCAGCACCTCGATTATCTCGAGGCCGAACTCGGCAAAAGCCAGTGGTTTGCAGGGGGTGAATTCAGCGGCGCCGACATCCAGCTGAGCTTTCCGCTGGAGGCGGCGGCAGCACGCGGCGGGCTGGATGCGGGCCGGCCACGGCTGATGGATTTTCTCAAGCGCATCCATGCGCGCCCGGCCTACCAACGCGCCATCGAGCGCGGTGGCGAGTATTCGATACTCACCTGAGCCGGATTTGGGGTATGGGTTGCTACAAAATTTGTAGCTGCTTATGCCCGCCAGTTATGGGCTGAAGGCATGAGCATTAAATTTCAGCGGAAGCCGAAGTAAGACAGGATGAAGCCGATGATGACGACAAGGCCGACGATGTAGATGATGGTGTTCATGGTGTCCTCTGGAGTTTTTGTTGGCGTGCCGGGCTGGCTTGCCTTCTGACACCAGATCATGGCGGGAAGCCCGGTCCGCGGCTGTAGGTGCTGCCTGCCTGCGGCCGTCGGACAAAAGCGCTTGAGGAAGCTAAAGCTCCGCGGCCTCCACCAGAAAACGCACCCGCTTCACACCCTGCCACTCGTCGGCATCCAGCCGGAAAGCCAGCTTGACGCGTGCCGGCAGCGACTCGGTATGGCCGAACCAGATGCCGTCGACCGGCTGGCCCTGGTGTCTGAGCTTGAGCGCCAGGTGTTTCTCGCCGACCAGACGCTGCGACACCACCTCGAGTTCCTCGCTGAAGGTCGGCGCGGCAAAACCCTGGCCCCAGACCTCGCGGTGCAAGGTGTCGACCAGGTCGGCGCGGCGGTACTGCGGCGCAAGCGGGCCGTCGGTGTCCAGCCGCCGGGTCAATGTCGCGGCGTCCAGCCACTCGTGGGCAACCTGTTGCAAGGCCTGCTCGAAGACCTCGAACTGCTCCTCGTTGATGGTGCAGCCGGCGGCCATGGCGTGGCCGCCGAAACGCAGCAACACACCGGGATGGCGCTTGGCCACCAGGTCCAGCGCGTCGCGCAAGTGAAACCCGGCGATCGAGCGGCCCGAGCCCTTGAGTTCATGCTCCTTGCCCGGCGCCTGGCTGGCGGCAAACACAAAGGTCGGGCGGTGCAGCTTGTCCTTGATGCGCGAGGCCACGATGCCGACCACCCCTTCGTGGAAGTCCGGGTCGAAGATGGCAATCGCCGGTGGCGGTGTTTCATCCTCGTCGATCATCGCGTCGGCCGCGTACTGCGCCTGCTCGCGCATGCCGGCCTCGATATCGCGCCGTTCCCGGTTGATGCCGTCCAGCGTCTTGGCGAGTTCATCGGCGCGGCCCGCATCGTCGGTCAGCAGGCACTCGATGCCCAGCGTCATGTCGCTGAGCCGGCCGGCGGCGTTGATGCGCGGGCCGAGCGCAAAACCGAAGTCGAAGCTGGTGGCGCTGGCAGCGATGCGGCCAGCCGCGATAAAAAGCGCCGCCACGCCGGCCGGCAGGGCGCCGCTGCGTATGCGCTTGAGGCCTTGCGCCACCAGTCGGCGGTTGTTGGCGTCGAGCTTGACCACGTCGGCGACCGTGCCGAGTGCGACGAGGGGAAGCAATGCATCAAGCTTAGGCTGTGTGGCGGCGTCGAATACGCCGCGGGTCCGAAGCTCGGCGCGCAGCGCCAGCAGCACATAAAACATCACGCCGACACCGGCCATGGCTTTGCTCTCGAACGTGCAGCCGGGCTGGTTGGGATTGACGATCACATCGGCATCCGGCAGCACGATGGCGCCGTCCCTGAGCGCCGGCAGGTGGTGATCGGTCACCAGCACCGCCATGCCGAGTTGACGCGCACGCGCCACGCCGTCCAGGCTGGCGATGCCGTTGTCCACCGTCACCAGGATGTCGGCGCCGGTGGCCTTGACGCGTTCGGCAATGCTCGCGGTCAGGCCGTAGCCGTCGACCACGCGGTCCGGCACGATGTAGCTGACCTGCGCCGCGCCCAGCAGGCGCAGGCCGCGCAGCGCGACGGCGCAGGCGGTAGCGCCATCGCAGTCGTAATCGGCGACCACGCAGATTTTTTTGTTCGCGGTGATGGCATCGGCCAGCAGCACCGCGGCCTCCTGCGAGCCTTTCAGGGTGGCCGGCGGCAGCAGCCGGGCCAGCCCGTCGTCGAGTTCGTCGGCGTTGCGCACACCGCGCGCGGCATACAGCTGCGCCAGCAAGGGATGCACACCGGCCTGCTCCAGCGCCCAGACGCTGCGCGGTGGGGCTTCACGCACTATGATTTTCATAGCTGCTCGCGCCCGTCCCACAAGTGTTGGAGGCCTAAAACCTGCTTGAATCGTGACCAGGCGCCGGTGTCGGCAGGTTCAAAACTTTGGGCCGCCCGGGCGCCACACAGCGTCAGGTGCGCCTCGCCGCCGGCGCGCAGAACGGCCAGCAAGGCGGCGCAGCTGTCGCTATCCACCGCCTGCCAGGCTGCGGCATGGGCGGCCGCATCGCCGCGTTGGGCCGGTGTCCGCAAGCGTGCGTCCACCCGCAGCTGCGGCGCCGCGGGGACAGACTGCTCCAGCACGCCGGCGCCGCTGACCCAGAAGGAGTTGACCGGCGCCAGGCCCTGCTGCTGCCGCAGCTCGTTGACGGGGTGGGTGTACAGCAGCATCTGCATCTCGTTCTGCAGGCGGCGCAGGGTGGCGGCCGGGGTGCCGGCGCCGTCCAGCAGCGAACGCGTCAGGTGCCGCCCCATCAGGGTGTCCATGGAGACACTGCGCAGGCCGCGAAACACCTCGCCGGTGGCCAGCCAGTTGCCGGGCCGGCCTCCGGGCGCCAGCGTGATGCCATCTTCGAGGAAGTAGGGCGCCATCGCGGCCAGCAGCGCGCGGGCGGTGTCTTCATCGAGCGCCAGATCTTCGGGCGGCGACAGCCGCACATGGTCGGCGCCGACCTGCCAGTGGCACAGCGTGATGAAGGCGCAGGGCAGGCTCAGGGTGCCGGTGTCGAAGGCGGCCCAGGGAATCTGGCTGGGGCCGCCCGGCAGGCCAAGGGCTTGGGCGAATGCCAATTCACAAGGTGTGGACGGGTCGTCCTCGCCGCATTCGATCCGACCAGCCGGCCTCATGGCGGCCAGCAGGGCGCGCAGCTTAGGCGGCAGCGGCGGTAAAGGTGCGGCTGGCTCGCCGGCGTCCCGGGACAGCACCGCCCCGGGAATGATCAGATGAAGTTTGTCCGGCATGGGCCTATTGTCCGGGATTGCCGGGGTGGTGCCGAAGCCAGCGTGTGCCTGATGCCACAATCGGTGCCATGCAAATCCCCTACGAACTGATTCTGGGCTGGCGTTACACCCGCGCCGGCCGCGCCACCCGGCGCAACGGTTTTATTTCCTTCATCTCGGGTGTGTCCATGCTGGGCATCGCGCTGGGCGTGGCGGCCCTGATCATTGTGCTCAGCGTGATGAACGGCTTCCAGAAGGAAGTGCGCGACCGCATGCTGGGCGTGATCTCGCACATCGAGGTGTTTGCGCCCAATGGCGCGGCGCTGGCCGACACGGCGACCACCCTGGCCGAAATCAAGGGCAACCCCCAGGTGGTGGGCGCGGCAACCTTTATTTCCGCGCAGGCCCTGCTGGCGCGCGGCGAAGACATGAAAGGCACGCTGGTGCGCGGCATCGATCCGGCGCTGGAAGGCGAGGTCACCGATCTCGCCGCCGCCTCGGTCAGCACGCTGGCCCGGCTGGTGCCCGGGCAATTCGGCGTGGTGCTCGGCGGCGAACTGGCGCGCGCGCTCGGTGTGCGTGAAGGCGACAATGTGACCCTGATTGCACCCAGCGGCCAGGTGACACCGGCTGGGGTGGTACCGCGTCTCAAGCAGATGACGGTGGTCGGCACCTTCGACTCCGGTCACTTCGAATACGACTCGGCGCTGGTGATGCTGCACCAGGACGATGCGGCAAAAATTTTCCGCCTCGAGGGCCCGACCGGCATACGCATCAAGCTCAAGGACCTGCACAAGGCGCGCGAAGTCGGCGCCGAGCTGTCGCGCAGCCTCAGCGGGGATTTGCTGATCCGCGACTGGACGCGCCAGAACCGCACCTGGTTTGCCGCGGTGCAGCTCGAAAAACGCATGATGTTCATCATCCTGACGCTGATCGTGGCGGTGGCGGCCTTCAACTTGGTCAGCACGCTGGTGATGACGGTGACCGACAAACGCGCCGACATCGCCATCCTGCGCACCCTGGGCGCCAGCCCGAAAAGCATCATGGGCGTGTTCATGGTGCAGGGCGCGATGGTCGGTGTCATCGGCACGCTGTCGGGCCTGCTGCTGGGCCTGGGCATTGCGCTCAACATCGACGTGCTGGTGCCGGCGCTGGAGCGGGCGCTCAATGCCAGCTTCCTGCCCAAGGACATTTATCTGATCAGCCGCATGCCCAGCGACCCCCAGTACGCCGACATCATGCCGATCGCCGTGATCGCGCTGGTGCTGTCCTTCCTGGCCACCATCTATCCGAGCTGGCGCGCCAGCCGCGTCAACCCCGCAGAGGCGTTAAGGTATGAGTGAAGTTGTTCTGAAAGCCCAGGGCCTGACCAAACGTTTCCACGAGGGCCCGATCGACCTGACCGTGCTGCACGGCGTGGACCTGCAGGTGATGGCCGGTGAAACGCTGGCGATTGTCGGTGCTTCGGGTTCGGGCAAAAGTACCCTGTTGCACCTGATGGGCGGGCTGGACGCACCCACCAGCGGCAGTGTCGAGCTCAAGGGGCAACTGATGTCTGCGCTGTCGGCGGCCGAACAGGGCGACTTGCGCAACCAGCACCTGGGCTTTGTTTACCAGTTCCACCACCTGCTGCCGGAGTTCAGCGCGCTCGACAATGTCGCCATGCCGCTGTGGATACGGCGCGAGGACCGCGAAAAAGCGGCGCAAACCGCCACCGCCATGCTGGCCAGCGTCGGCCTGAAAGACCGTATCCACCACCGTCCGGCCGAACTCTCGGGCGGCGAGCGCCAGCGCGTGGCGATTGCGCGTGCGCTGGTCACGCGGCCGGCCTGCGTGCTGGCCGACGAGCCGACCGGCAACCTGGACCGCTCCACCGCCGATGGCGTGTTCGAGCTGATGCTGCAACTGGCGCGCGAACATGGCACGGCTTTTGTGATGGTGACGCACGACGAAACCCTGGCGGCGCGTTGCGGCCGGCGCTTCCGCCTGGTGTCGGGCCGCCTGTCGGCCTGGGAATAAGCCGGGGCGGCGCGCCGCAAGGTCAATTTGCGGCTGCCGACCGCCAAAACGGCCGCAAGTGCATAATCCTTCAGCCTCTGGGGACGCTCAGGCCTTCCCCGGTGCCCCCGTTTTTCACCATGCCGTGCAGCTTCCTGCCTGCGGTCCAGGACCAGCCCCTCTCGCATGACCGACCATTACACCGCCCTCGGCCTGAACAGCGCAGCAACGCTGGCCGAGGTCAAAAAAGCCTTTCGCCAGCAAGCGTCTTTCTGGCACCCTGACAAAAACGGCCATCCCCAGGCGGCGGAACGCTTCCGGGCGGTGCAGCAGGCTTATGAGGTGCTGTCGGATGCGGACAAGCGCGAGGCCTATGACGACAACCGCCGGCGCAACCTGCTCGACAGCCCGATAGACACGGCGCGCGCCATCTGGGCCGATTATTTCAACCCGCTGGCAAGCGCTGCTGACCGAAAGACTCCTTGAGCATCTCCCCCTATTTCCTCGACCTGCGCTCGGCCTACCAGTCCGAACTCGATGACCTGCGTTTCGACTCCGAAGGCCGCGACGTGTTGCAGCAGCGCCTGGGCGGCAAGCGCCAGCAAATCGCCTTTCTGGTCCAGATGATGGACATCAGCCCGGAGATGGTGGCGGTGGTTTTTCACCAGGGTTTTGCCTTCACCGACAAGGCCGTGATGGAGCACCTGCTCACGCATGAGGAGCATGCGGTTCCGGCGTGGAGCGGCGTGGCGGATGGTTTCGAGCTGGCGCCCTGGGCCCGTGAACTGGCCGACATGGTTCTGCAGGCGCCGGGCGGCGACAAGTTCCTGACGCTCACGGCCGGCCTGGAATACATGGCCAGCCTGCCGGTTGCCGCCGGCCTCATCGTCAGTGATGACGACGGAGATGAGGACGACGACGGCGACCCGGACGGCGACGACGACCTGGTGATTTTTGAGGACGATGGCGAAGGCGGCCAGGGCAGCGATGCCCGCGCGCGCCAGGAGGCGGGTGCCGACTGGCTGGTGCAGCAGGGCTTCGACCAGAAAGACTGAACCAAGCCCATGCGCCTGAAAGTGAGCCCCTGATGACCCAATACCTCGCCCTGATTGAGAAAACCCAAAGCCTGATTGCGGCCGGCGACATCGTCGGCGCCGAGTCGGCGCTGGTGGCGCTGGCCGACGCCGAAGGGGACGCCGCGCTGATGGTGGTGCTGGAGCAGTTGCCGCCCAAGGACGTGCTGGCCGTGATCCGCGAATACGACAACTCGCGCGAGTCGGTGGTCGGCCTGCTGGTGTCGCCCGCGCAGTTCGCCCGCGCCGTGGTGATCGAAAAGCTCTACAAGGACCTGACCCGCACCCATTTGCGCGGCATGGTCAACGCGGTCATCTTCCGCGAGGATGCGGACCCGGTGGAATTCCTCACGGCCATCGGCGACCTCGACGGCGGCGCCGAGGCCCTGGCCGATTACTTCTCCGACCAGTGGAGCCGCATCGAGGGTTTTGCGCGCAGCGGCAGTTTCGATCCGGCCGACGAATACGGCAAGATGTTGTCGCAGTCCGCGCTGCTCGCCTCGGCCTACGAGCGGCCGCGTGTCCAGCAGGATGAAATCGCCGACCGGGACTGGATGCAGCTCGCCTGGATCCTGCGTTACGAACTGCCCGACCTGTTCATCGAGATGCTGATGGTGCTGCGCGCCAAGGGCAGTGCGCACCAGGCCGCGCCCGAGGACGAGGACGATGAAGACACGCTGGACGACGGCAAGGTCGAGACCGGCGACACCGACCGCGGCAAGGCCACACCGACGGCGCGCGAGTCCGACGAGGAATCGGCGATCTGAAGCAGCGCACGCCCATGTCTTCGCCTTCTGCCGTTTCGCTGTACGACGCACGCCCTTTTTTCGAAAAGGCGCTGCAGCACGGGATCCAGCACGGCATCATCGGCCCCGAAAAAATCGAGGCCATGCGGGTCGAGGGACCCAAGGGTCTGGTGCAGATTGCGCGGTATTTCGGCAACGAGTTCCTGCGCCCCGAGCTGGAAAAAGCCCGCGACCGCATGGTCAACCTGGTCAGCCTCTACCTGGAGAGCAGTTGCGGCGGCGACGTCCAGCAGGCGGCCGAGTCGCTGCGCGATTTTTCGCTGCTGTCGCGCTCCAAGGGCGGCTCGGACATGCTCAAGGCGCTGATTGCCATGCCGCAGAACAGCCACTTCGGCATGAACGAACGCGGCGGCTTCAAGGACGAGCACATTCCACTGCTGGCCAAGTGGTCGCTGCGCAGCCTGGCCGACTACCAGGCCGAATTCGCCCGGCGCAGCCAGGTCGCGCAGGTGGTGGACGCCGCCCTGTGGCTGGCCGCCGAACTCGGCATGGACGCGGACGAACTCGAGGAGGCCGGCAAGGATGCCGAAGCCGTGATCCGCAGCGCCTTGCTGGTTCTGGCGGCCGGCCGCACCGAGATGCCGGACTGGGTCGCCTTTGAAAAAATGATTGCCGCCCTGCGGAAAAAGCATGGGGCGGCTCCGGCTGCGCTGCCGGTCATCGTTCCCAAAAAACTGCCCGCCCATTTGCGGGCGGCAGTCGAGGCGGTGCGCCAGTCGGTGCTGGCCGACGCGCCCAAAATCCTCGACGCCGCCTTGCCGGCGCGCGCCCTGTTCGACCGCAGCCCGGCTTTCATGGGGCGCTATTTCTGGATAGAAGACGCGTTGGCGGAGGTCGACCAGCATGAGCGCTCCGCGTCCGCCGCCTGGGACAAAGTCACGGGCGGCAATACGGACGACGGGTCGTTGCTGACCCTGTTCCTGTGCCTGGCCGCAGGCGCCGCGCCCAAAACATTGCTGAGCGAAAAAAGCGCCACGGCGCTGCTGCGCAAGATCCGCAAGTCCGGTTTCCACCCCGCGCTGGTGCGGCAGTACATCGGGGACCACGCGCCGGCGCAGCACCAGGACGCCTATGCCAGCCTGTGGGAGGCCTTTGTCGACGAGGCGCAGGCCACGCTGGAGAGTGATGCGGTGCACTCGCTGAGCGACGCGCTGGCCCTGTTGCGGCGCGAATGCCATGTGAGCTGAGGCGGGTTGCGCCCTGGCGTGGCGAACCACGCTTTCCCTTAAGACATTTCGGGCTCCAGCCCTTTGCTGGTGAGCGTGAGCAGCTATTGAATTGATAGCGAAAACTGTCATCCCGGACTTGATCCGGGATCCATCTTTAGCTTCCTCGTGCCCTGGGGTGTGCCAGCGCCTGTTGGCCGGGGGTTGCCCGGCGGCAACTCACTTTCTTTTGCTTCGCCAAAAGAAAGTAAGCAAAGAAAAGGCGACCCTGCTGTCTGCGACCCTCCTTCGCTGACGCTGCGGAGGGCAACCTGCGGTGCTCGGTCCAGCCGGGGTCGAGCTCGACTCGCTTCGCTCAAAATCGCTCGCCCTGATCCGTCTGGCCCTGCGCTCCTCGGCGCATACAGAAGGGTGGTGGGATCGGGATCGGGACCGGATTCGGGCTCCGGCAAGGACGCGCAAAGCGCGTCCTTGCCTCCCCGCATCCGTATTCATTCCCCCACCCGTCGGGCTGGGCCGAGGAGCGCAGCAAAAAATGGATCAGGGCGAGCGATTGTCTGAGCCGAAGGCGAGTTCGAGCTCGACCCCATTTTTTGCGAGCACCGCAGGTTGCCCGCAGCGAAGCGAAGGGACCCAGACCATCGGGTCGCCTTTTCTTTGGTGACTTTCTTTTGGCGAGACAAAAGAAAGTTACTTGCCGCCGGGCAACCCCCGGCTTGTTGGCTCACCCTACAACATGAGTCAGCGAGCATGGATCCCGGATCAAGTCCGGGATGACAACCCAGGCATCGTTGCCCGCTCCAGCGCGCTGAGCCACTGCATCGCCGCAGTGGCGTTCCCCCCGCACATCTCGGCAGATGGCAAAAGCTGCCCACACACCGCCGGCCGCCCGGGCTGGCCGAAGATGCGGCAGGCATTGGTGTCGTCGAGTTGCGCGCAGCGCACACCGGCCGGTTTGCCGCCCGCTACCTTAAGGGAGGGCAGAGGCTGAGCTGAAAAGGCTAAACATCGGTTTATTCACTGCTTCACACCCTCCCTTTAGGAACTGAAGAAATGACTAAAACCACCCCCGCGCCGCTTTCCTGCCTGGCTTTCCCCGCTCAAAGCAGGCCAAAGGCCTACTCATACATCCGCTTCTCGACCAAACGTCAGGGAAAAGGCGATAGCTTGGTGCGGCAGCTCAATAAGAGCCGTGAGTACGCCGCTGCAAACAATCTCGACCTACAAGAGGCGACCTTCGAGGACTTGGGCGTTTCAGCCTTCGACCGCAGCAATGTCACTCGTGGCGCGCTGGCTGCCTTCATCACCGCAGTCGAGTCCGGCGCCATCGAGCGCGGTTCCTCCCTTCTGGTAGAAAGCCTGGACCGCCTGTCCCGTTCGGACCTTATGGACGCGATGGGCCTCCTGTCGCGGCTGGTCAAGCTCGGTGTCCGGGTAGTAACGGTAGTGGACGGCCGGGTCTTGGACGAAGTGACGGTTAAGGAGCCGATGAACGTCATGTACGCGGTCCTCATCTTCATCCGGGCGAATGAAGAATCGGAGACCAAGGCGGAGCGTGTGCAGGAGGCGCACAAGCGGAAGCGCGATAACCGGTCCACATTCGCTTTCGGGCAGGGCCCCGGCTGGCTGTGTCCAAACGAGTCAAAGACTGGCTGGGAGCCGGTCGCCGAGCTCGCTGAGAGCGTGCGCAAGGTGTTCGACTATGCGGCAAAGGGGTATGGCGCAACGGCCATCGCCAGGATAGCCAATAAGGAAGGGTGGCCTGTTCCGGCGCGCGCAAAGGACTGGCACAAGACGCTTCCCATCAAGCTGGTCCACAACAGGCGCGTACTCGGCGAGTTCGAGCCACAGACGAAGGCGGGCAAGCGCCGTGTCCCCACCGGCGAGCTGTGGGAGAACTACTACCCCGCCATCGTCAGCAGGGAACTATTCGACCAAGCCAATGCTGCCGTGGAACGGCGACGCGTGCTGCCCAAGCGGCGGGACCACGGGTATCACAATGTGTTCCAGGGCATGCTCAAATGCGGCCACTGCGGTGCGACGCTGGCGCGCAAGTCCAAGACGGGCAAACAGAACAGCCCAGGATATGCCCTGTACGTCTGCGCCGACAGGGACCGGGGTGTGACCAAGTGCCCGAACTGGAATGCCAGGGACCTCGAGGGTGCGCTCATTCCGCCCTTGATTCAGTACGTCGCTAGCGAGCTGCTTGAAGGAACTGTCCGGAAGGAGGCGCGGAGTGCTCTAGAGTCAGAGCACGACGCTCTGACTCAGGACAGGAAGATAGCTGACAAACTCCTGGCTACCCTAGAGCGGATGGGCGGGTCCCCTATGGTGGAGACGCGGCTCAAAGCCCTTGAGCATGCTATCGGTCAGAGGATAAGGCGGGTAGCAGACCTCAGCGTCCGAGTTGCCGACCCGATGGTAAGCGTCTGGGAGGAGGACGTTGACCAGGCCATCCTAGATGCCCTGCGGGCGGTCCGTGACATCACGTCAGAGCTGACCGGTGAGCGCGAGGCGCTCCATCAGTCGTTGCTGCGGGTGGTGAAGGAGCTTCGGGTTTGGCCTCGCAGCCATGCGCTCATTCAACTCCATGGAGACGACGGCACGCTGATGCTGCCGTTGTCGAGCAACCTCCCCGCGCTGGTCGCAGCACATGAACAACCTTTGGCTAAAGGGGAGCAGGGCTTCCGATTGGCTGCCTAAGCCTCACTTACGCGCTCGCGGGGACCAGGATGTCCCACCATAGATTGCCATCCACTACGTCCCCAGGCACCAGGCTTTCAGAGATGGGCAGCAAACAGGCGTCAACCTCCGCGACCTGGCTGTCGCGCAGCAACCCCCGACGGTGGGCATCCTGGAAAGATGCGGCCATCCAGCGCAATGCCGTCTCGTTTGTAGCCACGATGGCCACCCGGGCCAGCCAGAGCCCTGGTGCCAGCTCGACCTGACGCTCGCCGCCGATGCACTTCTGCACAAGGGCCACTGTTTTATGGCGCTCGGGTCGGGCCTTCTGGGAGTGCTCGCACTCCATCCAGATGCAGGCCCCATCGTCGGCGATAACCAAGCCGTCCGCGACTTTGCCATGCAACATCCGGCAAGGGCCGCGCTCAGTCGCAATCTCGTGCTCTGTCACGACGGTCAGCCCACGCTGGACGGCCCGAATCAGGAACCAATTGCTGCACGCCCGATGTATAGGGTTGCCGATAGCGAGAGCGTGCCCACTCTTCGCGTCCATGCCGGCCTGCTCTCCCAGAAGGCGAGCCCCCTTGGCGGCGAGTAGGTAGACAGCGCCGCCCTTCGACAGAGAGCGGGCTACCAACAACTTCTCGTCGGTGAGTGCTTTGAGTGTTCGCCTCGCCATGGCGATGGATTGGGCCGCATCAGCCCAGACAAGTGCAGCCACCATGCGGCTGGTCAGCCATCCAAAGCGGGCAACCCAACTCAACACTTCGAAACGGTTTCGCTCGCCTACCAGCCGCTTGTCTAAGGGCAGAGGATTGGGGTCGTTTTCTAGCGTGGCGACCGGCATTGCGGCCGGCGAAAAAGGGGATGGGGTCATGTGGCTTGTCTCCAGGTTGTCGAGCACCCATGTGCTCCACGACCTATAGCGACCAAGCCCATGGCAGCACTATCGCTGCGCTAAGTGCGAAGGTCTATCGCCCGCTTTCCCCCGCTGGACGCGGGGCCGCGTGCTGGAGTGCTAGGGCACTCCCACGCCCGAAGAGCGCCCTTCTGCCGCTGCGCGGCCGGGCAAGGGGGTCCGAGGCCTACCGCTTGCATCACAAGCCCTTCGGTGCTTGTCATGCAGGCACGCTTCGCGTACCCCGCTCCCGGATGCGCTGGACGCGCATGTCTTGCGACCCTCCGACCCCCTTGCCCGGCCGCTTTGCGTCGGGGCGGGGCTATGCCCCCGAATAGCCTAGGCAGCGTGGGCGCTGCCACGGGGCTGGCCGCCCCTTACGGCCATCGGCTCCCCCGGCCGGCCTTGTCCCGCTGGGGCGGGAGCTGCGGCCGGGGCTGCGCGTCGCCTGACGCTTGCCCCGCTGCTGCGCGGCGGCCCCCAAAGCCGCTGTCTGTAATGCCGATGGAGCCTGAAATACCAACGGTGTGAGCGCGGTCATGTTCGCCCTGTAGCGGCCCCTGAACACCTCCACCCTTGCGGGATCGGCCAGGCTGCGTATAAAACTCATGTCTACAGGTATCGTGGAGGAGAGGGCTCAAAACCCCGCGACCACGAAAATCGCGCCAAGCGGGAGATACGGGCGCAGCGCCGGGTGTACAACTGGAGGCGCATCGGGGGCAGGTGCTGTCTGCCCCAAAGTCCAGTTGTGCTGCGGGAGATTCACCTCACCGCAGCGCCTGAAGCGATGGCTGACTCCATACGTCCAGACACGCAAGGCTAGCACCTCACCCCCACGCCGTGGGGTTGGGGGGTGCTTTGCCTTCGCTCCGAACTTCTCCACCATCCAGTCTTAAAACTTCTCCCTTGGAGCAGACTTCTATCCACCTCGGGTGTAGTGGGTTGCACCGTGCGCCGATGGTGAAACAAGCTGTAAACTGAGTGCGGTGTGTTCGGCGCCTCGACGACGCTGCTATCTCGCTTACCCCACTCCACGTCCCGACCTTTCTTGAACAGTGCGCGACTGCAGATGGCATCCCACGAGGTTTACGACCGGAAGGAGACGAATTGAAGACGTTAACGCGAGACGAATTGATAGAGGAACTGAAAGCGCATGGCTTTCGAATGGGACAAACAGCGTCGATGAAGTGGCGCGTAGCCCTCGCCCAGTCGACTGGCCATCAAACATTGGTCGTCTTGGTTCGCGCGCGGGGAATTGATTTGCTTATCACGCCCTTGGCTATTGAGCAGATGCTCAATTCCGACGGGAAGTTGAGCGTCAGCATGCAGCGAGAAGGCGACAGGTTCGTGGAGTACAACTACACGGAGAGTGAAGCCCCCGTTCATTGGCAGACGCTCTCCGTTGCATCGCTGTTTGTCCGCGAGCAGCCGATAGACGATTCATTTTTCCAGAAGGTCGGAATTGGTCGTTCCGAATGGGCTAGCAAACACGGAGCCAAGGCTCAGGCGCGAGAGGAGGGCAGCATGTCCGAGGTGTACCAAGCACTGAGCCACGGGGATGGAGAGCCGGTCTACCTGAGTGACGGAGTTTGGCTGGGGTCCGACGGGTCGTTGAAGGACGGGGGCTAAGAGTGGGGGATTCGAACGCGCTAGCCGTTGGCGTTGAGAATAATTCGGCAAAGCACACCTCCTTAATGCTGGCGACTACGCTTTCGCTCGCGTCGTTCTCGTTCGCATTTGTCCAGACTTGGATTCACAGTTTTGGGCTGCAGACGCTCCCGAAAATCGCAACCGTTTTAAATCATCCTCAAGTACTGAGTGAGCTCATGGCGGAGTCTGCTGGGGCAAGCCTCTCTGCTCCGATACTGTTGATTTTCGAGTAATTTTGACCCCTTTGAGCTGAGTTTTTTCATCGAATTTTGACCCCTTGAATACAGTTCCCTGCTTAACGTTTAGGCAGGGGG